>Ga0208197_1000081_pt1 | contig 119811 bp, 100 predicted proteins | sample AD_JPNNA4_MetaG_FD_184444 | JGI IMG/M metagenome (GOLD analysis project Ga0208197, IMG submission 184444) | Active sludge microbial communities of municipal wastewater-treating anaerobic digesters from Japan - AD_JPNNA4_MetaG (SPAdes) (version 2) | ecosystem: Engineered > Bioreactor >...
CACGGGCAGGGGTTCATCGCCCCGACGAGCAGGAAGCGGGCGGGGAAGCAGGCTGCCCCGGCCGCTCGGGAGATGGAGACTCTGCCTTCGGAAAGGGGTTCGCGAAGTCCTTCGAGGACCGCCTTGCGGAACTCGGGAAGCTCGTCGAGAAACAGCACGCCGTGATGCGCCAGGGAAACCTCTCCCGGACCGGGCGTGCGGCCGCCGCCGATCAGCGCCGCGTCGGAAACGGTGTGGTGCGGGTCGCGGAACGGGCGCCGCTCGATCAGGCCCCCACCCGGCGGAACCAGACCGCGCACGCTGTAGATGCGAGTCACTTCGATCGCCTCGTCGAACGTCAGCGGCGGCAGGATCGTGGGCAGAGCCCGTGCCAGCATCGTCTTTCCGGAACCCGGCGGCCCGGAGAGCAGGAGGCAATGGCCGCCTGCCGCGGCAATCTCGATGGCCCGGCGTGAGGCCGTCTGGCCCTTGATTTCGGCAAGATCGATGTGATTGAACGACGCTTCGCCGTCTTCGGACGTCGATGAGACCACTTCGGATTCCTCTTTGCCCGCCTGAAGAGGAAGATCGCCTGCAGAGACGAGCTGCGAAACGAGGTCGGCGAGGGTTTCGAAGGCGTGCACGTTCAGGCCGGGCACGACGCGGGCTTCCCGGGCGTTGGCGGCGGGGACGATCAGTCCTCGAAGGCCCTTTTCCCGTGCCAGCAGCGCGAGCGGAAGGATGCCCTTCGTGTGCCTGAGGCGGCCGTCGAGGGAGAGTTCGCCGATGATCAGCAGATCTTCGAGTTTGTCGGCCGGAAAGGCCTGGGCGCACGTCAGAAGCGCCAGTGCGAGCGGAAGATCGAGCCCCGAGCCTTCTTTCCGGATGTCGGCCGGGGCGAGATTCACCGTGATCCGCTTTGCGGGGAGATCGAAGCCGGCGTTTTTGATCGCGGCTCTGACGCGTTCGCGCGATTCGTTGACCGAGGTGTCGGGCAATCCGACGACGTTGAACGTCGGCAGACCCGGAGCGAGATCGACCTCTACTTCGACGAGGATCGGATCATACCCCGTGATCGCCCCGGAAACCACCCGCGTGAACATGCGGCGATCGAATCAGCGGTGAGAAACCTGGCCGAATCCGAACATGATGGCGACGAACAGGGCGCCGAGACCGGCGACGACGGCCGCACCGAACGCGCTGGCTGCGCCGGGGCCGTTTCCGCATGGCGTCTGGGGGATCGGCTTTTTCGCGTAATCGTCGAGAAGGCCCAGCAGGCGGTTCACGATCATGAGGGCCTCGTTACGGTCATTCCAGAGCACTTTGAGGCGGGCTTTTTCGATGCCGCGCATCAGGTCCGATGCGAGAGCTGAATGGGTTTTCGAAAATTCACGGGCGGCGACCAATTGTTTGGCGCGATCGAGGGGGACGATGCAGTCCTGGGATGCCTTCGCACCGGCATCCATGCCCAAGATGCGCCGCGCCTCGAGAAGTTCGTTGTAGACGGCAGCCGTCGGCCCCGCGGGCCGGCAGACCTGTGCCATGGCCATCGGAACGGTCTGGAAAAGGAGCGAGGCAACGAGAATGAGACAGCAGAACTGCCTGAACGACGATTTCACGGTTGAACCTCCTGAATTTCACTTCTCTCCCATTCTACTCTGAATACAAACATGTGTAAAATTTCTCCACTCTGATGTCAGAGCGTACGTATTACGGATCTAGAGATCAACTTCGAAGGGAACCATGCGGTTGAATCAATTTTTCGCAAGTTGACGAAAGGTTCGCCGAACCGATAAACTTCGGCAGTTGGGCATCGAGTCAGATTCGACGAAGGTATTGCTCATCGACTGGCGGCAAGCGAGCCGATCAATCCGAAAATAACGGCGGTGAAGGAATGTCACAGGAGCGGAAAGAGACGAAATCTGCCGTGACGGATGAATTCCAGCAGGAAGACAGGCTTCTCGACGAGGGCGCACAGCCCGTCATCGACGCGATTCTCCTCGAGAAGTATGAATTGGCCGAACGTCGCCTGGGAGAGTTGAAAAACCGCACGGGTGAAACCGCGACGACGATGTTCCTGTCCGGAAAGCTACTGTTGGCGCGGAATGAAACGGGCGCTGCCTACAACGTTTTCAAGAAGCTCCACTACGAACTTCCCGTCTTCATGGGAAACCGTCGCGAGTATACCGATCTTCGCGCCATGCTGCTGACGAGACAGTTGGAAAAGGCGCGCGCCCAATGGCAGGAGATCCTGTCGAGATCCCTTTCTCTGCTCGAACCGCAGCACACCGACGAGGCGGCCGCGGACAAGGACCCTCAGAAGATGCAGGCCGAGCTGATTCCCGATATTGAAGAATGCCTTGAAATATATAAAAAGGTACTTGAAATCGAACCGATGCATATCGACGGGCTCCGGGGGCTGTCGGTCTGTTATTCCGAGCTGGGCCGCGCCGACCTGATCGTCCAGCTGAAGGACCGGCTGCACAAAGCCCAGGAATACTGGATCGAGATGAACAAGAAGCGGTCTCACCTGGTCTGGGTGGAATGCAAGGCCCTCGCGTCGGTCGAGAAATACGAGGATGCCCTGCGCGTGGCTGGCATCGTCGAGGATGTGCTGCCCATACATCGCGGGCTCGTTCTGCTCAAGGGGGAAATCCTGTTCAAGCTCGGTCGGTTGCGCGAATCAAGGGCATGCGTCGATACGCTCCTGCGGCTTGTCGAGGGCGACAACGAGGCGTTACGGCTGAAAAAAAAGATCGAGCTGCAGAGCCTCGAGGAGAGCCTCATCAAGGGGCAAGAGTGCCTGCTGTTCGCCGAGGAGCAGCTCGCCGGCTCGACCTCGCAGATGAAGAAAGCGAAGGAAGCCCTCGACCATTATCTCGAGGCCCTTGCCGCCGACTCGTTCAACCTGCGGGCGCTGGTCGGCGCCTACAAGTGCCACCTGCTGACGAACAACCCGATCAAGGCCAGGCTGACCATGGAGCGGATCCAGCAGATCGAGCCGAACTACCCGATCGGCGACATGCCGACCAGTTCGAAAACGACGGAAGAAGAGAAGACCGAACCCTGCTTCGTCGCGACGCGCCTGTTCGGCGCCGACGCTCCCGAGACGAACGAACTCCGCCGCTTTCGCGAGGAAACCCTCCGGACCAGCGGCATCGGCCGAGTCGCGATTGCCGGGTACCGCCGCCTCGGCCCCAGGATGGCACGAGTATCACCCGGGTTTCCGCTCCTCACGCCGATGAGAACGCTGCTGCGTTCGGTTGCTGCGTTCACACGCAGACGCCGGAACACGAACGAAAGCTGAATCACGAAAACAACGAATCGCAGAAGCACCGAGGCACAGAGAAAACATCCTCTGTGCCTCGGTGTATTGTATGTAGTTGAAACAATAGAATATGGTATGACACGGGGGCGGGTTTCAAACCCGCCCCTACAGAAGATATAGTGTCTTATGAGCCGGCGGCGAGGGCGAGCTTGATCGAGTTGATGCGGATTTCCTTGGTGTCGGAGCGGGAGAGGAGGATGACGGGAACCGTCGCGCCGACGATCAGTCCGCCGGTCTGCATGCCGGCGAAATACATCATCGACTTGCCCAGGATGTTGCCGGTGTCGATATCGGGGGCGAGGAGAATGTCGGCCTGGCCGACGATGTCGTTGTAAAGGCCCTTGTGATGCGCCGATTCGAGGGAGATGGCGTTGTCGAGGGCGAGGGGACCGTCGACGGTGCAGCCCTTGAACTGCTTCCGCTCGCCCATCTTGGCCAGCACGGCGGCATCGACCGAACTGGGCATCTTGACGTTCACCGTCTCGGCGGCCGAAAGAACGGCGACTTTCGGCTCGGCCGTGCCGAGCCGCTTCGCGATGTGGACGGCGTTCATCAGGATTTCCTGCTTCTCGGCGAGGGTCGGGTGGGGGAGCATCCCGCCGTCGGTGAGGAACCGGAACGAGCCGTTCCATTCGAACACCAGCACGTGCGAGAGAACGGAGCTCATCTTGATGCCGGTTTCGGAGTTCAGGACGGCCTTGAGAAGGATGGGGGTCGAAATCGTCCCCTTCATCAGCGCCTTCGCATGGCCTGTCCGGACGAGTTCGACCGTTTTCGCGGCGGCGGCTTCGGGCGTGAGGGCTTCGACGATGCGTGGCTTGAAGCCGGGAGCCTCCCGGGTCAGCAACGGATCGATGACGGCGGGATTGCCGACGAAGATGCAGTCGACATACCCGAGCTCGGAAGCTTCCTTCGCGGCGAGAATCGCGTCGACGTCCTCCGGCATGCAGATCGCGAGCGGGACACGGCCGGCTTTCAATTTCGAATCGAGATCGCAGAATCGCATGATCGCACCTTTCCTATGTGAAGAAGTATAAAATTATTACAAATACAAAGAGAGACGCGCTCCGTCCGGGAACGCTTTCCTCAATACTGCCTGACGATCGAAGGATCCCTGAGGGCGCGCACGGCATGGGAGGCGAGGGCCTTCATCTCGTTCTGGCCGGGCTTCACGACGAGCGGCGCGATGAAACCGACCCGCTCGCGGATCCACTCGACGACCCGTGCGTTGTAAGAGACGCCGCCGGTCATGATGATCGCGTCGACCTTGCCGCAGAGGGCCGCGGCCATGGCGCCGATCTCCTTCGAAATGTGGTAGCACATGGCTTCGAGCACGAGCTTCGCCTTCTCGTCACCGGCGTCGATCCGCTTGATGACTTCCCGAACGTCGGCTGTGCCGAGGTGCGCCATGAGGCCGCCCTTGCCGATGAACATCTTCCGGAGCTGGTCGTAGGTGTATTTCCCGCTGAAGCACATCTTGAGAAGGCCGACCAGCGGCAGGGTGCCGACCCGCTCGGGCGAGAAGGGGCCGCCGTCGTTGGCGTTGTTGACGTCGATGATCCTTCCCTTTCGGACGGCGGCGATCGAGAAGCCTCCGCCCAGGTGCGCCACGACGGCGTTCAGCGTTTCCGGTGCGACGCCGCGCTCCTCGGCGGTCTCGCGGAGCATCGCCTTGATGTTGAGCGCGTGGGAAAGGGTGCCGCGGGGCAGCTCCGGCCATCCGCTGATTTTCGCGATCTCGTCGAACTCGTCGACCGAGACGGGATCGGCGATGAATGCCGGGATCTTCGCTTCCTCGGCGATCTCGTGCGCCAGCAGGGGGCCCAGGTGCGAGGCGTGGTCCTGGAGCTTGCCGCCCCTGATGTCGTCCAGCATCGCGTCGCTGATGGCGTACACGCCGCTCACGAGGGGTTTCAGGGGCGATCCCCGGCTGATGACGGCCGAGAGCGACGAAACGGGTGTGTTCCAGAACGCAAGCGCCTTGTGCAGGGCATCGCGTCGGTATTCGAGCTGGGAAAGGGTCGTCGGGAACTTCGCGAGTTCGGCGCGGTCGTGCTCGAGCTCGTGGAGCTCGCGAACGTTCTCGCCGTCGAACAGGGCGATCTTGGTCGTGGTCGAGCCGGGGTTGATGACCAGCAGGCGGGGGGAAACCGACATACGTCACTCCTCTCGTGATATCAGGGCTTGCCAGGGGATGGCGCCGGCCGCCAGCCGGTCGGCGGGGCAGAAGTCGGCCAGCGGAAACGCGAAGGGCGAGAACCAGGCCGCGTGATCGGCGGGAACGGGCGGGGTGGGGCCGTTTCCCGTGTCGACAAGCTCGCACCGGACGAAATGAAGCCGGATGTCCTTGTCGGGATAGGCGTGTTCGAGCACCAGAAGGCGCTCGTGCGCGGAAACTTCGAGATTGAGCTCTTCGACGAGCTCGCGCTCGACCGCCTGGGCGGCCGATTCGCCGTTCTCGAGCTTGCCGCCGGGGAACTCCCAGAGCCCGTCGAGATCGCCGCCGGTGCGTTTCGCCAGCAGGACGCGCGACCCGTGAACGACGACGGCGGCGCCGACCTCGAAAAAGGGGCGGTGCGGCTTCTTCATGCGATTTCCAGCAGCAGGCCCTTCAAATACCTGCCCTCCGGGTGGGAAAGCGCGATCGGATGGTCGAGCGCGTGGAAACTCTCACGGATGATCCGGGCGCGACGGCCGGCCCGTCGGCAGGCCTCGGTGACGGCCGAGGCGAACTCATCGCGGCCGAGCTGGCTGGTGCAGGATGCCGTGAACAGCAGGCCGCCGGGTGAGAGACGGTTGATGGCAAGGGTGTTGAGCTTGACGTAGGCCCTGACGGCGCGTTCGAGGTCGGCGCGGTTGCGGGCCATCGAGGGCGGATCGACGACGAGCAGGTCGAATGTCTCGCTCCGATCGCTGTCGAGGAAATCATACATATCAGCAGCTATAAGAGGATTTTTCGCCGGGTCGAAACCGTTGATTTTCAGATTGTCGGATGCCTCGGCGAGCGCTGGTTTCGCCGAATCGACCGTGACGACGCGCGTCGCGCCGCCCGCGAGGGCGGCGACCGTGAAGGCGCCGGTGTAGCCGCACACGTTCGCGGCCTTCCGGCCGCGCGCGACCTGCCGGATGAGCGCGCGGTTGTCGCGCTGGTCGAGGAAAAAGCCGGTCTTCTGGCCGCTCATCAGGTCGGTCTGGAACTTGAGGCCGTTCTCGCGGAACCGGAGTTTCTCCGGCATGTCCTTCCCGAAAATGAGGCCGGCGGCGGGGCCGGACGCGCGTTTCACGTGATTTCGGCGCCAGATCCAGCGAAGGCCGGGGATGATCTTCGGGAGCGTCGAGGCGATGACGTTCACGAAGGGTTCGAGGCCGAGGCTGTAGATCTGCACGGCGGCGGCGTTTCCGTAAACGTCGATGATCAGGCCGGGGATGCCGTCGCCTTCCCCGTTGATGAGGCGGTAGGCGTCGGTCTGGGCCGGGTCGAAGAACGACCGCCGGAGTGTCTGGGCGGCATGCAGCCGTTTCCTGATGCGGGTCGGAAGATCGTCGCCGGCGTCGCCCTCGACCATGCGCACGAGGATCGGCGAGTCGAGGTCGAGATAGCCGCGGCCGAGCGGCAGGGTCTTGTGCGACACGATGACGGCCTCGTCGCCGGTCGCGGCGTCGGGCGGCAGGTCGCGGAGCGCTTCGCGGTAGACCCAGGGGTGGCCCCGCATCAGCGCGAACTCGCGGTCTTTTTTCAGGGAAAGCGTGACGGTTGCCATGGTTGAGGCGGGCTCGTTTCTGATTACTGGCCTGACATCAGGCGTCACATCCTACCAATGTTTCCCGTCTTCGGCAACAGGCATTCGGCTTTGGCGCCGTCACACTTCTGCGGGAGTGCCGGTTGCGAGAGCGAAGCCCGTGAGAAGCCGCAAGGCGGCCTCGACCTTTGCGGTGGTCTGTTCGTTCATGGGGACAGGAGCCTGGCTTGCGGCGAGAGACTCTAACAAGACTGGAACATCCTCGGTCGCATTTCCGACATCGGCCAGGGGGCTGGCCAGGGCCGACATGATGGCCGGAGAGCCTTGACGGGCGAGTTGCCGGAGTTGGTCCGCATTCCGAAAATACAAATCCAGGAAAACCTATCGGGGTCCAGATGTCTATGGATATCCTGACCAGGATGTCAATTGTCTTTCTTTGGAGCAGATGGGACGGAAGGCTTATCTCTCTTGAATTCATTCAGGATTTTCACGATCAGCTCACGCTCTTCCTGGCGATGTCCGAAATAATCATACTCATCGCTATTGATGCGGTCGATGACTCGCTTCCCGTCGGCGTCAGGCTTGTCGGGATCAGCTCCGCGCTCGAGCAGAATTCGGAAAAATTCCAGGTTGTAAGAACGGGCAGCAGCATGGAGAAGGGTTTCCCCGTTTTTGTACGGTCGATGTGTCTGAGCGTTCACATCGACCTTTCCCGTGTCGAGCAGAAATCGCTCTACATCGATAGTACGTAAAATATCTGTTCCGGATGAGGTGAAATGGGGGGAATACAGGCTGACAAACAGCGCATCGGTCAGATCGAATGGAATCCCATGCTCATAGTAATACCTGACCACATTCAACGTGCCCTGCGCACATGCCTCGAGGGGCGGGGTAAGATCGTTCGTTTTCGAACCGCAGACGTTCGGGTTGGCCCCCTTTTTCAACAGGGCATCCGTTACCTCAACATTTCCGTACAAAGCTGCTGCGTGCAGCGGCGAACGATTGAAACTGTCGAACTTGGAAATACTGGCTCCTCTATCGATCAGGAAGAGCGCCACCTTGGTGCGGCCATGAGAAATCGCTTCATGAAGCGGGGTAATTTCGTCGAATTTCAAGACGGCATCAATCTCAGCACCATGGTCGAGGAGGAGTCTGGCAAAATCGACGTCAGGAGCCAGATGCAAGGGAGTGCATCCCCTGGCGGACTCGCGTTCCCGGGACATTTCCGGATGGCGTTTCAGGAGTTTCTCGAGACCGGCCAGGTTCCCGTGTTCCATGAGCACAAAGGGATCGCCGCCCTTGATGAAGGTGTTCAAAAATTTGGAAGCTTCCACCTTGAACGAAATACTCGCGCCAGGATGGCTCGAAAGAACGGCAATGAGGACCAGGAGAATGGCGCCAAGCGGGACAATGAGAATGAGCGCGTAGTACCCTATGTCTTTCATGGCAAATCCTTGTTTTTCAGATCGGTGAGGTCGAGGCGCTTGAGGCAGATCATCGAGATGTCGTCGGTGGCGGGTTGGCCGCGTGTGTGCGCCTCGAAGCGTTCGAAAAGGCGTCCGATCGTCTCGGTGGGATCGTTGTGGGCAAGCGAGGCGAACCACTCGGTCGCGCGTTCGTATCCGATGATTTCACCGTTGTCCCCGCACGGGGCTTCCACCAGGCCATCGGTGTAGAACAGGATCGAATCGCCCGGTTCCAGCGTGACGGTCTCGCACTTGTAGAGGGCCTTGGCCCTGACCCCCAACGGGAAGGACTCGGAACCGATCTGGGCGATCGTTCCCGTCTTCGCCTTCCAGTGGAAGGGAAAATTGTGGCCGGCATTGACGAATTCGAGGGTGTTGTCCGCGGAATTGAGCGAATACAGGAACATCGTCATCATTTTTTTCTTCTTGATGTTTGCCAGCAGGAACCTGTTGAACGAGGTAACGGTCTCGACGAGGGGCCGGCCGGCATTCTCGTCCATCGTCAGCGCGCACTTCGCCATGCCCATGATGAGGGCGGCCGACACGCCGTGGCCCGACACGTCGCCGACCAGACCCCGGAGCCGCCCGTCGCGGCACATGAAATAGTCGAAGTAGTCGCCGCCGATGTCGGCCATCGCGATGCTCCGTCCCCAGATGCGGAATCCGCCGGCATCGAGGGGGTCGGCCGGAAAAAGGCTTTCCTGCACGATCCGCGCGACCTGCAGATCCTTCATGCCGTCGAGCACGTGGTTCATCAGCCCCGATAACTGGCCGAACTCGTCGGTGGAAAGAATCGGGACCTTGTGCTCGAACCGGCGCACTTCGATCGCGCGCATGCCCTCCCCGAGCGCCGCGATGGGCTCGAGGAAATGTTCGGTGAGCAGCCGTCCGATCAAGAGGGCGGAGACGAAAACGAGTATAGCGAGTAATATAAGAACCAGCCAGAGGAGGCGGACTCGTTCCTTGACGGGCTTGAGTGACGTCGTTGCGACGAGGGCGAAGTTACTCAGGTTCGAGCCCATGTTCGCATACCAGAGCCTTCCGAAGCCGCCGTCAGGGGTGATCGTCCGGATCGGGTTGCGCGACTGGATGACGGCTTTCGCCATATCATGAAGGCGAACTCGGTCGTTCGCGGCATGAAAAACCGCCGAGCCGAGGAAAATTTTTTCCCCGATGCCGCTGACGGTCAGCTCCATGTCGGGCTGCTTCATCAATTCCGGGATTTTCGTCTTGAGATAGGCGTTGTGGAATTTGCCGCGATGCATCACGATGAAGACGAGATACTCCGCCGAGCCGTCCTTTGCGAAAACGGCGTCGTAAAAGACGTAGGAACTGTCGGTTCCGAGAGAGAGGATGATGAACCGGCCGAGATTCTGGCTCAGTTGGTCGAGATTGAAGGTGCCTACGATTCCACTGAGGAACCCTTCGGCCGCGTCGACGGCGAGCGCGCCTGCATCGATGGTGAGCGACTTGTTGATTCTGTTCAGCAACTCGCGGGCGAGGAGGACCGTGAAGTTTCTCTGTTTCTGGTATTTGTCGCCGTCCGTCATTGATTTCGCCGTGGCGACGGATGCGCCGGACTTGTTGATGATGAATGCCATGTCGATCGCGGAGAGATTCCCTACCGTGCTGAAGATCTGTTTGCGTATTTCGAGGTCGGGGGTTGCGCGGATTTTCTCGAGAATGTCTTTCAGCACTAGCTCGCGGCGGGCGACGTCGAGCGGAAGGGTGTCGTCGAAGACGCGGAGCTTGTTTTTCACCCGCGACTCGAGGTTCTGCATGAGAACGTTCTCGTGGTCTTTCAGAGCGTAATATCCGCCGAGCAGAAGGACGAACGAGGGGGTGCCGATCGCGAAGAGGAACAGGCCCATCAGCTTGGTGGGGATTCTGCCGCCGAGGCTCGTCCCGGCCGCGGGAACATGCCAGAGAACGATGAGGAGCCAGAATAGGCAGAACGCGTGGACCGTCAGCGCGAGAGATCTGCTGAAGAAGGCCGGTTGTTTCGAGTAGGCGACCAGGTAGCCGGGAATCGAGCGCGGGATGAACGTTCCGAAATGGGCATCCGTCTGAAACGTCTGGTCGTATTTCGAGGCCGACGACATGAGCACCCATTCGAGGCCCTGGACGCGCATCAGTTCGGGCGGAAACAGGGTTGTCTCCTTCTTCAGCGTGTCGACGAGCCCGAACTGAGAGGATCTGAACCGGCGATTGGCAATCCTGATCGCGTTCTGGATGGCACGGTTCGGCCTGAATTTTCCCGGGTGGAGAAGCAGGATGTACCCTTTGAGCTTGCCCGGGAGGCCGGGGCTTGTTGTTCCCCACTGGAAAAAACCGTCCTGCTGCCGGTTGCCGATCGCCCGGAGGGCATGGTGGATGGTCAGCTGATCCGTTTCGGAAGGAACGTTCAGGACCGAGGAGAGAAGCCTGATCTTCTCTCTGGAGGTGGGGAGGCCGGCGGAGAGCTCCTGGAGCGTGACGAAGCACATCTCCACCGCCCGGCGGGGCCGCCTGCCGACGCTGAGATCGGATCTGAGACGGTTGGCATCGTCGAAGACATACAGGTCGAACGACTGCGCATACAGGCGTCTGAGGCGCAGGGCGAGTCGGGCCTGGGCGGCGCGGGAGGCGGTTTCGTTCTGGCGGTCGAACACGCGTTTGATCGCGCGCGCGATCATGAGCGCGTCGTCGTCCGCAGCTTTTATTTTATTCAATATAGTATCGTGTTGCGAACGTTTTTCCTGGCGGATCTTCTCGCACTCAATATGGTCCACGAGATGCATCGCGGACTGGATGACGGCGATCGGGAAGAGGGCGAAGACGATCAGCAGGGCCGCCGGCCGGACCAGGTTGAAAAGCCACCGGAGCAGACGGCGAGACAGGATCGGGCCTTCAGCGGGGGGCATCAGCCTGCCTCCCGGTATCCGTTCTCGTCATCGTTGAAGAAATCACCGCGACCTCGTAAGATGGTGGAACATCCGACCCTCGAGGGTATCCTACCATGGAAGCCGGCACCTGTGAAACGCCTTTTCGTGACCGGCGACGGAGGAACAATATGTTGAAATATACGAAACCGTTCGGAACGGCGTTCCGGGCCTTCGTCACTTGCGTGGTTCTGCTTCTCGCCGCCGTGCCGGCCGGCCGTTGCGGCCAATCCCGGACGATCGACTCCTGGCGCGACCAGGTGTTGTATTTCGTCCTGCTCGACCGCTTCGAGAACGGCTGCCCGTGCGACGATTTCGACGTCAATCCGCGGGACCCGCGCGGGTTTCACGGCGGCGATATCGACGGCCTGCGAGCGCGACTCGACTGGCTGACCGATCTCGGCGTCACCGGCGTCTGGCTGAGTCCCGTCGCCCGGAACCGGCCCATGCCGTTCTACGGGCAGCAGGCGTATCACGGATACTGGATCTGGGATTTCTTCAGGGTCGACCCGAGATTCGGCACGATGCGCAAGCTTCGGGAGCTGCGCGACGACATGGATCGCAGGGGCCTCGCCCTGCTGCTTGACATGGTCGTGAATCATGCCGGCTACGACGCTCCCATCGCAGCGTTGCATCCGGACTGGTTCCATGCGAACGGCAACATCACGGACTGGAACGACCGGAACCAGCTCGAGTCATACCGCCTGTTCGGCCTGCCCGATTTCGCGAGCGAAAAGCCCGTCGTTCAACGGTTTTTCTCCTCGGTGGCAAAATACTGGGTGGAGCAGATCAGACCGGCAGGCTTCCGACTCGATGCGGTGAAACATGTGCCGATCTCGTTCTGGAAGACGTTCAATTCCGGTCTTCGTGAACGATACGGCGAGGGATTTCTGACGCTCGGCGAACTGATGGACGGGAACCCCGCGACGCTATCCGACGCCTGGAACGCGGGATCGTTCGGCACGCTGTTCGATTATCCGCTCTATTACACCCTGCGCGACGTGATCTCCCGCGGAGGCGACGCCCGCCAGCTCGGCGTGAGATTCGCCATGGATCGGGTGTATCCCGACGCCGGCCTGCTCGCGACGTTCCTCGACAACCACGACCTCGATCGGTTCATCACGAGTTGCGGCGGCAATCGCGACCGCTACCTGCTCGCACTCAGCCTGCTCCTCACGGCGCGCGGCATCCCGACCCTCTGTTACGGCGACGAAATCGGGCTGGACGGTGCGATCGAACCCTGGTGTTCGACGAGGAGATCGATGCGGTTCGAAGCCGGCAATCCCATTCTTGGCGAAACGAAAAAACTGATCGCAGTCAGAAAGAGCCATCCGGCCCTGACCCGCGGTATGCAGATTCATCTCGCAATGGATCGTGACATGTATGCCTTCGGGCGGTTGACACCCGATCAACAGGCAATTGTGGTTTTCAACTTTGCGACCGCCTCCCGGGACCTGAACGTCCCTCTCCCGGCGCCTGCCCGGAAACCAGCGGCTGTGAACGACCTTCTTGGATGTATATCGGCAAATATAACTGACGGAACGCTCCGCGTGAAGCTCGGCGGTTTGCGCTGCGCCCTGTTCGTCATCGATGCCGACATCCCGGGACGCTGGACTCGCGAGCACGAGATGCTCCTGCGGTCCCGGTTGGATCCGTTCGCTCGGGGGCGGAAGAAGATTTCGTTCGAACTGAAACTCGACGAGGAGCTTCCTGACAGAGCCGCCATCCATCTCATTGGCGGTCTTCCCCAGCTCGGCGACTGGAATTCGAAGGCCGAGAGACTGCCCCGCCTTACGAAAACGGGTGACCTCACGTGGATGACGAGTCTGGAGCTCCCGATCGGCGCCGTGTTCGAATACAAGTTCCTGATGAAGATGGCGGACGGTTCATTCCGCTGGCAGGAAGGCGCCAACGCGATTCTCGACGTGAACGCCGACGGCGGTGGCATCATACGGCACGATTGGTAAGCCGTGAATGTTCCGTGTCTGTCACGCGAACATACGGAGGGGCGGGTTTGAAACCCGCCCCTTCATGATTTCAGCAGGAGTGAAAACCGCCGGACCTGCCGTGGTCAGACCTCGGCGTTCTGCTCCAGTTCGTGCTCGCACTGGTCGATCAGGGTTTTCAGGTTGTCGGCCTCGACGCCCGTCGGGCTGATCTGCAGGTAGCGGCGGGCCGACTCGACGGCGTCGCCGAACTGGCGCTTGCGCGCGTAGATGATCGCCAGGTTGTAATGCACCTGGTTGAACTTCGGGTCGATCTCGAGCACCTTGCGGAAGGCTGTTATAGCTTCCGCTATACGACCCTTCTCGAACTCCTCGGTGCCGATGTTGTAGTAGGCGGCGGCGTCCTTCGGGTTGAGCTCGATCGCCTTCTTCCACAGCTCGATCGCCTGGTCGTACATGCCCTTGTTGTAGTAGGCGATGCCCAGCTTGTTGCGGGCCTCGGCGTCCTGCGGGTTGTACTTGATGACGCGCTTCCAGATGTCGATCGCCTTGTCGTACATCTCGCGGTTGTGGTAGGCGGTCGCGAGGTTCGAGAGGATGTCGGCGTCCTCGGGCTTGTATTTGAGGGCCTTTTCCCAGCACTCGACGGCCTTGTCGAACAGGTCCATCTTGATGTAGGCGATGCCGAGCTTGTTGTACAGCTCTCCGTTCTCGGGGGTGATGCGGATCGCGTCCTCCCACTCGGCGATGGCTTTGTCGAACAGGTTCTTCTGGAAGTAGGCGATGCCGAGGTTGTTGTGCGCGTCGATGTCGTTCGGCGACAGCTCGACGACGCGCCGCCACGAGAGGATGGCGTCGTCGATCAGCCCCTTCTCGTCATACACGTTGCCGAGCACGAAGTGGGCGTTCGAGTTGCTCGGATCGAGCTCGATCGCCTTCTTCCAGGAGGCGATCGCCTCGTCGAGGCGGCGTTTCTGGCGGTAGGCGTGGCCGAGCTTGAAGTAGATGTCGGGGTCGTTGCCGCTCAGCTCGCGGGCCTTTTCCCACTCTTTCTGGGCCTCGTCGAACCGCTGCAGGTTGTAGAAGGCGATGCCGAGATTGTGGTGCGCTTCGAAGTGGTTCGGGTCGAGCTCGACCGACTTCTGCCACTGGAAGATCGCCTCCTGGGTCTTGTTCAGCTTGGAATAGGCGATGCCGAGCTTGTGGTGCAGTTGCGCGTCGTCGGGCATGTAGGACACGGCGCGGTTCCAGAACTTTGCCGCCTCGGCGAAGTCCTCGAGGCCGCAGTAGGCGTTGCCGATCTTCTCGCAGATGTCGGCGTCCTCGCTGCGCTTCTCGCGGACGGTGTTCCAGTAGGTGATGGCCTTTTTAAAGTTGCCGTTATTGTAAAACGCGACGCCGAGGTTGAACTGCGCCTCGATGTCGTTCGGGTTGACGGAGATACATTGACTCCAGTATTCAATGGCCTTGTCGAGATCGTCGAGCTTGCCGTAGGCCGAGCCGAGCTTGAACAGCACCTCGGCGTTCTGCGGCGTGATCTCGAGGATCTTCTGCCAGATCTCGATCGCCTCCCGGTGTTGATTGAGCTTGCTGTAGGCGTTGCCGAGATTGTTGTAGATCTCGGGCTGGCGCGGGCTGAGCGCGAGCGCCTTCTTCCACTCGTCGATGGCCTGGGGGTACATCTCGAGGCGGTAGTAGACGATGGCGAGATTGTTGTGCGCCTCGGAGTTCTTGGGGTTCAGCTCGATCGCCTTCGAGAACGAGAGCACGGCCTTGTCGTCGAGGCCCTTGTTGTAATAGGCGACGCCGAGCCGGAAGAAGATGTCGGAATCCTCGGGGTTGAGGTTGGTGCCCTTTTCCCAGAGCGTGATGGCGCGGTCTTCCTTGCCGAGGTTGTAGTAGGCGATACCGAGCTTGAAATGGATCTCGGGATCCTGCGGCTTGATTTCGAGGCAGAGTTCCCAATTCTCGATCGCCTTCGAGTCGTCGCCCTTGTTGTAGTAGGCGATGCCGAGGTTGTGCAGCACCTCGAAGTTGCGCGGGTCGAGCTGCACCGCCATCTCCCATTCCTTCAGGGCTTCGTCGATGCGGTTGAGCTGGTAGTAGGCGACGCCGAGCTTGAAGCGCGCCTCGCCGTTCTGCGGATTCTTGATCAGCGACTGGATCCACTCCGAGATGGCCAGTTCATACTGTCCCTTCGTGTAATAGGCGATACCGAGGTTGTAGTGGGTGTTCGCCTCGTCCTGCAGATACGTGCGTTTCATGGGTCCTCCTGCGTCATGCGTCTCTGAATGGAATGAATACCGGGAAGCGGTGATTTACGTTCGTTTGGGTTCCGAGTCGTCGTCGGGTTCGTTGTCGTCAAGCCGGGCCATCATGGAAGAGAGCGAGTCTCCGATCGTTCGCAGCAGATATTTGAGCCGGTCCTGCGGGAATCGCGGGGGCAGTTCCGTGCGTACCGGGTAACGCAACGCGAATTGTAGATGAGAAGTGGTGTGTAAGGCAACCCTTCCCGATGAGATCGTTTTCGTTTCGGGGCCGAACATGAGTTCCCGAGGGGAAGAACCTGCCGGATACCGGTATCCGAGGCGGTACATGCTGTTCCGGAACGCGGTGATGATGTCGCTTGCGAGGTAGTCGAAAAACATGGCGACCGACGTGGTGAAAACCTTCGTCTCGATCGGCGGAACAACCATTTTTTCGGAGAACTCGATGATCGGCGATCTGGGCGGGAAACGGCGTTCGACGCCCTCGAGCCGCGACGGCCCCGGGAACGGATGTGACGATCGGGCCGCCGCGAACGAAAATTCGAGAGGAGATGCGACGATGGAAAAATCTCTGGGGAAGGAATGCAGATATGGCTCGGTCGGCAGGGCCGAGGTCGGCGGGCACACCAGCTCGCGGAACCGGTATGTCTGCAGCAACGGTTTGCGAATCGGTCTGTTGAACTCGTCCATACGAACGGTGACCAGGCTTCCCGGCGGCGTGACGAGCGGAAGGCGCTTTGTCCGTTTCCAGTGGGGGCGCAGTTGCGCAGGGAGACGGTCGGGGAAGCAGAAGGGGATGTAGGGCCGCATCTCCTTGGGCTCGAGGGCCCCGTCCTCGGGCGTCGACGATGCGGGCCGCGACGGCGGGGTGATATACGCCTTGACGCCGACGAGAAGCCGCGAGACTTTTTCCTTGAGGAGCAGGCGTTCCTGATTGATCGCGTCGAACGACGTCACGATCTCATGCTCGCGGGTTTCGGCCGCCTGCCGCTGGATCTTCTCGGCTTCGTATTCCGCCTTGAGGTTCGTGAACGCCGTCTGGAACTCGGCGGCGGCGGCGCGTGCCTTCTCGAGTTCCTCCAGGGCCTTCTCGCGTTCGGCGGAGAGACTTTGGGTCTGCTCTTGCAGTCTGTCTATCTGCCGGGCCGACTCCTCGACCGCGGCGCGGAGGGCGGCGAGTTCGAGTTGCTGCTTTTTTTCCTGCTCGGAAAGGGCCTGTTCGTTCCGCTTGCTCAGATCGAGTCGTGCAGTGAGGTCCCTGACCTGCGACTGGTGCTGGAACACCTCCTGCTTGAGCTCGAAAATCTGCTTCAGGAGCTCCTGGCTCGTGGCGCCGGCCTGCTTCTGCTCGAGAACCGCGTCGGCGAGGTTGAGCTTCAGCCTCCGGAGTTCGTCCTGGAGTGCCGCAATATCGGGCTTCTCCTTGTCGGCTTCGGACAGCCGGGCTTTGAGCCGCTCGATCTCGGCATTCTGCTTCTTCATCTCCTCGAGAAGGGCAGCTTCGGACGCACTCTGCAGGCGCATCTGCTGGAGTTCGTGCGTGCGCTCCTCGAGAAGTTCCTCGGTTCTTCGAAGTTTGTCGGCCAGGGGGCCGGAACTCGACTCGGCGAGTGCGGTGATCCGCTCCTTCAGCTGCCGGTTTTCGGCCTCGAGCCGATCGGCGCGCTCGGCAAGGCCTGCGGCGGCTGGTGCGGAGGTCGGCTTCAGCGCCTGGAAGATCCGCTCGCGCTGTCTCGCGAGTTCGTCGATTTCGCGGGCGAGCGCGTCCATATCCTCGACGCTTCGATCGGGACCGGATGTGTGTCGGGTATCCCGCGGATCGGTCATGGTCGGGGCTACCCGTCAGGCGTCAGTGGCGATAGAGGCAGACGGAAATATTGTCGGCGCCTCCGTTCATGTTGGCGCACTCGATAAGGTTCTGGGCGAGTTGCTTGAGATTCGCGTTGGGCTGGGAAGCCTGCTTCTCGACCATGTCCTTGATCGTGTGTTCGTCCACGAAGCCGCACAGACCGTCGCTCCCGAGGACCAGGACGTCCCCCGTGAAAATCGGAAGCCGTGAACACTCCGGCTCGACCGTTGCGGCTACGCCGAGCGCCCGTGTGATCACGTTTTTGTTCGGATGCTTTTCCGCCTGGTCGGGAGCGATCTTGCCTGCGTCGATCAACTCCTGAACGAGAGAATGATCTCGGGTGAGACGCTTCAGGCGGTTTTCCCGGTGCATGTAGCAGCGGCTGTCACCCACGTGGCACAGCGTGAGCATATCACGACATATAATAGCTATGACGATTGTCGTTCCCATGCCCTCCATCTCAGGGTTCGCCTGGGCCTTGGAATAGATCGCCGCGTTCGCCTCTTTGCAGTAGCCGGCCAGCGCTTCCCGAAGGTCCCCCGCGAGGACGGCCTCGACGTTGTCCGACAGGAGACTGGCCTGGAGCTTCTCTTTGATGGTTTTCACGGCGAGCGAGGATGCATACTCGCCGGCGGCGGCGCCGCCCATGCCGTCTGCCACGATGAGAGCCGTGAACGACTCCTGGACGCCCGTGCAACTGCACCAGTTCCACTGGAAACTCTCTGTGTAGTCCTCGTTGTTTGGTCGGACCATGCCTTTGTCATACATGGAGATAAAATTCATGTTCTTCCTCTCAGGCGGAACTTACGGGCATTCTAACTTCATGACCGAGGGCAAGTCAACGCATCATGTAGGTGTTTGTAGGCCGGCCGGAGGTCTGCACGCCGGTCGTGCGGACGACAGCTCCACCCAGTCGGGAATCGCGGCCGGATGAACGGCTGCCTTTCCGGGAATGGAGATTTTGAACTTCGAGGAACACCGCCGCTCCTTTCGTTCGAGCATCGGCAGGGCCAGCGAAGGAAAGACGCCGATGGGGGAAAGGGCGAAGCCGAACTCCTGTTTCCGGAAGGAAATCCGTCTGCCTGCGCCAACTCCCGAAACCTCGTGCTGCCTGTACCGCCCGGCAGGCAAATGGAGCAACGGCCGCGCGAACGGAAGGACGGCCGTGCGAGATGCCGAAACCGTGTCCGACGGAATGCTTGGACCGGAAGACGCTGGAGTCGCCAGTCGCGCCGCAGGCGATGCAACGGGATTCAGCAACGTGTGACAGACGATTGTGGCCGGTGCGAGATCGACGATGTGCAAGGCCTGGAAAGCCTCTGGGGGAAGAGCAGGCAGTTCCAGCCGGTGAACGCCGGAAAACAGCGTTGGGGATGATATCGAGTGGCGCACACGGAACCCGCCGTCGACGGGAAGTTTGCGGTTCCATCGACCGGCGATGATGATCGCATGATTGCCGGGCTGTTCGAGCGACGGGAATGCTTCGGATACCGCGGGATGCCGGCGGGGCCAGGAAACGGACGGAACCGGCTCCGAAAAAGATTGAGGGAACGGAGACGAGGCGGCTGCGAGGCCGTCCTCACGCGGTAGGATGTTCGGCAGGGGAGCCGGGATGAACGGCACATACATCGATGTCGAAAAATCCCATTCCTCGGCCGGCGCGGCCGGAGCCTCGAGGATGTCGAATCCGAAGACGTCTGACAAGAGGACGGGAAGTCTGCTGAAGGGTTCGGCGCGGAGATGTCCCGGAGCAAACGGGAAAGGTACTTTTTCGTCTCTTACCGTCGGAGGCTCCTCATGCTCCCGCCGCATGGCGAGAATGCCGGGAGCGAGTTCGAGCGGTCCCATTCCGTCGAGCAGGGTTTGCATGAAGGATTCGGGCGTCGGCTCGAGCGGAGCGTCGGATACGTCGCCGAGGCCTCGAACGTCGGGCTTGTACGGGAAAAAAAGGCTTCGCCAGCGTGCATAGTGATCGCCGCGGACGACGATGAGATCGCAGAGAAGGTCGCGGATGAAGAAGCCGCCGCCTGCCGCCGGTTCCCCGAACTCGTCGGCGAAAAGATCCGGCCGGAGTTCGACGAACGGTTCGATGATTCGCAGGGAGTCGAGCCGGACTTCACCGGGCGGTTCGCATCGAGCGCCGGATACGGCGGGGCCGACCGGTCTGAAGGATTGGGGGCCGAAGCTGATGACGAACGTCTCTCCGGGAGGAGACAGAGGGGAAAGTCTCGCGGTCGTAATGACGCGGGGCATCGGCGCCTCCTGGAACGAGAGGGCGGGCTCGGTGGCCGGCCGTGTCGTGGCCCTGCAGTGCGGGAGCCGCTCGGGGGGCGGGGGGGCCGCGGGTTCCGCAACGAACTGACGGAGCTCCTCCGGTCTGATGACGACCGACGTCCAGGGGGCGCGGAACGCCGGGCCCATGAAGGCGGGCGGGTGACGCTCGCCCGAGTCGAGTCTCGACGGGGAGGTCGTTGGAAGAGCCATTTCGTGGAGGCAGACGTCGGGAACGCCGATCGCGGCCGCGTTCGTCTTCAAAAGCCAGCGTTTCGGCTGTCGCATGCTGTACGGGCCGCGGGGGCGATCGCGCCGTCTGATGCCGAAGACGCCGGCGAGGGATGCGATCGCTCGTGACGCCGGGGCCGGCGGCAGGGCGGCGCGGCCGAGTTCCGAAAGCCGCATGCCGACGGCCGGCGTCGTGGGCGAGAGTTCATAGAATGTGGGCCAGTAACGGATTTTCATTCTGGGCTGGCGGGCGGGGCGAATCCATTCGGGGGCGTCGAGAAACCGGGCCCCTGCAACGGACGTCGGGGGTGGCGATGGCGTCGGTGAAAGGCGGGGCCGGTCGTGCGCGATGCGGAGGGAAGCCGGCAGGGCGGCTTCGCGGAGAGAGAGAAAGGCCGTGCTGATGCCCGTGGTGAGAAAGGCGCGTTTCGAGGCGGGTGAAACCGCTTGGAAATCCTGGGGGAGCATGACTTCCCTGGCGAAGGAGGGCGAGCGAGGAACCAGGAGCTCTCTGGGCAGGGCGACCCGGGTGCGTCGGGGCTGTGAACGTTGCTTCCAGGGCATGAGGTTCGATTCGAGCGTCAGCAGGTAATGCCTTGTCGAATGGGCTCTGCGGGGAAGCGAGGCGATGAGTCTGAGCATGCGTTCAGGCTCGCCGGCGGGCGGGAGGCGTCTGGGAAGCGCAAGAGGCCTGGGGCCGCGAGGAGCGGCGGTCAGGCACAGCACCTGCATGGCGGGAACGGGAACGCGAAGTTCTGAAGCGTGAACGTTGGGTTGCGCGGGAACGGCCGATGTCCTGAACGTCGTGCGCTGCTTTTCTCTCGGAGTGAACAGGGCCTTTTCGGCGACGGCACGGCGTTCGGGCATGCCGAGCGCTTGTCTGACGCCCTTGCGGGTCGCGCCGCCGGGGCACATCACGGGAGCCGGCTGAATGGCGGAGATGCGGAGATCGGACACGCGGGCGTCGGGAAGATGAAGTCCGGTCTTCGCCAGGAAACGCTCCATCGGAGAATGGCTGAACGAACTGCGGGAGCGCCGCTCGGCGGGCTTCGCTCTGGCGGCGTCTGGTTCATTCTTCATTGCCGCGCGGAGATCTCCGCTGACGGGGCGGAGAGAAGCGAATGATCTGGGCGCGATGACGTTGAATCCGGGTGGTTCAGGGGGGGGGAAATCGAAGCGCTTCGCAAACGGCTTGCGGAACAAAAGTTGCCGAAGCGGTCGGAAGACGGCGTGAGGCCATTTCCTGGCCAGTCGGGCCGGCGGAACACCCCGGATGTCGGCAAGACGTGCGCGGGCGATATTCGTGATGATCTCCGTCACGGTTCCCGAGTGGGCGGTCGGGGCGGCGAGGCGAGCGTCGGGATGAAAAACCGGAGCGATGCCGGAGTGGGCCGCCGGCCGAACCCGGCTTCGGCCGTGAGAAAATTCCGCGATGAAAGAATGGGGCCGGATGGAAAGAGCGTCCGAAATATATATAGATAGATATACATCCCTGTCTATCGGTGCCGGGGGAGGACCTTCGGGAAGGAGCTCCGCGAAAGGAAGCCGCCTCTGCAACGACAGGATGGAGAGAGGCCCGGTCGGCAGACGGCAGACAGGCCGCCAGGCGGAAACGGCGTGCCGGCCGTGCGCAAGGAATTTCCAGAGGGGGGGCATGAGGGACGGCCTTCGCGTTGCGGTCGGGTAGAGAAGCCGGGGCCGGGGAGGATCGAGAGGACCGGCCTGCAGGGGGCGTGTCATGACTGATGAACGGTCGGCCCGGCCCCGCGCCGAAAGAGCGAACCAATTCCATGGTTCCGGCAGGGGCGACGCAGGAACGAGATCCGCAGGCGGTTTCGAGACGGACTGCCAGTCGGATGCCTGCGCCATCCGGCGAAGACGGGAAATCTCGAAGCGGGAGATGAGGCATTTCTGGAAATACAGCGGCTCCCTGAGGTTCTTCACGGGAGGCCGGGAGAGGCGGATGGACGGCTGCGCGCACGCTTCCGCGAGAGAGAGGACCGGTGCGCCGATTGAGGCGGGGGCGCGGGGCCGCAGCTCGGGGCGAGGCGGAAGTTTGCATGGAGAGAAGTCGAGTCGCTGTCGGGGCTGGATCTGAGCGTGAGGCGGCGGGGCGAACGTGTGGTTCGTTCTCGAGACGACGGCCGGAAGAACGGAAACGGAGGAATGTTTCACGCGCGGCATGCGGAAAAGGCGTCGGGGATCCGAGGCGAAACAGTGCTGTCCTTCCTTCCCGGGAATGGCGACGGGGAACAGCAGTTTTCCGGCGAACAGCGACCGTGCGGCGTGGCTGACGACCCGGCGGGCGACCGGGAAAATCGTCGGCTTTGCCGGGAGAGCCGCGTCGAAAACGGGTTCGGAAAATTTCCCGAGATGCGACAGGCTCATGACGGGGTGCTGGAAGAGAGGCGATCCACCGAAGCCTGGGTTAGTTTGATGGCTTCCAGCAGCCCCGTGACGCGGGAGCCGAGGATCGCCTGCCTTCGGACGATTTTCTCATGAATGCGGTCGGGGCAGGAGAAGAACACGTCAATATCGTGGGCGGAAGCCTTCTTCGGCGGATTGGAGACGGCGAGCGTGTCGCGCCAGAATCGGGGCGGTTGGACGATTTTTGTTTGCCTGTGCTCGATCGGCCCATACAGGGATCTTCGGGCGCGATCCATGAGACAGGCATACAGCATGTCGATTCCGGATACCATCGAGTAGGGGAGTTTCGAACGTCGTGCCAGGAGTTCGAGCGGGAACACTTTCTTGAGGAGCGGGCCCGGCGAAGCAGGCGTGAAAAGAATCGCGGGGTCGGGGTGCCTGTATGGCTTCCGAAAATCCGTTCTGGGGGGCATGGGAGGCTGGGCGCAGGTCGGCTCGGGGCTGACCGGCGGCAGAGGGAGAGCCGGCCGCGAATACGGCTTGATGATGTCGAGCGTGGGGGACTTCAATCGGGCCGGCATGTGCTCGAGAAGCCGGATGCGCGTTGCGGAATCGTTCCACGCCGCCGCCCGGACGAGGAGCCAGCGCTCGCCGATGGAGAGTGGTCGACGCGGGGAAACCGGTTCGAGGCAGGAGGGGAGGGTCGTGAGGATCGTGTAGGGTTCCGAAAGAATGCTGATGGCGGTTTCCGGAGGCTGATACCCGGGAGGGGCGAACTCGCGGATGTCGAACGCGAATATGCATAGCCCTGGGTTTGGGGTGGAGAGGGGCGGCATTGCGGTGCTGACGATGGGCCCCGACGAGACGAGACCCGGGCGCTTTCCGAAATCCGGAAGGGGAAACTGGTTGTCCGGCTCGTAGAGGTTCCAGAACTCGCATTCCGAAGGAACGGCCGGATCGCGGACGGGGGCGACATCGACGGTTCCGTACACCCATGATGCGGCGTTCGTGGGGGCGGAAGGCGCCAGAAGCTGGAGGAAAGGCAGCCTGAGCAGTTTCACGTGGTCGGTGCAGTCGACGTCGATGACGGCGAATGAGCCGGACTGGAGCCTCTGGAAACCGGCATACTGCGCGATTTTCCCCGGGCTCCAGGCAGCCGGGAAAACGCTCCGGGTGTCGAACGGGCGGCGCGTGACGGGAGCATACTCGAGGTTCCTGAACGACCAGGTCATCGGCTTGAAAAACACGGAAATGCTGGGAGGCCTCTTCAGCAGGGATATGCCGGAAATGCCTTGTTTGAATAGATAATCGTATATTTCGAGGCCGGCGGCGAAATCCAGCGAAGCCGGAGAGGGGCGGGAAGAGGTCTCCTGAACCGCGACCCGGTAGGGAAGGTCTCCCCAGGCGATCCGCGGCAGAGTCAGTTCGATCAGGAAGGGGGCCATGCCGAAGCGGCGTGGCAGGCGGAATGGAGGGGGGGGGATTGGAACGGCGCGTTGGAGCGATGGTTCGAAAAAGAGGCGGCCGATGAATTCCGGGAGAGGTGCCGAATCGCGCGCGTGGATCGAGTCGGAATCTATTCCGAAGGTTTGGGGCAGGGAAAGGCCGAGGCCGGGAGCGATCGGGAGGTTGCGGGACGGAGTCGGGATCGATCCGAGGGCGAGTTCGCCCGGCAGCGGAGACGTCGACGGAAAGGCAAGGCGTTTCCGGCGGCGAAGGCGTATCTGGAAAGCCGCGTCGGTCTGGAATTTCTCGAACCCGGCGCAGATCTCGTCGGTCAGGAAGGAGGTGTCGTGAGGGAGGGCCGAGAAGTCGGCCAGCAGAACGCCAAGTCTGAGAGCGAAGGAGGACCGCCGGGCTTCGAACGGGGTGAGCTCCGGAGTCGCACATGCCCGCGTTTCGGGCGGATACGAGCGCGGTTGCGGGGGGGCGGAGGGGGCCAGCTCTCGGCGCGGGTGAATACCGGCGCGTATCTGGCGGGTGACGCGGTCCTCGTCTTCGGACTTCGGGACGATGCTGGCGATGAGCGCCAGGTTCGTTCGAACGAACCCCGGAAGTTCGAGATACGCATCCGGCCCGGCGGGGACGGAGAGAGCCTCGCGCGAGGGGATGTCGAGCGCGACGTGGCCGACGCTCGCCGGAGCGGCGCGGAGACGGTCGTCAAACAGCCATGGAAAAGCTGCGCGGCAGGAAAACGACGTGCAGAGGTTGAACTCCGTCGAGATCAGCGAGGGCCTGATCTCCGGAGCGAACTCGATGCGCTGGAAGAGAAACGCATCCTGCTTCCGCAGATTCTTCTGAAACCCGAGAAGCCGGGTAAGGGATGGAAGATCCGAGGGCGCGATGTAGCCCCGCCATTCAGGGTTCCTGTCCGACATGGCGTCGAGCCAGGAAAAAGAAGTTTCTGAAAAGATATCGAACCGGCATCTCGAAGCGAACCGGTCGTCGAAATGATACAGCGGTTTCGCGGAAATGGACGGCCGTTCCTCCTGCTCGAGAGCGGACTCCGGCGGCGGCGCGAATTCGGGATCGAGGGTGAATCGTGGAGGGATTCTTCCGCCGCGCTCGGTCTTGAAGGCCGGGAAGTGGAGGTCGAGGATCGGCGGGAGGCTTCGGCGGCCGATGCCGGAAAGGCGAAGACGAAAGCGGTAGGCGGATGCGCTTGATTCTATAAAAGATGATATAATAGCTCCGTGCGTGCAGAGACGGCGGGCGAGAATGTTCTGCAGGGGCTCGATGTGCCGGTTCAGCCGCTCGAGGAGAAAGCTGTCGAGACAGGGGGCGAACTCGTCGGCCTCCCCTTTGGGGGGATCTCCTTGCCATTGGCCCTCCGCGACGTCCGACAGCGTTCTTGACAGGGTCGCCATCGTCTGCCGGATGAGCGAGGATTCCTGGGTGACGAGGGGCAAGGCGGCTTTCGCCTGCGCCTCGAACTCGTCGATCATCGATATGCCGAGAGAGATCGGAAGCCGGAACAACCGCCGGGTCTCGTTCCAGTTGAGGCGCGCCCGTTCGATCGTCGTATCTTCGATGCCGCGCGGAAGCATGTTGTAGACGAACATGAGCCGTTCGCGCGCGAAATGAAACAACGCCGGCCGGGACCTGAGCATCGAGTCCAGCAACGCCAGGCTTCGCACGTCGGTCGTCGTGACCAGGACGGCGGCCGGTGCCCCCGCATCGTTCCCGCGTCTCTGCAGGAATGTCTCGGCGACGACGAAATTGTCGCAGCCGGGCGGCAGGTTGATCAGCACGACGTCGAAGTGCGATCGGAGCTGGAGGAAAAAGTCGCGGAGGGAAGCATCCGACAGCAGGCGCACCGGGTCTTTCAGCTTGAACGCGGGAAAATACGAAATCTTGTCCGTGGCGGTGAAAACGAATGTGCGTCTGAACCGCGACGACCCCTCGACCACCAGGTCCGTCAGGTCAGTGTAGCATTCGAGTGAGACGGAACGGGGGAGAACGCTGCGGAAAAGGTTCGGAAACGGGGCATTGGCGTCGATGACCGCGACTCGTCGGCTTTTCGACTGGAGGTAAACCGAGAGATGGGCGACGATGCTCGATTTGCCTGAACCGCCGCGAATCGAGCCGAAAAGGAAAACGGGTGTGAGGAACGGGGTGCTGCCCATGTCGCCCCAATAGTAGCACACCCCGGTTCGTCGTGAAACAGGGGGTACCGGGAAGAATCAGATCTGAATGACGAGCCCCTCAAACGCCGCCTGGGAAGACGGAAACTCGGATTTGGCACGCTTCTCGATCGCATCGATCGCGACATCGTTGTGAAGGGGATCGTGATGAGTGAGAACCAAGTGCTTCACGCCGGCGGTCTTTGCGAGCTTCGCGCCTTCGACCATCGTCGAATGACCCCAGCCGATTTTGCTCGGGCCGCGGCTTCCGTGGGCCGCGGGGTTGTATTCCTCGGGGGTATATTGTGCGTCGTAAATCAGGAGGTCGGCTCCGGTGGCAAGTTCGAGAAGATTCGCATCGATCGAGCCGTCCGACGGATGTTCGCAGTCCGTCGCCACGACGACGCTGCTGTCGCCGTCCTGGATGCGATACCCGAGCACGCCGTTCGGGTGAATGAGACGGCGGGATGAAATCTGCGCCGCGCCGATATCGATCGGCTTTCCCTGCATGGGATTGAAGGTGAGTTTGGCGCTCAGGGTGTTGAGATCGACCGGGAAGTAGAAGTGTTCCATCTGGCCGCGCAGCGTCGCTTCGAGGCGATCGTCGACGTCCGATGCGCCGTACAGATGAAGCGTGTTGCATGAGCCGTCGACGCGGGCGCCGGACGCGTCGCGCGAGCCGATATACGCGGGCGGAAAGAAGGGAAAACCTTGGATGTGATCCCAGTGGGAGTGGGTGAAGAGAATGTGCGCGACGCCCTTCCCCTTGCCGAAATCACCCTTGAGAAGCTCGAGACCGAGAAGACGGATGCCCGTCCCGGCATCGACGATGATCAGCTGGCCTTCATTCGTGCGAATCTCAATACAGGTCGTGTTTCCGCCATAGCGGATCGTATCTTTCCCGGGAACGGGAACGGATCCTCTGACACCCCAGAATTTTATATACACCGAACTCGTTTCCCTTCTTACGGTCGAAGTTCAGGGTTTCGCCGCCCTCTCCTCGCCGTTACTGGCGAAGGGTCAGCAGCATGTCTACGACTCGTTCCAAATCTTCATTGCTATAGAATTCTATCTCGATCCGGCTTTTGGCGCGGCCCTGCCGGATGTGTACCTTGGCGCCGAGCAGTTCCTGGATGCGTGATTCGACCTGGCGGACATGGATATCGCCGGCCTGCTTCCGGGGTGCCGAAGCTCGAGACCTGTTTCCCGGGTGCCCGTTTCCGGACGGCTTCGCATCGGCCAGTTCCTTTTCCGTTTCGTATACCGAGAGGCTCTTGGTAAGAATCCGGTCGACCCAGGCCTGGACCTCGCTGTGATCGCGGAGCCCTGCCAGCATCTTGGCGTGGCCGGCGGAGATCTTTCCGCTCGCGATGAGTTGCTGGACGTGACCCGGGAGCGAGAGCAGCCGCAGGCGGTTCGTGAGGGCGGAACGGCTTCTTCCGAGCCGCCGGGCCAGTTCGTCGTGCGTCAACCCGAACTCCAGGATAATCTGCCGGAGCGTCGCCGCCTCTTCTACGGGATTCAGGTCTTCCCGCTGGATGTTTTCGATCAGGCCAGCAAGGAGGGTCTGCTGTTCGTTCATGTCGCGGAGGACGGCGGGAATCTGCGTCAGGCCGGCGATCTTGCAGGCCTGATACCGCCGCTCGCCGGAGATGATCTGATACCCGTCGCCCCAGCGTCTGACGAGAATCGGCTGGAGAACGCCGTTCGCACGGATCGACTGGGCAAGCTCTTCAAGGGTGGTGCGGTCAAAGATCTTGCGGGGCTGCTTCGGGTTGGGTGCGACCTTTTCGATCGGTAGCAGATCGAAGATCAAGCCGGGAGTTTCAACCCGATGAGTAACTCCGCCGTTCGGTATATCGGCATTTGTTCCTGGCACGATGAGCCCTTTCAGAAAGAAATTCGGTGAATATGAGCCCGTCTGAAAAACCTAACAGAGCCGGGAACCCTTGTCAATCTCGCGGGATCACACGTATAATCGCCTGCGGAACACTCGAATTCGTCGATTGTCTGATGCACTTGGAACGCCTGAATAACGGAGGTCGCCCATGATTCTCTCCTTTCCCGTTCGAATCCGTCGCGACGCGGTCGTCGCCGTGCTGATCTCAGCCTGCTCGCTCTGGAGCGCAGGGGGGGGAGCCCCGGCCGCCGGCCAGAACGCCGCAATCCAGATGACCGGAGAATACCAGCAGGCGCAGCAACTTCTTGCCCAGTCCAATTTCGACGGTGCGATCGGTGCCCTCCAGAACCTTTTTTCAAACCCCGAACTCGCGGCCGCCGCCCGTGTCGAAATCGGAACGATCCGGATGCGCCAGGCCGAGAATGAGATGTCGCAGGCGCTCGGTCATTTCCTCGACGCCGCGACGAACATGTCGGAGGGCGTCAAGGCCGGCGGTGTGAAGGGGCCGGACTCGCCCCGGATTCTGTACGATCTCGGCAGGGTCTACGAGGAGCGCCTGAATGATTATCCGAAGGCCATCGATGCGTATGCGCGCGTTTTATCCGAATACCCGAACTTCATGTCGATCGACAAAGTCGTCTACCACCTCGCTTTCTCCTACGAGCGCACCGGAAAATTCGAGGATGCGGCGCGAATGTACCGCGAACTCGTCGAAAAACACCCGTACAGCTCCTTTTTCCGGGAGGCCCAGAAGCGGATGAAGGCCCTCGCTCCTGGCACCGGCCAGAGCGTCGCGGCGATCGAGGCGCAGGAAAACATCGCCGAAGCCGCACAGTCGGAAGCCCAGAGCGCTCAGGCCAACATGGACCTCGCCGCCATGCATGCAAAACAGGGAGACTACGCGAAAGCGATCGAGGCCTATCGGAAGGTCATCGCAGATTCCCCGAACTCCGATCTGGCTCGCGATGCCTACAGGCTGATGGCGAGCATGATGGACGAAAAGCAGAAGGATTACAAGAACGCCGCCGCCACCCTCGAAGAAATGATGCAGAAGTTTCCGGACGCTCCGAACGCTGATCAGAGCCTCTTCAAGCTCGGCCGCATCTACGAGGAGAACCTCACCGACTACAAGACACGCGTTGTCGATGGCACCGTGAGATATCGCAAGAACGACGAGGGGGCCCGTAAGGCGATCGATTATTACGACAGGCTCACGGAACGATACCCGGATGCCGATGTATCGGCTGAGGCCTTGATGCGCAAGGGAGATCTGTACCGGACTCAGCTGAAAGACAATGATGAAGCCAAGAAACAGTACTCTGAGTTCCTGAAGCGATTTCCCGATCATGCTGAGGCTGACAAAGTTCGGGAAAGGTTGAACCAGCTTGAAAGCGATTAGCTCATCGAACATCATTCGCTCGTTCGTATCGAAGGCGGCCGGCTTTGCGCTGGCCGCCGCGTTATTTGCGATGCCCGCGTCGCCCGTGGCGGCGCAGCAGGCCGACGATGCGACCCTGTGCGGCCTTTCGGGCACCATGCTCGTTCCGGGCCTCGATGTCCTGCCACCGGGCGGGGCGAGGGCGGCGGCGCATATCAACGGGGGCGACGGCGTCGACCGCGTCGGCTCGCTCAAAGGCGTGTTCGCGTTTTCCGACGACACCGAAATCGCTGTCATGAAGCGGTTCGTCACGGGCTCGGGAAAGAGCCAGTTCGACCCGGTGTTTGCGGCCAAATATAAACTCCGCCCAAACGTTGCCGCCGCCGCCGTGATCGACACGACCGACGGTTGGAAAGATTCGGTGATGGTGCTGACGGGCTTGCCGGGAAACCGCGTCGTGGTTGGGCTCGGGGCGAACCTGGCCATGGAGGGCACCGAAAAATACGCCCATTTCGGCAGGTATCCGGACAAGTTCTCGCCTGTTGACCCGCTGTTCTTCGTTCTCGGGGCAAATCTCAATCTCGATCCCGAGACCCAGCTGATCATGGACTACGCCGGCAACGATTTTCTCATTGGGCTTCGACATCACTTGAGTGATGCGCTCGCGATCGATTTCGGGTATCTTGCTCCGGACAATCTCAACACCGAAAGCAGGTATTCCCTGGGAGCCAACTTCGGCTTCTGATCTCTTCAAATGGCGATCTACATCCTCAATCTCGCCCTCGCCGTCGCATGCACCTGGCTTGCGTGGCGGTATTTCGATCTGCAGGAGCGCCTGCAGATGCAGCAGATTCCAGACCTGACCTTTCTAGCCGGCATATCCGGCATCATCGATTCGGTCGAGGGATACGCGGAACCGCACGCGACGGACATGGCGCGCGAGGCTCGGGCGATCGCCAGGCACTTGAAACTCGACGAGCGGACGATCGCCTCCCTTCATATCGCGTGTCTCCTTCACGATTGCGGCATGGCGAACATCCCGCGCGAAATCGTCAAGCAGCCTCGAGCGCTGAACGCCGACGAATGGTTTCTCGTGAAAACCCACCCGCTTCTCGGCGAACTTGCTCTGCGCCGCCACGTGCCGGTGACGGAGGACGTTCCGAGCATCATTCGCTGGCACCATGAAAAATGGGACGGTAGCGGGTATCCCGACCACCTTGTGGGCGATGAGATCCCTCTTGCGGCGCGAATCCTCGCGGTCGTCGACGCCGCCGCCTCGATGAAGGTGGCGAGGTCGTATCGCAAAGCCCTCAATCCCGAACAGATCCGGGTCGAGCTCGGCATCCAGTCGGGGCTTCATTTCGATCCCGTCGTCGTGCGTGCCCGCGAAGCCGTCTGCTCGGCCGCCTCGTCGGCGCCGGAGGGGCGGCCGTGATCCGTTTCCAGCCCTCCTGGATCCTCGAATCCCTCCCCCCGGACGCCGTGAAATCCATCTTCCTGCCGATCTCACCGCGGCCGCACTCGCTTCTGTGGTTCAAGCGCCTCGGCATCAGGATGTACGTCAACGATCCCGTGGAAAGCCGGGCCGTCATCCTTCGCGCCCTCCTCGCGAACGGCTTCGAAAAGCTGACCGAGCCGAACCGGCGCAAGTTCATTCGGACCCTCGACAAGCCGTTCAGGAAAGAGACGAACCCCTTCCTGTCGTGGCAGCACAGGCTGTTCGATGCCCAGCAACTCGATTACCTGCACTATTGGCGCGAGGCGGCGTTCGAAATTTCAAAGGCGACGCAGAGCGAGTTGTTCCAAGCCGGCATCTACAACGTCATCGCCGCCTGGATCACGATGGCGGCGTCGGGCGTCGCCCCGTCGGTCCCGCCGGACGAGCTCCTCGATATGATGATCCGCCGCTGCGAGAGCCAGCTTGTCAGCGCGGCCGAAAAAATCTTCTGCCTGAACATGCCGATCGACGAACTCGGAGACGAGGTCGAGGCAGACCTCTACGTCATTCCGCTGACATTCTGCGGCAGAAAGCGGCTCGAAAGCGATCACGACGTGATGTTTCACGCCTGGTGCCGCGGAAATGCCGATCTGCAGGCCGCAAAGGACGAAATCGACAGGGCCAGGAAGGGGTGGATCTACGACTGGAAGACGGGATGCGATGCTTCGGCGATGCTCTCCAAGGCCGGAAAAGCCGCGTATGTCGCCGTCACCTGGTCGGGAGACGATCTTCCGCCACTCTGGCACGACGAACACGTCGCCGGCCGGCTTCGTGAGGTCTTCGCCACGCGGTTCCCGAGATCCGTCCTGAGAATAAAAGCCGTCGATACGGGCAGAAATGATTACGATTTTCTGCTCCTTCTCGCTAGGCCCGGTTTCGAACTCCCGCAGGCAAATACGCCGGACTGGAATCGGGTGGCCGGAGCGCTCTGAATTTTCATTCCTCGCTCTATTTCATGGCGGCCAGGAATGTGCTACCATGAACGCCATGTCGTTACGATCGGCTTTTCGAACCTTTGTCCCGGCTGCCCTCGTACTCCTGAGCTCGTGCGGCCTCTTTCCCGCCGCCGCTGCGGCCGCCCTGTTCCTGCAGGGTGAAGACGTCATCGGCCCCGACGGGATCGTCGTCTGCGTGAACGAGTTTCGGCGTACGCCGTTCACCGGCGGCCTCGGTACCGGGGCGAAGCAGGACAAGGTCGAAATCCAGCTTACCTTCGTGAACACCGGAACCCGTTCGTTTGCGGTCGATCCGCTCAAGGACTATACCCTGAGGATGAGCGGAACCTATTCCCCCGCCGCCATGGAAAATCCCGACTGTCTCGCCAGGCCGTTCGATATGAGCCCGGGAACGCAGAGCCGCGGAACGTTGTGTTTCACGGTCGATGCCGCCGACGTCGCCGCTCCCCGTCTTGTGATGAAAAACGAACAAGTTTCCGAGCTCGCCGTTCTGTGCGACCCGGATCTCGGCAAACTGATGGAACAGAGCGCGTCGTCTCTTCCGCCCATCGACGGGACCGTGAAGCTCGTGAAATTCCTGATCGAGGCCGAGCGGCTCGAAGCCGCGCGAAGCCTCATCGAGAAGGCGGTCGTCGCCTTCCCGGGCGAACCGAGAATCTCCCTCCTGCAGGCGATGGTCAGGCGCCGCCTTGGCGATACGGAGGGGGCCGGCGACGCGATCGCCCGAATAGGCGATACGTCGCGGCTCGAGAAGGAAGACGCGCTGGAACTCGCCCGCCAGGCCTTCGAACTCTCGCAATACGGCCTGGCGCAGAAGATGCTCGAACCGTATGCCGAGCGCGGCAGTCTCGGCAACAAGGACCTGCTGTTCCTTGCCAGGTGTTGGTATTTCGACCGCCAGTACGATCGGGCCGACAGGCTTCTCACCGATCTTTACGCGCGTGGATTCCAGGACAGCACGCTTTTCTTCACCCTCGGCAACATCCGGGAGAAACGCGAAGACTGGCGCGGCGCCCTGAAATGGTGGGAAAAGGCGATCGAGCTCGACCCGAAGTATTACGAGGCCGAATTCAATATCGGCGTCGCCTGGTACAAGCTCGACGAGCGCACGCAGGCGATCGACCACTGGCGCCGCGTCCTGATCCTCGATCCCGACCCTGAAACGCGCGAGGCGGCGGAAGACGCCATCAGAAGTCTCGAATAATATTATATAGCATTATATATGACACAACGGAGTTGAACTCGTATCATGGCGAAGAAACGACTTGTCAGCGGCATGCGGACCACCGGTTCCCTGCATCTCGGCCACCTCGAGGGCACCCTCCGGACGTGGGTGAAACTCCAGGACCAGTATGACTGCTACTTTTTCGCCGCCGTCTGGCATGCGTTCACGGATCGCCTGAAGATCGACGAACTGCCCCGATACATCACCGATATGGTCGTCGATTTCATGAGCGTCGGCATCGACCCCGAGAAGTCCGTCATCTTCCGCCAGTCGGCCATGCCCCAGCATGCCGAGCTGAACACGATCCTCAGCATGTACACCCCGCTCGGTTGGCTCGAGCGGTGCCCCACCTTCAAAGACCAGGTTCGCGACGAGGCGAGCCGCGATGGCACCTCGCTCGGAAAGCTGATGTATCCCGTCCTGATGACGGCCGATATCATCTGCTATAAAGCGGAAGCGGTGCCGGTGGGTCGAGACCAGTTGCCGCATCTCGAGCTCACCCGCGAGATCGTCCGCCGGTTCAACGGCGTGTTCGGCGACATCTTTCCCGAGCCGGCCGAGGTGCTGTCTGATATCCCCGTCCTGCTGGGCATCGACAACCGCAAGATGAGCAAATCGTACAACAACTCGATCGAGCTCCGCGAGACGCCCGAAACCCTCAAGCAGAAGATCCACGTCATGATCACCGATCCGCAGCGCGTCCGCCGGAACGATCCAGGCAATCCCGACGTGTGCACGGTTTATGCATATCATAAAATATATACGAAGGACAGGCTCGACGAGATCGCGAACGGCTGCCGGACGGCGGGCATCGGATGCCGCGACTGCAAGAACATCCTGTTCGAGCGTCTCGAGGGCGTCCTCGGCACGATCCGCGAAAAGCGCGCCGGGATCGAGAGCCGGCCGGACCTGGTCCGGGACGTCCTGGCCGCGGGCGAGGCGAAGGCCCGCGAGACCGCAGAGGCGACCATGAACGAGGTCCGCCGGGCGATGGGCTTCATCTCCTGAGGGGGACGGAACGTCGATGAGCGCATACCAGGTACGTCTCCCGGCCTTCGAGGGCCCCTTCGATCTGTTGTATCACCTGATCGAAGAGCAGAAGGTCAACATCTACGATATTCCGATCTCAACCATTACGGCCCAATATCTCGACTACCTTCACATGATGGAGATTCTCGACATGGAAGTGGCCTCGGGCTTTCTCGTCATGGCGGCGACCCTGCTCGAGATCAAATCGCGCATGCTCCTTCCGCGCGACAAGCCCCAGGCCGGCGAGATCGAGACCGGCGACGAGGACCTCGATGCCGCTCCCTACGAGGAAGACGCCCGTCGCGAGCTCGTCGACAAACTCGTCGAGTATCGCCGTTTCAAACTCATGGCCCTCGATCTGCGGGAGATGGAGCGGAAAAACTCGCGCATCTACACCCGGGCGGGCAGTTACGAACTCCAGCCCGAGCAGATCCTCCAGATCAATCTCTCTGCGTTCGATCTGCGCGCGCTGTATGAGGGGCTGGTCCGCCGGCGCCTGAATCCGCCGATCCATCGCGTCGTCGTCGACCGCATCGGCCTCGAGGCGCGAATCGACGAGATCCGCCGGGTCCTCAACGATCTGCGCCACCGGCGGGAAATTCCGTTCAACGAGCTCGTCCGCGGCCGCAAGGACCGCTACGACGTCGTTCTTTCCTTCATGGCCATCCTCGAGATGTTCAAGCTTGGCGAGTGCGACATCGCCCAGGCCGACAACTTCTCGCCCATCACGATCAGGCCGGTATCGGCCGCAGACTCCGTCGAAGAGGCCGCCGTCGGCTGAAGACAGAAACGAGACTGCAAGACACGCATGAACGCCGACAATGAACTGACACAGCACCCCTCCGCCCAGCCGCAGCAGCTTCCCCTGCCGACCGGTCCGCGGCCGGATCGCGATACCCTGCTCGCCGCGTTGCAGGGACTTCTCTTCGTCCATCACGCGCCCATTCCCACCCAGCGCATCGCCGAGATCCTCGAACTGCCGTTCTCCGAGACCGAGCAGCTTCTGAACGAGTTCAGGCTGCACCTCGACGAGAGCCCCTCGTCGGGGCTCCAGGTCATCATTACCGAGCAGGGTGTTCAGCTCGCCACGAAGGCCTTCATCAGCCCGTTCATCCAGCGCCTCGAGGGCCAGAAGCTCGTCAGTCTCTCCCTGCCTGCGCTCGAAACGCTGGCCGTCATCGCATTCAAACAGCCGATCACGCGCGCCGAGATCGAGGCGATTCGCGGCGTCAACTGCGACGGAGTCGTCGCCACCCTTCTCGAGAAGAAGCTGATCTTCGTGTCGGGGGAAAAACCGGTTCTCGGCAGGCCCCGCCTTTACTCGACGACGCAGGACTTTCTCTACTACTTCGGCATCAGGAGTCTCAAAGAGCTTTCGCTTCCCGAAGCCGATCTGCCGGGCGATTTGCCCCCGGCCGAAAGCCGCGACGTCACCGCCGAGATGGATGGCGAACGCTCCCTCGCGGACGACCAGGCGCCCACGTCCGCCGATGCCGATGCCGGGCCTGGCGACGGTGGTCTCGCGCCGGAACGGCCTCCCGTGGCTGCCCCTGCCGAAGCTCCGGCCGATGCCGCTCCGGCGCCGGACAGTATAACGCTCGGTATACATCCGACGAAACCGGGCCGGGAGAACAGTGAATCATGAGCGGAACGCCTTTTTTCAAGACGCGGCTGGACAACGGCGTGAAGGTCGTTGCCGAGACCTTCTCGACGGTCCAGAGCGTATCGATCGGGATGTTTTTCCGCAGCGGCGTTCTCTACGAGGACCCCCGGCTGCTCGGCGTCTCCCATTTCATCGAACACATGATGTTCAAGGGAACCGGGAAACGCTCCCCGAAGGATATCGCCCGGGCCTTCGACCGGATCGGCGGGTATCTGAACGCGTTCACGGCGAAGGATTACTGCTGCTATTACGCTCGGGTCGTACGCGACGAACTTCCCACCGCGGTCGAGGTTCTGGCCGACATGGTGCGCAACTCGGCCTTCGATGCCGACGAATACGAGCGCGAGCGAAGGGTCATCCTCGAAGAAATCAAGATGTACGAGGATTCCCCCGACGAGATCATCCACGAACTTCTCGGACAGACCCTCTGGCCCGACGCCCCGATCGGCCGGCCGATCCTCGGAACGAGCGCCACGGTCGGAGCGATGCCGCGTGAAGAAGTGATCGATGTATATCGCAAACAATATGTGTCCGGCAACCTCGTCGTGTGCGCGGCAGGCAACATCGATACGGGCGAGTTCGTCGGCCTGCTCGAGAAGCACCTCGGCGATCTCCGCCCCGGCTCCCTCGCCCATCGGAAGACCGCGCCGAAGCCCGACAGCGCTGCAACCGTCTTCCGGAAGAACATCGAGCAGGTCCATGTGGCGATCGGCACCCCCGGGGTTTCATACAGCGACGAGTCGAGATACGCGGTAACCCTGATGAACGCCGCGTTCGGCGGAGGGATGAGCAGCCGTCTGTTCCAGGAAATCCGCGAGAAGCGTGGGCTCGCGTACTCGGTGTATTCCTACCACACCTCGTTCAGAGACACCGGAATCTTCAGCATTTACGCCGGCACCTCGCCGGACCAGCTTCCCAAGGTGCTCGAACTCATCAGCACCGAGATCGAGCGGCTCGCCTTGAAGGGCCTCTCGAAGATCGAGCTCGAAGAGGCGAAGCAGCAGCTCAAGGGAAACACCCTGATCGCCCTCGAGAGCACGACGAACCGCATGAACCGCCTGGCGACCGGGTTCCTCTACGGTATCGAGCCCCAGACCCCGGAAGAGGCGATCCGCCCCTACCTCGCCGTCACCCAGGACGACATCAGGAAAGCGGCCGTGGAACTGCTCGACCGGAAGAAAATGGCCATGACCGTCATTTCCCCAGCCTCCGACGTATCGAAGGTGCTTGCCGACAGCCCGTTCAACGCCGTCCCGTGCCGCTCCGCGCGCACGGGAGGAAGGTCATCCCAGATTCATGCGGGAAAACGAAAAGGGTAGGGTGGCCCTGCCCGTCAGAGAAGATCTGCTCAAGGAGAAGAAGCGATGAAAAAAAATCCCTGTCTCGAACGGCAGCAGGCCGTCGTTGAGGCGTTCCCCGCCCAGATCGACGCGATGTTGGTGACGAATTTGTCGAATGTCCGGTATCTGACGGGCTTCACGGGCTCTTCGGGCGTTCTCCTCCTCGAACGCAAAAAATCCCTGTTCTTCACCGATTTCCGATATCAGGAACAGTCGGAAAACGAAGTCGGCCGCTCTGCCGAGATCGTCGTCTTCAAGACCTCTTCCAGCGAGGCCGTGCTCGAATACCTCGAAAAATCCCGTGTCGCCGGCCTCGGCGTCGAATCGACCCTGACGCTCGCCACATACGAAACCTTCCGGGACAAGTTCAAGGGAAAACTGACCACGACGAAGGGCATCATCGAGGGCGTCCGCCAGGTCAAGGGAGATGAGGAACTGAAGGAACTCCGCAAGGCGTTTTCCATCTCGGATCGCAGCTTCAAAAAACTTCTGCGGTTCATCAAGCCGGGAAAGCGCGAAACCGAGATCGCCGCCCGCCTCGAATACATCATGCGGATGGAAGGCTCGGAAGGCCCCAGCTTCGCGACGATCATCGCATCCGGCGAACGCTCCTCCTGTCCGCACGCCCACCCGACCGACCGGAAGATCAAAGCCGGCGAGATGGTGAAGATCGATTTCGGCGCGATCTGGAACGGCTACCACTCCGACATGACCCGCACCGTCTTCGTCGGCAAGGCCGATAAAAAATTCCGCGAGGTCTACGGCATCGTTCTCGAAGCCCAGAAGCGCGCCATCGCCGGCATCAGGCCCGGCGTGACCGGCTTCGACGTCGACAAGCTCGCCCGCGACCATATTGCATCGAAGGGATACGGGGATCATTTCGGCCACGGGCTCGGCCACTCGCTCGGCCTCGATATCCACGAGATGCCGGCCTTTTCAACGAAGTGCAACGACACGATCAAAACCGGCATGGTGCTGACGGTCGAACCCGGCATCTACCTGCCCGGGTGGGGCGGCGTGCGGATAGAGGACGTCTACCGGGTCGACGACGTTCCCGAACGGCTCACGGCCACTCCCAACGACCTCCTCGAGCTTCCCGTATAAAGGAAACCCCGATTCCTGCCGATGAGGGTGAGCGCAGTCCTTATCGACGGACAACGGAGGTTTTCCATGAAAGGCTTTTTTCCCGGCTTGAAGCTGCTCGTCCCGTTCGGCGTGGTCGGCATCCTGGCCGGAATGTTCTCGTATTCCGTCAATGCCGATTCCACCATCACGATTCCCGTGCCGGAACGGGCCGCCGCCGACAAGTCGGTGACGCTGTCGCTTCGGATTCCTCCGAATACCGAGCCGGTGACGAAGCCGAAGGAGAAGCTCAAGCTGTCGTCGGCGCGGAGCCTCATCCAGTGGAATGCCAACCCCTCGCCCAAGATCGAAAAAAACGATGAACTGCTGACCATCATCGATACCATCAACGAAAAGGGGTGGCTGAAAACCTACACGTCGCGGAACAATGCGAAGCTTCGACCGATGGACAAGTATATCGGGGTGCGGCTCGTCGAGGAGATGGCCCGCTCGATCATAGAAATCGCCCAGTCGCCCAACGTCACCCGCGTCATACGGAAATGCAACCTCACGGCGAGCGACATCGAGGATGTCCGCCGCATGGTCCAGCGCTTCTCGACCGAGTTGGTCATGTTCGGCGTCAATCCCAAGAACTACGATAAAGACCTGCTCATGTTGCAGGAGCGGTTCAAGACCGCCAAGTCCGGAGTCCTGAAAGTTATCAAGGTCGAAGGCCAGGACGACGGAGGCACCGTCATCCACCTCAGTGTCGACTGACCGAAAACGAATTCATCGGCGACAGCCTCCCGGCTTCCGGGGGGCTGTCTCGTTCTGAGGGGGTTCTTTCTGCTGTGTCTATCCAGGTCCGTCCTTCGTTCATCTGTCCAATCTGCGGCATCTGCGGATAACCGGCTCTTTTCGTCTCAAGCCTGAAATCCTTCTCCCCGGGGTTGTGTTTGCGGGAATGATCGGACATAATGAGGAATAATGGTTCTCGAGATTCTGACAAAGCAGCGAAATTTCGGCCTGTTGTGGCTTGCCCAACTCGTCTCTTTCATCGGCGAGGGCATCATGCAGACGGCGATGATCTGGTGGGTCATCAGCAAAACCGGCTCGGGAACGACGGTCGGCTTCATCATGAGCGTCAGCTTCCTGCCCGCCGTGCTGATCGGGCCGTTCGCCGGAACGCTCGCCGACAGGCTCCCGGCCAAACTCCTGCTGATCGGCGCCGATCTGTTTCGCGCCTGCCTCGTCGGCGCCGTTGCCGTGACGGCCTGGCAGGACCACTTGTCGATACCGCTCCTGCTGGCCATGTGCGGCACGCTCGCCGCCGCCGGCGTCTTTCACAGCCCGACGACCCTCACGGTCATTCCGCGCGTCGTTCCGCCGGAAAAGATCGAGGAGGCGATGGCGCTTCATACAATAGTAAGAGATATATCAAAGCTGGCGGGGCCCGCCATCGGGGGCGCGATCATCGCCCGCTGGTCGGTGGCCGAGGCGTTCGTCGCGCATGCCGGTTGCCTGGTTCTCTCCTCGATCTGCGTCGTCGTCATGAGAATGGCCCCGAGGGCCGCGCAGTCAGGGCAGGAGGGCGTGCTTGCCCAGCTCGCCGCCGGTTTCCGCTACGTTCGCGACAATCGCGTCTTGCGTGACATCCTGATCGGTTTCGGCGGCCTGAACCTGTTTGCCGTGCCGATCGTCGTTCTCCTGCCGCTTTCGATCAGAAACGTCTTCGCCCTCGACGCGTTCGAACTCGGTTTCAGCGAAGGCGTTCTCGCGCTCGGCTCCGTGGTGACCGGTCTTGCCTTCGTACGGCTGTTCGCGGGCATGCGGACATCCATCCTGCTCGTAAGGGTTCTGGGGATGTCGGGCCTGCTGTTCGCCTTCTTCGCGTACAACCCGTTTTTTTCCCTCTATCTTGTCGGTCTTTTCCTGCTCGGCGGGTGTTTCACGGCGGTCAACGTGGCTGTCCTCACCCTGTTCCAGCGCACGGTCGATCCGGAGATGAAAGGGCGCTTCTTCGCCTTCGTTGAGGTCCTCAGCTTCTCGCTGATCCCGATCGCCATGGCAGCGGCCGGGGCCCTTGCCGACAATCTCGGTATCGCAGCCGTCTACACGATCTGCGCGCTCGGCACCGTCTTCCTGACCTGGCGGTTTGCCCGCATCGACGGCCTCTCCACTCTCGACCAGGAACCGTCTCCGGAGGCCGCCGAGGCGACTGAAGCCTGACGATGAACGGACAGGTGCGGCAGATCGGTCTCATGCTGTTCATGGGATTTCTGCCGGCTGCCGTGCTTGCGATCATCCTCTGGACGTCCGACTCGATCCTCGAGCGGATGCGCGTAGGCCTCCATGAACAGCGCGCGTCGGCACTCCGGAACCTTCCCCTGGAAGGGGGCCTCGCAGCTCAGAAATCCTACGCATGCTCCCTGCTTTCGACGGCAACGCTCGAGTTGAGGCGTATCGCCGGGGAATGGCCGGCCGCCCTCGACGCCGAAACGCTTCTCAATCTCCGTTCGACCTATGCGTCAGAAACCGAATACGGGATCGAAACCGGCATCGCGAGTCCCGGGCCCGGTATCCTCTGGATCGTTCCGACGGATCAGGGACTGCGCGTCGCCTACCAGACCCGCCGCTCGTTCTACACCCGGCTCGAATCCTGGCGCGCAATGGTCTGGACGATCGGTCTCGTGCTCGCCGGCGCCGCCTTCGTGCTGTTCGTCCTCATCGCGCGCAAGATCGCCGACGTCTTCAACGAGATGGAGGTCAAGAACCAGGAGCTCGAGCGCGCGAACAGGAATCTCGAGGAACTCGGAACGCTGAAGAGCACCTTCCTGGCGCTCGTGTCGCACGAACTGCGAACCCCGCTCGCGCGGCTTACCGGCCAGGTGAACCTCATCGAACGCTCGGCAGAACGCCTGCCCGATGATATCCGCAGGCGGTTCGAGGAGATGGCCGTCGAGATCGCCGAACTGGGCCGCATGACGAAGAACGCCCTCGACCTCACCCGCCTCCAGTCGGAAGACCTCGCCGCCCGCGTCGAACTCGGCCAGATCACCTCCGTCGTCACCATGACCGTCGGGCGCATCCGCCCCCTGGCCGCCGCCCGCGACCTTTCCGTCGAACTCGATCTCCCCGAGACGCCGCCCGTTTCCCACGACCCGTATCTCCTCGAGCGCATTCTCGACAACCTCCTGGTGAACGCCGTGAAATACGCAATTCCTAAAAGTATAATACGGATTCATATCATAGAGGAAATCGACGCGATACGCATCGCCGTCGAAAGCTGCGGCCCCATCATTCCCGCTCCGGACCGCGAGAAGATTTTCGAAAAGTTCTACCGCGGCGACAGCGGCACCGACATTCCCGGCTCCGGACTCGGCCTCTACCTCGTCCGCCAGTTCATCCTCATGATGGGCGGCCGCGCCTGGGTCGAACCCGCCGACGCCGGCAACCGCTTCGTCGTCACCCTCCCCATCGGGTGAAAGCAAGGCCGGCAACACGGCGTGCCGGCTTCATTGATTCCTGCATGACGGAAGTCTGTTTCATGGTTCCGTTCGTGCTGAGCCTGTCGAAGCACGAAAGGCTCTCGCCCTTCGACAATCCCAGGGCGACCGGGAGGAATGCTGCAGAACTCGATAGAACGCATCGCGACGAGACCGTGATGGCGAATGATGCATGTGTAATCCCTGCCCGAGAAGATGATCGGTGCTGTGCGAGTGTGCTACACTGGGATACATGCGAATCCTGATCGTCGATGATGACCGGCAGCAGGCGGAAAACCTCGCCGAACTGCTTGCGAGCCGCGGGCACGAGGCGGTGTACCGCACCGATCCCGTGATGGGCTTGGCGGCATTCGAAGCCGAGGAGTTCGGGCTTACCCTTCTCGACCTGCGCATGCCCGGCATCGACGGTCTGACCTTGCTCAAGCGAGGCCTCGAGATGAGGCCCGATGCCCGCATCGTCATCCTGACGGCCTACGGCACGATCGACACGGCCGTCGAGGCGATGAAGAAAGGCGCGTTCGATTTCCTCGTCAAGCCGGTCGAGGATGCGAAGCTCCAGAACATCCTCTCGCTTACCGAAAACGCCGCCCGCATGTCGCGGCTGGCCGGGCTCTCGGCCCCGCGTGGCCCCGACACCGAAACCTTCATCGCCTCCAACCCCGCGATGCGCATCGTGAAAGACCTGATCCGCCGCGTCGCCGCCCTTTCGACGACGGTGCTGATTACCGGTGAGACCGGCACGGGAAAAGAGCTCGTCGCACGTGCCATCCATCTCAACAGCTCCCGCAAGGAAAAGCCCTTCGTCGCCGTAAACTGCGCCAATCTGCAGGGGACCCTCCTCGAATCCGAGCTGTTTGGCCATGAAAAAGGGGCATTTACGGGCGCCGATGCGAGAAAACTCGGCAAGTTCGAGGTCGCGTCGGGCGGCACCCTGTTCCTCGACGAGGTTGCTGAAATCCCCCCGGAAATCCAGGCGAAGCTCCTTCGCGTCCTCCAGGAGCAGGAAATCGAGCGCGTCGGCGGCGTCAAGCCCGTTCGAGTCGACGTGCGTCTCGTATCGGCCACGAACAAGGATCTCGCGGGAATGGCCGCGCAGGGCCGGTTCCGCCCGGATCTCTACTACCGTATCAACGTCTTCCCGATCCATCTGCCGCCGCTTCGGGAACGCCCCGACGACATCCCGGCCCTCGCCGGCCACCTGCTGTCGGAAATTGCCGCGGCCCATGGCAGGAAACAACTCGGCATCTCCCGTGACGCTCTGACCCTTCTGCGCGGCCTCGACTGGCCGGGAAACATCCGGGAATTGAAAAATGTGCTCGAACGCGCCGCCGTCATCGACGAGGACGGGATGATAACGCCCGATGACCTGCTTCTCCCTGCGGGTGGCACGAGGCCGGCTCCGGCGCCGGGATGCGGCCCCATCGACACCCGCCTCGACGACTCAGAGCGAACCATGATCGTCGAGGCTCTCAGGCATTCCCATGGAAATGTCGTAGCCGCAGCGCGCGAACTTGATCTGCCACGACGCACGCTGTACGACCGGCTAAAACGCCTCGGAATCGATCCGGCGAAGTATCGCGGTGGGGAATCCCGCTGAGACCCTCGCCGGCGTCCTCTTCCGGACCCCGGGGAAAAGTCGGTATAATTGACGAATCATCTGAGATTTTTTTCGGAGGGGGCGCTCAAGATGTCTTTCAGACCACGCTCGAACCGTTGGATGTCGTTCTTCACCGCCTGTCTGCTGGCCTCGTCGGCCATGGTGTACGGCGATGACGCAGTTTCGCTGATCCAGTCCCTCGACAGGCTTGCGCGCGACTCGCATACCGCGCAGAGCACGGTCCGTTCCGAAGGAACCGAAAGTGAGGCCGGCCTCGGCGCCGTTGCGCGCGAGAACGAAAGCGCCGACCAGTTGAAGCGTCTGATGCGCGGCGTCGACACCCCCGAGTCCGCGAAGGAAACCCTCGATCTGTTTCGCCAGTATGGCGGTCGCGCTTCGAACGCCTCCGAAATGAAAGCCTTCCGTCAGGGCCTGGCATTCCTCGAACAGCGTCTCGATTTTCTCGCCCGGAGCGAGAGCCCGGCGTACCGCACCTCTCTCGATGAAGTCCGCGGTCTGATCTCAGACGCCAGGTTTCGCTCGAACGTCGCCCCGGAACGCGCTCAGCGACCCGCGAGAACGGCGGCCCGGACGGGGGGGGCACGCTCGGCCATTCCCCAGGACCTGCTTGGCAGCGAGGTCGTGAACGGCAAGACCAGTTTCGAGGTGTATTCCCCGGCGGCGACGGCGGTGAACGTCGTTCTGTTCAAAAAAGCCGACGACAGGACCGGCACTGCGTACCCGATGAAGAAGTTCGACGACGGCGTCTGGCGGTATACGATCGACAAGGACCTGTCGGGGAGTTACTACGCTTACACCCTCACGGGGCCGACGACCGACGGCCACCTGTTCGATCCCAAGCGTCTGATTTCCGATCCCTACGCGTTTGCGAACGTGGATCACGACGGGAAGAGCATCGTCGTGGGGCCTCAGATGCACAAATTCACCTGGACCGACCAGGGTTTCAAAACGCCTGCCGCAAAAGATATTGTTATCTATGAAATGCACGTGAAGGACACGACCGCTCATTCGTCTTCCGGAGTCGAAGGCGAGAAGCGCGGAACCTACCTCGGCATGCTCGAGGGGCTCGGCACCGACAAGGTGCTCGGCCACCTCCAGGACCTCGGCGTCAACGCCGTCGAACTGCTTCCCTGCCAGGAGTTCGACAACAACTTCGCCGGCCACCCGAACCACTGGGGCTACATGACGAGCCACTTCTTCGCCCCCGAGTGCGCCTACGCGACCGGCAAGAACGGCGAGGGCATCCGCGAGTTCAAACAGATGGTGAACGGTCTTCACAAGGCCGGCATCGCCGTCATCATGGACGTCGTCTACAACCACACCGCCGAGGGCAACGAGAAGGGGATTCCCTTCCTGTTCAAGGGCCTCGACAACCCCGGCTACTACCGGCTGTGCGACGACAAGCGGTTCTACTGGAACGGCACCGGCTGCGGGAACGAGTTCCGCTCCGACAACCCGATGACCCGCAAATACATTCTCGACAGTCTCAAATACTGGATGCGAGAGTACCACGTCGACGGCTTCCGATTCGATCTCGGCACGATTCTCGACAAGGAGACGATGTCGGCGATCATGAGTGAACTGCCGGAATCGGCGATCATCGTCGCAGAGCCCTGGGCCGCCGACTGGAAGCGCAATCAGTGGGGCAAGAGCGACTTCCGCAACACGAAACTCGGCAAGTGGAACGACGACTTCCGCGAGCAGATCCGCGCCTTCATCAGCGGCAACGGCGACCGCAATTCGGTCATGACCGTGCTCGCCGGCACCTGCTTCTGGTGGACCGCCAAGCCGACCGAGAGCGTGAACTACATCGAGTGCCATGACGGCGCCGTCCTGTCCGACCTGCTGAAAATGGACAAGGACCGCTTCCGACTCGGCGCCGTCGCGCTTCTCACGGCGCAGGGCATCCCGATGATCCATCAGGGCCAGGAGTTCATGCGCTCCAAGAAGGGCAACGACAACTCCTACGACCAGGACAACGAGATCAACTGGATCAACTGGGGCGACAAGAAGAAAAATGCCGACATCTACGAGTTCTACAAAGGTCTGATCGGCCTGCGCATGAAATACGAGAATTTCCGGCACGCCGTCGCCCTCAACAGCCAGAACATCGAGTGGCTCCAGCCCGCCAACAGCCGCGGTCTCGGCTACCTGCTGAAGGGCAAGACCGACCTGCTGGTGCTGTTCAACACCGACCCCGGCGACTGGATCACCTTCAACCTCCCCGGCGCCGACGACTGGACCGTCATCTGCGACGGCGAGAAGGTGAACGACAAGGGACTCTACACCGCCAAGGGCACCTACAATGTCCCCTCCCGCAAGGCCGTCATCCTCAAAAGAGCCCGCTGACCTTTCCGCGACCGTTCATCAACGCCGGCCGGCATCAGAGTGATGCCGGCCGGCGCTTTATCGGAGAAGGGCGATACGGGCTTGCATCCGCAGGTGTGATGTAGTACGGTGTTTTCCTATGGAAACGATGAAATGTTGGAATTTGAGACGCGGTCAGGGGCTGTTTCTGCTGCTGTTGATCATCGTCGGGGGGATTGGGCTCTGGTTCGGATACCACCGGTACCAGGAGCGATATTATATCAACCTCTTTGACGGGGAGATGGTGCGGTATATCGACGTTCCGCCGTTCGGGATCAGGTTGACGCCGGCCGACGACGAGTTGAGGGGCCACGCCGAGCTTCGGCTCGAGGCGGCGCCGGAGCAGGCCTGCAATTTCTTCGGCGCCATCGCGGCGCGGCGAGGGTTCATTTTCCGCAGGAACGACGATAAAATCGAGATCGAAGTGCGGCCGTCGTATATCGTGAGGGGCATCATTCGGGAAGACCGCCTCACCCTGAACTGGAAGCCGATTCTCGACGGCGCCCGCCTGAGGCGCAAAGCGAAACTCGAAGCCGAAGGCCGGCTTCCGAAAGACGAGATCGCTTCGACGACGGCCGGGAAATGACCGGTTCCGCTCCGGCGGGGGTCACTCGACGACGCGTGAAGAGCAGAACTTGTCCCAGAGGGTCTGCCTGTTCCCGAAGAAAATCGCCAGGCCGCCGATCCCGAAGGGGATCAGGGTGAAAACGAAAATCGTTGCGCGTTTGAGCGCTTCCGCCAGCGTCGGCGGCCGCCCGTCGGCCATGATGACGGCCGAGTGGCCGGCGATCTGACCGGGGGAGGCGCTTTTCATACGCCAGAATATTGCAAAGTATAGAATGTACAGGGCGATCGGCGCCCGGACGTTGAGATCGACGATCCATTCGAGGGTGCCCTGCTTGCGTCTGTATTCCCCGGTGTCGGCATCGTAGTCGTACAGGCTCGATGAGTTCCCCCGCAATTTGGAGAAGGCGTTCCAGTCGATCGATCTAGAACCATACACGATGCGCTGCAAAGGCCACCAGCCGATCCAGAGAATCGCAGTGAGGACGGCCAGGATCACGAGGTCGATGAGGAAGCATTTTACCCGAACCCCCAGGGAAGCATCGGAGAACGCGCGGCCTTTTCCCTGTTCGAGCACCGTCTTCTGGCCGAACGTCTGCACGAGCTTCGTCTGGACTTGGCCGATGTTCTGGCCGATTTGCTTCTGGACCTTGCCGAGGTTGTCGCCCCAGTTTTTTTCCTGGAGGAACTTCACGATCGATTTTTGCCACTCCGCGGTCGAGCCGGCGATGCCCGACGATTCTGCTCGGCCCGCCACGACTTTCTCGACCAGCTCGAGCAGGTGGGTCGGCAGGGTCGTGAGTTTCTGTTTCTCGAGGGGTACGGAGTAGACCGTGACCGGGTTCGGTATGCCCTTCAGGGTTTGCGGGCCGAGCTTCTCGACGGCGATCTCATTTTTATCCATCAGCATGTAGGTGATCTCGCTGATGCCGATCGAACCGCCCGGGAAGCAGGGGAGTCCTTCGATCCGCGCCGTCACGTTCACGGCGTCGCCGAAAATGTCGTTTCCCTCGATCGAGACGTCGCCGGAATGGACGACGACGCGGAGGTTGAGCTTCTGGCTTTCATCTTTCTGGCGCTGGTTGTATTCGCGAAGCAGCAGCTGGATGATGATGGCGCAGATGACGGCGTCGGTCGCGCTGACGAACGTGCAGAGAAACGCGTCTCCGATCGACTTGATGATGGTTCCGCCGTAAAACTCGATGACGGGAACCATCAACTGGTTGTGCCGTCTGATCAGGGCGATGATCTCGTTGCGGGAACTGGTCGCGGCGGTCGTCGAGTAGCCCTGGATGTCCGTCATCATGATGGACAGGTTCTGCGACTTAGCATTCTTAGCCATATATTATATCTCCCAGAAGATCCGTATGCCCCAAAAAATCATACTCTTTCGGAAATCCGCGGTCAACCGCCCGCCGAGGTATAGCCGGCGAGAGAACGACGCCAGAAGAGGACGGATGCGGCAACGAGAGTGACCGTCAGGGCGCAGCCGAGAAGCAGGATCTCGGGAGCCTCACCGGCCGAAATCGCACGGGCGGGCACGGTCGTCACGAAGGCGATGGGCAGGACCACGTAGAAGACCCAGCGCGCCGCGCGGGGGTAAATATCGGCGGGATACCGGCAGAGACTGAAGACGCTCCAGAGCAGTTCCGACATGTTCTGGATCTTTTCAATCCGGATGGCGAGGCTCATGAAAAAAAGGAACATGCAGTAAATGAGGCTCAGGCTGCACGCGATCGCGATGACGAACATCAGCATGCGGGTCGGCGAGAACGCGATGCGACCGCTTGCAAGCAGCCAGGCGAGAAGACCCAGGGCTGCGAGGAGACTGCCGAACTCCTCGAACGAAAGGCTTCGGAAGGAGAGCAGGGCCTGCGGCGAGACCGGCTTCGTCAGCACCAGATCGAGTTGCCCGGTGTTTACGAAGCGGCCGATCGCGTCGAGATTCGGATACAACAGGATGAAATGAAGGGAAAAGATCGTCATGAACACGGCGTAGAACGCCAGCATGCGGGGCATGTCCCAATCGGCGATTGCGTCGGCGACGGTGAAGAACAGGCAGTATTGCAGAAGCCCGAACACGAAGTCGAGACCGTTCGCGATGATGCCGAACGCGAAACTGGTGCGGTATTCAAGAGCCTGGACGAGATGCGCTTTCCAGAACTGGAGAATGATTCCCGTATGGCGTCGCATGCCGGGTCAGCCTCCATAGGCGGTGAAGGTCTTCAGCCCCCGCCTCCAGAGATGCCGGCCGAGCAGCAGGAAGGCGAATATCCAGCCAGTCGCGATGCACAGGCCTTTCAGCGTTTCGACCGTTGTCAGCCCGCCGCGAAGGACCTCGATCGGGAAGCTGAGCGAATACCGGTAGGGAAGCAGGTGCGCGAGCGTTCTGATCGGCCCGGGAAACGTCTCGACCGGGACGATCATGCCGCCCAGCAGCGCCCAGACGCCCTGGTTCAGGACGAGATTGAGCGTCTCGACGTGCTCGATCCAGAATCCCGTCATCGCGAGGGTTGTGGACTGGATGAACCGGAGCGCCGCCGCAAGTGCGAGAACTGCCGCTATCCCGGCGATCTTCGCCGCACCGAGTTCGAGCGGGGGAAGCTGCGCGCGAAACACCCAGACGAGCACGGAGAGCGGGACCAGGAGAATCATCAGCTGGATCGCCTTGTGGGTGACATTCTCGAGGACGTGCAGCCAGAGAGGATGCACCGGCTTCAACAGGGTGCGGCTGAGCGAACCGTCGCGGACCTGCTCGGGAAAGGTATATACGGTCCAGCATTCCGTCAGGTTCATGACGAACGGCATCGAAAGATAATACAAAAAATAGTCGCTGTCCGCATACATCGACCCGCCGGATTTCCCGACGGAAAGCCAGGCCAACAGAAGAACGCTCGGCATCAGCAACATTTGGAATCCCCATATGACCATCATGCCGCGATACGCGAGCGCCATCTGAAGATACGACCCCGCCAGTTTCCTCGAGACGGCAATCCATCGGGAAAAATCGCCTCGGGGGTTCACCTTGCGGACAACATCCCAATCGTTTCTGCCGGTCGTTCGGAATCGATCGTGGCGAATCCGTCGAGCACGGATCGATTATTCGTTGTGCTGATGCCCGTCTTCATGCTGGTGGACGTCGGCTGGGCAGGCGGGGTGCTTTTTCGCGAACTCCTCCTCCCATTTCGTGCATCGGGTCTGAATCTCGTCCCGCTTGTCCTGGGTCAGTTTGGCAGACGTGATGTCGAGGCATTTCCCGATGAAGGTCTGAAGATCGGCTGTGGAGGCGCGCCTGCTCGCAAGAGTCAGCCAGAAGAATGCCTCGCCGTGATCCTGGGCCATCCCTTTTCCGTCGGAATACATGCCCCCGAGGATGAACTGGGCCAGCACGTCCCCGTCTTCGGCCAGTTCGCGAAGGATCTTCGCGGCCGTCTGGTAATCGCCTCTCTGATGCGCCGCAACGCCCTCGTCGAGCGTCGCGCCGAAAAGCGTCGAGCACAGAAACACGCCCAGAACAACCGTCAGAATCTTCTTCATTCGCTACCTCCGAAAGATACTCCAGTATATCAGATAATCGCGGTTTTCGCGCTCTCCTTCCTTCATCCCGGTATTTCGGGCGGATCGCGATGCATACGGGATAAACGTCAGGTGAAAAGGGGCGAGATCGCCTCCTCGAGGGGAGGCTCCTCGATCGTGAGGTCGTTGACGTGGCCGGTGGAGTAGAGCTCCGCCGCAAGGGCGGGTGACTGGTCTCGCGGAACGAGGATCGAAAAGCGTGACCCGTCATGCGAGAGAAGTTTGCCGTATCGCTCGGGCGAGAAGTGTTCCGGAACGGCGTCGAACGTGACCTGGAGGATGCGGTCGGCGCGCGTTTTCTTCGCGAGTTCGCCGAGGGAGCCGTCGAACACCTTGACGCCGCGGTTGATGACGATGACGCGGCGGGCGAGGGCGGCGACGTCTTCCATGTAGTGCGAGGTCAGAAGAACCGTCGGCCGGAACCGCTCGTGATACTCGAGAAGGAACGTGCGGATGCGCTTTTGCATCAGGATATCGAGTCCGATCGTCGGCTCGTCGAGGAACAGGACTGCGGGCCGATGCAGAAGGGAAACGGCCAGCTCGCACCGCATGCGTTGTCCGAGCGAGAGCTTGCGAGCCTGGATCTCGAGACAGTCGCGGATTCCAAGCATCTCGACCAGTTCGTCGCGCCTGGTTTCGAACTCGGATGCCGTGAGGCCGTAGAGTTCTCGATGAATGGCCAGCGTCTCCGCGGGCGGGAGGTCCCACCAGAGGTTCTGCTTCTGGCCCATCACGAGCGAGATGTTCCGCAGAAAGGCATGGTCGCGGCGGAAGGGGTCGAACCCCAGCACCCGCACGGACCCAGCGGTCGGCGGGATCAGCCCGGAGAACATCTTCAGCGTCGTCGTCTTGCCGGCGCCGTTCGGGCCGAGGAAGCCGACGATCTCGCCCGGTTCGATCAGCATGTCGAGTCCGCTCACCGCGTCGATCGTCTCGATGCGGGGCCGGAAAAACGCCTCAATGCTGGCTTTCAGCCCTTCCGCCTTCAGCCTGACGTCGAAGCTTCGGCACAGGCCTCGAGCTTCGATGCAGAGCGGGGTCGCGTGGTCCGGCATCAGGTCACTCGTTCTTCCCGTCGTCAGGTTCGGGGGGCTTTGGTGAAGCGAGCTTCGCGGCCATCCGCTTGAGGGCGGAAGTGGGCAACGGGGGAGGGGGGGCGCCGGATTTGTCCTTCTGGCGCTTCTGGCCATGGACGTAGATGCGCATGAACCCCTCGACGTTCGAAAATATACCCATCAATATATTGATTTCGCGATGGGTCGCCTGCGAACGGTTGATGAACGCCCTGACCAACTGGAACAGGCCGTCGGGGTTCTTCGTCGGCAGGAAATGGCACATCTTCAGCACCGAAAACATGTGGTCATACAGCCGTTGCAACTCCTCGAACGTCGGCGGCATCTCGAACGGGTTGTTCGGGTCGGGCATCCGCTTCGGGGGCTTGACGCCGAACTTCTGGTAGAGCTCATACGAGATCAGCAGAACCGCCTGCGCCAGATTCATCGAGGTGAACTCGGGGTCGGTCACGATGTGCATCGTTCCCTGGCAGAATTTCAAATCGTCCTTCGTCAGGCCCCATTCCTCGCGGCCGAAGAGGATCGACACCGGCCCTTCGGGCAGACACGGGGCGACCCGCTCGAGGCCTTCCTGGACCGTCATGTGCGGCTCGTGATACTCGCCGTGGCGGTTCGACGTGCCGAGCACGAGCAGGCTTCCGGCCACGGCCTCGGGAATCGTCTGCACGATCTTCGCCGATTCGAGAATGTCTCGAGCGGTCAGCGCCATCTTGATCGCGTCAAGATTGAGTTCGCAGCCGGGGCGCACGAGAACGAGCTCGCGCAGACCGAAATTCTTCATGGCCCGGCACACCGAGCCCACATTCATCGCGCCCTGCGGCTCGACGAGGACGATCCTGATGTTTTTCAGCAGAGGTTGCCTGTTTTTCATGCGTGTCGTCGATGAAACCCTTCGGGGAAAATCAATGCCCGAAATCGGGGTGACCGGTTTCGGGCATAAAAAATAGGCTCGGGCGGACTCGAACCGCCGACCCCCACGATGTCAACGTGGTGCGCTAACCAAACTGCGCCACGAGCCTTTGAACGTAGTTGAATTTACCACAGGCGAAATTCATTGTCAAGACCGAAAATGAACTCGTTTAGGGGCCCCGAACCCCGTCTTCTGGCCCCCTCGAAACCGCGCCCCGCAAAGTCGGATTGCCGAGTCCGGTCCCCGGATTGCCGCAAGAACAGGACGAATTTCACGTCAACCGGATCGGCCACCCGGCCTGTCACGCGGCGTCACGTGAGGGATGCCTTCAGAGGCTTTCCGCGACTTCCCAGGCCGCCTTTCCCTGGTGCGAAACAGAACCTTTCCGGGATCCTCGAGGGTTCCGGCGTCTCCGTAGCGCAGGATCAGCCAGGTAGCGGGCAGACGACCGCAAAGATGGTTCACAGTGCAAACAGATACCCACTTGCCGTCGAGAAAGACCTCGTTCCAGATATGGGTTTTCTCGTTGATACCCTCTTTCAGAATCACCCCTCCAACGAGCCGGCAAGGAATCCCGAAGGAGCGCACCATGTCCTCGAAAAGCCTGGCCTTTCCACTGCAATCTCCCCGCCCTTTCCGCAACAGATCCTCGCCGTTCATCTTGCTCTTTTCAGCCGCATACGGAATCCGAAGGCCGATTTCGACCATCAGCCAATCGACACGGGCGCGCGGAGAAAGCCCGGTGGGGATTCTTTTCAGAAATTCCTGCTCCCTGCTTGCCAGTCGGGGCGGCTTCGACCAACGTTCCGGGGCGTCCCAAGCTCCCGATGCATGTGCCGGAAGATCCGGGTGGATGGTCACAACGGCTGTTGCCAGAAGGGCTCCTCCGGGGAGAGGAAAATCGACGGCGAGCCTTCGGTTGGCTCCAAACAGGCGCGTCTCTCCGGGACCGCTCCAGTCGGTGGTGGTCTGGCGAGGGCAGACTACGGGCTGCGCGAGAGCCACGGAATCCAAGCCCCTCTCGCGATAGACCATTGCGGCGATGACGAACGTGCGTGGAGCATCGGGATCGCGGCCGACCGCTCCTGCAGAGCCATCTCGGTGATAATCTCCCACCGCTAGCAAGGAGCGTCCCTGGCTGGCGATGCCCGACACCAATCCGAACCAGTCGCTCCCCGGAATTTCCACGGTCACGGATTTCCTGTTTTCCCGGATACGCTCGAGTCCTCCGAGGCGGGGAGACCATTCCAGGACGACGCTGCCCTGCTCGGTGGCGGAGAATCGTGGGGCGTTGACGGCTCGCGGCAGGTTCTGGTGGTGAAAGAAGGAAGCCAGGATTGCCGCGAGAATCGACACGATCCCGTTCCCCCCCGACCCTCCGAGGGCGAGCACGGGAAGATCGTCTCGCAAGACCAGGATGGGGGAATGTGGGGAGATGGGCGCGGCATCAGCGGGGGAATCAGAATTGTAGAAAAAGCCGAGGGGCGAATATTCTCCCGTTCCGAAGGGGGTTCTCAGCGACATCGTCATCGAAACGATCATTCCGTTGCGGTCCCAGACAACGAGGTGGGTGGCGCTCTGCGGCTCTTCCTGCACGAGAGGCGCCGGAATGGGGGATGCAAGCCGGTTCGCTCCGATGCGGTTCAGGGCCAGGAACAGGTCCGGCCTGGAAGCGCAGGACGACAACCGTTGCCGTGTCAGCCGCAGAATGCTCTGCAACACGGGAAGGGCGTCGTCCAGACGCGAGTGTTCGAGTGGGTCGAGTCCGGCACGGGTCCACGATTCGGTCAGCGCCATGACCGCAACAGAGGAGGACGGCAACGGTGTTCCCGCCAATCGCCAGGGGCCAATGACGAGTGAGAGGGGCGGAGACTTTCGGGGTTGGTATCCGGCCAGATCTTCAGCGAAATATCGCGACCCGCGCAGGCGCATATCCTCCAGGATCTTGCGGGAACCGGCCCCGACGTAAAACCAGGCTTTCCCTTCCCGGGCCAGTTCGCACAGGGTGTCTCCCAGCGCCTTCTGTTTCAGAATCTCGCCGGCGCGGATCGGGCGCTCTCCACGGTAGAAAAGTTCCACCGCAGAGGAGTCCCTCAACCGCTGAAGATTGTGGGCGATGACTTTTTCCAGGTTGGCTGAGCAGGGAAATCCCTCCCGTGCCAGATGGATGGCCGGCGCCAGCAGAGGAGGAAGGCGTTCGGTTCCGTAGTTCTCGCGAATGGTCAGCAACAACCCGGGAAGGGTGGGCAGTCCAATCGCGGAGGAGGCGAGTTCCGCTCTTCTGCGACCGGCGGTTCCCGCCGACAAACGTCTGGTCGGGGCCGTGGGACAGGCGGATCCATCCCAGGAGTCGATGGTGCCGTCCGGAAGGCGAATCAGGGCGAAGCCGTCCCCGCCGAGCCCGGAAGCGGATGGATCGACAACCCCCAGGACGAATCCGGCCGCCACCGCTGCATCGACGGCATTTCCGCCTCTTTCGAGGATTTTCAGGGCGGCCCGGGTCGCCAGCGGGTTGGCGGTGGCGACCGCGCCGAAGCTCCCCGAAGCCACCAGAACCCTCTCGGGACCGGAAAAACTTGCCGCGGGGGCCAGGATCAGAGCGAGGGCGACGAGGAGCGCCCTCCCCGTGATGTGCGGATGTTTGTGTGGGGCGTTTCCCATGGGCAGGGGAACATCGTGACATACGACTTGAGGAGACAACGTCAGCTCCTTGATTGAGGTTTTCAAGGAAATATATATAACATGATATATATCATGTGTGCGGAGTCATCCTGTGGACCTTGCCGTCGTCTTTCGTGAAGAGAAGGCGCCGGTATTGAGTCCTGCAGAATGACAACCAACCGTTCGCCCTGACCCTGTCGAAGGGCGTGAGCTTTCGTGCTTCGACAAGCTCAGCACGAACGGCATCGAGTATGCGAGAATACGGGATGAGTGTCGTGTTCCTTTTGCGACGATGTAGTAGTGATTGTCGTGTTGTTTGTAATACGAGGAGTATCTGTATCAATTGCTTGGGGACGACCCCGTATGGCGTTTGCCGACGTCGCTCTTCGCGTTCCTGTCCAGCGAGCGTTTCGCGGTTCCCCAGTCTTCACGGACCTGGAGGGCATAGCGAAGAGATTGAGTCACCGTCGCGTCGATGTTGTCTTTCAGCCAGCCGGACATCGCTGTCGAAACCTTTGAGGGTGCATGGAAATCAGCCAGTATGGCTCCCAGTGCCCGCCCCATGGTTGCCACGGTGTCGCGTTCGCCCCATTCGGAGGCGTCGAAGCGGTCGCTCCAGCTAAAGAGTTGTCTCACGAGATAGGGGCGCCCGTGAATTCCAACGACGCCGAGAAACACGTCTCTGTCCCGGTGTGCCCGCATGAGTGCGGTGATGGTGTATTTCTGCTGGTCTGCGAGGCTCGTCGGCTTGACGCAGGAGGGCCGCATTTCCTTGACTTCGATGATTCTGTTGTCTTCCCACGCACCGGCGCGCCCTTCGATGAGAACCTGATAGCGTTTCAGCCCGATGCTCGAAAGCCCTTTGTCCTCGCGGGCGATGATGTCCAGTATGGTTGCGTTGTCTTTCGGCAGGTGGTTTTCACGAACCTTCGCAAGAAGAAACGGCATCAATGCCGATTTCACGTCATCGCTTTCCTGCGGGGACAACTTCAGGAACGTATCTTTCTTTTTGAATCGGTTCGGAATCTGCGCGACCGTGTATTTTGAAAGGATCGCGGTTTTGTCGGTTGCCGCGACCTTTTTGAGAAAATGCCTGAGCTTCGGTGGGAAGGAAAGATCCGGCCAGTCGGGGGCGTTGGCATGGGCGAGTCCTTCCCGATACCCGTCGATCGTCGAAACGAGAATCCCTTTCAACGTGCCCTGGTCGAATTGTTCGAACGCGACCGCCAAGCTGACGCACAATCGGAAAAGATCGTAGGAAAGCGGCGCCGTCCTGGCTTCGTCGAGATCTTCCGGGGAGTAAGACGGGGTTTTTCCGGGAAAATACAGCACTCCGAAATTGTGGACGTGCATATCTCCGCCAGCCAGCCCCTGAGGCGAGGTTGACAAAAATTCGAGTTCCGGGCTCTGTTCGATATCGCGATACATCACATGCGCCGTGGCCCGAAGGAACGAAAACGGGTCTGCCAGCATGGTTCGGAGCTTCAGCCGGTAGAGATCCGGCCGCTCGTTTTTCACCGCGGCATTGAACGACAGAATTTCCGGCACGACGTCTTTTAATCCGAACTGGCGGGCGTCTGCGACAATGGGAGAAAGAAGAAATGCCGCGATGAAGATTCCTGAAATCCAGTTGAATGGGCGAAGAAGCATGGGTGAACCTTTCTTTTCGGGGAATGGGGATATGGTAGAAATGTTCCGAATCGATTGTCAAATTCCGCTTCGTCCGCGGCCGGGATGGTTTGTACGACGGGGCATTGCTCAAGAGGGCGAGTTGAGGTATGATTCCGCCTCCGTCAGTCCCCATTTCGCACCGTTGCCCTCAGGAACAGGAGATATCGCATGACCGCACCCGTCCGCGTCCGATTCGCCCCGTCGCCGACCGGCCACCTCCACGTCGGAGGCGCTCGCACCGCTCTCTTCAACTGGCTGTTCGCCCGTCACAACGGCGGCACGTTCATCCTGCGAATCGAAGACACCGATGCGGAGCGCTCGAAGGATGTCTATACCCAGGCGATCCTCGACGGTCTTCGCTGGCTGGGCATCGACTGGGACGAGGGACCAGACAAGGACGGCGGCCACGGCCCCTATTTCCAGACTCAGCGGCTCCATCTGTATCGCGCGGCCGTCGAACAACTCCTGCGCGAAGGAAAGGTGTACCACTGTTTCTGCTCGCCCGAGATCCTCTCGGCAATGCGCGAAGAACAGATGGCTCGCAAGGAGGACCCGAAATACGACGGCCGATGCTCGCAGCTTTCGCGTGAAGAGGTCGAGAAGCGCATCGCGGCAGGCGAAAAGTTTACCCTGCGGCTCCGCGTCGCCGCCGGCGAGAACGTCGCCTGGAACGACCTGACCAAAGGCGAGTTATCGTTCGGCTCGCATTTGCTCGACGACCTGGTTGTCGTGAAATCCGACGGTTTTCCGACCTACAACTTCGCCGTCGTCGTCGACGACTCGCTGATGAAGATTACTCACGTGATCCGCGGCGAGGATCACATCTCGAACACGCCCAAGCAGATCCTACTCTACAAGGCGCTCGGCTACCCGGTTCCCCAATTCTCCCACATCCCGATGATCCTCGGTTCCGACCGGTCGCGGCTCAGCAAACGGCACGGGGCGACCTCAGTCATCGAATACAAGGACATGGGCTTTGAGCCCGAGGCGTTCCGCAACTTCCTCGCCCTTCTCGGCTGGTCGCCCGAGACCGGGGCGGAAGTGCTGACGCAGCGTGAGATGTTTGATCTGTTCTCGCTCGAGCGGGTCAGTTCCCACGGCGCCATCTTCAACATGGAGAAGCTCGCCTGGTTCAACGCCGAATACATCAAGAAGATGGACGGCGCGACGGTGCTCGACCGCTGCCGGCCCTGGCTCGAAAAGCTCCCCGGTTTTCCCGGCGAATACGACACCGCGCGTCTCGAGAAGATGGTCGGCCTGTATCGCGAACGCATGAAAACCTTCAACGAGATCGAGGCACAGATCGGCTGGTTCTTCGCCGAGCCCGTCGAATTCGATGCGAAAGGCATGGAAAAGGCCGCCAAGATTCCCGATGGAAAGGCGCTGCTCGCCGAGTTGATCACGCGACTCGAAGCGCAGGCGGATTTTTTTGAAGCGCCGCTCGAGGCCCTCATTCGCGGCTTTGCAGAGGAAAAGGGACGTAAAGTCGGTGATATTATCCACCTCTGCAGGTTGGGTCTCAGCGGCCGGACGGCGACGCCCGGACTGTTCGAGAGCATGACCGTTCTCGGGAAGCCTTCGAGCATGAAGCGCCTGAACGCTTTCGTGGCGCGGCTCTGATGGAAGACTCGGCATAGCCGTGAGGAGCACGCGATGAACGCCCGCCAAAAACTTCCGACCCTCTATCTCGCCTCCCAGTCGCCCCGCCGGCGCGAGATCCTTGCCGACCTGGGCATCCCGTTCAAGCTCAGGACGTCTCCGTATCACGAGACGACGAGGGACGTCGTCGGCCTTGTGCCGAACGAGCAGGCCGCGCGCCTCGCCGGCCTGAAGGCGGTCCACGCCGCCGCGGGCCTCGACGAAGGGATCGTGATCGGAGCCGACACGATCGTGGTGCTCGACGAGCACGTGCTCGGCAAGCCCCGCGATCGCGACGACGCCCGCCGCATGCTCGAGATGCTGTCCGGAAGAACGCACCGGGTCATCACGGGAATCTCCCTCGTAGACCCGAAAAACGATCGCACCGTGACGCACGCCGAATCGACCAACGTCGTGTTCAAACAGCTCCGTGAGCGCGAGATCACCGACTATATCGACACGCCCGAACCCTACGACAAGGCTGGCGCGTATGCGGTCCAGGGACTGGCGTCGCTGTTCGTCGAGCGCATCGAGGGCTGTTACTACAACGTCGTCGGATTCCCCGTCGTGGCGTTCGGAAACTTGTTGAAATATATCGGTATAGATATTATGGACTACGTGAACAGGGCGGAAACGGCATCATGACGCATCCGCCGATGACGGGATGCCGGAGGTCGCACCCATGCGCATAGCCGTTTACCCCGGAAGTTTCGACCCGTTTACGAACGGTCACCTCGACATTTTGAACCGCGCGGCGAAAGTGTTCGACCACGTGATCGTGGGCGTGCTGGTCCATCCCTCGAAACGCTGCCTTTTCCCCCCCGAACAGCGCGTGGAGATGATCGGCGAGGTGCTGAAGGAGAGCGAGAACGTTCGCGCCATCCACTTCGACGGCCTTCTCGTCGATTTCTGCCGCCAGGTTGGCGCATGCGCCGTCATCAGGGGCCTGCGTGCCGTTTCCGATTACGAATACGAACTCCAGATCTTTTCGGTCAACAAACAGCTCGCCCCCGACCTGGAAACGGTGTTCCTGATGTCGTCGACCCAGTATTCCTTCCTCAGTTCGAGTATCGTCAAGGAAGTCGCGAAGTATGGGGGCGATGTTTCGACGATGGTTCCGCCGGCGGTCGAAACCTTTCTGAAACGCCGTTTTTCGGCCGCATCCGTCGAGTGACGAAAACTTCGATGTGCCGGTAAAGCTTTTTTTACAACAGGGTGGTTCTGTGATAAATTCATGAAGGGGTATCTTCCGGCAGGCTGTTTGCGAAACCGTCATATCGTTCGATCCTTTGAAACGCCGATAACACGAGAAGAGGCATGATGAAAGTTCTGATTGCAGACGACGAACCGATGCTGCGGGAGATCCTGCGGGAACTGGTTACCATGCGGGGACACGAGGTTATTCTTGCCTCGGACGGCAAGGAAGCGCTCGACCTTTTCAAGAAAGAAACTCCCGACCTCGTCATCTCGGACATCATCATGCCCCAAATGGACGGGCTGAAATTTCTCTCCGAGATTCGCCAGCTCGATCAGGAGACCCTCGTCGTCATGACGACCGGCCTCGGCAAGGAAGAATTCACTCTCGAAGCCCTCCGTCTGCGGGCAAACGATTTCATCAAGAAGCCCATCGAGCCGAGCATCCTGTTTCCCCTGCTCGACAAGTATGCCGGCATCGTCGAATCGCGGACGCGCCTGAGCGAAACGCTCAACTACTGCGTGCGACGGTCGAGCACGATGCGGATTGACAACCGGATGGAAATGATTCCGATGGTCGCCCAGCGCCTCCTGATGGAGACTTGCGATGCGATCCCGCACGATCAGCGCCTCGGGCTCAAGATCGCCCTGGTCGAGTTGCTCGCGAACGCCGTCGAGCACGGCAACCTGAATATCACCTGCGAAGAAAAGCAGTCCGCGATGGAAGAAAGCCTCGAGGGGATCGACAACCTCCGGGAAGAACGATTGCGGAACGACGAGTTCGCGCGCCGGCGTGTGACGATCGATTTCGTCATGAACTCGGAAGCCTGCGAATGGACGATTACGGACGAAGGACTGGGCTTCGATTTCACGACCCTGCCGAACCCGCTCGATCCCGAAAACCTGGCTCAGCCGAACGGCCGCGGTATCTTCCTCGCCCGCCTCAGCTTCGAGGAACTGGAATTCCTGGGAAAAGGCAACTCGGTGCGGGTTCGGAAGCTTCTCCCCCGCGCGCCGCAGAAACCCTGAAGAACGCCGGCCTGTCTTTCCGGATTCCCGAAGAAGAGCCTATGTCGCGTTTTCGCTCGTGAAGAGCCTGTCGAAGCGCGAACACTGTACGTTCTTCGACAGGCACGGCACGAACGGGCCGGTATTACTCTGCGGGTCTCGATAGGTGGCGCGGTTCAGACGGGCCCTTGCGCGGCCTGTTCGCGCCTGCCCAGTTCCTTGAGCTTGTCGGCGTAGAACGGGGACATCGATCGCAGTTTCGATACAATATCGGGCAGTACATTCAGCACGTGATCGACATCGGCGTCCGTGTTGAACCGCGAAAGCGAAAAGCGAACCGAGCCGTGGGCATACGTGAACGGCACCTGCATCGCCATCAGGACGTGCGATGGTTCGAGACTGCCGCTGGTGCAGGCCGAGCCCGAACTGGCGGCGATGCCGGCGGCGCTCAGGTGCAGCAGAATCGCTTCGCCCTCGATGAATTCGAAGCCGATGTTGGTCGTGTTGGGAAGACGCCACTGGGGATTTCCGTTGATGTGCGAGTAGGGGATCCGCTCGAACAAGCCTCTCTCGAGACGGTCGCGGAGCTGACGGACGCGATTGTTCTCTTCGAACATCGCGTTCATGGCGATCTCGCAGGCTTTGCCCAGGCCGACGATATACGGGGCGTTTTCGGTTCCCGCACGCCTGTTCCGTTCCTGGTGGCCGCCGAGCATGAACGGCGAAATACGTGTGCCGCGCCGGATGAACAGCACGCCGATTCCCTTCGGCGCGTGCAGCTTGTGGCCCGATATCGAGAGCAGACTCACGGGCATCTTTTTCATATCGAGCGGTATTTTTCCGGCCGCCTGGACGGCGTCGGTGTGGAAGATGACGCCCTTCTCGGCGCAAATCTCGGCGATCCTGTCGATCGGGAACAGGGTGCCGGTTTCGTTGTTGGCGGCCATGATGCTGACGATCGCCGTTTCTGGAGTGATCGCCGCGGCCAGCTCGTCGAGGTCGAGGTTGCCCTGCTTGTCGACGGGAAGTTCGGTGAGGCGGTACCCTTTTTTCGCCATATACCGACAGACGTTCAGCACGGCGGGATGCTCGACCTTCGTCGTGATGATGTGGCGCTTTTCCGGATGGGCCTCGCAAACGCCGCGGATGGCGTGGTTGTCCGACTCGGTGCCGCAGGACGTGAAAACGATCTCTTCCGGCTGGGCGTTGAGAAGCGCGGCGACTTTTCCGCGGGCCTCGTCGAGGTGTCGGGCCACCTGGCCGCCGAAGATATGCATCGAGCTGGCGTTTCCGTAAAGATCCTTGAAAAAGGGGATCATCGCCTCGAAAACTTCCGGGGCGACGCTCGTCGTGGCGTTGTTGTCGACGTAGACGGTTCGAGCGGGAGTTGTCATGGGGGCTCCCTCCTTCTTATTCCTGCTGGACGACGACGATCTCCGGTGCGACCCGGCGGCGGAGCGTGTCCTGGACCATGAACTGCAGCGTGGCGGTCGAGCTGACGCAGTGGGCGCAGGCCCCCTGGAGCTTGACGGTGACGGTCATGCCGTCGATGTCGATCAGTTCGATGCCGCCGCCGTCGGCGCGCAAATGCGGGGCGATCTCGCTTTCGATCACGTTCGCGATCAACTGCATGCGCTGGATGTTCGTGAGTTTCTTCGGAGCCGACCCGGTTTCGGCGACGACGGCCGGTTTGGGGGCTCTCGCCGCGACCATCTCGTCGAGGATGCGCCTGATGTCGGGCAGACAGCCGCCGCAGCCGCCGCCCGCCTTGGTGTAGTTCGTGACCTGCTCGACCGTCGTCAGGTGATTTTCGGAGATGACATCGCGGATTTTACTTTCGGTCACCCAGAAGCATTTGCAGATGACCTGCGACTCCTCTTCCTCATGCTCGACGGTCTTTTCGCCCCGGTAATGGGCGACCGCCGCTTCGAGAGCCTCCTTACCCATGACGGAACAATGCATCTTCTGCTCGGGAAGACCGCCGAGGAACTTTGCGATATCGTCGTTCGTGATGGCGAGAGCTTCCGCGACCGTTTTCCCCTTGATCATCTCGGTGAGAGCGGAAGCGCTCGCGATGGCGCTGGCGCAGCCGAAGGTCTGGAACTTCGCGTCGAGAATCCGTTCGTTGGCAGGGTCGATCTTCATATAGAGTTTCAGGGCATCGCCGCAGGCGAGCGACCCGACCTGTCCGATGGCGTTGGCATCGGGGATTTCACCGACGTTCCTCGGATTCGTGAAATGATCAATGACGGAGTTGGTGTAATTCCACATGATATCTCTCCCGTTGGAGCAGAATTGGCGATCAATGATACCATAAACAGGCCTTCTTTCCCATGATCTGCTTTCATCACTCTATCCATCGATTCGGGAAAATTGCATGGCCATCGATGGCAGGATGCTTCGTGAACGGGCGAAGGGAAGATGCCGCGAAAATGCGGGGGTCCGCCGAATAATCGAGACGATGCAGCCGTGGTGTGTTAGGCGGATGTGTGCGAAAAATCGATTATTCTTGCGAAATTGCACGATCGGGTCATGCGCCTTTGAAACATTCGGGCTAATGCCCTTTTTAGAGCAATTGGCGAGTTTTTTCAAAAAAGGATCTTGACAGACGATCCGATCTTCTATAAAGTGCTTGCATCTAACGTGCCGAATCATGATTGCCCATCATGAGCGGGGGACCCAGGTTCCTTGGGGTGAATCCCTGATTTTCATCAGGGTAGGGGGCCTTCCAGACTCCGAACCCGTCAGCTAACCTCGCAGGCAACAGGAAGGAGGAACATCGTCGGTCGGCGACTGCGCCGGCAGGGCGGGACGATGAGATACTGAATGCGTTACGATTCTGTCACCAAAGTGGGGGTGCTGGCCTTGTTGTGCCTGCTTCCCGCCACCCTCTTCGCGGCTCTCGAGGCTCCGAAGCAGAAAACCCCGGCGAAGCGGCAGGCGCCTGCCGTTTCCGAAATCGCTCCGTTCTTCGGCAATCTCGATCCGGTGTCATCCTCTCGCGGTCTCGTGCAGACCTTTGCGATCAAGTCCGAAAAGGAGCCGACCCCTGTCGAGTCCCGTTGGAAAGACCAGCCCGCCTCGACCGTGGCGCTCAAATCTTTCAATGGTTCCTTCCTGATGCCGGTATCCGGTGAGATCAGCTCGCGCTTCGGCCGCCGGGCGCATCCGTTCCGCCGGGTGACGCATTTCCACACCGGAATCGACATTCGCGCACGCCGCGGAACGCCGATCATGGCCGCCGCGGCTGGCCGCATCGTCTACGCCGGATGGAAGCGCGGTTACGGCCTGATGGTCGAGATCGAGCATGGAAGCGGGTTCAGGAGTGTCTATGCACACTGCTCGAAACTCCAGGTACGCGTCGGAACGATGGTCCAGCCTGGCTCTCCCATCGGACTCGTCGGATCGACGGGAGTCACAACCGGCTCGCACCTCCATTTTGAAATCATGCGCGGATCCGTTCTCCTTGATCCGTTGAGCTTCTTCCGCAGAGCGTAAGAATGTGCGAAAGCCGCACGATGTGCGGCTTTCGCAAGTCTTTTTCGCGCGCGTTCCCGTCGTTTCGTGCGGAGGAGCGGTTTGCAGCTTTGGGGAAAAAAGAATGCCGGCGAGACGCCGGCATTCACAGAGAGTGCATCTGAGAAATCAGGAAGGGCTTTTCATCGCCCTTTCGGAGGCAGCTTGACCCAGACTTGGAGATTCGTCTTCGGGTCCACCCGGACTAATACGTAGTCCTGATAAGTTGCAAGAATGTTATTCGTATGCATCGCTGTACCTCGTTGATTCTAATACAGCAAAATGCATGCCACAAGCGAACTCAGAGCCTGAGCCCACCTTCGGGGTCCGCTGTCCAACCCTTGAAACGCCGATCAACGCTGAAAAAATCCCCTTTCGAGCGATAGGGGCGGCCCGAAACCCAGCTGTTCTGAAAATGAGCATCTCCATGTGCCGAAACTGATCATCATGAAAACTCGGCAAGCGTGTGCGCGAAAATTCATCAGGCGCCTGGAACGGAACTCAGAGGTTATTCCGGCGAGTGGGGTTCGTCTTCTTCGTTCTCATCGTCATCCGCCAGCGAGGAGAGCGGAAATACAACCCTGTCGTGCGTCTTGCCGTGAATGATGAGGGCGGCGCAGACGCCGATGATTCCCCAAATAAGCCATTTTATACCGAGATCGATATGTCGCTCTTCCTCGATATAGATGAAGGGAGACCAGGCCTCTTTCGAAACCCGGTACAGCGGTTTCGCCTGGCCGAACACAATGGACGAGACGCCGACGCGCCTGGTCGGGTGCGTCCCGCGGACAGCCTTGAGAAAGGCTTTCGAAGCTTCCTCGCCGGAAAGTCCGTCCGTAACGGCAAGATCGAGCCAGTAGGCGGAGCGGAGCCCCTCCTCTTCGCGAGTGTCCGTGACCAGGCCGACGAATTCCCTGCTGAGAGATTTTCCGGCGGAAATGAACATCGATATCGCGATGCCCAGAAGCATCATCGCGATCAACTGAACACGGATTTTCCCCGCTCGCGCCGACAGGCCGCCTCCCTGACGAATCCGCAAACAAGTTTCGGCGTCGGTGAATCTCTGCATGCGGCAAATCATACCACGCCGCGCGGGATGAATTGAATAAAATCCCAGGGAATTTTGAAGAGAAATTCTTCCTGACACATGAATATTCTGGTAGAATAGAAGTATTATCACTGTGACCGTTAGTATGACCCGAACGGAGGAAATGCCAAATGAAACGAATCTTCGTCGCTCTCGTTCTCGCCGTGTTGATCGCCGTTCCGTCCCATGCCCAGAATTGGAGCGGAATCAAGGTGAACCCGACCGACCAGGTGATGGTGAGCCTGCTGACAATGGTTCTTTCAGACCTTGACATGTGCGGCCGCTCTCTCACGACGGGGATTTCCGACACGATCACCGCCGTTGGCCATCTCAACAACGCCCAGTCGGCTCTCCGGCGCACCCCGCTCGATCCTGCCTACTCGACCCTTATCACCGAAATCGGCACGCGCATCGGCAAGATCAAGTTCTACGTCGTCATGAACGACGTTCCGGCCGCCGGGATGCGAATCAACCAGCTCATCGGCATCATCCGGGGCGTCCTCGGCGCCGAAACCGGCACCGGCTCGGGCTACGGCTACGGAACGGGATACGGCAACCAGATCGGCACCCCTCAGCCGTCGCGTCCCTCCGAAATTCCGGTCGGAACGGGCGGACAGATCGACTCGCCGTCCGGTGTCAGCGGCATCGGACTTCCCACGACCAACTGATACGCACGTGAATCGTCACCCCGGGCGTTCCGCAACGGAATCCCCGGGGTGTGTTTTTCAGAGCATCTCATGACGATACGCCCGGATCTCCCCCTCGTTCTCATCGGCTTCATGGGCGCCGGAAAGACGACCATCGGGAGATGCCTTGCCGAAGCCCTTCAAAGGCCGTTCTACGATATCGATGACGAAGTGGTGGCCTCCACCGGGAGGACCATCGCGAATATCTTCGCAGAAAGCGGGGAAACGGCGTTTCGCGAAATCGAGGGAGCCATTCTCGCCTCCGTCGCTGCCATCCGTCCGCCTGCCGTAATCGCTGCGGGAGGAGGAATCGTCCTGCGAAGGTCGAACCGTGATCTCCTCCGCGAAAAGGCCGTCACGGTCTTCGTCGATCCCCCATTCGATTCTATATGGATGCGTATAGAACATGAGCGCTCCCACCGGCCGGTCGCGGACGGGAAGACCCGCGAGGATTTGGCGCATCTCCATGCGCAGCGCGCCGACCTGTACCGCGAATGCGCCTTGCTGACGGTCCCGGCGCGTGGGACGCCGGTCCAGATTGCCGAGAATATCCTTTTCCGACTCGAATCCCTGAAAAAATGGACGTTGGCAGGCATTCGCGGGGACGAACGCGAGATACTTGAAATCCGCCGTGGGAAAAGGTAAAACATCCAGACTCAAACGAACCGAGGATGGGAAGAATGCCACGGAACTCATTCCTTGACGAAGCGCCGGTTCAGTTCCGGCGGTTGCTCGAGATCATGGTCCGCCTCCGGGCCCCCGACGGCTGCGCCTGGGACCGGAAACAGGACCACGCAAGCCTCCGGAAATACGTTCTCGAAGAGGCGAACGAGGTTGCGGAGGCGATCGACAAGGGAGACCCGCTGCATCTCTGCGAAGAACTCGGAGACCTCGCGATGATGATCGCGTTCCATGCCCAGGTGGCCGCCGAAGCCGGTACCTTCACGATGACGGAAGTGATGAAGGGCATCTGCGAAAAACTCATCAGCCGTCACCCTCACGTGTTTGCAACGCCGGACGGCGAGAAACTGACGCCGGAACAGGTCGTCGACATCTGGGGAAAACTCAAGACCGACGAAAAGGCTCGAAAAGCCCGTATTTCATCCCGCATGCAGGAAGTCGAGGCGTTTGCCTCTCCCCTCAAGGCGGCGTTTCACATCCAGGCCGAAGCGGCGACGGTCGGATTCGATTTTCCCGAAGCGCGCGGCGCCGTCGACAAGATTGCGGAGGAAGCGAAGGAACTGGCCGGCACGCTCACCGAGGAAGATGTCGATGCCGCCGAGGACGAACTCGGTGATCTCCTCTTTTCGATCGTCAACGCCGCAAGGCTGCTTGGCGTTGATCCCGAAGAGGCGTTACGACGATCGACGGGCAAGTTCGTCCGCAGGTTCGGCCGCGTCGAGGAAATTGCCGAAGCCGAGGGCGGGTTCAAGGGAAAGTCGATTTCCGAACTGGATACGTGGTGGAACAGGGTGAAGGAGCTCGAAAGCAAAACACGGCGGCCGGCCCGTTGATCAGCGTCCTTCCCTGAGCGACTTCTGAAGCTCGACGAAGCGTGTTCGCCGTTCCGGATCGGTTTCAAGCGCGAGCCCGATGGCGATTTCCTCGAGGGCGTTTTCCCGCCTGTCGGATTTCGCGAGGGCTTGTGCCAACACCAGGCGGGCCTCGCCGTTGTTCGGGTTGTTCAAAAGCGACGACCTGGCCTCCTGTTCCGCCTTGTCGGTCTCGCCGTCCTCGAGGAGAATCGCGGCGAGCAGGGACCGGGACTGGCTGTCGGCGGGCTTGATGCGAATGGCCTGCTGCAGCTGGGCGACGGCGTCGGCGTGGTTCCCTTCGAAATGGAGAACTTTGGCGAGCGAGTAATGGGCTTCGCTGATCCCGGGATTGGCCCTGAGCGTTTCGTTGAGAAACAGCTTCGCGCCAGGGATATCGCCGGCCCGGGCGAGCTTGAGCGCGGTGGCATACTGGAGTTTCGCATCGCGGGGATTGTTGAGGGCGGCCCGCTTGATATCGTCGAGCCGTGAGCCGGGATCTTCGGACGCCGTCGTGCGCCTGCTCTCGAGTTGGTGCCGGAGGGCGGCGATCGCGGCGTTGCGATCCGCGTTGGCTTTCGCGAGATAGGCGTTGTAGGCGGATTCGCGCTTCAGAACGACGTCCGCTTCGGCGATCAGCCGTTCGGCGTCGGCACGCAGGAGGGGGGTTTTGAGCGATGGGAGAAGCGTCCGCATTTGCCGGGAAGCGTCCGAAAACTCGCTGTTGATGAATGCGAGAAAGGGCTTGAGGAACGCCTTCTCCTCGGCGGTCCCTCGCGTCTTCACGAATTTTTCGACGGCCGCGATTGTTCCCTGATCGTCGCGCCCGAGGAGTCCCCGATCCATCGTGAAGGCGGTGCGCAGAAACTTGAAGGCGATGTCCGGGCGGTTCGCCGCCTTTGCGTCGATGGCTGCTTCGAAGAAGATATACGGCAAATTGGGATTCAGGGCATGAAACCGTTCGAGCTCCTGCAGGGCTTCCGTCGTTTTGCCGGACTTCCTGAGAATTCTATAGATGTAATAATACGGTGAGGAATTGCTCTGATCGAGTTTGACGCAGGCGCGAAACATCTCGAGCGCCTTGTCATACTCGCCCGCCTCGAAATGGACGGAGCCGATCCAATAACAATAGCTATAGTTCTTGGAGTGGAGCAGGTCGCCGCGTTCGCGAATTTTGTCGAGCCCCTTTGATGTTCCTGCGGCTTTCATCAGCTTCAGGATGCCGATAAAGGGCTCGAGCTTCGTCGCGTCTTCCTGAATGATGTATTTGTAAGAATCGAGGGCGGTCTTCGGATCGTTCACGACGAGCGAGCAGCGCGCGAGACCCTGGTGGACTTTCAGCAACAGCTGTTTCGGAAGCGGCGCGGTGGTGAGGTCCCTGTAGAGCGTTGCGGCGCGTTCGGGAGCGCCCATCGACTCGAGGGTGTAGGCGAGAGCGTATCCAAAACGGATGTCGCGCTTTTTCTCGAGAGCCTTTTCGAACGCCGAGACGGCCGCGTCGAAGTTCTTCAGACCGGCATGGGCATACCCGAGCAGAGACTGCACGGCGGGATCTTCGTTCGAGGAGACCGGTTCGAGAATCGCCACGACTTCTTCAAAAGCGTTCCTGTCCAGGGCCGCTTCCGCCTTTCTGACGAGATCTTCGGTTTTCTGCGGCGACCGGGAGTCGGCCGTGGCTCTTCCCGGTTTTTGCTGCTGGCCCTTGGGTTGGGTGAAAAAAAACGCCGTAAGCGCGGCGATGAGGACCAGGAGGATCAAAGGAAGTTTCAGCGAATCCATGGAACAAAAATAGCATGATGCCCCCTGGGTGGCAACCTGACGGCGACGGCGTCTCATCGAATGACTTGAAAAAACGGCGATACCGTCCGATAAGAGTGGACGATGGCGAAGACGATTCGCATCGGAGAATGACCATGTTCCGGAGGTGTCATCGATGAAGCTTGAAATAAGGGTCAATGAGACCCCGGGAAACGCCAGAGACGACGAAGTCAGCTCGGTCGCGGCGGAATCGGCCGGCGCGTTGCAGACGATCCAGGCGGGGGGGCAGGATATCGCCATCGACATCGCGCAGGTGCTTGCGGCGAATCAGGCCCTTCTCACGAACATCGCCCGGAAGATGGAGGCGATGGAAACGCGCATGCGCGGCCTGGAATCCGTGATCGAGAGCCAGAAACAGGCGATGCTCGCCTATACCCAGGAGGTCGCGTTGCTGGCGGCCCCCGTCGCGAGACTTGACGTGTGGAAACCCGCAGCTCCCCAACTCGACGAGGCCTGGTTCGGGAAGTTCTCGATGTTCGATCGCATCTTCAGGCCCTATCGCATGCGAAGGCCATCAGCCGAAGAGCATTGATGACGGAAGAGCACAAACCCCGCCGAAAGGCGGGGTTTGTGGGGTTTCGGTGCGGGAAATCAGTTCGCCGGAGGTTCGGATGCCGTTGCTTCCGGCACGACGACGACGTCGCGGGCGTTGGCGTCTTTTTCCAGGTCGAGCGTGCCGTCGGTGAAGGATTTGTAATAGGGGCACGCATCGCATTCCGACTTGTTGTAGACATCCCAGCAGTATTTCATATGAGCCTCCTTGAAGCAGTCCGGTCATCCGTTGCATGGGCAGGTTGCGCCGGAACGGCGTCTGCGCACGGCATGATCTCGGTTTCACGAATTTCGTGGTCGATGTCGAGGGCGGTCATCAGTTCATGGCGATAATTCCCGTTGAGCCAGACGGCCCTTGCCCAGGCGCGGATCGCCTGATCGTTTTGTCCCTGCATCGCCAGATCAACCCCAAGATTGAAATACGCCTGCGGCATATCGGGACATATCTGAACCGCCTCGCGATACGACTCGATCGCTTCGGCGGTTTTACCCTCAGCATCGAGGTCGACGCCCTGCTGAAACTTGATCAGCCCTCGAGATGTTCGTTCCGATTCTTCCATGGATATGCTCCATGCTGAGTATCGGCATGTCCCTGCGTTAACCGAAGCTGATATAATATACCACAAAACGGTCGCAGAATCAAGTCTGAAGCGTAAAATACGCCATTCGAGGCGATCAAGAAATGGATGGGAATGAGTCCAGAAAAAATGATACCCGGTGACCGGACGGGTGAAAATTCGGCTGGAAATGAGACATCGTTCAAGCCATCGAGCAGGAGGAGCAATCATGTTGATCAGACCGTTTCAAAACAAGTTTCCCCGCGTCCACGAATCTGCGTTCGTCGCCGAAACCGCGGCTGTCATCGGAGACGTCGAGATCGGCGCGGGATCGAGCATCTGGTACGGCGTCGTTCTGCGCGGCGATATCAACAGCATTCGGATCGGCGCCGACACGAACATTCAGGACAACGCCATCGTCCACGTCGACGACAGAAGACGGGGCGGTGACGACGGTGGAACGGTCATCGGAGACCGCGTCACGGTCGGACACGGCGCGATCATCCATGCCTGCCGCATCGGCGACAACTGTCTGATCGGGATGGGGGCCGTCGTCCTCAGCAGGGCAAAGATCGGCGAAAACTGCATCGTCGCGGCCGGCGCGGTGGTGAAAGAGGGGATGGTCGTTCCCCCGAACTCGCTTGTCGCCGGGATGCCCGCGGTGGTCAAGGCGACGCTGACGCCAGAAAAAATCGCGGGATTGGCCGCGCACGCCGTCAGATATGCGGAGCTGGGAAACGAGTTTCGCCGCTCGTCCTGATCAGGCTTTGTCGGGCCGCCACAGCCCGTCGGGGTTCACGCCGAGCATGCCGGCGCGATAGCTTCGCTCGTCCATTTTCTGCAGCCGTTCGGCCTGCGCTTTCGAAATGAGATCGTATTTCCGCTGACGATCGAGGGCGTCGGCGATCTCATCGAGTCCTTCATTCCGCATCATCCAGTCGATCCGGTCGAATCGGGAAAGATCGAGCGGCAGGGTGTAGCCGCGCAGAGTCTTTTCCCCTTCGATATTGTAGAAATCCTCGAAATATGACATGACGAGCTCGCGGAGGGTTTTATAGATCGGCTCTCGGAAACGGAGACCGACGAAATTCGATTTTGCGATCGCTCCCCAGAAACCGTCTTCCCTGAAAAGCGCCAGCAGGTGGTCGTCGTCACGCTCGGCGAGCATGTCGAGAACGCAGGGCGTGTAGCCGAGACGCCGCAGAGCGGCCGCCGCGAAAAGGGCCCCGTCGAAACAGTGCGCCTTGCGGTCGCGGATGACGCTGCGGGGACAACGATAGATGGGATCGGCACTGTAGGGGATCTCGTCAAGAAAGGCCTGGATTGCGAAGGGGGTAGCCAGCGGCCGGAAGATCTCGAGTTCCCTGTCGGTCCAGTGTCGGGTGTCGTGGCGTTCGTCTTTGTTCATTGCAGCGTCTCCTACGTTGATCGGCGGTGCCGGAGGTTCACGATCGTTTCACTGGATCGATCGTGATGGCGGGTTCGGGCCTGACGATGCAGGCCGCTTCGCACGCTCCGCAGCCGACGCATCTGCCGGCGTCTACCATGGGTTCGACTGTATTCTTCATGAAATATATTGCAGAGAATTGTTTTGGGCAGGCGTCGCGGCAAAGAGTGCAGGACTCCCCGGACGCCCGGAGGCAGGACTTCCCGGAAACGTTCGCAAGGCCGATGCGTCCGAATCTGCCCGAAGAGGACGCGCGAAGAGCGCCGCTCGGGCATGAGGCGATGCAGGGGGCGTCTTCACACAGGCGGCAGTAGGTATCGCGAAGCAGCATGAACGGGGTCCCCTCGTCGAACGAGCCGGGTGTCAGAACCCGTTTGATCGCGAAAAATCTGCAGGCCGTGGCGCAAGCGCCGCATCTGATGCAGGTCTCGAGAAACGCGCCCTCGGCGACGGCTCCCGGCGGGCGGACGTAGGTCGGAAACATGCGGACAAGCCCATCCAGGCTTTCGCCGAAAAGGGAATCGAGGATCGTGCCCAGAAAACCGGCGGCGGATGTCATGCCGCGACGAAGAAATTCGGCGCGGGTCAGAGGAGCGGGCTGGCTTTGACGGTTCGAATCGTCAGCCATCGGACAGTCCCTTTGCGAAAGAATGCCATCGTTCGAGCGGAAGCGAATGCATCATCACCGTTGAACCTATCATATCCCGGGTCGCTCTGCCACTGCGGGGCATCGATGGGTGTGCGGGAGGAAGGATGTGCTCATGTGGAGGATGACAACAGCCGATGAAGTGAATGGAGGTGTCGATGGAAGGTCGGATTCTCGACGAGTTGATCCTGGAAGTGGTGGCGATCTGCCTCATCGGAGGGATCATCCTGTCCTGGATCGGCTGGAAGGTCATTCGGTGGAGCGTTGGAAAACTGTATTTTCTCTGGCGTTCGAGAAAAGCCGGGGTCTTGCTTCAGGACGAGAACGGGATCATCGAAGAAGTTCGCTGGGGGTGCTTCAGAATCTCGGGAAAAGAGTTTCAGAAGGACATCCGATGCGTCGTTCACGAGCCGAGCCTCTGGACGGACCGCAGAGGCCACGTTCTCGATGAAGAGATGATCACCGGCGTCTGGGAAAAGGATATCGAGGTTCTCGTCATCGGTCTTGGGATTGACGGGGCTTTGCAATGCCCGTTGGATCTTCAGGACCGACTTCGGAAACGCGGAATCCGTGAAATCGTCGCCAAGCCGACCGTCGAGGCCTGTCGCATCTTCAATTCGTATATCAAATCCGGACGGCGGGCGGCTCTGCTCGCACATGGGACTTGCTGATGCAAGGGATTTGCTGAGTTGCCTGAAAGATTCGTACCATATTATACTGATCGTACAGGAGAAACAATGTGGGAATGAGTGCCAAACGCAATGTTGTCCTAGGTATTGTCATTCTTCTCCTGTCTTTTTCATCGGCCGTATTCGCGGAAGATGAAGTTGACAAGCTCATTCTCCAGGTCAAAGGCGAAGCGCAGTTTTTCGATGCCGAAGGAAAGGAACTCGGGTTCTTCGCCTCGTGGAGCATCAGGCATTTCGACGAGCAGTGCAGGATCGCTGCGGCCACGCTTCTCGGTAGGAAGGGCGGGTTGGCTGCCAAGGCCGTCGATCCGCTCATCATGATCCTGAAAAACGGTCCGAACGATATCGATACCGGTGACGGTATCCTGCCGATGCGCTCCTCGGTTGCGCTTGCCCTCGGAAGAATCAACGACCCAAAGGCGATCGGCCCCCTGCTGGAAAAGCTGAAACAGCCCGAGCCCGCCGCCGTCCTGAACAGCACCAGTCTCGCTTCCGGTTCGACTCCGAAGACGGGGCTGGAACAGGAGGCCATCGTGAGAGCCCTGGGAATGTTTGGCGGACAGGCGAAGGAAGCTGTTCCCGTTCTCGAAGAGCTCCAGCGGCAGACGACGAATGAATCCCTGAAAAAAACGATAGAAAACACGATATATCGAATTCAAAACGACAAGTTCATCATGCCGGAAGATTTCTACTGATCCCGGAGACTGAACCTTGAACTCTCTCCCGCGATCGCGGGATGCACTGGAGAATCGGCATGGATGCGACGCCTCGCGGAATTCGCCCTCATATCGCACTTTTCGGTCGCCGGAATGTCGGCAAGTCCTCGCTCATCAATGCCCTGACCGGGCAAAAGATCGCGCTCGTTTCTGATGTGGCGGGGACGACGACGGATCCCGTCTACAAAAACATGGAAGTGCTGCCGCTTGGCCCCGTCGTTTTCATCGACACAGCCGGCCTCGACGACGTTGGCGAACTCGGCGCGATGAGGGTCGAGGCCACGAAAGCCGTCCTGAAGAAGACGGACCTCGCCCTGGTTGTTCTCGAGCCGGCGGAGACGCTCGACGCATGCGAAAAGGAGCTCCTCGCCACCCTGGCTGCGGCAGGAACTCCGCGCATCGTGATCGTGAACAAATGCGATGACGGTTCCGTGCCGGGCGCTCTTGCGGAGCAACTGCGGGGCATGGACATAGCACCGTTGCCCGTCAGCGCGAAAACCGGCTTGGGAATCGATATCCTGCGCGGCACGCACATCACGCAGAAACTGAAGGATTTCGAGCCGGGAGCGATTCTCGCAGATCTTGTGAAGCCCGGAGATTTCGTCGTCCTGGTCGTTCCGATCGATTCCGCCGCTCCCAAGGGGCGGATCATCCTTCCGCAGGTCCAGGCGATTCGTGATCTGCTCGACGGCGGATGCGTTTCCGTCGTCACGCGGGAACACGAGCTTCGCGCCGCGATCGCCGGCCTGGCGAAGCCTCCGGCGCTCGTCGTCACGGATTCCCAGGTGTTCAGAAAGGTTTCCGAGGATATTCCAAAGGGAACGCCGTTCACCAGCTTCTCCGTCGTGTTCGCCAGATACAAAGGCGATCTCGCGACGTATATCGAAGGCATCAGGGTGCTTGACCGGCTGAAGCCCGACGCGAAAATTCTCATCGTCGAAGCTTGCACTCACCACCAGATGCCGGATGACATCGGACGGGTGAAGATTCCGCGCTGGATGCGCGAAAAGTTCGGTCCGGCCCTCCAGTTCGAGTATGCCCGCGGCTCGGCCCTTCCGGCCGACCTCACATCCTTCGACCTGGCCGTCCAGTGCGGCGGATGCATGGCGAACAGGCGCGGCATCCTGTCGCAGATGTCGGCCGTGGCGGAGGCTGGCGTCCCGATCACCAACTACGGCATCCTGATCGCCTGGCTCCACGGTGTGCTGGATGACGCCGTCCGGCCTTTTGGCCTCCGTCTCGGGGCGTGACCGTCCGAAGTGAGCCGCCGGCCGTCTTGAAGTCGCATTCGGTGACGCCGCCTGACGGGGCTCGATTGCAAATACCATTACATATATATGATCAAGTATGAAGATGCGAAGCGGTTGATGCTGACGAGCGCCGGCCGCACGGCCGTCGAACGCGTCGGGCTTGATGATGCGGATGGGCGGATCCTGGCGGAGGATATCGTGTCGGACGTCGACATGCCGCCATTCAACAAGTCGGCCATGGACGGCTATGCATGTCGTCGCGAGGATCTCGGTCTCGACGGGCTGACGGTGATCGACGAGATACCCGCCGGTTGTCAGCCGGGACGGGAAATCCGTCCCGGAACCTGCGCCCGCATTTTCACGGGCGCGCCCGTGCCTGAAGGGGCGGAAACGATCGTCATGCAGGAGCACGTCGAGCGGGTTGGGAACCGCATACGGATCGTGAAAGTTGACGCAGCGCAAAATATCTGCTTCCGGGGGGAGGATGTTCGCGCCGGTGATATCGTTCTCCGGCGCGGCGACCGCATCTCCCCGACCCATATCGCCGTCTTGGCGACCGTCGGGTCGACACGTCCTCTGGTGGCGTGTCGGCCGCGAGTGACGCTGTTCTCCACCGGAAGCGAGCTTGTCGAGCCGCATGTGAAACCCGGAGCCGCCCAGATCCGCAACAGCAATGGTGGCCAGCTTGCCGCACAAATCAGAAGCGCAGGAGCCCTTCCCCGGAACGGCGGGATCCTCGCGGATGATGAAGCGATGATGACCGAGGCCTTTCGACGCGCGATGTCGTCATCCGACCTGATCGTCGTGAGCGGCGGCGTCTCGACGGGCGAGTATGACCTTGTGCCGGGAATTCTCGGCAAGCTCGGCTTCGAGATCGTGTACAAGAGCGTCGGCATACAACCCGGCCGCCCGACGTTGTTTGGGAAATGCGATTCGGTCTTCTGCTGCGGCCTGCCCGGAAATCCCGTCGCTTCGTATGTGATGTTCGAACTGCTCGTGAAGCCATTCATCTTCAGGATGATGGGACATGCATACCGGCCGCTGGTCGTCGAGGCCCGCGTGGCGGCACCGCTGAAACGTGATGGGGCGAAACGGCAGGCCTGCATTCCGGTTCGATTCCTGGCTCCCGATCTCGTCGAACCGCTCCCGTATCACGGTCCGGCTCACATCAGCACGATGGTCGATGTTGAGGGACTGATTGTAACTCCTCCCGGCGGCATTTCTCTGGAGGCGGGGGAGCGGATACAGATACAGACGATTCCCCGGTAATGGCAACGGCAGTTCCCGTGAAAAAGCGATGAAAAATGCGGTGACGATCGTCACCGCATCGATTCACTGAAGGCGGGAGGTTATTCAGCGGTCGGGGCCGGAGCGAGTTCCCCCTGCGGTTCGGGGACGAGGAGACCGAGTCCGACGACGGTCCAGCCGGCCAGAATGCCGAAGGTCGCAAGAACTGCCGGATTGTTGGCGAGTGTCAGAATGGAAGCGTCAACGCCCATGGCGCGAGCCGTAGCGGGAAGAGCGTATCCGAACACCGAGGCGATGATGCCGGTCGTCACGAGCCATCTGCTCGCCTTGGGAAAAAAGAGGCCGCAGCAGATTGGAAGGAACGTTGCGGTGAACAGCAGATAGACGCCATACTGAGCGAAGATGGCCACCGAGCCTCCCGTCGGATTCCGAAGCTGATACCAGGCCATCCCGACGCTCGCGATGCCGGCGATGACGAGAGCCGTCCGGCCGAAGGCGAGCGCCCGGCGGGAGACCGTTTCCGGATCTTCGCCGGGGACGGGCGTGCGAAGGGCAAGATACAAATCCGATGAAAAGATGGCGGACAATGCCAGGAGGAGACCTTCGAGGGTCGATATGCCGGCGCAGAGCAGACCAATGGCGATCAGCACCTGGACGGGACTCGAAAAATTCGCGGCGATATAGGAGGGAACCACCTTGTCCATGGTGACGACCTGGGTCAGCGTGGCGCGGGCATAGAGACCGACGACGAGGACGGAGAGAAAGACGGTGCCGGCAACGACGGCGGTCGCAAGATACTTCTTCACCTGAATGTCGTTCTTGAGCATCAGCGATTTGGCGAGAATATGCGGCTGGCAGACGATGGCGAGCCCGACCAGGAAGTTGCAGACGAACACCTCGAAGACGTTCCGGAAATAGAGAGAGGCCGGATTCGTCAACCCGGTCAGCTGCGGATCGATGTTGCCGATGGCCGCCAGGAGTCCTCCTTCTTTCCATAAGAGGGGCAGGCCGCTTCCGATCAGGATCAGGGCGACGACCAGCATGATGACCGCCTGCAGGGCGTTTGTGTAGGTCGATGTGTTGGCGCCGCCGATAAGGGTGTAGCTGAAGACGAACACCATGACGGCGACGACCAGCCAGGACAGAGCCGATACGCCCTGGACCTGAAGGAGAGATCCCAGGGTGAGCGCAAGGGCGACAGCGATGAGCACGATGAAGCTCATGAGCGAGAGGGAAAGCAGCGCAAAAAAGACTCGAAGCCCCGTGGATTCGTATCGGGCTCCGATCCACTGGGGAATCGTCAGTGCCTTCACCTTGCTGCCGACCATGCGAAACCTGTTGGAAAGGATGACCAGTCCGAGCATGATGCCCGCGCCTGCTGCAAGCCCGTATCCGAGGAGGGCGGACAATCCGTAGTTATAGACGAGGCCGGGGTTGACCACGAACGTTGCGACGCTCGTCAGCTGGGCGGTGAGCGAAAGGCCGATCCAGACAGGGCCGATGTCGCCGGTGCCGACGGTAAAACTCGAGAGATCTTTTGTGCGGCGCATGCCACGGACCGTCAGATACAAGGTGACGGCAACATACAGCGAAAGACCGATGAAAACGATGCTAGAGTGTCCCATGTTCCCTCCCGAAAAACTCTGTGTGATTGCTTTGCAAAATAGATGATGCCATATCCGCAGCGAAAAAGCAATAAAAATTTGTGCAGTGCAGTATCGCGCGGGCGGATCGCGTGAAAATGCCTGGGCAGGAGGTGGACGGAGGACATCGCGGGTGATCCGGAGGCATTCCGGAGCCCCGCGTATGGGCGTCCGAAAAAGGGGGTGAAAGTCAGCGGTTTGCGGTTTCTGTCACCGAAAGGGGGGAGGCGAGGAGTTCCGCGGGGCAGGCGGGAACGGCGGCGAAGCGACCTTTCGCGTCGAGGCGGAGGCGGGAGAACGGCATTTGCGGATCGTGAGTGAAGAAGAGATACCCGTCCCGCCGGGCGACGGCGTTCAATAACGACTGTTTTTCTTCGAGGAGAAGCTCGGGAAACCGGTCGTACCCCATCGAAATCGTCGGCAGGACCCAGGCGGCTCCGGGGATCAGGTCGGCGACGAAGGCGAGTGGGGCGGCGGGAGCTTCGATCCACGAGATCAACATGCCCGGCGTATGGCCGTCAGAGATCGTGAAGTGGACGAGCGGGGCGAGATCCGACTCGCCCGAGTCGGGGATGAGCGTCACGCGGCCGGACTTCTCGAGAAGATCGTTCAGGACCGGAACGAACGAGGCGCGGTCCCGGGCATGCGGTGTACGGGCGCGCCGCCATTGCTTTTCACCGATATAATATCGCGCGTTCGGGAACAGCAGACGGGGTTCTCCGTCTTCGAACGCCGACAGCATGCCGCCCGCATGGTCGAAATGGAGGTGAGAGAGTACGACGGCGTCGATATCCTCCTCGCGAATGCCGGCGGTGAACAGGCTCGCGAGAAGCATGTGGTGAGCCGGGTTGACGCCGAACCGTTCCTTCATCTTCGGATCGAAAAACGCCCCGATGCCTGCTTCGAACAGGACGGTCCGGTTGTCGTCGGTTTTCGCGAGGAGCGAACGGCAGGCAAGGTCGATACGGTTGCATTCATCGGGCTTCGACCAATTCTTCCACATCTCTCGCGGCGCGTTCCCGAACATCGCTCCGCCGTCGAGCCGCTGACGGTTGCCTTCGAGGCCGGTCAGAAACGTGATTTTCGGCATGTTCGTTCCGTTCGTCAGACCGAACGGCGATACTGGCCGCCGACCGTGAACAGCGTCTCGGTAATCTGGCCGAGTGTGGCATAGTTTACAGTATTCAACAACTCTTCGAAGATGTTCCCGCCGGCGAGGACGACGTCACGCAGACGGCTCAGGGCTTCGTCGCACTTCTTCGCATGCTTCCGCTTGAAGCCGTCGACGCGGCCGAGCTGCTCGCTCTTCTCGTCCGCCGTCGCGCGGGCGAGTTGGATCTCGACCTTCCCGCCGAGTTCGTCCTGCTGCGGATTCAGATAGGTGTTCACACCGATGATCGGCAGTTCTCCGGTATGTTTGAGCATCTCGTAGTGCATGCTCTCGTCCTGGATCTTCGCCCGCTGATATTGGGTTTCCATCGCCCCCAGGACGCCTCCGCGCGAGTTGATGCGGTCGAACTCGGCAAGCACGGCCTTCTCGACCTCGTCGGTCAGCCACTCGACGAAGTAACTTCCCTGCGTCGGGTTCTCGTTCTTCGCCATGCCATACTCGCGGTTGATGATCAGCTGGATCGCCATGCTGCGGCGAACGCTCTCTTCGGTCGGCGTCGTGATCGCCTCGTCGTAGGCGTTCGTGTGCAGAGAATTCGCGTTCTCGTTGACGGCGAGCAGTGCCTGGAGAGTGGTGCGGATGTCGTTGAACTGGATCTCCTGGGCGTGCAGCGATCTACCGCTCGTCTGGCAGTGGTATTTCAGCTTCTGTGACCGCTCGTTCGCATGGTAGCGGTTGCGCATCGCGATCGCCCAGATGCGCCGCGCGACCCGGCCGATGACCGAATACTCGGGATCCATGCCGTTGCTGAAGAAGAACGAGAGATTCGGGGCGAAGTCGTCGATCTTCATGCCGCGGCTCAGGTAATACTCGACGAACGAAAAGCCGTTCGCCAGCGTGAACGCGAGCTGGGAGATCGGGTTCGCGCCGGCCTCGGCGATGTGATAGCCGGAGATGCTGATCGAATAGTAGTTCCTGACTTCGTTCCTGATGAAGAACTCCTGGATGTCGCCGAGCATCTTGAGCGCGAAGTCGATCGAGAAAATGCAGGTGTTCTGAGCCTGATCTTCCTTCAGGATGTCGGCCTGGACCGTGCCGCGAACGGTCTTCAGCGTGTCGGCGCGGACCTTCGCTCTTTCTTCCGCGGTCAGCGGCGAGCCCTTCGCCGCTTCGGCCTTCGAAACCTGCTGGTTGACGGCGTTCGACAGATAGAATGCCAGCATGATCGGCGCGGGGCCGTTGATGGTCATGCTGACGCTGGTGTTCGGGTCGCACAGATCGAACCCGGCGAACAGATCGCGCATGTCCTCGATCGTGGCGATGCTGACGCCGCTCTCGCCGACCTTGCCGAACACGTCGGGCCGTTCCTGCGGGTCCTGGCCGTAGAGGGTGACGCTGTCGAACGCCGTAGACAGGCGCTTGGCCGGGTCGTTTGCGGTCAGGAAATGGAACCGCCTGTTGGTTCGCTTCGGCCCGCCTTCACCGGCGAACTGCCGCTTGGGGTCTTCATCGGCGCGCCTGAACGGGAAAACGCCTGCGGTGTAAGGGAACGAGCCGGGCACGTTCTCCTCGCGAATGAACTTCACGAGTGTTGCGTAATCGTCGGTGTCGGGAATCGCGACGCGGGGAATCTTCAACCCCGACAGAGACACCGTGTGCGTCGGCACCTCGAAGGTTTTCCCGCGGACGGCGTAGCGGAACACCTCGCCACGGTAATTCGCCGCCGTCTCGGGCCATGTCAGCAGGGCGCTCTGCATGCGCGGGGGAAGCTTGCCCCACGCCTCGTCGCGCTGCCGGCGAAGCTCATCGCGCGTCTCTTCGCCGCTCACGAGGCCGAGAGCGGTCTCGCATGCGTGCGCCTGTTTCGCGGCGAGCGCCTCGCACGCGGTTTCCTCGTGGTAGGAACGGACGGCGTTGGCAATCTCGGCAAGATAGTTCGTGCGATTCTGCGGTATGATCGGAGCGATATTACTCGTGCGTCGGGCGCATTTGAGTTCGACAAGAGGCTGCCAGGCATCGACGCCGCCGCGGCGATTCAACACGGCCTGGAGTTCGCGATACAGGCCGTTCGCGCCGTCGTCGTTCCAGGCGCTTGCCATGGTGCCAAACACCGGCATCGTTTCGGGCTCGATATATTTGCCCTCGTATCTGGTGCGGCGAAGCTGGCGGCAGACATCGCGCCAGGCGTCCTCGGAACCGCGCCGGTCGAACTTGTTGATCGCAATCAGGTCGGCGAAATCGAGCATGTCGATCTTCTCGAGCTGCATGGGGGCGCCGAACTCGCTGGTCATCACATACAGGGCCACGTCGGCGATGCCGAGGATGCCCGTGTCGCCCTGGCCGATGCCGCTCGTCTCGACGACGATCAGGTCGAAGCCGGCGGCGCGGGCGAGGCTGACCGAGTCGGCGATGGCGTCTGACAATTCGCTTCCGCTCTGCCTGGTGGCGAGACTGCGCATGAACACATGCGGGTGATCGATCGCATTCATGCGGATACGGTCGCCGAGCAGGGCGCCGCCGGTTTTCTTCTTCGACGGGTCGATGCTGAACACGCAGTAGCGGCGGTCGGGATACTCAAGACGGAAGCGCCGGATCAGCTCGTCGGTGAGGCTGCTCTTGCCGGCCCCGCCAGGGCCCGTCACGCCGAGCACGAGGGGCGGTTTGCCCACGTGATTCGCGCCGGCGCTCTCGAGCGTCGTTGCGCGGCGGCCCTTCTCGAGTTGTTCCAGGATCTTCTTCGGAAGCGCCGTGCGCGACGTTTCGAGGAGGGTGAGCGCTCGCGCGAGACGGATCGGTTCATCGGCCTTGACGGGACCGGTTCCGAGTTCTTTCGGCCAGGCGGAGAACGCGTGGTCGCACCGCTCGAGGATGTCGGAGATCATCCCCTGGAGGCCCATTTTACGGCCGTCCTCCGGGGAGTAGATGCGCGTGACGCCGACCGCGTGGAGTTCTTCGGCTTCCTGCGGAAGGATGACGCCGCCGCCGCCGCCGAAGATCAGAAGGTCTTTCCGGCCCGCCTCGTCGGCGCACGCGCGCAGGTATTTGAAGAACTCCATGTGACCGCCCTGGTAGGAACTGACCGCCACCGCATGGACGTCTTCCTGGACGGCCGCATCGATGATCTCGCGGACACTGCGGTTGTGGCCGAGGTGAATCACCTCGGCGCCGCCCTGCTGGAGTAGACGACGCATGATGTTCACGGCGACGTCGTGGCCGTCGAAGAGAGATGTGGCGGTGACGATCCGGACCTGGTTCCGGGGCTTGTAAATGCTCTTGTCGCTCATGGCGTTCCTCAACGATGAAGAATATGACGATGGAATATTATATCAGAAAGAATACTCCTTTGGCCGCAGCGACCGTTGACGCATCGTCCCGCGCTGCACGGAACCCGGGCGGCCGACCGCCTGGGCACCGCTCTCAGGCCGCCGGGGGTTGGTAGGAACCCCAGCGAAGGGCCAGGGTGCCCCAGCTGAGTCCGCCGCCGAACCCGGCGAACAGGACGAGGTCGCCTTCCTTGATGCGGCCGGCCTGAAGGGCTTCGTGGAGACAGATCGGGATCGTCGCGGCGACGGTGTTACCGTATTTGTCAAGGTTGACGAAGAACTTGTCCAGCGGGCAGTTGAACCGGCCGGCCGCCGACTCGATGATCCGGATATTGGCCTGGTGAGGGATGATAAGCTTGACGTCGTCGAGCGTCAGGTTGTTCCGACTGAGAACCTGTTCGATCATGTCGCCGACGATGCGGGTCGAGAACTTGAACACGTCCTTCCCGTTGATCTTGACGTAATGCTGACGCTTCTCGACAGTCTCGGCTGATGTCGGCAGTTCGGTGCCGCCCGCCGGAATGGTGATGTGTTCGGAACCGCCGCCGTCGGCTCCCAGGAGGGCGTCGAAGATGCCTTCCCGCTCGTTCTTCGCGGGGCCGAGAACCATCGCTCCGGCGCCGTCGCCGAACAGGACGCAGGTGTTGCGGTCGGTGAAATCGATCACCTTCGACAGGATGTCCGCCCCGATGACGAGAACGTAGTCATACATGCCCGTCGCGATGAAGTTTGCGCCGATCGTCGCCGTGTAGACGAATCCCGAGCAGGCGACCTCGATGTCGCACGCGGCGGCGTTTTTGCAACCCAGTTTGTGCGCGATGACCGCCGATGTCGCGGAGATCGGCCGGTCGGGGGTGAAGGTGGCGAGAAGCACGGCTCCGATCTGATCGGGCCTGATACCGCTGTTGCGGAGGGCCATCTCGGCGGCGTGAATCGCGATGTCGGAGGTTTTCTGACCCGGTTCGACAAGCCTGCGCTCACGAATGCCCGAGCGGGTGACGATCCACTCGTCCGTCGTGTCGACCATCTTCTCGAGGTCGAAATTCGTAAGTCGCTTTTCCGGAAGATACATTCCGGTTCCTATGACGGTGGCCTGCCGAAGGGTACGCATGTCGGTGCTCCTGTAGGATGGTCTCTTCCAAGGGTGGAATCGAGGGAAAAAAGGTGTCTGAATCTACTTGAACGAGACATCAAAGTCAAGACGTCCTCCACGACCGGTTATCACCCTGACGGGAACGGCGTGAAGCGGGATGAAAAAATCGACAAACCATAGTACAATACTCGTAAAAGATTGGGGCGGAGGATCGGTTCTCATGAGACACCCGTTAGTCCCGTGTCTGGTTTGTTTCGCGCTCTTCACGGCAGTTCCGGGAACCGCTCAGCCGGACGTTCCTGACCTGCTTACCGGGCAACCCCGCGCCGCAGCCGCATTTGCAACCGGGACCGCCGATACGCGGCAAGCTCATCCGATCGACCGCGAGATTTACGCTCTCCTCGAAAAAGACCCTTCGACGGCCGGGCAGATGCAGGCGTTCGAACGCGGGATCGAGCTCTGGGATGCCGAGCTGAACAGAGCCTACAAGACGCTTTCCGCAAAACTCGGCGAGGAAGACCGCAAGGCGCTCAAGGATGCCCAGAGAGCCTGGATTGCCTTCCGCGATGCGGAATTCAGGCGGACCGACCGCCTCTATGGCGGGAAGGACGGCTCGATGTTCATCCCGATGAGTGTCGCTGCGCGGATGGAGCTGGTCAGGGCGCGGGCGCTGGAACTCGTGCAATCGATCGAGATACTCGGCATGTGAGCCACGGCCGCCGGGCCGCGAGAGGTGATGAAAAATGACGGGAAAACTGCAGTACAAAGTGGATTTCGGTCTCGCCCTGGGGATCATCGCGTTCTGCTGGCTGACGGTCAAAGCCTCGCTGCAGATCGAGGACGGGCCGCTGATCTCGATTTACGGGTATCCCTACTATTGGCTCTGGTGGGATCCGGCACGGTTCAAGATGCTGGTGATCAATCCCTTGAGCCTGTTCGCGAATTTCATGCTGTACGTCGGCACAATCGGTGTGGCCGGAAGTTTTCTCGCGTTCTGGGGCCGCTACATGACTTTCATGATCATTCTCCGCTTCGCCCTGTGGATTCTGGCGGTGGTGTCGATGATCCACTTCCTGGGCTTTTTCTACCATGCCGGCCTCACGATCGAATGGGTTTTACCGAAAGGGACGATTTTTGGCGAGGCGTGGTATATTCTTCGGAGCATTCCGTTCTGATCCGATCGGTCGGGCGTTCAAAAAACGTTCGGCGCAGCGAAAGTATCATAAAGTCATAAATACATCATAGCATATATATGGATCCCGTTACGCATACGATCATGAGCGCCGCCCTCGTCCGGGCCGTTTTTGCCGACGTCGATCAGCGCCGGGGGCTGCTTCTCGGCGTCATTGCAGGCACGTTTCCCGACATCGACGTCCTATTCCGGTCGCTCGGAGAAGGGCCGCTGGACGGGATGCTGCTGCACCGGCATTTCACGCACAGCGTCTTTTTCGCGCCCGCAGGCGCTCTCGTCTGCGTGCTCCCGTTCCTGTTCTGGAAGGACGAGCGGGAGCGATGGCGACGGCTCTGGGGAGTCGCTTTGACATTGTATCTGGCGCATCTCTTCATGGACGTCTGCACGAGCTACGGGACGCTCCTGTTCTGGCCGTTTTCTGGCCGTCGCCACGCGTTCGACGTCATATCGATCTGCGATCCGATCCTCATCGCCGTCTTTTTTGCAGGGCTGGTGTGGAGTTTTCGGCCGGCGCGGCCGCTCGCGGCGGTCATTGCCACGCTTCTCGCCGTCGGCTGGCTGACGCTCGGCTGGAGCCAACGCGACAAGGCGCTCGAACTCCAAAAGACGATGGCGGCCAAGCGCGGCCACGTCGTCACGCACGGCCGGGTGACGCCGATGCTGTTCAGCATCACCCGTTGGCGTTCGATCTATCGCACCGGCGACACCCTGGTCGCCGACTCGGTCGAGACTCCGTTTTTCGGCCAGGCCGTCTCGGGCGATTCTTCGACGGTGCCCCTCTACCGCCTACCGTCAGAAGGGGATCCCTCGTTCGATGCGCAGATGCGCGCCGACGTGGCGAAATTCTCCGACTTCGCCGATGGGTTCGTCGCCGTGGCACCGGGGACGGACGGCATCATCAGCGACATGCGGTATTCGCTGAACGCCGGGGCCTTCAGGCCGCTCTGGGGAATCCGCCCCCGCGCCGGGCGCCCGGCCGAGTTTGTCAGGCTGGGGGATTCGCCGCTGAAGGTGATCGACGAAATGAGCCGGGACGGCCGGGGAACGCCGGCCTCGGGAAAACACGCGAAGCCCTGATCAGCCTTTCGTCAGTGACTTCCACGAGGGCGGCAGGCTCTTCTCGATCTCGACGCCTTCGAACGGTTTTCCCGCCCGCGCGCCGACGGCTTTTGCCCATTCCGACATGCCGGCAAGGCCGGCCTCGAGCGAAACCGGGTCGTCGGTGAGTCCGAACGCCTCACGCACTTTTTCGTGGGAGGCGAAGGCGTGGACGACTTCGTTCCGGGCGGGAAGATGGCGGATCTCGACGCGGGTGCCCATCGCATTCATGACGGCCAGGGCGAGATCGTTCACGGAGACCGGCCGGTCGGCGCCGACGTTGAACACCTGGTTGCGGGCCGACGGAACATCTATACTTCTCGCTATAATGGGAGCGACGTCGTCAATATGGCTGAACGCTCGGGTCTGAGATCCGTCGCCGAAGATCGTCAGCGGCTTCCCCTGCATGATCTGGTTCATGAAGATCCCGATCACGTTCCGGTAGGGATCCCCGAGATTCTGGTTCACGCCGTAGACGTTGTGGGGTCGGAAAACGATCCAGTCGAGGCCGAACATCTCATGCGCCGCCCGCAGGTCGAGCTCCACCGCGTATTTTGCGATGCCGTAGGGGTCTTCAGGCTGGGGAACGAGTTCTTCCGTCATGGGAAGCTGGTTGCGGCCATACACCGCGATCGAGCTCGTGAAGACGAAACACCTCACGCCGTGCCGGACGGCGGCGTTGATCAGCGTGACGCTCGCAAGCAGGTTGTTCGTGTAATTGAAGCAGCGGATGAAATGCGAAAGCCCCTCTGCCGCATACGCCGCGAGATGAAAAATGCAGGTGAAGGCATGGTCTTCGAACAGTCTCTCGATGAGGCCCGAGTCGCCCGCATCCCCCGCGATGAACCGGGCCCCCGCCGGCACGTTATCTTCGAAGCCGCCCGAAAGGTCGTCCACGACGACCACGTCGTGCCCGGCCGCGATGAGATGACGGGCCACGTGCGATCCGATGAAGCCGGCCCCGCCGGTCACGAGAATCGACTGTTTTTCCATGCGTCCGTCCACCTTCAGCTCGGGCAGAACTCTTCGAAGCACTCGCGGATGAGCGCGATGCGCCTGACGATGCGATCCATTTCGAGAACGAGTTCGTCGTTGTCGGGATTGTAGGCGGGGTCTGCGAGAATCTCGTTGCGCCGCCTGTCGAGAAGATCGAACAGGGCGTGAAGCTGGCGGCAGAGGGTCTCTGCGGAGTAGTCGGACTTCTTCTTCGAACGGGCCGGTGCGGAGCCTGTGGGCATACGAAGCCTCCGTGAGGGAAGTGACGCTATCATACCACACGGTATCCGTGTCGATTCAGGTCGAGTTGCCGGAAGATGAAAAACGGTTCCGGACACAGGTCCGGAACCGTCGAACGAAGTGGGCGATTACTTCTGATCGGCCTTCGCGGCGGCGTTGAGCTCGATGACTCGCTGGAAGGCCTTTTCGGCTTCGGCCGTCTTGCCGGCCTTGCGGAACATGTCGCCGAGCGTCAGAACCATGCGGGAAGCGGTTTCGGGGTTGTCGTTCTTCGTTTTCTCGACACCCTCGTTCAGGATTGCCTCCGCCTCGGCTATTTTATTGTTTTTGAGATAGATCTGTGCGATCTCGATGTAGACGCGGCCGATCTGATCGGATACCTTGCGCTTCGCTTTCTCGTCGGTCACCGAGTTGGCCAGTTCGAGAATTTTCTTGAGCTGTACGACGGCTTCATCGCTTTTGCCCTGTTCGATATACAGGTCGGCGAGTTTCTTGTGCGCTTCGGACGTCATGCGGAGTGCTGCGAGTTTCTTATGGGTCTCGGGATCCATTTGCTCACGCATGCCGCGAGGCCCCATCCCGGGACCGCCCGGCCCCATGCCGGGACCACCCGGCCCCATGCCGGGACCACCCGGCCCCATGCCGGGACCACCCGGCCCCATGCCGGGACCACCCTGGCCCATCATCTCCGGACCTTCCCCGGGAGGCGGTTCCTGAGACCACGCCATGCCGCTCAACGCGAGGACGAATACGAGGACGATACCGCTCAACCATTTGACAGATCTTCCCATAAAGCCTCCTTGTCGTTCTCGAGGAACGAAAAATGTGGACTCGGTTCGAGGAAACTCCAATCGTAAGAGTCGGGATCGGCGCCGTCGGTTACAGCCGGTGAGAATTCCTGCATCTCTTCGACGAACGTGTATTCGGAAAGGGCTTCGGGGCCTTGCTCGAGGCCGGGTTCGAGAAAGGAATACTGCTCGATGACGGGAGCGCCTTCCGGAAGTGCCGGCATCGGAGCCGACCGGATGACGATCAAAAAAACGACCGCCGCAAGGGCGAAACCGGAAAGCCCGGCGAGGAGATACTGCCAGAAATCCGAAGCGCCGCGGCTCATTGTATCTTGAAGGATATTATATGAGAGGGAGGACGGCAGGCATTCCCATGCCGGATGCTCGAGCCCGTCGGGGGGGGGCTCGAGATGACGGTCGAGAAACGCGGCGCACCTGGGACAGACTTCGAGGTGATGCCATGCCTCGTCGTCGGGGCCGGTTGCGGGCGATTCGAGCCGGCGGCGAAATTCGGCACAATCCCTGTTCATGATGAGGTCTCCTCTTTCGCAACGGGCGGCTTGCCGTTCCAGATGCCGGCAAATCTGTTGCGGGCACGGTACAGAAGGATTTTGACGTGATTCTCGTTCGTCGAGAGGACGTCGGCGATTTCGGAGCAGGTCAGGTCGTCCCAGTAGGCCATGATGAGGACCGCGCGATCCCTGGACGGAAGACGGTCGAGAACGGTTCTGACGTCGAGCCTAGTTTCGAGTTCCGCATGCCGGTTGCGACCTGAAGGGAGTTCGTCGGGCAGGTCGCAGCAGCCGTTTCCGCGGCGCCTTTCCTGGAGTCTGAGAACGGACCTATAGAGGATGCTGTACAGCCACGTCTTGAGGCGGGACTCGCCGCGAAAGCCGCCGATCGACCGGAAAGCCGCCGTGAAGGCTTCCTGGACGGCATCCTCGGCCAGCGGACCGTCGCGGAGAAGGCGGAATGCAAGGGTGTAAAGATAGCGGCCGTAGGTTTCCCAAATCGAGCGGAAACCTTCGGGCCGGCCCTTGCGGGCGAGTTCCAACGCTTCGGCGTCGTTCATCGATATCTATGATACGACGATCGGGGAAACGGTTACAGTGCGGAAAACGTTTTTTGCCGGAATGCCCGCCGAAAAGCGAAACAGCCGCCGAAAAGCGGCGGCCGTAAGAATGAGCCGGGGTCAGCGACCGACGTACAGGACCTCTTCGTGGAGTTCAATGCCGAACATTTCCATGACTTTGCTCTTGAGCAGAAGAGCTAGGTTACGCACGTCGGCGGCGGTCGCCTTGCCGTAGTTGACGATGAAATTCGCATGCTTCGCATAGACGCTCGCTCCGCCGACCGTCATTTCCTTCGCGCCGGCCTTTTCGAGGACCTCTCCAGCGGCTCTCCTGCGGGCCTCTCCCGGATTCGGGTCGAGATTCTTGAAGAACGAGCCGGCACAACCGACCTCGATCGGAGGATGCTTGGAATGGCGCTGGGCGAGAATGTCCTCCATCTGGGCGAGGATCGCCTTCGGATCGCCCTGGCTCAGACGGAAGGTCGCGCGGAGGACGATGCCCGGTTTGCGCTTCAGCGCGCTGGTGCGGTAGCCGAACTCGAAAAACGACGCATCGACGCGATGGATCTCGCCGTTCGAAGGGTCGAGCACGTCCGCGGCGACGAGCAGGTCGCCGATGCATTTCCCGTAGGCGCCCGCGTTTCCATACAAGGCGCCGCCGATGGAGCCGGGAATGCCCGCGAGCGTTTCGAAACCGGTCAGTCCGCTGCGCTGGGCAAGTTGAACGACATCCCAGAGGGTGTGTCCGGTGGACGCGGTGAGCAGACCGGCTGCTGCATCAACGATGTGCCCTTCGCGAGCACGGTTGCGGATCACGAGACCTTCGATGCCCTGGTCGGAAATGACGAGGTTTGAGCCCCCGCCAAGCAGGAAAAATGGAATGCGCTTCGCAAGGGCCAGGCGAACGGCCGCCGCAAGTTCCGCTTCGTCGTTCGCTTCGAGAAACAATTGGGCGGGGCCACCGATGCGGAAGGTCGTGAAGGGCGCGAGCGGGACGTCCTTCTGAAGGCGTCGTTCGAGTTCAAGCATCAATGCATCCATACAAACCTCCGGCAGTATCAGTCAATACATCTATCGGCTGATACGTGCCGGAGGGATAAGGGTTCTTACTTTTGCGCCTGGCCCTGGAGGATCTCGATCTTCATCTTGTCGCCCATCTTCACCTTCTCGGGCAGCTCGTTGCCCTTGACGACGCGGCCGAAAACGGTATACTGGCCGTCGAGATGGGGAATTCTATCGAGACAGATATAAAACTGGCTGCCGGCCGAGTTGGGGTCGCTCGTGCGGGCCATGGCGAGCGTGCCTTTCTCGTGCTTCCTGCTGTTGAATTCGGCGGGAAGCGTGTAGCCGGGGCCGCCGGTGCCGTCGCCCTTGGGGCAGCCGCCCTGGATGACGAAGCCCGGAACGACGCGGTGGAACGACAGGCCGTTGTAGTATCCCTTTCCGATCAGGGTCAGGAAACTCTCGACATGTTTCGGGGCGGAATCGGGGAACAGTTCGATCCAGATCTCGCCGGCGTCCGTCGTCAGCTTGACGAGAGGATTGTCGGCCTTTTCGAGTTTGATGTCGGCCGGAACCTGTGCCATCACGGTCGTAGCGGCGAAAAACAGGAACCCGAGTGCGGCAAAACGCAACATCTGGATGAGACCTCCAAGAAAGATATTGTCGAATCGGACGAGGCATTCTACATCAGAACCTTGAATATGAAAAGCGACAAGTGACGGGTGATCGAGTGTCTTTTCGATTGCTCCGGACACGAGTGCAATCGAATGACGAGCACCTTGCGATATATCCCCGCCCTTGAATTCATCAGTCAGGTATGGTGAAATCTTGGTCAGATGAATACGCTTCGAAAAGTCGTTCCATGGATCTGCCTGAGCCTCGTTTTTTTCTCTTTCATCGCGACGGGGTTGCGCGGGGTGGATTTCGGAATACACTGGGATGAACCTCGCATCATGCGTTCCGTCGCATTTTCCGCGGAGAACGGGTATGTATTTCCACTTGATTATATATGGCCCTCCATGACGTGGGATATCGCCATGGCCTGTCTCGCGCCGGACGCCGTGAAGACATGGTGGGGTGGAAGCGGATCGGCTCACCTCGTGGAGATCGCCGGATCGAAACCGTTTCTTCTCAGGGTGCGATCCGTTTTCATCGTCATCTGTTCCTTTTCGATAGCCTGGGTTTTCCTTGCCGCGTTCATCGCACGGCGCGGCCCCTGGGAGGCCCTTGCCGCCGCGGCGTTGATGGGTTCATCGTTCGAATACGCCTACCACGCGAGATGGGTCGTTCCCGATGCCGTGATGGCGCAATGGGCGGCCCTTTTCCTGGTGGGAATGAGCCTGTATTTCTTTCAGCCGGCTCGTCGTGAGAAGGGGCTTCTCCTGTGCGCTGTCGCGGGAGGACTCGCCTGTGGAACGAAGTATCCCGGAGGAGCCCTCCTCATCCCCCTGTCGATCCTGACGTTATGCTCCTTGAACGGTGGTGACGAACAATCGCGTATCAGCGGTGGAAAGACGATCGCCGTCTTGTCCATTTTCTGCACCGTGTTCCTTCTTACAACACCCGGTTTCGTCAAGGACTTCGAGCAGCTTTTTCGGGAACTGGCCTGGCACGTCAACTATTACGCGCACAATTCGGCCGTGTATTCCGTCGGAAGCGGATTGGACCACGCAATCCGTATTCTGACCTATTTCGGCGGCGTGGTATTTTCCCCCTTTCCGGTTGCAGCCGTCTGTTTCTCCCTCTTTTTTCCGTTCGGTCTCTGGGACCTGAAAAAGGAGAGCGGACGGTTCGTCATCGCCTTTCTATCATTTCCGCTATTCTATTTTTGGTTTTTCAGCCGTCAGGAGGCGATGATCGTCCGAAATCTCCTCGTGCTTATCCCATTCGCAGCCCTCATCACGGCGAGGGGAATGAGCCTGGTATTCGCCTGGGCCGAAACGGTGATTGCTGGCCGTATCATACGCATGGCCCTCGCTGGAATGCTCTTCGCCGGCTTCACGGCGAATGTCGCATGGCTCTGGTATGCCGCGGAGACCATCGTCCGGAGAGGAAATACCGACCAAGTCCGGCGCCTTGACGATTTCATCGTCTCCCGACCGGAACGAAAGTTTTTTGTGTCCCCGATGATCGCCCGGGACCTTGCACGCATTCGAACTCCCGGCTCCTCCAACGTTACGACCGAGCTTTCACCGTCGTGCGACTTCAGCGTGATCAACACCGACGAAATCAACAGCAACCGATGGAAGTGGGAAAACCTCTGGGAGGCGAACCGGTTTTTCAATCTCGAAGCCGTGTTCGGCCCTTGTGAGGTGAACATCGAATGCTACCCGAGTTGGCTCGGAGACGGGCGAATCCTCGTTCTTCCGATGAAACAATAGCGTTCGATATATCAGGAACGTTGAAGGCCGCCCTGAACTCTTCGGGCGGCCTTCAGCGTTCGTGCGACGATCAGCCGTTGAGGGTGAACTGGACGGTGATCTGGACCCACGTTTCTCGCGGCTCTCCGTTCAACAGCACCGGCGTGAAGCGCCAGCGCCTGAGCGATTGCGAGCCGACGATCGCGAGGCGGGGATCGATGGTCGAACTGAGCGTAATGACGTCACCGACGGTGCCCGCTTCCTGAATGAGAACCTTGTAGACGGCTTGCCCGTGAACGCCCTGCCGCCTCGCCCAGTCCGGATACTCTGGGACGACGCGGGAAATGACCCTTGGCGGTTCGAGACGTTCGCCGCCTCCGCCAAGCGACTCGATGCCGGCGATCGAAACGTCGCCGCCCCCCGGAACCGCACTGACGTCCGGATTGCCGCTGGGCGAAGACTTCTCGTTCCCCTGGCCGCTTTCGAGCGGGCCGCTCAGTTCTTCAGCCGGTTCCGGCGTGTCGATCGGGTCTCCGAGATCGAGCCCGGCGATGGGAGGAGCGACGGGCGAAGGAGCCGAAAGATCCGGCGAGAATACGCTGACTTCGTCGAAACTCGGATTTTTCAGCGTCGGGCGCAGTTCACGAGAGTGCTCCGGACCTTCCTGCACGACGGTCGGCTTCACGTCGGACGCCTGGACGGGATCGGCCTTGCCGGGCTTCAACCGCTCCCCGACTTTGGTCTTCGTCTTCGTGGTCACGGGGCCTTTCAGGACCGGCGAATGCTTTTTCCGTGACTGCGCGGAAGGGCGCCTGGGGCCGGTCAGGCCCGTGGACAGTTTTTTGTTGGTCCCGCTGCGAAGGGCGGACGCCGGCGTCGGGAGCGGCGTTTTCCCCGATCCGGGCTGCGCGACGATCAGCGGCCCGACCAGTCTGACCTGATGAACGACCGGAAGCGCGGGGCCGAACATGCCGCGCCATGCCATCCATGCGGTCATGAAGAGCAGCAGCGCGAGATGCAGAAGAATCGATACCTTGTATTCTTCCGTCCCCTCGTTCGGGTCGATCGTCAGCGTCTGGATGTCAGCGTTTGGCATTGGTCACGGTCTTTGTCGAAAGTCCGACGTTGATTCCGCCGGCGGTGCGAATCCGGTCGAGGACCTGCACCACGCGGCCGTAGTTGGCCGACTCGTCGGCCTCGAGGAGAATCGGCCTGTTCACGTCGCCGGAAACATACTCCGCCACCTTTGCCGAAACCTCTTCATCACCGACGACGGCAGCGGCGAGCATGACGTTGCCGTCGCGGTCGACCTGGAACGACAGCGTTTCGCCTTCGATGGCCACCCCCGACGACGCTTTCGGAAGCTCGACCGGAAGTTTCTTCGCATCCTTGGCGAACGAGCTCGTGATCATGAAGAAGAAGACGAGCAGCAGGATGACGTCGATCAGGTTCGTGACGACGATCTGGGGTTTCTCCCGGCGCCGTTCAGGCAGCAGCTTTTTCACGGGTTCCCTCCGTGGCGGCAGATGCCAGGGACAGGTTGTTCGCCAGATCGAGCGAGTAATACTCGACCTGCTCCTCGAACTCCTTGATGCGGCCCTCGCACCAGTTGAACGCGACGAGGGCGGGGATGCCGATGAACAGGCCGGCGGCGGTCGTATACAGCGCCTCCGAGATGCCGCCGGCGAGCGCCGTCGGGTCGCCGATGCCGATCGTCGAAATGATGCTGAACGAAGAGATCATACCGGTGACGGTCCCAGTGAGGCCAAGCAGCGGGCTGATCGCGGCGATCGTGGAGAGGACGCCGGTATTCTTCTCGAAATGTTTCATCTGGCGGAGTGCTTCCTGTCTCATCACGTCGAGCAGCGCGTCCTTCGGCAAGTCGAGGCGGTCGATGCCGGCTGCGATAACCTTCGCGAGAGGATGCTTCTCGGTGCGGCACAGCCTGACGGCTTCGAGGTAGTTCCGCTCGGCGAGAGCGGACCGCACGTGAACCATGAACGTATCGACGCGGTTCATGTGACGAAGATAGAACCGTGCCCGCTCGATCATGACGGCGACGCCGATGATGCTGCACAGCAGGATCGGGACCATCACGGGGCCGCCTTTCACGAAAACGTCGACGATGAAGAGATTGCTGAACATGGCTGCCTCCTAGAAGTGCGCTTCGATGCCGGCCAGGGAAACGCGTCCCTCTTCCGGAACCGCGTAGCGGATGCTTTTCGCTTCGTCGTAAAGATCCTTGATCTTCACGTACGCGTGATACCGCGGGGAAAACCTGTATTTCAGAGTCAGATCCGACCTGCTGTAATCGCCCGCATCGACGGACGCCGCGGGAACATACGCGATCCGGTCCATCATCGCCTGGCGCGAGAACTCGCCTTCGAGCCTGCCGCCCGAATAGGCGAAACTGATGTCGAGAAGACGCTTCGCCTCGTAGGACAGCCGCGCTCCCGTGTCGTCATTTTTTGGCGTCTGATAGGTCGTCGCGGTGCGCAGGGAAAAATGATCGTCGAGCTTGAAACTGCCCTTGAACCGAACCCCCGTCCGGCGTGCGTTCGGAACGAACCGGAAGGCCGATGCGAGGAATCCGCGTCCGGGAATATAGTTATCGATATATTCCATCGCGTCCGATTCGTTTTCCGAGAACACCTCCATGCCGACCGAATTGTCGTTTTCCCAGCGGTAGCTGACGGTGCCCGAACTGCGCTTCCGCTGCGAAGCCATGAGGTTGCTCGTCATCACGTATCGGCGCGGCATGAAAATCCTGCCGAGATCGTCGTTTCCCAGCGACTCGTCGTAACTCAGCACGACCTGCCAGGGCTTCGCCCACCGATAGTCGTATCGAAGAAACGGCGCCGTCCGGTCGCGGCCCATCAGGCCCATCGACTTGAGACCCAGCTCGAGATATGAGCGGCCCTTGAAATCGAACTCGCCGGAAACGGCGAGCGAACGGCCGGTCAGTTTCTGCTCGGCATCGTTCTCGGGACTCCAGGACGCCTGTTTCAGGCCGATGGCGGCTTTCCCCTTGAGGTTTGGGCGAAGGTCGGACTGGTATTCCGCGCCGATCTCGCTCGAGAACAGCGAGTCTTCCTCGGCGTAGGAAATCAGCGAATTCCCCGCCTCGCGGCTCGAGGATTCCAGGCGCCCATAGGCCTGGAAAAAGGCGCCGTCGGACAGGGTGGCGTTACCCTTGGCGGAGATCACCTTCGTGGTGTCCGTGATCTTCGCGTTCGGCGTAGGCCGCAGCGACGTGCCGCGCTGACCGAACGTTTCGCCCGCGACGTCGGCGAACATGGTCATTTCGTAACTGCCTTCCCCGATCGAGGTCACGGCTGCGTGGAAACTCGTACGGTCGTCGTTCACATACGACTTGAACCCGTCATGGTCATACCTGTCCAGGCGAAGATCGCCGACATATCCGTTATACGTGCCTTTTCCCCGAAGGATGTATTCGGATGTCCCGCTACCGCCCCGGCCGACCGACAGACTCATTTCGTCCGTCTTCGCCTTGCCGGCGACGGGCGGAAACGGCTTTTCGACGAGCGGACGGGCTTCGGCCTCGGCCTGTTCCGGAAGCAGGTCGGGCAGGGGGGTGTTCTTTTCTCCCATGGAGAGAGCGATATCCTGCGGGTTCGGAGCGAACGCGTCGGACTGGGCGTCTTTTCCGACGACTTGCACCTGCCCGAGATCGTAGGTGTCTTTCGCGTCGCACGGCGGGCAGACGGCCATGACTGCAAGCAACGCTCCAAGTGTGTACCAGCGCATGTTTACCTCCGGACGGCATATGTTCTGTATTCCCTATCGGCATTCTGACGCAGAAGCATGAGCTGCCCGGCCGGACAGGCATTCGTGTGTCCTGAAAGAACGAAAAAATCGCACGTTTTCTCAGGGCTTGTCGAAGGGTGAAAACGCTCGCGCATCGCCAGGCATATCGAGAGCCGATCTCCGAAATCGGCTCGAACCGTGCTGAAATCAGGAACCGGCGATCGGGCCGAAAGAAAACGCCGCATCATCGAACGAACGAGGCGCGGCGGACTGAAAGGCGCGAACGATCAGGGTTTGAAGGCGGCAGCCTCCGAAGCGAAGGGACCGTTCGGCTGCACGCGAAGAACCTCGCCCCACATCCTGCGCGCCTTGTCCCGACGGCCAAGCTTTTCATAGCCGCGCGCCGCTTCCGCATAGGCCTCCGCATGGAGCGGGGATTTCGGATACATGATGGGAACGTTGAGGAACTCGATGATCCCTTCGTCGATCTTGCCGAGCGAGACGAGCGTTCGCCCGAGCCACAGGCGGGTTTCGGGAATGGCCGCATCGGAAGCCGGGTAGTCCTTGAGAATCGACCGGAACGCCTCCTCGGCGCCGGCGAAATCCTTCATGTGGAAAAGGCAGATCCCGACCGCCCGCCGTGCCCGGGCGGTGATCGGATTATTCGGCTCTTCCGCGATAATCGCCTTATACTGCTGAATGGCGAGGGGGTAGTTGCCGAGATCGCGCGAAATCTCGCCGATCTGGAACCGGGCTTCCTGTCGGAAATAGCCCTGAGACTCGCGCAGTTGCGAGAATGCGGCGAGGGCCTGGGCGGGGTCCTTGAGCTCGAGACGGCAGAGACCGATCTTGAACTGGGCGTCCTCGCGAAGCGACCCTTTCGGAAACCGGACCAGATACTCCTCGAACCGTGCGACCGCATCGGCATACCGGCCGGCTTTCATCAAGACCTCACCGGCGCGGAACGCCGCTTGGGAAGCGAGGTCGTTCGACCCCTTTCCGATGGTGGTGAACGCCTCGAGGGCGTCCGCATGCAGACCGGTCTGGTAGGCGATTTCACCGAGCTGGAACAGGGCGTCCATCCGGGCAGCGCCCTGCGGATAATCCCTGATCAGGCGCTCGAACGACTCCTTCGCGGAGGCAAGGTTGCCGAGGTTGAAGTAGCACTCCCCCGTACGATACAGCGCCTTTTCGCGAAGTTCCGGGGGCGTCTCGCGGCGGAGGAGGGGAGACAGATCGTCGAGGGCCTCGCGGAAGTTGCCGAGCGAGATGCGCACGAGGGCGCACTGGTAGCGGGCATCTTCGCTGCGGCGATGTTTTGGATGCGCCTTGATGAACGACTGGAAGGCCGAGAGGCTGTCCTTGAATTCGCCGAGACGGGAGAGGGCGAGGCCGTACATATACTGCATCTCAAGAGCTTTTTCGTCGCCGAGGATGACCGACGCTTTTTTCATCCAGGCCGCGGCATCCCGGTATCTGTGAAGATTCATCAGCAGTTCGACGAGATTCTCGACCGACTCGTTCCGGACGACGGCCGTGGGATCTTCGGCGAGTCGCTTGAGAACGTCGACCGCGGATTCGGGCTTTCCGCTCTTGATGTGGCACCAGGCGAGGGAATACGCCGCCTTGTCCTTGATCTCCTTGGGGGCTGACGCAGTTGCGATCTCCTGATACTGCACGATCGCTTCCGGGAAATTCTTGTGACGGAAATAGGATTCGGCGAGGTAGAACATGACTCCGGGCTTCTGCGCGGCTCCGGACAAGGGCAGGGCTTCGCGGAAATGGGTGATCGCCGCGTCGTAGAGACTCTGATTGAACCGGATGATGCCTGATTGGAGATGGGCTTCCTGACGATGGGCGTCGGTGAGATCCTTTTCGAGCAGGAGCCCTTCATACAGATCGGCGGCCTTGCCTTGATCCATGCCGTATTTGACCATCAGAAAGCCGGATTTGAGGCGCGAATCGACGAACAGGCCGCGGTCCTTCGGTGAGACTCGGGCGAAGGCCTCGATCGCAGACTTGGGGTTGTTGTCCCGCGCGTGCGCCCAACCGAGGCCGTAGGCCGCACGGTTGAAAAAAGAGCTCTGGGGGTAGTCTTTCAATACCTGAGAGTACAGAGCGATCGCGGGCGTGAATTTCTTCAGGCGGTAGTTGCACTCGGCCTGCCAAAACAGCGCCCCGTCGCGGTTCGAAAACGGCGTCGGATCGGAATTGATTTTCGCGAGAACGTGGTCGGCCTCTTCGTACAACTGTCTCTGGATGAGGCCGAGGGCGTATTTATACTGTTGGACGGCTTCAGGGGTATCCCGTGCGGGGGCCGCGAAGGCCGGAACTGCAGAAAAGGAAGAGACGGAGATCAGAAGAAGCAGGAAAAACGCCGGTTTCCGCAGTGTTCGTTCAATTGTCATCGCGATGTTACGCCTTTTTGTCTTTATCGTTTTCAGATTTGTCCTCGTCATCCGTTAGTCCGCTCTGGGCCTTCTTAAATTCACGTATACCCCTGCCGATCGCCTTGCCGATCTCGGGAAGCTTTCCGGGACCGAACAGAATGAGGATGATGATGAGGATGACGATCAGCTCCGATAAATTGAGACCCATATATTTCTCCTTCTCGCGCCGCCGCGAGGCTCGCGTGCGGATGCCGGGAAAAGCTCTTGCAAGGCAGTACAGCGCATTGTAACATGGTCGCCCGACTCATACAAGGGAGGCCGCCGGCCCCGCCGGCGGCGGACCTTGCCGCGGAACCAGGCGCGACACCCGGTTGTATGCTTCGTGCGAAGCAAAGCGATTCATCATGACGGAGGAGATTCGACATGCGACGTTTCCCGTTTGCACTCTTGCTGACGGTGTTCTGGATCATCGGCTGGAGCGTCGCGCCAACAGCCGTTGTTGCGGACCCCGCCTCGGGAACACCCGCCGCCGGTTCGCCCGACCGGGAAGTCGTCGTCGCGGCCGTCGCTTCCGAATCCGTTGTCCTCGCAACCGAGGCACAGGAACTCGCGGACCGGGAACTGTCCACATATCAGCTCACGGCGATTGCCGTCGGAATGCGTATTGACCGCGCGAAACTCCGTGCATCCCAGGTCGCTTCGGTCACGCTCGAGGCGGACGAACTGATCGATCTCGAGGCGGAACGAGGCGTTCTGGAAGGGATGCTCCGATCTCATGCGGAAACCGGCGACCGGAACGTCGCGAAAAACCGGCTCGAATCGGCCCGCCTCGATCAGAAGCTGATGCAATCGCGCGCAAGCATCATGCTGTCGCGACTGGCCGCCCTCGAGGCTGAGCACCAGCGCCTGAACAAGGAATACGACGCATCGCAGGAGGAACTGGCCGAGTCCGTCCGGCTGAGAGCGGTGCTCGAAAAGCGTCGGGCCATTCTCGACCATAGCGAAGAGCAGGCTCCCGCCACGGATCTCCGTCAACGCAAGAAGGATGCGATTTCGGAGTTGATCGAGGCCCGGAAGGCTTTCGAAGGCCTGCTGACCGTCATTCTCGACGGCATCGCGAAGCGCCGTGATCTCCTCGAAATGCAGATCCAGGCCGGAAAATCCGCGGAATCGCTGTATCAGGAGTTCAACGAGAAGATCGCAACCGTCATCCGGAAGTTGGAAGAGTCCATCCGACGGATGAACCTGGAATCGGTGGCTCAGCAGGCGAAAGCAGCCGCCGACGCGGCGAGACGGGAGATCGAAACCGTTGATGATAAACTCGAAAATATAGATAAAGACCTCGTATCCGACAAGACGGCCAGCTCGACGAGTATTTCGTTGAAGGCAGAGCTGGTCGCTAGGCGAGATCATCTCCTTTCGCAGAAGGACGCCCTGACCGAGCAGGCCAGGTATCACGAACTTCGCGGGAAGAGCGCCCAGGACATCGCCCAGTTCGAGGAGATCGAAGCCGGAGCGGCGGCGGGGGAGGTCGCGTCGGGGCAGGTGCTTGCCGTCGGCATGAAAGAATGGATTCCGCGGATCGAGTATTCCCTGATCGAATACCAGAATGAAAAGCGGCTGGTCGAGAAGCGCCTCGAGCTGATGACATCGACACGCCTCATGATTGACCGTTTCCTTGCCGAAAAGCCCGATTCCGCAAAAAAAGAGGAGATCAGATACAAAAAACTGCAACTGGCCCAGATCCAGGCCGCTGTTCAGACATTGGGCGAGCAGATATCCCTTTACGATTCCCTGATCAAAAGCGCATTCTCCGCCAAACAGATCGTCCAGAGGGCCATCGAGTCGGAGATGGAACGCAACCTGTTCGCAAGACTCAAATTCAGACCTCGCCCCACCATCTGGAAAACCGTTCTGCGCGATCTTTCCGCACTCCCAGCGGCTCTCTCGTCGAAACTGGCCGTCCTGTCCGGCCTGCTCAGCATCGGCCTTCTCGCCCAGATACTGTTCACCCTCATCATCGGCATCGGGGCATGCTGGGTCCTCGGCCGGATGCGCGGCGACCTGCCTTCCTGCGACGAACGGCACACCCTCCTCCAGTGGCTGAAACGGAACAGGCATGCACTGGCGGCGGTGGCGATCCTCGTCGCTCTTGGAGGCCAGATTGAGCCCTTGATCGTTCTCGGAATCGTTCCGGCCGTTCTGCTCGGCGCGATTCTCGTCGGGAGATTCGCCGAACAGGTTCTGCTCAGGTTCTTGCCGGAGAAGCACATCCTGCGGATCGCCTTTTCCAGAATAACCGGCATTCTTCTTCTCGGCATTCCGCCGATCGCCCTGCTTCGTTGGTTCGATGTATACCCAGAGATTGTTTTCGTCGTCGGCCTGGTCTGCAAGATCGCACTCGTCTGGCCGTTCGTCTCCGTCATCAAAGGCGCCAACGCCTTCTATGGTCTGATGCAGTATCACTTCGACCTCAAACCGGACTCGAGACTGCTGCGGCTGACGGTTCTCGCCTACAAGTTCATTTCGGTGCTCAACTTCGTCTGCCTGCTGACGGCCTTGTACGGCTATGAGAATCTCGCCCTGTTCGTCTTCAGGCGCAACCTCGAAGCGTTCGGCATCATCATGCTCGTCGCCGTCGGAAAGCCGATGGCGGAACGATTGTCGGTGATCCTGTTCGATCCCGACAACGGAGCCGCGGCGGCGTATGTGGGACGGGAGCGGGCCCAGTTTCTCCTCTTCCTCGGGAAAAAGACCATCAGGCTGTTCGTCTACCTCGTCGCCGTTCTCGCCGCGGCATCGTTCGTTGGCATCACGACGGATTCCTTCGCGGTGCGGCTTGTCGTCAACTGGTTCGTCGGCCAGAGCGACTGGCTCGTCGCAAGAATAATACGTATTATTATAATAATAGCGGCGATTCTTCTCGTTCTCAAATTTGTCCAGACGCTCGGGGAGAGCGTCATCGAGTATGTCAAAAACGAGTCGCGATCGAGCCTGACAGAGAATGAGCGACGCGCGTCGACGCTGGTGCAGATTCTCAACACGAGCGCCCGGGTGGTCCTCTTCTGCATCGGTGGCATCATGATCCTGCGAGAGCTTGGAATGGACATCACCCCGCTGCTGACCGGCGCCGGAATCGTCGGCGTGGCGATCGGCTTCGGCAGTCAGAGCCTGGTAAAGGACTTTTTCGCGGGATTTTTCATCCTCGTCGAGAATCAGTTCAGGGTGGGGGATGTCATCGAGATCGGCGGCCGGTCAGGCGTCGTGGAACGGATCAATTTGAAGACGACGGTCCTCCGGGCGACCGACGGAAGCGTCTTCATCATTCCGAACGGCGAGATCACCTCGGTGAAGAACATGACCTACGCCTGGTCGAGAGCCGTTCTCGACATCGGCGTTGCGTATGAGACGGACCTCGACAAGGCCTTCGGGATCCTGCAGAAGGTCGGCGACGAACTCGCTGCCGATCCGGCGCTTTCGGCCGACATCTGGGGAAGACCGGAAGTCCTGGGGGTCGAGAACCTCGACAACTCCGCGATCGTCCTGAGAATGCTCGTCAAGACGCGGCCTCTCACGCAGTGGCAGGTGTCCCGCATCTTCCGCAAGAAGATCAAGGAAGCCTTCGACCTGGCCGGGATACAGATTCCGTTTCCGCAGCAGGTCGTCACGCTCAAGGCCGATCCGGAGCTGCTCAAATACATCGGAGGACGCGAAAAACAGAACGACTGATTCGTCGCTCCGCCCAACGGAGACAAAGCAGGCCGGTCGCATGCGACCGGCCTGCCGTTTTCGCGAAGGATACGATCAAATCATGTTCTGCAGGAAATACCAGGCGATTAATCCGACCACCACGGTTGCAACCGTCTTGACGATGATCGAAGTGACGACATTATCCTGCGATTCGAAGGGAGTTTTTGTTTCGGAAGTCGAGTTGTTTTTTTCGGATGCCATGATCGTTGTTTCCTTTCTATATCTGTCATACGACAAGAACCATTCGAAACGTGTCGGGAAACTGTGGTGATGACAGGGCGATCAATGATCCGCGCGAGCGAGCCTGACGACAGTCATGCCGCACTCGGGCGGCAGACCATGAATAAAGAGCCAGGGAAAACCGGAACGTTCAGGAAAGATTCTTCCGGTGGTGGGTGGTATGACTGGAGATGGCTGGAAATCACCGGATGAAAGGCATTTAAGAGCTGAGTGTCGCCATTCCGGGCGGATAAAACCGGTATTCTCGCCTTTCTGCACGGGAAGGGCCGAAACCGTGCCTGAAGACTCGTTCTTGAACGATGGCTTCGCGAACGGGTTCCCGGAGAAGGGAACGGCGGGCCCAGCGAACCCCGCGGACGGAATCAGCAGGCCCAGCGCAATAAGGAGGACGAGGATACGTTGCATAAAGAGAACATACAGTTGTTTCCATCGAAATTCAACATGCGGCGGGCAATCCGAGGCGGAAGGGGATCGTTGACAATCGATGAGAAGGTGGGATACTCTCAAACCATGCGTACATCGAGACTTTTATCGCTTTTTCTTGCTTTGCTGATGGTGTTCGGTGCCGGATTTCCGAGCGCGCTTCAGGCGCAGCAGATAGACGATCTCAGCACCCTGGCTGACGATATTCCCGAACCTCCGGGGGCGGGACAGGAACTCCCTTCGCCGGTTCCGATGATCTACGAGTTCGTCGGAGGGATGATGGCGGGCGAGTTCGACAAGTGCCTGGCGAACTTCGACGTGAAGACGTTTCTGGCTCTCATGTTCGACTCGAAGAAGCTCAGATACATGAATCCCTCCGAGTATGGCGAGTTGTATTCCTACCAGCTCCAGTCGCAGAGAAACGAGTTTCGGTTCCTGGCGAAAATCATGTACAGGCTGGCGAAGGATGCGAAGTTCAACTATTCCAATCCCCGATTCCGCGGCAAGACGCAGTGCAAGGTGAACGTCCAACTCCGCACGACGAAGGGGACGTTCGAGTTCGTCGTCTACTGCCGGTTCTTCGGCGAGCGCTGGATCGTGTATGACTACGCCCTGAACGGGAAGCGGTATTCCGAAACCTTCAAGGCCGCCCTCGCAAACGTGAAGATCGATGATTACCTCCGCCAACTCAGGCCCTTCTACGACGAGGACATGCGCTACCGGCAGCTCAGGAGTGACGCGTTCGGGGTCAGCTTGAAAGTGCCGGAATACGTCAATATCCGCGACAAGGTCAGCCCGTCGATTCTGTATTCCATTTCAGGCCTCGACGGCAAGCTGCTGATCCATATCCAGGCGGCGACGTATTCCACCCCGCAGACGCTGAAACAGGTGGCAGCCGAAATCAAGCGCAGCATCATGCCCTTCAAGCCGAAGCTGTATGACCAGTGGCGCACCGACATTGCCGGCGTCGATATCGGCCATATTCTGTTCCGGTTCGTGAAGAACGGAAAGACGCTCTACACGCATATGATAATCATCCCGATGGGGCAGAAGCTTGTCGTCATCAACTTCTATCACAGCTCTCTCCAGTTGATGAAGCACTACTCGACAATCCGCGAAAAGATCTTCGAAAGTCTCAGCCTTCCGAAAATCGAAGCGATGGGCGGCGACCTGAGCATCCCCGCGGAAGACGCGACGCTTCCTTCCGGCGCGGCGCAGCCGAGCGAACTCCCGGAATACGGCGATCAGGCCCCGTCGAGCCCTCCTGTCGAAGAAATTCCGCCGCCGCCGCCGGGTGAAGAGGGAACTCTCGTTCCTGACACCGGATTGCCTCCCGACACGTCCGAGGAACCGCCGCCGCCTCCCTCCGATGAAAACGACGAGGTCCCACCCCCCCCGCCCTCGGATGAAGAAATTCCGCCTCCGCCTCCACCGGCAGACGAGAGCGAGGTTCCGCCTCCGCCCCCACCTGAAGATGGCAGTGAAGTCGCCTCGCCGTCCGATGGGAGCGAACAGTCTCCCGCCGATCTGCATGGCGGCGAGGAGCCCCCTCCACCTCCGCCACCGGATGACAGCGGTGATGTTCCGCCCGCCGACAACGGCTCGGACGTTTCCTTCTGACCCGAATGCCCGAAAAAGAGCCCGCCGGTATCGGCGGGCTCTTTTTGGAAAAAGGCTTCCGAGATTATTCGCCCGGGTCCAGGAGGTCGACCTGAAGTTCCCAATCGTCGAGGAACGTTCCTGACGTCTTCCGGTTCGATATCCTTCCATCGTTTCCGATGGCGGCGCTTACGCCGGCGCCGGCCCCGTCTCCGGTCGTGCCGCCGAGGGAAATCCATCTGCTGAACGGGACCTCGAGCCTGCTCAGGATGGTCGATGTCCGGTTTTCCGGCCCGCTTGCGGCCCTGACTTCGATGATCGCGGTCCCGCTTGCGGATGCGCGAATGCCCTTGATCTCGACGCCCTGACGATGGCGTATGACAGCCGTCTCGGGCCCCCACGGCGTATTCATTGATTCGAGACGCAGCAGGTCGTCGGCGATGAGATGCCAGCCCCCCTCCATGCCGGTGACCGTCCGCGTTTCTGAAAGGGTGTTTCCGTCCTGCCTTGTTTCGAACCGCCCCGTTCCTCCACGCCGGGTGGAGACGCGGAACTCACGCGTCGTCGTCGTTCCGCGCTCACGACGCTTCACCGTGAAACGGAATGTTGCCGGTCTCCTGTCGAGCTGAGACAGGAGCACGGCTGCTTCGTTCACCTCGTCATCGGTATCGGCACCGATGACGACGGCATTGATCGAAGAGACCGATGCGAATCGCATCCGTTCACCGAACATCTGCCGGAGCGTGTCGCAGACTTCATCGGCGCTGCGCGTGCGGATACGGACGACGCGCGTCGCGGATTCTGCCGTCGTGCAGAACAGGAGAAAAGCAATAATAAATAATATATATCTATTGTTTGATATCAATGTCGTTCCTCCCTTCGGGGCTCGTGATGTCGGACGGAATGGCATCGATCGCCCCGGCAGAGCCGTCGCGGCGGTAATCACCGACCGCGATGAATCCCGAAGAGGCGACGCCGACGGCCGAAACGAGCCCGAAAAAGTCCGAGCCGGCCGGTTTGATGGCATACGAAGGGAAGGCGGAGGCGATGGATGGCTCCAGGGGAGCGGGCGACCACTCGACGAGCAGCCTTCGCCGGTCCGAAATGTGATATCGCGGCGACATGACCGCTTCCTGGAGGTTTTTTTCCCCGTGCAGGAGGGCATCGAGGATCAGGACGAGATTGGAAACGATCCGTCCCGCGCCGGCGCCGCCGATCGCGAGAACCGGCTTGCTTCCGCGAAGAACGATCAGGGGCGACTTCGTCGAGATCGGCCCGGCATTTCTCGGATATCCCGCGGGATAGGTGAAATACGATTTCCCGAAATTGGCGAGTTCATTGTTGTAAAAAAAGCCGAGCGGGGAATACTCGCCCGTGCCGAAATGGGTTCCGAGGGTGAGCGTCATGGAGACGATCATGCCGTGACTGTCCCAGACGACGAGATGTGTCGTTTCCCCCGGGGCCTCGTTTGCGGTGGTGGAGGACGGAACGTCGTCTTCCACTGGACGAGGTAGGGGAGTCCTGCTCGGGGCACGAAGGAAACGCCCGGGAGAACCGACGGAATCGGCGAGGGAGCCTGTCATACGGCTCAAAAGTCGTTCGAGCAGGAGGAGCCGGTCGCCGGGGGCAAGCCGGGAACCTGACTGTCGCTCGGCTTCGAAAATCGTCCTGACGCCTGACATGACGGCGATCGACGAGCAGGGCGGGGGAGGTCCGATGAGCGTGTATGACCCCACGGTGATGGAGACCGGCTGAGATACGCGGGGCTCGAAGCTTGATATATCATGAATAGTGTATAACGAACCGCGCGATGACAAGTCCGACAGCAGGAGGCGGGAAAGGGCGCCGGAATAGAGGTCGGATGCACCGTGGGACGCCAGACGTTCGAGGGTGACTGCCAGCGCCGGCTGGCGAAGGATTTCTCCCGCGCGAAGGGGCCTGCCCTCGGGGGCGAAGGTTTTCTGGGCCTGGGGATCCCGGAACAGCCGGAGTTTTTCCTCGATTCTTCTCTCGAGATACGCGGACACTGGAAAACCGTCGTGCGATGCCGATATCGCCGGGGCCAGCACCTCTGCCGGGGACTTCGATCCGTATCTTCGAAGCATGCCAAGCAGGAGTGCCGGTTCGGCCGGCATCCCGATCGTCGATATTCCGTTCAGGCCGGCGGCGGGCTTCCTGCTCGAGGCATCCCACGATTCGTATTTTCCTCCGGGCAGTTTCAGGACGGCGAAGCCGTCACCGCCGATGCCGGAGTTCGAGGGGTCGACGACGGAAAGCATGAATCCTGCGGCGACAGCGGCATCGACGGCGTTGCCGCCGCGGGCGAGCATCTCGAGAGCGGCGCGAGACGCCAGTTCGTGGCCCGTCGATACGGCTCCGTGATGCCCAGTCGCGAGAAATTCTCTCGCTGCCAGAAGATCGCAGGCTGCGAGGAAGAAAAAGAGGAGAAGCGCTGGAGAAAGGCGTTTCATATGAGTTCATATGCCTCGATTTTCTGGGTTTTTCCCTTCACTTCCTTGAACGGAAGCTTCCGTGTCTTGGTTCCGTGTGGTGCGAGATCGCGAACCGATCGTGCCAGAACGATCCGGTGGCCTCCGGTCGTGTGGGCGAGCACGGAGAGGCGGGCGGCAAGATTGACGGGATCACCGATGACGGTGTGATCGAGCCGTTCCCCCGCACCGATGACGCCCGAGAGAACGGAGCCGGTATTCATACCGATTGCCGTATCAAGCAGTATACCTGTTTTGGCCAGCTCGGGCCCGACGTCGCGGGCGACATTCAGAGCGGCCGCCACCGCCGCAGCGCCGCCGCCCATCTCGTCGTGCCTGAACACGAGCATCACCTTGTCGATGATGATTTTGTCGATCTCTCCGCCGTGGCGTGTGACCAGGGCGTCGATGACGCTCAGATGCGCCTGGAGAACGGAAAACACCTCGGCAGCGCCATGGGTGGTGGCGAACTCCTCGAACCCGACGAAGCTCGAAAAGAGGATCGTCACATCGCATGAACGGGGTGTTCGTTTCGCATCGCCGCTTCTGATGACTTCGAGGACGGAGTCGGAGACGAACGACTTCAGAAGCAGACCTTCCTGAAGGCCTTTGGCCATATGATTGAACGCCGTCGCGATCGACCCGAACTCGTCGCATCTCGAGGTGTCGAGCCGGACCGCGAATGTTCCGTCCGAGATCGCGGTGATGCCCCGCTGGAGCTCGGAAAGCGGCAGAAGGAAGAAGACGCCGGCCAGAACCCCGAGAAAAACGGCTCCAGCGACGACTACCGCGAGACCGATTGTCGCGTTCCGGCCGAGACGTTCGATGTTCTCCTCGATCGGTGCCGTGGAACGCTGGCCGGCGATCACACCTCGCAGATGTCGCGCGGGATACACCTCCTGGACGGGATGCCCCGGGTCGCTGGTGATCCGCCTGATGCTCTGCTGCGTCTGGAAGCCGGTGTTCAGAAGCTCGTGAAGGCTTCCGAATCTGTCGCGTTCATCGGCGAACGACGGGGGGGAAATCGTACGCTCGAATTTCAGGCCGCTCATGACCACGGTTCGGTCGCTAGACGGGGCGTGGGTCGATCGTTCGAACAGGTCGCGCAGATACGGCTTGTCGAGCGCGCGACAGCCCCACACCCAGGTGAGATTGATCGTGAGGCCGGGAGCGAATGTCATTTGCGTGTCGAGGGAAAAGTTGGACTCGTGAAGAAACTTGATTTCGAACAGCCGGTCCGTCTGGAAGGCGACGCTAACGTAGGTCGAAAGACCGGCGAGGTTCATGAGGATATCCTGGAAGGTTTCCTGTTTGACGGCTTCTGCAAGTGCGGCGCCTTCGGATTTCCGGTTTTCCAGGATCGTTTGAACGCCGAGAGCGTGGAGCCCCCGAAGGAGCATGTACCGGACGAGCGGGTTATCTTCGATCGTCGAAATGATCTGCGGCGGGGCAACGTCTGAAAAAATGGATTTCAGGCTGTAATTCCTGCCGTCGGAGGCGACGACGAGAATGGTATTCACGACCCAATCGTTGAGAACGTTGAACTCGCGGAGAAATCGTAAAAAATAGTTTTCGATATCGTCAGGATCGTCAGGGATGCCGGCGAATCTGTCGAACTGGACGCGGTGCTTCAACGACCGAAGATAGTTCGAGAAGGAGGCGATGTGCGCCCGTTCCCCTTCGTCGATGTCGACGAGTTCGTCATGGAGATCCCGCTGGAGTGCCGTTTTCTGCCCCATTTCCGATTCGAACATATACCGGTTGATCATCACGCCGGCGCCGGTCAGGGGAAGAAGGGCGACCGCGAGGAAGGCGCCGGGAAGGAGTCGGCGGACGGTGAGCGCGGGGCCGCGCTCGAAGACAATGCGCTCGCCCGCGACGAAGATGCCTGTTGAAGCGAGAAAGATCAGGAACCCGAGAATGCAGACCCTGGAAAACGGCCATGGATCATCGCTCGCAAGCCTGCGGCAGACGAGCAGGCGATATCCCGGGATCGAGTCGGGGGGGGCCGCGCAGACGATATAGGGACCGACTCGGGACGAATCGAACTGCGGAGACCTGAACCGCGGGTTTCCGATGAGAGAGCGTTGGAGAGCCGGGTGGGCTTTCAAAAGGGGGTTCGACAGAACCGGCAGACCGGACGCGAGAGGAAGCATCAGGGCGTAATCTCCCGGAAAATCCCAGTTGCCGACGAGGAGGGCGGGAAGGTGGGCGGAGGCGTCGGGGCCGAGCGTCATCCAGAAAATGACGATCAGATCAGAGGCGGCGCGAGAGTGAAACAGGACGTGGGTGGCGGAGGCCGTTCGCAAATAGAAGCCGTTGTCACGAAGGACCTTGATCGGTTCGATCGGAATGATCAGGCCGAGGCGTTCGTGGAGATACGTGCGAAGGTGCTCGGTCATGCCGGCGGCCGCCCCGTCGAGCGGGATACCGCATTCCTTGTAATGATCGATCTGCGCGAACTCGTCCGCGACGGGATCGAAGACGCCGCCGTGTGCCGATGTAAAAATGCGGATCGGCGCCGTGCCGACCCTGACCACATAGCACTCGTGTGGAGGCAGGACCGGGACGGCGCAACTCGCATGGGCCGCGGAGAAACGGTCCTTCAACTGGTCGTTCGAAAACAGCGCCGGAGGCTTCCCGTCGAGCGCGGCCGCAAGGAGTCGGGCGACGGTTCTGCTCAACTGGCTGGAATTGGAAAACCCTCCGGCGGAACCGTCGATATTCCATCTGATATAGGTGCGCGCCTCTTCGGCGTTCCCGTCCTCCCGGATCTGATGGTTGTATCGGACGGAGAGAACGTATGCGAGCGCAGGCAGGAGAAACAAAATGACGAAGAGAACGAACCGTGCGAGCCGACTTGTCATGCTCCGGTCCTCCTCGCCTCGACCAGCTCTGCTGCGCCCTCATCGGGGAGTTCCTCGAAGAGATATTCCGTGTCGACCAGAGCGGCTGTGGTCCGGTCGAGGATGATTCGGGTGTGACGGCCCGTCTTCGACCGGTTTTCGAGAACCTCCGCACGGCTTCTCGGCTCGCCGATCACGATGAAATCGCGCCGCCGCGCGCCGTCGAGGGTGCCCGCCATCAGATCGCCGCTCGCGATCCCGATTCCGATCCCGTAGGTGAATGCGCCGGCCTCCGCCCGCTGACGATTGATCGCTCGGGTTGCCTCGTTCATCTCGATGGCCGCCGCAACGGCGGGGGAAGCCCCGGAATTCTGATCCGTCGTCAGGAAGACGGCGACGACGGCGTCACCGATGAAACGGTCGATCTGCCCGCCGTGCCTCGCGATGGCGGCCGTCATCGCTTCCATGTGGGTATTCAGCAGGGCGACGATGTCGGCAGGAGGGTGGGATTCGGACATCGTCGTGAACGAGCGTATGTCCGAGACCAGAACGGTTCCCCTGACCGACTGGGCGAGCGGTTTCTCGATGCCCCTGGCAGCGAGGGCTGAATCAATAGCGCCTGATACAAATTTGCCGAGTTCACGCCGCTCGCGAAGACCGGCAATCATCGCGTCGAACGAGGCGGTCATCCGCCCGATCTCATCAGCCCGCGCCATTCCGACGCGCCCGGCCAGGTCGCCGGTCGATACGATCCTGAGCGTGCGTTCGACGGCTTCCAGCGGCGTCACGAGATAATCGGCCGTCAGACGGCCGAGAATGAACGCGATGATGCCGAGAGTGAGTGCGAAGAGCAACAAAAGTCTCTTGCTGCGGGCATCGGCTTCGAAGAGGCCGTCGAGCTGAAAAATGCTTCCGGTGACCATCGGCCCGAGGGTCCGGCAGGGCGCTGCCACGGCGAGCAGATTGCCTCGGCGGAGGATGACCGGCGTGTCGGAAATGGCTGAATGATCCATGCATTCCTGCAGCATCTTTCCGTCGGACGTGTTCCAGTATCCTGAATCCGGCGAAGGATACTCCGCCGTTGCCCCGCCGGGCGTCACTGTGCCGCATGCGTGCCGGGCAGGATGCCTGAGATTGAGGCGGCTGAGTTCGCGTACCAGGAAATTTTTCTGAGTTGTCCGCGTCGAGGAGTGAAACAACACGTAAGCGCTCGGCCTGCCCGCATCGAAGAAAACCTGCGACACGTGCAGACTGATATCCTCGGAGCCTGCAGAACTCATCTGCCCGTATTCCATGAGATTGTAAAAGAGGCTGTTGAAGGCGAGTATGCCGAAACTTTCGAAGATGGTGCGCCAGTTCTTTTGATTTTCGGTATCGAGCATGATCTCCGAATGGGAAAGAGTTCCAAGACCGGAGATGAGCGAATTGTGCGTCAAATTGATAATACCTGCGAAAAAGTCTAGGGTTTCGTCGGAACTGCTCTCGATGCCGCCGCGGGAAAAGGCCCGGCTTTTTTTCCCCGGCCTGAATATCAGCAGGTTTTCCAGGGGCTCGCCGGAAGCCCGAAAGGTTGCAAAACCATCGGATGCCGCCTGTGCGGCTGGGTCGGCCGTGGAGTGTCCCGAAGGCCCCGCCCCCTCATCGGAAGGGGTTCCAAGAATGTTCCGGATGAAGGCGGGGGACGAAAAAACCTTTTGGGCGCACTGGGCGAATTTCGGCAGGCTTTGCCTGCTCTGGATGTCCAGCGAGTTGAGGGTATCCACGGCGGACGTTTCGACGGCGTCGATGGCGCGCTGTGTTTCGGATGAAATCTGGAGATACCCGAAGGTGACGAGCATGCCGAGCGGCAGCGATGCGACGAGCAGGAAGAGGGTCCGGAACATCGTCCTGAGAGAGACCGGGGGCGGTCTTCCCGAAATGCAGATATAGCCGAAAACGAAGCCCCAGAAGCAAATGAAAAGACTGCGATATCCCGTCAGGAGACCGGCGGCCTGTGTTCGAATCTTCGGAACGGGGGCGATCGCAACCATATCGTACGGATATTCGGTGGAAAAATACTCCCTGAATACCAGAAAATCGCCGGAGATGAGAGTTTTTCCCCGTTTCATCCGCGGAATCGAGTCGACGAGGCGGCGGAACGATCGAGGGTGTGTCCGTGCGAACCGGCGCGTCGCGTGCGGCAAAAGAGGCTTCAGGGAGTGTCCTACCCCTGAGACCGGAGCTAGGAGGGGATAATACCTCCTATCGGAAAGGCGGGCGGCACGCTCGAGGGCGTATCGGAGAGGGAACGTCGCCTTCGGCATGCGGTGAGGCCAGACAATCATGACGCCTCCGATGACGTTTTTGCCGTAGTTGATGGTGCGCCACGTCATCATGCCGTCGGTTTCTTCGTAGCGCACCGGGGTGATTCGTCCTTCGCGGCCGGCGATCAGCCGGGGAGGCGACCACGGACCGAAGATCAGGGAATTCTTGGAGGAAACGGCCTTCTGGCGTTTCGGATCGACGATGCCGGATTCGGACGTTTCGCGGTAGAAATCCATCAGATCGGCGAGGAGCTTCCCTTTCATCCGGGGCAGCGTTTTATGAGGGAAGGGGATGAATCGACCGTCGGAAGCGACACCGAAAGAGACGAGAAGCGTACCCGCCGGCCTGTGAAGCGGCGGATACGCTCTGGTGAACGCGGTTTCGGCAACCCGGGTATCGAAAAGAGATTCCGGGCGGGATCTCTTCGCTGATTCGACAATGATGGATTCGAGTCGGGCACCCATCATCTCGAGCTGGGATTCGATTGTCTGGGAAGCTCTGAGGCGATGAAGCCCCTGGCGGGCGAGACGATCCCATTCCTGCCGAATTCTGTCGGCCTGAACCTCGGAAAGATGCCTTTCCGTATAGGTCAGGATGACCAGGATCAGGGCCGACAGAAGAAAAGGAGCGGCAAGAACGAAGATCGCCTTGAGCCTGGAGGCCACTCAGGGCCTCACAGGCTGCCTGGGAAAGAGATCATTTCCGGCCGGGGCGTCCCGCCTTCATTTTCTTGGCCGGAGCCTTCTTTGCAGAGGCCTTCTTGGCCGGAGCTTTCTTTGCCGCAGCCTTCTTGGCGGGGGCCTTCTTGGCCGGAGCCTTTTTGGCGGGGGCTTTCTTGGCCTTCACGGGAGCCGGTTTCTCGGCTTTCTTGCCGGCCTGCTTGTGGGTCTGCGGGAAGAGAGGGGCGTCGTCCTCGTCCTTCGCGGCTTTCTTTTCGGCGGCGTGCTTCTGAACCATCTTGCGAAGCTCGTCGGCGGAGAGGAGACCCTTGCCCTTGTGGGTGACGTGCTCGGCGTAGAAGGGGACGAACAGATCCTGGAGGTTCTTGAAGATCGCTTCGTCCTTCAGTCCCTTGACGGCGCCAAGGACGATCTGGGAGGCGTAGCCGAACGCCAGAGTGAACATGCCGTTCATGATCTCCTGGAACTTTTCTTCACCGGGGATCGTGGCGGGGGCGAACATCGGGCACTTGCGGGCACGCTCGCGAAGCCATTTGTGGAACACGGTCATCAGCTTGCCGGACTGGGCCTGCTCGAAGAACAGAGCCTTGAACAGGTTCGGTTTGTCGCGGCCGAGAATGCACATCGCCATGGCGACGTCGCCGACGATGTTGTTGCCGCGGGGCTTGCGGGCTTCGGTGACGAGGTATTCGAGGGCCGCTTTGATGGTTTCGCTGCGGAGGTCGTTGATGGTGCGGAAGATCCAGAAGATCGGCATCGTGGAACAACCGACTTCGTTGGCAACGCTGACGGCAGTGACCGAAGGAAGACCTTCGCGCTCGAGAACTGCATAGGAACCCTTTAGGATGTCTTCATAACCGAACATGGTACGACGGGGCATCTTTGGTACTCCTGTTTCTAGTGTTTGATCTTGGAGCAAATAATATCCGTTAAGACATTACGTCCGACGAACCAATAATATAGTATGGTTTTAAGAAGCGCAAGGGGGAAATTAAAAATAATTAAAAAAATATTTGTATCCATCAAATCGCGGGGATGTGTTGCCGCGCCTGTACCGGTTGAAAATGACATTCCGGTCGATTTATGTTACAGTTTTCCCGCGACGGCCGGACTCGATTCCGGCCGGTTCGGTGAAACCGTCGAAAATCGAGGGACTCAACCCTTGAAAAAGGAGCATCACGTGTTTCGTATCGTAGAAAAGGAACAACTGGCGGCGGGCATCTCACGCCTTGTCTTCGAGGCCCCCCTGATCGCGAAGAAGCGGAAAGCCGGCAACTTCGTCATGCTGCGCGTCATGGAGGGCGGTGAGCGCATTCCGATCACGATCGCCGATTCCGACCCGGTGAAGGGGACCATCACGCTGTACGTCCAGGCGGTCGGAAAGACGACGAAGATGTTGACGGCGAAAAATGCCGGCGATGAGATTCCGGATCTCGTCGGCCCACTCGGCGAGCCCACCCATATCGAGAATTTCGGTACCGTCGTTTGCATCGGCGGCGGGGTCGGCACGGCCGAAATCTTCCCGATCGCGAAGGCCCTCAGGGATGCCGGCAATCACGTCATCGGCATCGTCGGAGCCCGTAACAAGGACCTGATCATTCTCGAACGAGAAATGCGGTCTATATGTAATGAATATTATATTACAACCGACGACGGCTCCGCGGGAATGAAGGGGTTCGTCTCCGACCGCCTCAAGCAGATCATCGACGGCGGGACGAAGGTCAGCTGCGTCTACGCGGTCGGCCCGATCCCGATGATGAAGGTCTGTTCGAACGTAACGAAACCCTACGGTATCAAAACCTACGTCAGCCTGAACCCGCTCATGGTGGACGGCACGGGGATGTGCGGCGGCTGCCGCGTCACGGTCGGTGGAAAGATGAAATTCGCCTGCGTCGACGGCCCCGAATTCGACGGCCACCAGGTCGATTTCGATGAACTGATCATGCGCAATCGCACCTACGGCGACCTCGAGAAAAAGTCGTTGTCCGATCACGAATGCAGGCTGCAGAAAGCGGCCGACGTCATGTCCGGAGGCAAATGACCATGTCAGCGAACACTCTCACTCCTCAGCAGCGAATGGCTCTTCCCCGGCAGAAACCCCTCGAACAGGACCCCAAAGCTCGCAGTCGCAACTTCCAGGAAGTCTGCTTCGGCTTCGACGAGACGCGCGCCCGCGAAGAGGCGAACCGCTGCCTCGAGTGCAAAAATGCCCTGTGCGTGAAGGGCTGCCCTGTCGGTGTGAATATTCCCGCCTTTATCTCGAAAATCGTCGAGAAAGACTATGTCGGTGCGGTACAGAAAATCCGCGAACAGAATTACCTTCCGGCGGTCTGCGGCCGGGTCTGCCCTCAGGAAATGCAGTGCGAAGCCCAATGCGTGCTCGGGAAGAAGCATGAGCCCGTGTCGATCGGAAAGCTCGAACGGTTCGTGGCCGATTACGAGATGCAGAACAACCTGTTCAAGAGCCCCGTCATCATGAACCGGCTCGATCGGAAAGTCGCGGTCGTCGGTTCCGGCCCCGCCGGACTGACCTGCGCCGCCGAACTCGCCAAGCTCGGGTATCAGGTGACGGTGTTCGAGGCCCTGCACGCCGTCGGAGGCGTTCTCCGGTACGGTATCCCCGAGTTCCGCCTGCCCAAGACGATCCTAGACACCGAGATGGAGCGCATCAAGGCGCTCGGCGTCAAGGTCGTGCTCAACTTCGTCGTCGGAAGGACCGCGACGCTCGACGAACTGTGCAACGAGATGGGCTATGAAGCCATCTTCCTCGGAACCGGCGCCGGCACCCCCAAGTTCCTCGACATCCCCGGTGAGAGCCTGAGTGGTGTCTACTCGGCCAATGAGTTCCTCACCCGCGTCAACCTCATGAAGGCCTACGGATTCCCCGAGTCCGACACACCGATCAGAATCGGCAAGCGCGTCGCCGTATGCGGCGGCGGCAACACGGCCATGGATGCCGTCAGAACGGCCATGAGGCTTGGGGCGGAAAAGGCGTATCTTGTGTATCGCCGCACCCGCGCCGAGATGCCTGCCCGAGTCGAGGAAATCCACCATGCCGAAGAGGAAGGCATCGAGTTCATGTTCATGACCAATCCCCTCGAAGTGCTGGGGGACGACAAGAACTGGGTCAAGGGCCTCAGGCTTCAGAAGATGGAAATGGGTGAGCCCGATGCCTCGGGGCGCCGCAAGCCGGTTCCCGTCAAGGGTTCCGAATTCGTTCTCGACGTCGAAACCCTCGTCGAGGCCATTGGTCAGGCGCCAAATCCGATCATCCAGGCCACTACGCCGGGCCTGAGCGTGACGAAATGGGGAACCGTCGTCGTCGACGAACGCATGACCACCAGCCGACCCAACGTATACGCCGGCGGCGATCTGATCACCGGCGGCTCGAAGGTCATCCTCGCCATGCAGGACGGCCAGAAGGCGGCTTCCTCGATCCATGAATACCTCCAGGCCCATCCTAAAAAATAATTCATAATATATAACCCGGGCTCGCTCCGGCACGCCATGGCGTGCCATTGCGAGCCCGGGTTTGCGTTCGGGGGAAAATGTTTTGACCGAATCGGGTAATGGTGTTATCATTCGTCCGTCGTTCTCGTGAAAAATGGAACGATCAACAAGGAATCAAGGAACTGGAGGAATTGGTGATGGCTGACAAGTCGTTCAACGCGTTTGAATTGGCCCAGGGACAGTTCGATGACGCTGCCAAGGAAATGGGGCTCGACCAGGGAACCCGTGACCTTCTCCGCAATGTCGACCGGGAATATCATTTCAATATCCCCGTCCACATGGACGACGGATCCGTCAAGGTGTTCCGTGGCTTCCGCTGCCAGCACAACGACGCGCGCGGCCCGTGCAAGGGCGGCATCCGCTTCCATCCGCAGGAAACCATCGACACCATTCGCGCCCTCTCGATGTGGATGACCTGGAAATGTTCCGTGGTCGATATCCCCCTCGGCGGCGGCAAGGGCGGCGTCATCTGCGATCCGCACAACCTGTCGATGCGCGAGCAGGAACAGATCTGCCGCGGCTGGGCCCGCCAGATCGCCCGCAACGTCGGCCCCGTCCAGGACGTACCGGCCCCCGACGTCATGACCACCGGCCAGCACATGATCTGGATCCTCGATGAGTATGAAAGAATCATGAATGGCAAGTTCCCCGGCTTCATCACCGGCAAGCCCGTCGGCGTCGGCGGCTCCCTCGGCCGCACCGAAGCCACCGGCTACGGCGTCATCTACACCGTCCGCGAAGCCATGAAGGAACTCGGAATCGACATCAAGAAGTCCACCTGCTCCATTCAGGGCTCCGGAAACGTCGCCCAGTATGCGGTTGACCAGTTCACCCAGCTTGGCGGCAAGGTCATAGCCATCGCCTGCTGGGACAACCATGACAAGAAAGCCTACACCTATCGTTGCGCCAGCGGCATCGAGTTCAAGAAGCTCATGGACTCCGTCGACAAGTTCGGCACAATCAACCAGGAAAAGGCAAAGGCCTATGGCTGGGAGAAACTCGACGGCGGCGCCTGGATCGAGCAGGACGTCACGGTCCTGATTCCGGCCGCCCAGGAAGGCCAGATCACCGAAGCAAACGTCGGCAAGATCAAGCCCACCGTCAAGATTCTCGCCGAAGCCGCCAACGGCCCCACCGCCAAGGAAGCCGACAAAGTCATCGAGAAGAGCGGCCTCTTCCTGATCCCCGACTTCCTCTGCAACGCCGGCGGCGTCACCTGCAGCTATTTCGAGCAGGTCCAGTGCAACATGAACTACTTCTGGGAGAAGGAAGAAGTCCTCACCAAGCTCGACACCAAGATGACCAACGCCTTCAAGGCCGTCTCGGCCCTTGCCCGCGACAAGAAAGTCTACATGCGCAAGGCCGCCTACATGATCGCGATCGAGCGCGTCGCCAAGTCCTGCAAGCTCCGCGGCTGGGTGTGATCGCACCGTTCCATTCGTAACGACATCGGGGGCTTCGGCCCCCGATGTTTTCGTAGGCGCGCAATACTTGCGCGCCTACGCCGTTCGAGGCATCATTCCGTTTCATGACACCGACCACCGTTCACGTTGCCGAGGCCCTGCGGCACCCCTGGGCCGCGGGCATCATCTTCGCTTTCACCTTCGTCCTCGTCTCGTTCCGCCAGATGCGGCTTCTGCCGATCGGCCGACCGTCCGGAGCCCTTCTGGGCGCTGTTCTCATGGTGCTTTTCGGCGTGATGTCCCCCGAAGAGGCGTATCAGCAGGTGAACTGGGATACGATCTGCCTGCTGCTCGGCATGATGATCGTCGCGGAGCACCTGCGTGATGCGGGCCTGTTCGAGCGGCTGACGCGGCGTCTCGGGGTGATGGGGTCCCCCTTCACACTTCTGGTGACCGTTTCCATCTCGGCGGCCATCCTGTCTGCCTTGCTCGTGAACGACACGATCTGCGTCGTGATGACGCCGCTGGTTCTGGCCGTCTGCGATGCCCGGCGGCTGAATCCCTTTCCATACCTGATGGCGCTGGCGACGAGTTCGAACATCGGCTCGGCGCTCACGCTCACGGGAAACCCGCAGAACATGATCATCGGTACCGTTTCGAAGATGGACTACGGCCGCTTCATCATGCTGATGACTCTGCCCGTGACGATCGCGATGGTGATCAACATCTACCTGCTCTGGTTATACTATCGAAAACGCCTCGTGAACCCCGAAGCCGCCCCTTCGAAGCGGTTCGAGGAAGAGATTCCGCGCACGCGGCGTCTGAGCATCGGCCTTCTCGCCCTTGGAATCGCGTGCGCCGGCTTTTTCGCCGGATACTCGATGGCGTTTTCGGCCCTCGCCGGCGCCGCGCTCGTCATCACCCTCCACCGGAGGGACCCGAAACATATACTCGAACGTATAGAATGGTCCCTGCTGATGTTCTTCGCGTCTCTTTTCGTCGTTATCGGCGGTCTGAAAACGAGCGGCCTGACCGCCCTCGGCACGAACTGGGCGCTGGGTTTCCTGACAGGGAACCTGACGTCGCAGGCCTGGACGTTTTCGGGGGTGACCCTAGTGGGATCGAACCTGTTCTCGAACGTTCCCTTCGTTTTGCTTGCCTCGCAGGCCGTGGGGAAGCTTCCCGCCCAGGAATTGTTCTGGTGCCTTCTCGCATACGTCAGTACCATCGCCGGGAATCTGACGCTGTTCGGATCCGTTGCGAACCTGATCGTCGCCGAGTCCGCGCGGGACAGATGCGAGATCGGTTTCGTCTCCTACGCGAAGTTCGGCGCCGTGTCGACCCTGTTGACCCTGACGACGGGAATCGGCATCCTCGTCGCAATTCTCCAGTACTGAAAATGTCCCGTCTTGTGGTATCCTGACCGCGTCGGCGCTTCGTCGCCGGCACCATAACGTCGCTACACACATAGAGGTGCGTATGTCGAAAACCGTTAAAACCCTGTTTCTGGCCGCTGCGCTCGTATGTCTTCCCACGCTCGTCGCCCCCTCCCGGGCGGCCGCGCACACGGCCGATCACTACAAGATCGCCGTCGGAGCGCCGTTCGCGTTTTTCGATATCGAGGACATCTTCCACCAGCGCTGGGTGAGCACATATCTGAGGGGCAGGCCGATCATCATCCTCACCGGTCACAGATACCAGCGCTACGAGATCCTGAAATGGGCCGAGTCCCTCAAACGCGATTTCGGCGTCACCGGCGCCGCCCACCTCCTGTGGGTCGTGAACCTCGTCAACGTTCCCTGGACGACCAGTCGCGGAACGGTCCTCAACCAGTGGCGAAGCTTCGGAGCCCCGATTCCCGTGCTGACCGACTGGCACGGCACGATCGGAAAGTCGATGCGGATCGACTATAACGTGCCGAATATTATCGCGATCGACGCCGACGGCCGACTCGCGATGCACGAGAAGCATACCTTCACGCCCGAAGTCTACGCCGCCGTCGCGACCCGCCTTCGCGCCCTTGTGACGACAGCCCCCGGGCTCGCCAAGCCCGCGACGCCGACACCGATGGATGCCGCAGTTCAGCCTGTCGCACCGTCCGCGAACGGCGCTCCGGTCTACGCTCCCCCCCCGATGCCCGTGACCGGGCAAAAGGGCGAATCCTACTGAGTGAGTTTGTATACCAGACATAATTCAATATCTGGAAAAGGAGTGTCGAATGTCTCGTTCCCGATGGTTCGTTCTTCTGCTTCTCGTTGCGCTCGCTCTTCCCGCTTCCGCCGAGAAGCCTTTCCGAATCCTGATCTCCGATGACGACGGCATCATGTCCGAGGGGATTCTCGAACTGGCCCGTGCTCTCGAAGACGTGGGCGACGTGACGGTCTGCGCCCCCGTCGAGAACCAGTCGGCCATGGCCCACGCGCTGACCACCGAAGGCCCCATCCAGGTCGAGGACGTGAAGCGCGAAGGGAAGTTCTTCGGGTACGGCATCAAGGGCACTCCCGCGACCTCGGTCAAGGCCGGAATCGCCGGCGGCCTCGTTCCCGGGACCCCCGACCTGGTCGTCTCGGGCATCAACGAAGGCTTCAACATCGGCCGTATCGTCTACGTCTCCGGAACCTTCAACGCCGCCCAGGAAGGCGTTCTGTCGGGCATCCCCGGCATCGCCGTCTCGATCGAACGCGGCAAGGATATGGATTACCGCATGGCCGCCGAGTTCACCCGCGACCTCGTCAAAGCCCTGAAGGTGAACGGTTTCCCGAAAGATAGCGTCATCAATGTCAACGTCCCCGCCTGCAAGCGCGAGGAGTTGAAGGGCGTCGCCGTGACGCATCTGTCCGAGTTCCAATACCGCGAAACCTGGCTCAAGCGCAAGACCCCCTGGGGCAAAACCTACTTCTGGACCTCCATCAAACGCCCTGC
>Ga0208197_1000088_pt1 | contig 116881 bp, 121 predicted proteins | sample AD_JPNNA4_MetaG_FD_184444 | JGI IMG/M metagenome (GOLD analysis project Ga0208197, IMG submission 184444) | Active sludge microbial communities of municipal wastewater-treating anaerobic digesters from Japan - AD_JPNNA4_MetaG (SPAdes) (version 2) | ecosystem: Engineered > Bioreactor >...
CAGTCGAGGCGATGTTTCAAATTGCGGCGCAGAAGGGAATTCGCGGATAAAGTCGCCAGCCTTGCGAGGAGAGGTATGCCTTTGAAAAAAATCTATAAGGAATTGAATATTGCGGCCTAAAAATCGCTTAACTCAAGTAATAAATTTGCTTTATCATTGACTATTTTTTAATGATTTTTAGACTATATTTGATTTAAAGAATTGCTGACCATTATATTCATTCATATCCATGTCATGAAGAGAGATAGAATCCGTACATTCCTAATTGTTCCGGTGACAATTCTAACCTTGATGTCATGCTGTTGCCTCCTGCCCGGCATGGCTTATGCCCAGATTAAGGCTGATAAAGCCGGAGGGAAAATATCCCTCGAGGGACCCTGGAAAATCCGTCTGGGGGACGACCAGCGGTATGCCGCGCCGGAATATGACGATTCATCATGGGAGAATATCAACCTGCCGGGAAGCATGATGCGGTACGCCCTGGACAGGACCGGAACGATTTCCGGGACCCTCTGGATCAGGAAGACCATCACCATAGACGCGAAAAGTCCCCGGGATGATGTCGGACTGATCCTCGGCCGGATCGGTAACGCCGACGAAGCCTACTTCAATGGAGTGAAGATTGGATCTACGGGCAGGTTCCCGCCGCGGGATCTGTCGATGTGGAACCATCCGCGCTATTATGTGGTGCCGATGTCGGCGGTCCGGTATGACGCGAAGAATGTCATCGCCGTCCGCATCTGGTACTACATGATCAATGAAGTGCGCGGTCCCCTGGCGGTGGCCGCCATGGAGGAATTCCGCAGCAGCAAGGCCACAACGGGGTTCCTGCTGATCACCATGGACTATCTCATCATAGCCGCGGGGGTGCCCATTTTCCTGGTCTTCTTTTTCTTTTACATCAGAAGACGGTCATCGGAGGAATACCTTTTCTACTGCCTCCAGCTCCTCTGCGGCCTGGTGGTGATCCTGGAGCTGTGCAATTACTGGAACTCCTACGGTTCAATACTCGCTCGATTCAAGATCCTCGGCGTGGGATGGGCCGCTCTCAACGTGGTGCACCCGATTTTCCTGCACCGCATCTACGGCATGCAGAGAAAGAAAATCGAAAAGATTCTCTGGCTGTACCTGGCTGTCGTCGTTTTAATGGCCGCGGTATTCACCACCAGCGACACCCTGCGTTTCCACGGAATCCTGATGATCGTCGTGACCGTCGGCATAGGCTTTTACAATTTCTCATGCCATTTTTCGGCCCTGTATAAAAAAAGCCCCTACGCAAAGCTGTTCGGCTTTTTCGGGAGCGCCGTGGTCATCACCGCGATCCATGACGGCTTCATCTACCTGTTCAAGTTCATTGGGTATGAATTCCATTACGGCATCCTTTTTGACTACATGCTGTTCCCCTACGGCGCGTTTCTGCTCTACACCGGCACCACCCTGGTGCTGGTATCGCGGCTTATCGGCATGATGGACGAGATCGAAGACCTCAACACCAGCCTGGAAAGTTTTGTCATCGAGAAGGCGCTCCTGAGCGACCGGCTGTCGCAGTCGCAGAAAAAGACCCCTCCCATCAGCATCACGTCGAGGACGGAGGAGAAAATACGGAAAGTCAAGGAGTTCATCGAGGAAAACTACACCTCGGACATATCCCGGGAGGGGCTTGCCGCGTCGGTCGAGGTGCATCCGGACAATCTTGGGAAACTTTTCAAGACCTGCACCAACCAGAAGCTGGGCGACTACATCTATGAACTGCGCGTGAGGGACGCGGCGAAAAAGCTCCTGGAGACCGACGATAATATCATCGACATAGCCTTTTCGGTGGGCTTTGAGAGCCTGCGGACCTTCAACAGGATTTTTCCCAAGTTCATGGGGGTCACCCCGGAAAAGTACCGAAGACAGAACAGGCAGTGATACGCTTCCGGGTTACTCGATCACGTCGTAAACAAGGTCAAAATGGGCAAGGCACGAGAGTACTGCCTTGAGGGGCATTCCTTCGGTGACTGATTTCAAATGGTCATTGTCCACACCCCTGTATTTCCAGGATCCCTCGAAAACATCGATGGAGCCGGAATAATCCAGGGAATCAATGTGATAGAGCTTGATTTCCATGAGGTGCTCTCCCATATCGGTTGTTTGTGCCAGGGCTGCCTGATTGCCGGGCCGCCCTTGTGCGGTACAGGATGTTGCGGCTGATCCCCGGTTTCCTGCCGGAAATCGTTCCCGGTACAGTTTCTCGCGCCCTGGGTCCGCGTCAATGAAAATATCGGATGATTATATCCTGCCAGGCTGTAAAGGGGAGCATTTCATGCCATACCGTCCGCTTCCGCTGTTTGCCAACATGCCCCATAATCCTTACCCATATTGTTTTTTTTGTATACAAATCATGGATTTTATTTATTGGTATTTTACTTGACGCTATCAGTTTATAGTAATATTTTAATTTATCAGCAGTGTTAGCCAAAAACGGGTCAATCCGGTCCGATATCACGGGAACCCGGCGCCTCCAATAAAAATATACCGGAGACTAATTATTTTATTGCCGGAAGTCGAAATTATAGTAACCGCATAATATTTAATGTAGGGTCTGTGGAATGAGCAAATGGTCAATTAGCGGCGGTACGATATTAACTCCCGAAAAAACAATCAAGAAGGGCTCCATCGTCATCAACAATGGGAAGTTCTCCTCGGTATCCGCGGACGGGGGCGCCCCCATTAACCTCGACGCAGGCAACTGCGTCATCGTGCCGGGCCTCATCAATGCCCACGATCACCTCCTGGGGACCTACTACCCCAAGATCGGGAACGGCCCCTATATCAACTGGCTCCCCTGGGACAACGACCTGAAGAGCTCCCCCATCTACGAAGAGCGGTGCCAGATAGAGAACCGCGACCTGTATCTCCTCGGAGCGTACCGGAACCTGGTGTCCGGCGTGACCCTGGTGTCGGACCACATGCCCCATTTCGTGGGGGACCAGTTTTACGACATCCTGCCCACCCGGGCAATCAAGAAGTTCGCCCTGTCCCATTCCGTGGCGTCCTTCGCCCTTGCCTGGGGCGACGGCATCACCGTCGAGTACAAGAAGGCCCTGAAGGAAAACATTCCCTACGTCACGCATATAGCCGAAGGCTTTGACGACGAAACAAAGCAGGACCTGAAGGTCATAGACCGCCTCGGCGGCCTCGGCGACCATTCGGTCTTCATTCACTGCATCGCCTTTTCCGACGATGACCTGGACCTGGTCAGGGAGCGCGGCGCCTCCTGCGTCTGGTGCTGCGATTCCAACATGTTCATGTACAACAAAACGATGGACGCGAAGAAGTTCCTCAAGAAGGGGATCAACCTGTGCATCGGCACCGACTCGTCCGCAACGGGCGGCGAGACCCTCCTCTATGAGATGAAGTACGACAAGATGATATACCACCGCCTTTACGGCGAAGACCTGGCTGACGACCTGATACTCAAGATGGTCACCGTCAACCCGGCCCGGGCCTTCCGCCGGAACGACCTCGGCCGCATCGAGGAAGGCTGCACCGCCGACCTGTGCCTCTTCAGGGACCGTGGCGGATCGCCCGCCGGATCAATAGTCAACGCCCACCTGCGCGATGTCATGCTGGTCGTTATTGACGGCAGGCCCGTGTACGGCGATGCCGCGTACGCGGCGGTCTTCGACGATCTGGGCGTCGCGTACAGCCGGGTCGTGATGGACGGCGTTGACAAGATCGTCATCGGTGACCCCGCCGGTCTGCTGCGGAGGATCAGCAGGGCCGTCGGGTTCAAAAAGGAATTTCCGTTCCTTCCCATAGATTTTGACATATAGATCACGGGGGTCGCACAATGTCCAACGGCGCCGGAGGGCCATCGGGAATCATAACCCGGACATACAAGTCGGGGTCGATCATATATTTCGAGGGCGACAAGAGCGAATACATCTATATCCTGAAGGCCGGCAAGGTGTTCCTCACGACGATAAAGCTGGACACCGGGGAAGAATATAAGGAAGAGGTCCGGCAAGGAGAGTTCTTCGGCGTCAAATCGGCCCTCGGTAAATATCCCCGCGAGGACACGGCCCAGACCGTGGGGAACACCACGGTGCTCGTCCTCACCCCCGCCGATTTCGAGCGCCTGGTCCTGAAAAACGCCAATGTCGTCAAAAAGATGCTCCGCGTTTTCAGCAACCAGCTGCGGCGAATCGTCAAGATGGAGCGGTCGGTGCTGGGCGAGACCGAGATCGTCAACCCGGACGCCGAGCTCTTCAAGATCGGCGAGTACTACTACAAGGCGGGCGTGGTGAAGCACGCACAGTACGCGTACAAGCGCTACATGGAATACTACCCCGACGGGGAAAAGGCCGCCCTGGCCATGAAACGGATCAGGGGCATCGACGCCGGGGAGCCGGCTCCTCCCGATATCGGCGGCCATGACGCCGGACCGGCGCCGGCGCCTCCGAAGCAGGCCGAGGCCGACTTCTCTTTTGACGAGCCGGACCAGTCAAAGGATAAGGACATGATCGATTTCGACGATTCGACCCACGAGGACGAGGCGCCCTCGCGGGGCGGGGCGGGCAGCACGTCACTCTCGAGCGAGATGGACGATTTTTTCGCCGACACCAAGGCGCCCGCCCTGGACGATTTCGACGTCGATGTCACCATGAGCGATTCCCCCCGCGACCTGAACGACGCGGCGGACACGTCCTTCGGCAGGGGGAATTACCCGATGGCACTGGAGCTGTACCAGAAGATCATAAGCCTGAACAGGACCGCAAGCCCCGAGGATAAGAAGCTGTACGAAAAGGCCCACTTCGACGCCGGCCGGTGCTTCATTGAAATGGGGAAGCCGAAGGAGGCCCTGGACCTCATGTCGAAGGTGCTGCGGAATTTCACCGGCTCGCCCTATCTGAAACCGGCGATTTTCCACATCGGCATGATCTTTGAATCGGTGAACCAGAAGGAAAAGGCGATAACCTATTATAATAAGGTCCTGAACATGTCGCCGAAGGACAAGCTGAACGGCGACGCGCTGACCAAGATCAAGCAACTGCAGGGGAAGTAGCTCTATGGCGATGGCTCTTGATGAACGGTTTTTCGAGAAGTTCGGCGTCGAGTACGCCCCGAACGAGATCATATTCTGCGAATGGGAGCCGGGCAATGAATTCTATTTCATACAGTCCGGCAACGTGCGCATCGTCAAGTTCATCCAGAACCGCGAGAAAAACCTGAGCGTGCTCACCGACGGCGACGTGTTCGGCGAGATGGCGATCCTCGAGGAGCAGCCCCGCTCCGCGACGGCGATCGCCATAGACCACGTCAAGCTCCTCAAGTTCCACCGCGACAATTTCGACACCCTCATGGCCGGCAACCCGCAGCTGGCGTTCAAGCTCCTGGTTATCTTTTCCAAGCGGATCTATGACGCCAAGCGGCGCCTCATGATCCTCCTCCTGGAGGAGCCGCAGCTCAAGGTTATGGACGTCCTCGTCATGCTCGCCGAGCAGGACCCCCACCTGGATCTGCAGAACGAGATAACCCTCCAGGTGACGGCGCAGGACGTGGCGCGGTGGGCGGGCCTTACCGAGGACGACGCGCAAAAAGAATTGACACATTTAAGCCGCACTGACAAAATTGAAATGTTCGGTGACAAGATCGTTGTTAAGAAGATCAGGGAATTCCAGCGGCTTGTTGCTTCTCGACGCAAGAGCATGTACCAGTAGAGGCCCAACGCATCGTTACCGATCCGTACGTGTCTATGCCCACATAGAAAACGACAATGCTCCCGTAGCTCAGGAGGATAGAGCAGTGGTTTCCTAAACCATGTGCCGGAGGTTCGAGTCCTCCCGGGAGCGCATTATAGATAGAGCGGCCCTGACCGTTCTTTTTTTACGCGGGAAAACGATGGAAGATAAATTGAATAAGATAGCCGAACGGTTCCGCGAACTGGAACTGGAGATGAGCAAGCCCGAGGTCATAGCGGACCAGAGCCGCTTCAGGGTCCTGACCAGGGAGCGTTCCCAGCTCGCCCCGATCATCAGCGCCTACGAGGACTACAAAAGGTTCAGGCAGGAACTTGCAGAATCGGAGTCCCTGCTCACCCAGGAAAAAGACCCGGAGATGAGGGAGATGCTCCAGGCCGAGGTGGCCGATTTGAGGCACAAGATAGAGGATCTTGACCGGAAGCTGCTCATCATGCTGCTCCCCAAGGACCCCAATTCCGGCAAGGACGTCATCATGGAGATCAGGGCCGGCACCGGCGGAGAGGAAGCCGCCCTGTTCGCGGCCGACCTGTTCCGGATGTACAGCCGCTACGCTGACCTCAAGGGATGGAAGATGGAATACCTGAGCGTGAGCGATACCGGCCTCGGCGGGTACAAGGAGATCATCGTGTCCATCCGGAGCCCGGAGGCCTATGACCACCTGAAGTACGAGTCGGGTGGCCACCGGGTGCAGCGGGTCCCCACCACCGAGGCCGGGGGCCGCATCCACACATCCGCCGTGACCGTTGCGGTCCTTGCCGAGGCGGAGGAAGACGAGATCGACATAAACCCGGACGACCTCCGCATCGACGTGTACCGTTCGTCGGGGCACGGCGGCCAGTCCGTGAACACGACGGACTCGGCGGTGCGGATAACGCACCTCCCGACCGGCATGGTCGTCACCTGCCAGGACGAGAAGTCCCAGCTTAAAAACAAGACCAAGGCCCTGCGGGTCCTCCGGGCGCGCCTTCTCGAAAAGGCCAACAAGGAGCGGGCGGAGCGCGAGGCGGCCCTGCGCAAGTCCCAGGTCGGTTCGGGCGACCGGAGCGAACGCATCCGAACGTATAACTATCCCCAGTCGAGGCTGACCGACCACCGCATCGGCCTCACCCTCTATTCCCTTGAAAAGATCCTCGAGGGGGAGCTTGACCCGGTCATCGAGGCGCTCAAGAAAAATGAAATCGAACAGGAACTCAAGAAGGTCGATATATAGCTGCGAGGTGTAAGCGTGCGCGTATCCGAGATGCTTGCGGCTGTCGCGGGGCAGCTGAAGGACGCCGGCATACCGAGCCCGACGCTGGACGCGGAGCTCCTGGTCGCCAGTGTTCTCGGCACGGACCGGTACCGGCTCCGGGTCGCCGATGACCGCGAACTTGACCGCGGTGAAACAGCCAGGATAGGCCGCCTGGCGCGCCGCAGGCTCAGCTTCGAGCCGGTGGCCTATATCCTCGGGACCAAGGAATTCTATTCCCTCGATTTTGACGTGAACCGGGACGTCCTTGTCCCGCGTCCGGAAACCGAGCTCCTCGTGGACATGGCGGTCTATTACGCAAAGCAGAACGCCGCGGTCGTCGACATCGGGACCGGCTCGGGCGCCATCGCGGTATCGGTGAAGCACAGCAGGGCCGACCTGGAGGTGCACGCAACCGACATTTCCCCGCGGGCGCTGAAGGTGGCGCGCAGGAACGCGGTCCGCATCCTCGGGAAAAACCGGATCAGGTTCCACCGGGGTGACCTCTTCGAGCCGCTCGAAGGCATGCGGTTCCAGGTGATCGCGGTGAACCCGCCCTACGTCGACAGGGGGACATCCGCATCGCTGCAGAATGACCTTGCCTTTGAGCCGGAAGAGGCCCTGTTTTCCGAAAAGGGCGGCAGGGAAACCACCGAGCGGGTCATCAACCAGGCAGGGCCGTTCCTCACCGGCGACGGCGTTCTCATCATGGAGATCGGAGACGGTATGAAGGATTTCGTGAAAGAAACCGGCACCGGTGCAGGCTATACCGTGTCCGTGCTGAATGACTATGCCGGCCTGCCCCGGGTAGCGGTAATGAAAAAATAAGACCGGCGGGAGAATATGGCGGCCACACCGATCCTGACAAACCAGTTCAAGAAAATCACCACCTTTGTCTATATCCTGATCCTCCTGTATATCGTCAATGTCATCTTTGTCCTGAAGTACAAGTGGGACGTGATCCCCATCATCGTGAACGTGTACCTCTACGTGTTCTCCTTCTATCTCATATTCAATTTTTCCATGATAGATATACCGCCCCTGAAGGAGGAGTACCGTAACCTGTACCGACGCTTCGGGACCCTGATCCTCTTTGCCAAGACCCGGGTGTTCCCCTTTGTCCTCGTGTACACGACCACGGTCATCTACACGCTCATCAATTACCTGGACAAGGAGAACTGGCCGTGGAACCCGATCCTGGAGCTCCTGGACGGCAGGTTTTTCAACACCGTGTTCTATTCGCTCATCCTTCTCCTCATCCTGAAGTTCAACCGGCGTCCGAAGATAACGCTCCTGCTCTTCGTCGGCGGGGCTGCGATCTATTTCCTCATATATCAGCTCGTGTTCTACTTTACCCCCAGCGGCGCAGTGATGTCGGGTCTCAAAATATTCCAGATAACCATCGGCCTTATCATGATCGCGTATGAATTCATGGCCGATAAAATAACCGTAGATGCGCGTAAAATCCGAAAATCGATCATCACCGGGCTCCTCATGGGAATGCTGATGTACTCCTGCATCGTGCTGACCCTCATCATGCTCTATGAATTCACGTCCTTCGCGTCATACCCGCAGGCCCGGTCGGCGCAGATCCTGATGCGGCTTGGGTACTCCTTCCCGCTGAAAGACTTCAAGACGATCGTGACCGGGACTTCAAATCCCTACTATCTGTATGATTACATCTATTATTCCCGGGCCTATAAGCGGCCCGTCGCCATCACGGCGACCGAATGGGAAAACCTGATACTGTCGGGCTCGATGGAGGTTTCAAACATCATCGCCTTCTATATCCAGTACCTGGACATCGACATCCAGTACCAGCAGTTGATCTCCTATGCCGAGCGGCGGTCCGTCGATTCGGGCGAGGCCCTCGTCAACTCGGCCTATTACTCGCGGTACATGTCGCGGTACTGCGAGAAGAACATGGCGGACATGGCGGAACGCTACGGCAAGGGTAACCGCTATTTCAAGATATGGCTGATCAGGGTCACATCGGAATCGAAAAGCCTGGAAACCATCCCCTTCCTGGTCACGATCCTGACCGACATCAATCCCCTCCTTTCGCAGGAGGCGTACCTTTCCCTCGCCAAGGTGACCGGGCTGGACCCGGCAAAGGAAATGAAGGAACGGATCAACAGCCCCCGGGTGGTCGCGTCATTTATGAAGTTTTATCGGGACTCGCGCAAAACCCGGTGACGGGGCACCCGTCGCAGAGGGGCAGCCGCGCCCTGCAGGTAGCCCTGCCGTGGCGGATAAAAAGGAGATGGGCGTGGGTCCAGAGGCGCTCCGGTATGAACTTCGTGAGTTCCCTCTCCACAACCAGGGGGTCGCGCGAGTCCGCGTAGGCAAGGCGGTTGGCGATCCGTAAGATATGGGTGTCCACGGCCAGGGCCGGTATCCCGAAGCCCATCGAGAGGATGACGTTCGCCGATTTTCTTCCGATGCCGGGCAGGGCCACGAGTTCTTCGCGGGTACCGGGCAGCTTCCCGCTGAAATTTTCCACCACCTCCCGCGCCATGTCCACGATGTTTTTCGCCTTGTTCCGGTAAAAGCCGGTGCTCCGTATGATCCGGCGCACGTCGGCACGGCGCGCCTGGGCCAGGCTTGCAAAATCCGGATAGGCACGGAAGAGCTCCCCCGTGACCGCATTGACCTGTTTGTCCGTGGTCTGCGCGGACAGCACCACCGCAACTGCGAGCTGGTACAGGTTGCCGTATTTCAGATCCGGCTTCGCGTCAGGGTAGTGTTTGATAAGGGTCCGGATGATTTTATCAGAAAGATTTTTTGTCATTTTAATCAATGTAACCTCACCCCCCCGGCCCCCTCTCCATCAAATGGCGAGGGGGAGATGTTCTTAACACGGTAAACCCCCAAAACATCCGCCCGAAGGGCGGAAACCTATCGGGGTGGTGTTTGAGGCGAGTCCCACGCAGTGGGCGAGCCGAGTTCACCCCGATAGCCCGTCGCGGCGTCTGAGCGACTGGGGTGATGGGTATCGAAAGGGGAAGAGGGGAGCCCCTCTTCCCCTTTCGATAATGCCGACCCGCCACCGGTTCATATTTTCATAAGTATTTCCCTCATCGCCTCAAGGGCTTTGGCGCGGTGGCTGATCCGGTTTTTCACTTCAAGCGGCAGCTCCGCCATGGTCTTGCCCCTGTCGGGTAGAAAAAAGATCGGGTCGTAGCCGAAGCCGTGGGATCCCTTCAACGATTCGGCAATCGTGCCCTCGCAGATCCCCTCGGCGGATAAGGTTTTGCCGTCGGGAAACACCACGGCGATGACGCAGACGAACCGCGCCGCGCGCCGTTCTGCCGGAACGCCCCGCATCTCATCCAGGATCATCCTGTTTTTGGCGGTGTCATCGGCCGATGCGCCGCCGTAGCGCGCCGACAGAACGCCCGGCCGTCCGTCAAGGGCGTCGATGACCAGGCCTGAATCGTCCGCCATGGAGGGGAGGCCGGTGAAGGCGGCTATCTCCGCCGCTTTTTTCCGGGCGTTCTCGAGAAAGGTCGCGCCGTCTTCAATCACTTCCGGGGGATCGGTGAAATCGCTCAGGGGAACCAGGGTGAGGCCCTTCATCGCGGAAAATTTATCCTGGATTTCCCGTATTTTGTTCCTGTTGCCCGTGGCGATGACCAGCCTGAGCCGTTCCATCCTTGTCGTCTCTGTCATTGGCGGTGTTCCTGTCGCATTTTTTCATTGATCCGGCGCCTGACGACGGCCCAACTCCATTTCGTTCAAGATTTTTCTCGTATCATGAAAAAACAGATTGAAATACCGGCCGAAATTTATCAAATATAATTTACATATCCGGATGCGTGCGGGGGGTGCATGAGGCTTAATTTTATCACATTCGTTTTTCTCGTGATTTCCGACAGCGGGGTCATTGCCGCACTGCTGTTCCTCTATTCGCGGTATCATATTATCCACAGCAGGATGGTTTACATTCTCGCCGGATGCATCATCCTCATGCTTGTCCTCAGGGCGTTCCTTTTTTTCATGACGAACTGGATTTATTACCGGAAGGGCATCAATAAAATCAAAGGGGTGGTGTCCGATTTCAAGAAGGGAAAATTCGCCCAGAGCTACCGGGAAGTCAAGGTCGTCAACGATCTCGATGAAATACTGAGAGAGCTCGTGGTGGCCGGGCGGCATCTGGACAGCACCATGACGGCCCAGAAGAAGGAGATCGACAACTTCATCGAACTCTACAACAGCATCATATTTTCCATCAGCTCCTACTTCATGGTCCTTGACGATGAGGACCGCGTTCTCTTTGCCAACGACGGGTTCTACAAAAAATTCCAGTTCCAGAGCGACGAGGTCTACGGCAAGAAGATAGAGGATATCTTTTATTTTGTCAACGCCCGGCTCAAGGGGGGGATCACCCAGGTGCGGCAGACCGGCAAGACCGTCGTGCTGGAAAAGACGCACCTTCTCACGCTGAACAAGATATCCATCATCGCCGACATCAAGATCTCCAACATCGTGGTGAAGGACGCGAACCAGATCATCATCATCATAGACGACGTCACCAAGAAGCTCCGGAATGATTACCAGATCTCCCTGATGAGCCAGATATCGGAATCGATACAGAAGGACGACGAGATCGACCGGGTCCTTTTCACGATACTGACCGGCGTAACTTCGGGGACCGGCCTGGGGTTCAACCGGGCCATGCTCTTCCTTGTCGAGGAGGGCATGCTGGTGGGAAAAATGGCGGTGGGCCCCGATTCCTTCGAGGAGGCAATCCAGATCTGGACCGCCGCCTCGACCACCTCCGGCGATACATCGTTTGTGGAGATCAAGAGCGCGGAAATGAAGGCGGGGGTCAACCTGCTCAACCGGGTCCTCGCGGCCCGCTTCCCCGTGAAAGCCGACAACATCTTCACCAGGGCGCTGAACGGGAGGGAGAACATCCATGTCGCTGATTCGTGGAACGATGAGCGGGTAGGCGGGGAGGTCAGGGATCTGATGGACGTCAAAGAGTTCATCGTCACGCCCCTGGTGGTCGTGAACAAGGGCATCGGCATCATCGTGGCCGACAACAAGTTCAACAACGCGCCGATCATGAAGGAAAACATCGAGCTGCTCTCGATATTCGCGTCGCAGGCGGCCATGTCCATAGAAAGCTATTCCAACCTTGACACGGTGCGCAGCGAGATGCAGAAGCTGTCCGAGCGGCAGGAGGCGATCGTCGAATCGGAGAAGCTCGCCGCGGTGGGACGGATCGCCGCCCACATGGCCCACGAGATACGCAACCCGCTGGTGACCATGGGCGGGTACGCCCGGCGGATCATGCAGATGCCCAAGGAAAAATCCAAGGTCAGCAAGAAGATCGATACCTCGGCCGAGATCATCCTCAAGGAGTGCGAACGCCTTGAGAAGACCCTCTCGAACGTGATGGACTTTTCGCGTCCTGCCAAGTTCATCAAGGAATTCAACAATATCAACGAGGTCATCCGGGACACGGTCAGCCTCTTGAAAAATCTTTTCCAGGAGAAAAAGGTGGAGGTCGGCATGGAGCTGAGCGAGGATATCCCCCTTGTCAAATCCGACTTTAACCAAATGAAGCAGGTCATGCTGAACCTGCTGCAGAATTCCCTTGATGCGACGCCGGCAGGAGGGGCCATTCGTGTCAGGTCCAGAAGCGAAGCCGACCTCATTGAGATCACCATCAGCGACACCGGCTCGGGAATCGGCGAAGAGGACCCCAATGTCGTATTCGAGCCTTTTTATTCCACCAAGGTCACCGGCGTCGGCCTGGGCCTGGCCATTGTGAAAAAGATCATCAAGGACCACAACGGCACCATTCGCGCGTCGAACCGCGAGGGTGGCGGGGCGGAATTTACCATACGACTGCCGGTCCCGGGCTGACAGGGACACTTTCCCGGGTGCTTTAAACGCTGTTTAACCGGATAATTGGGCGCCCCGCGTGAAATTAATTGATTGAAAAAATTCCGCGATTCTTATACATTATTAATCGCGGTCCAGTTTGTCAGGGAGGGAGGTTTTTTATGGCCAAATTACTGATCGTCGAGGATGAAAAACACCAGCGGGAACTCTACGCGATGGAGTTCGAGGACGCGGGCTACGAGGTGGACCAGGCCTCCAACGGGAAAGAGGCGGTGGAACTGGTAAAGGCAAACAAGTACGACCTGGTCATCATGGATATACGCATGCCGGAGATGGACGGCATCGAGGCGCTGGGTAAGATACTGTCGCGGGACAAAAAAATACCAATCATCATCTATACCGCGTATTCGAACTATAAAAGCAATTTCATGACCTGGACCGCCGATGCCTATGTGACAAAATCCTCTAACCTTGATGAAATCAAGAACAAGGTGGGCGAAATACTTGCCGCGCGGGCCTGAAACCGGGGGTGCGTGACGCCGTATCGCCATGGCCCCGTTACATGAAGGCGCGGTTCATGGACCGCGCCGACAAAAAAAAGGATGCCCGAGGGCATCCTTTTTAGCATTCATTGTTGAAAGATTACTTCTTGACTTCTTCTTTCTTCTCTTCTTTTTTCTCTTCGCCAGCGGGAGCTGCTTCGTCAGCTTTTTGTTCTTCTACTGCGGGCTCTTCCGGTTTGTCAGCTTTTTTGCAAGCAACAAAGCCAGCGCTGAAAGCGAGAGCAAAGATGGATACGAAGATCAAAGTAAAAATTCTTTTCATGCTATGTACTCCTTCTGTTTGTATTATAAATTTTGTGCATCATTAGTATAATGCCTTTTAAAAATCAATAAAAAAAATAAAAAAACTTAAAATTCTTATCATGATAAAAGAAATTTAAAATTCTTTCATTCTTGAATGATTTTCATGACATATAAGATAAAAAAATATACGCCGTCAATATATTTTATTAATTTTTTTATATTTTTTTATAAATCATCATCCAAGTTAAATAAAGCCGGCCAGATTCTTTGATATTTTTTCCACATCCTTTCTGCTAAGGGTTGGATATACAGGAAGGGAGAACAGCTTCCTTGAGAGGCGCTCGCTGTTGGGAAAATCGGATCCATTCAGTCCGAGGAGGCTGTGAAGGGGACAGGCAATGGGCCGAACCACTTCAATCCTGTTCTTTCTCCAATATGTTTCAACCTTTTCATTGGACAGGTTGAACTGTACCGGAAAAGCCTGGTAGGCAAATCGGTCATTATACTGAAAGGGCGTTTTATGGGGGGTTATGCGGATGGAATCGTGGTAAATCCGCGCTATTTCCCTTCTCCGGTGAAGCAAATCGGCCAGTTTTGCCAGTTGCGAAATGCCCATGGCTCCCTGGAAATCGGTCATGGAATAGTCAAAATGGATATGTTCCTCCCCATTGCCCCGGAAATCCTTCATTACCGAATAATTTTTTGAATTATTGGTAAATATCATGCCGCCGTTTCCGGTGGTGATAATTCCAGCCGGGTCGAAGGAGGCGATGGTAAAGGCTCCAAGCCTGCCAGTCGGAACTTCGTCTATCTCGGTTCCAATGGCATGGGAAATGTCTTCTATAACGGGCAAGTGGAGTTCCTCAAGGCCCTGGGTCGGAAAATGAAAGCCGAAAAGATGGCCGATAATGACCGCCTTTGTCTTTTCGGTTACCATCCCCTGTATGTCCGCTATGGTCGGGAAAAGGGAGTCTTTCTCAATGTCAACCAGGACGGCCTTGCCCCCGGTCATGGTGAGGGCGCTCAGGGGGGCCTGAGAAAAGTAGGAAGGCATGATTATTTCATCGGCATCACCGATTTCCAGGGCCTTGAAAACCAGGTGATAGGCCGCCGTAAGGGAGCTTGTCGCCACGGCATATTTAAGGCCTATCATTTTTGCCAGGGTCGATTCAAAGGTTTTCACCGATTCGCCCGCAACCAGGTCATCGTTGATGAGGCAGTCCAGGACCGCTTCAAGTTCTTTCCGGGTAATGGTGGGTTTGCTGGATACGATCTTCATACCCTTCCCTTTCGCATGTGTTTCCGGTATTATAACTGATGGGTTGTTCATAGGGAATATCTTTTTTCTCCAATAACTAAATTAATTCCATATGGTCAAGAATGTTTTATGTCTCATTGAAAAAAATCCCTGCGGGTCTGCCGGGGTGGGGATTAACACCCGCGGCGGCAGAGAATTTTATCATAAAGCTTATTTTTATTATGTCCGATATACTAAAGAGAACATTATATGCAGTGCAGCAGGTTGGAGGTACAACATGAGATCAATAGCACGGAATGGCGCCTTTATACTGGCGGGGATACTGGTGCTTTTCTTTTTGGCAAGCTGTGCCACGGATAATTCCTATGCCAAACAGCGCGATTATCGCACTGTCAAGGCGGGCGATAAGACAGATTCTGAATTCGAAGAAGAAAACAATGATTTCGGCGCAGGGGACAGCAAGGACGATGCCGCATGGTCGAACAAAAAGTCCGGCGGCGATGATGAAGGCGATCGTCAGGAAGGAGATTCCTCATATAAAAAAGGCGTTTATTATCAGACCGGCCCGGCTTCGTGGTACGGCCGTGAATTCAACGGAAAGAAAACCGCGTCCGGCGAGCGCTTCGACATGAACGGTTTGACGGCGGCCCACAGGACGCTCCCTTTCGGCACGGTCCTCAGGGTAAAGAATTTCGACAACGGCAAGTCCGTAACGGTGCGGGTCAATGACCGCGGCCCCTATCGCGGCAAAAGGATTATCGATCTCTCCTATGGAGCGGCAAAAAAAATCGGCATGCTAAAGGACGGTCAGACGCAGGTCGGTATTCAGATCATCAGGAAAGGCGGCGATGCCGGGGAGAACGACCGGGACATGAACAGCGGCAGGAACGGCGCTATAGAAGCGGTATCTGACGAGACGGGCAATGACGCTCCGTCAGACAGCGGCTCCTATGCGGTTCAGGCGGGCGCCTTTTATTCCAGGCACAATGCCGAGCAGCTGAAATCAAGGATCGAGGGATTGACCAGCAAGCCGGTCGTCATAGTCAATGACGGCGACATGTACAAGGTAAGGATCGAGGGTCTTGAATCAAAAAATGACGTGAACAGGCTGAAACAGTCCCTTTCTAATGAAGATATTCCTTCATACCTGATAAAAAAGCATGAATAGTTGATTCGTTGTTTTTGCCCAAGAGACGGCACGGAAGTGCCGTTTTTTCTGGTTCCGTGCTCCCCGGTTGGAGCATATAGCTGTCGGAAGCCCGTGCCATTTCTTATTGAAATATCAAAAAAATCCTTGATTTGAGAAAATATCAAAATTTTATTGACAAAAAGGGGGTGGTTTCTATGATTTCCACCTACCTCTGCCCACGTAGCTCAGTCGGTAGAGCATTTGCATGGTAAGCAAAAGGTCACCAGTTCGATTCTGGTCGTGGGCTCATGTGGGCGAGGACGACTGAGCTCACTGTTTCCAACACCGCTAGGGGTAATTCCAATTATATTAATATTAATTGGTTGACTGCAGGGTAACTGCAATTTTTTGTAACACATTGTCAAAAAGCCGAGGAACGGGATATGCGCGAGATCATACTGTTGGCATGCCAGGAATGCAAGAGGCGGAATTATTCCGTCACCAAGAATAAGAAGAACCAGACCGGCAAGCTTGAGGTGAAGAAGTATTGCAAGTTCTGCAATAAGCATACGAATCACAAAGAAACCAAGGCATAGGTCGCCCGTGAATAAAATACTTGATCCTATCAGCGGGATGATGACCTTCGTTCGCGAAGCGAAGGATGAATTGAAAAAAGTCACCTGGCCGACGAGGGACGAGGTGACGAGCTTTACGATGGTCGTTGTGGTGGCCCTGTTGGCGATCTCGTTGTTTCTCTGGCTCGTGGATACCGGGCTCATGTATCTGATAAAAACGGTAATGAAATAGATTATGGCGAAAGAGTGGTATGTTGTTCACACCTATTCAGGCCACGAGAACAAGGTCAAGCTTGCTCTCGAGAAGGAAGCTGAGAAGCGCGGCCTGCAGGAGAAGCTGATCCAGGTAAAGATACCTACCGTGGAGGTCCCCGAGGTCAAGGACGGGAAAAAGCGTGTCAGGTCGAAAAAATTCTTTCCCGGGTACGTCCTTGTGGAGATGGAGTTCGATGACGAGACCTGGGGCCTGGTCAAGGGCATCACCGGCGTCACCAACTTCGTCGGCGCGTACGGGTCGAGCAAGCCGAAGCCGCTGACCAAAGAGGAGGTCAATTCCCTTTTCGACCAGATGGGCGAGCAGAAAGTGAAGGAAAAGATATCCACCGTCGTGGATTTCTCGGTGGGCGAGCACGTGAAGGTAATAGACGGTCCGTTCAACAATTTCAGCGGCGTCGTCGAGGAAGTATACCCGGAAAAAGGCAGGCTCCGGGTGAAGGTCGAGATATTCGGCCGTGGCACGCCGGTGGAGCTTGACTTTCTGCAGGTCGGCAAGATATAGCGATAATTTATTATTTAAAGAAGAAATTTCTTTTTTGTTTACTACTATAGAGGAATAATATGGCAAAGAAAGTTAAAACCGTTGTTACTGAAATCAAGCTGCAGATACCCGGCGGCCAGGCGAACCCGGCTCCTCCGGTCGGTCCCGCCCTGGGACAGCACGGCCTGAACATCATGGATTTCTGCAAGTCCTTCAACGAGAAGACGAAAGACCAGATGGGAACGATCCTCCCGATCATCATCACCGTGTATGATGACCGGACCTACACGTTTGTCATCAAGACGCCCCCGGCGGCGGTCCTGATAAAAAAATCGCTGAAGATTGAGAAGGGGTCCCCGGAGCCGAACAAAACGAAGGTGGGCACCATCAACAGGAAACAGCTTGAAGAGATCGCAAGCACCAAGATGCCCGACATCAATGCGAATGATCTGGACGCGGCCGTCAAGATCATAGCCGGGACCGCCCGGTCGATGGGCGTCGATGTCGCCGAGTAATCGGCCGCCTGATAGATACAATTTCGAGGTACGTGAGCAATGAAACGTGGTAAAAAAATAATAGCGGCCAGGACCAGGGTCGACCGGAACAAGCTGTACAACGTCGACGAAGCGGTCAAGCTGATGAAGGAGTGTAAGTATTCCAAGTTCGACGAAACGGTTGATATTCAGATCAAGCTTATCCACAAGAGCTTCCAGAACATCCGCGGGTCCGCGAGCCTTCCCGCCGGCACCGGCAAGGAAAAAAAGGTCCTTGTCATCTGCAAGGGCGACAAGCAGCGTGAAGCCCAGGAAGCCGGCGCCGACTACGTGGGCGCCGAGGATATGATCGAGAAGATCAAGACCGGGTGGATCGATTTCCAGGCTGTCGTCGCGACCCCCGACATGATGAAGGAAGTCGGAAAACTGGGGCAGACCCTCGGCAAAAAGGGCCTCATGCCGAAGCCGAAATCGGGCACCGTGACCGAGGACATCAAGGGAATCGTGAAGGAGCTCAAGGGAGGCCGGGTCGAGTACAAGTCGGACAAGACCGGCGTCATCCACATGGGGATCGGCAAGATCTCATTCGCCGATGACGCTCTCATAAGCAACATCAGCGCCTTCTTCAACCAGGTCATGAAAGACAAGCCCTCCGATGCCAAGGGCAATTATATAAAGTCGGTGTTCATCAGCTCCTCCATGGGGCCTGGCATCAAACTCAATCATAAGGGGATTGAAAAATAATGGTAAAGCAATATAAAGTAGATGAAGTCTCGTCCATGGTCGACCAGCTCAAGGATAAGGGAAACATTATCCTCACGAACTATTCCGGCATCAGGGTCAAAGACCTGAGCAAGCTCCGCAAGACCCTCAGAAGCAAGAACGCCGAGTACCGCGTCGTCAAGAACACCCTCTTCAAGCGCGCCCTGAAGGAAGTCGGCATCGAAGGTCTAGACGAGTACCTGAAGGGGCCGGTTGCGGTCGCCTTCGCCAAGGACGATGTCGGCGATGTAGCCAAGGCCCTCAAAGACTTCGCTAAAGACGTTGAGAAGTTCAGCTATTCCGCAGGCTACGTGGACAAGGTGCTGTATAACAGCGACCAGATCAAGAGGATAGCGGACCTTCCTTCAAAAGAGGTCGTCCTTGCCCAGCTGCTGGGAATGATCAACGGTCCGGCCCGGGGCATCGCCGTCGGCATGAACCAGATCATGGCTTCACTGGCGCGGGGCATCAAGGCAGTGGCCGAGGCGCAAAACAAGCAGTAACGGGGAATTTGCACGATAACCGTCCGCGGGGCGGAAAAATATAATTATTAAGTTAGAAAAGGTTCTGTTTCCAGTGTATATATAATATGCGGATACAATGCCTTTATAGGTTTTTACGATTCAATCGTATTAACTTGAAGAAATTCACTAAGTATAAAGGAGAATTACAATGGCTAATGTTCAAGAATTACTCGATGCGATCGGCTCCCTGACGCTCATCGAAGCGGCGGAGCTGGTCAAGGCGATGGAAGAAAAATTCGGCATTTCGGCCGCCGCTCCGGTCGCGGTAGCGGCCGCGGCAGGTCCCGCTGCAGCAGCTGAAGCGGCTGATGAGAAAACCGAGTTTGACGTGATACTGGCGGGCTTCGGCGACAACAAGGTCGCGGTCATCAAGGAAGTCCGGACCATCACCGGTCTCGGTCTCAAAGAAGCGAAAGAACTCGTCGAAGCCGGCGGCAAACCGGTCAAAGAAAAAGTTTCCAAGGAAGAAGCTGAGAAAATCAAGCAGCAGCTGGTTGCGGCAGGCGCGACAGTTGAGGTTAAATAATCTGGCGAGTGATAATCATTTTTTTCCACAATAAACGGGCAACAGGTTTGGTTGGCAACAATCAAACCTTTTGGCGTTTTTAAACATCTCGGTAAAGGTTTAAACATCCATGCAAGAGTCAAAAAAAGTCGTTAATTTTGGCAAGATTATGACGGGTCTTGAGCTGCCCAACTTGATAGAAATCCAGCTGAAGTCCTATGACTGGTTCCTCCAGCCGGGCGCGGTCAAGAAGAAGTCCCAGGGGCTTCAGGCCGTGTTCGAGGAAATCTTCCCCATCGAGAGCCCCCACGAGGACGTCGTGCTCGAGTATCTCGACTATGAGATCGGCGAGCCGAAATACTCGGAGCTCGAGTCAAAGGAACGGGATGTGACCTACGCGGCGCCCTTGAAGGCCACCATACGGCTCATCAGGAAGGACAGCATGGAGGTGCGGGAGCAGTCGGTGTACATGGGGGACATTCCCCTCATGACGCCCCGCGGGACCTTTATCATCAACGGCGCGGAGCGTGTCGTTGTTAACCAACTGCACCGTTCGCCCGGTATCTTTTTCTTCTACGAGGAGGCCGAGCGCATCTACAACTACCGCGTCATTCCCGACCGCGGGTCGTGGCTTGAGTTCGAGATGGACCCGAAGGGGTACATCATTGCCCGGATCGACCGCAAAAAGAAATTCCCGGTCACGCTCCTCATCAAGGCCCTCGGGTACGAAACGGACGAAGAGGTGGTCAAACTTTTCTACAATACCAAGGTCATCCGGCTGAAGGGCGACGAGGAGTTTGCGATTCTCAACGGCAAGCGGGTCGCCCGCGATGTGGTGAGCAAACAGACCGGCGAAGTGATCATCGAGGTCGGCGAGAGGATCAGCATGGACATGATCGATCGCCTGAAAGAGGAAAAGGTCCATGACGTCGAGGTGATCGAATTTCCCAACAACAAGGAAGACTCCTACCTGAGCGCGACCCTGGAGGTCGAGAAGGAGTTCATCAACAAGCACGTGAAGTCCCCGGCCGCAGGCGAGCTCAAGAAGTCTGACCTGGCCCTTCTGACCATTCACGCCATCATGTGGCAGAGCGAGCCGACGAACCTTGAGAACGCGACCGAACACTTCAAGCGTCTCTTCTTCGACCCCAAGACCTACAGTCTGGGCGCGGTGGGGCGCTACAAGATCTCGAGCAAATTCGGGATGGACGACTTCGCCACCCAGACCCTGAAGCCCGAAGATATCGTTTATTCGTTGAAATACTTTTTATATCTCATAGCCGAAGCGGAAGGGTACGAGATCGAGGACAATGATCCCCGTTCGAAGACCAGGAAAAAAATGATCCCGACGGTCGTTGACGACATCGACCACCTGGGCAACAGACGGGTCCGTTCCGTCGGCGAACTGATCATGAACCAGATCAAGATCGGCTTCCAGCGGATGGAGCGCGTCATCAAGGAGCGGATGACCATCCAGGACCTGGACGTCATCACCCCGCAGGCGCTGATCAGCATCAAACCGATAACGGCCGTCATCAACGAATTCTTCGGTTCGAGCCAGCTGTCCCAGTTCATGGACCAAACCAATCCCCTGGCGGAGCTCACGCACAAGCGGCGGCTGAACGCCCTGGGGCCCGGCGGTCTCTCGCGGGAACGGGCCGGTTTCGAGGTGCGGGACGTGCACCCGTCCCACTACGGGCGGATGTGCCCCATCGAGACGCCTGAAGGGCCGAACATCGGTCTCATCGTTTCCCTCAGCACCTACGCGCGCATCAACGATTACGGTTTCCTGGAGACCCCCTATCGCTATGTCGATAACGGCAAGCTGACCGACCATGTCGAGTACCTCACGGCGGACAAGGAAGACCTCTACTTTATCGCCCAGGCGAACCAGGAACTGGACGACAAGGGGCATTTCGTGAAAACCATGATCCCCTGCCGGCACCGGGGCAACTTTCCCTACAAGAGACCGAAGGAGATCCAGTACATGGACGTTGCGCCGAGCCAGATATTCTCGGTGTCCACGTGCCTGATCCCCTTCCTTGAGCATGACGACGCGAACCGGGCCCTGATGGGTTCCAACATGCAGCGCCAGGCGGTCCCCCTCATGATCGAGGAGGCGCCCTACGTGGGGACCGGCGTTGAGCCGAAGGCGGCCTATGATTCCGGCGTCCTCATGATATCCAACCATGCGGGCACGGTCGAGTCCGTCGATGCCGCGACCATCAAGATAAAAACCGGCTCCAACGAATATGTCACTTATGATATGATGAAATTCAAGAGGACCAACCAGGGCACCTGCTTCAACCAGCGACCGGTGGTCAGGCAGGGACAGAAAATCAAGAAGGGCGATGTCCTCGCCGACGGCCCTGCCACCGACAACGGCCGCCTTGCCCTGGGCAAGAACATCCTGGTGGCCTTCATGCCCTGGATGGGATACAACTTCGAGGACGCGATCCTCATTTCGGAAAAGCTTGTCGAAGAGGACACCTTCACCTCGATACACATCGAGCAGTTCGAAGTGGAGGCGCGCGAGACCAAGCTCGGGCGCGAGGTGATCACGAGGGACATCCCCAACCTGTCCGAAAAGGCGTTCCGCGACCTGGACCAGGACGGCATCGTGCGCCGCGGCGCCTACGTGCAGCCCGATGATATCCTCGTAGGCAAGGTGACCCCCAAGGGCGAGCAGGACCTGACCCCGGAATACAAGCTCCTTCATTCGATCTTCGGAGAAAAGGCGCGGGAAGTCCGCGACACCTCGCTGCGGGTCCCGAACGGCGTGGAAGGCATCGTCATAGACGTGAGGCGCTTTTCCCGCGAGCAGGGGGACGAACTGGCCCCCGGCGTGGAAGAGCTGGTGAAAGTGTATATAGCGGACAAGCGGAAGATATCGGTGGGCGACAAGATGGCGGGACGCCACGGCAACAAGGGCGTTATCTCGAAGATCGTCCCGATCTACGACATGCCGTATCTGCCCGACGGAACGCCGATGGACATCGTTCTCAACCCCCTGTCCGTCCCCTCCCGGATGAACCTGGGTCAGCTCCTTGAAACCGAGCTGGGATGGGCGGCTGAAAAGCTGAACACGCTGTTTGAGACTCCCATATTCGACGGGGCCAAGGAAAGCGATATCCGCGAACTCCTGAAGAAGTCGGGCCTGCCGGAGACGTCCAAGTCGATATTGTACGACGGCCGCACCGGGATGCCCTTCGAGCAGGAGGTCATGGTGGGCCAGATCTACATGCTGAAGCTGGCCCACATGGTGGACGACAAGATCCACGCCCGGTCAACGGGCCCGTACTCCCTGGTCACCCAGCAGCCCCTGGGCGGAAAGGCCCAGTTCGGCGGACAGCGCCTGGGCGAGATGGAGGTGTGGGCCCTCGAAGCGTACGGCGCCGCCTACACACTGCAGGAGCTTCTCACGGTCAAGTCCGATGACATGCTCGGAAGGGCGCGCATCTACGAGGCCATCGTCAAGGGCATCAATACGGCATCCCCGGGCATTCCGGAATCGTTCAACGTTCTCATCCAGGAGCTGCGCGGTCTGGCCCTCGACGTGAGGATCTATGACGACAAGGGCAAGGAGATAAGCCTCTCCGAATGGAGCGAAGGATACGGGAAAACCAAGAAGAGGATCAAGATCGATTCGCTGAAGAACATCTGACCTCGCCCTCAAGGCCTCTTTGCCCGGCACGCATTGATCAAAGGGCAGGGGAAGAGAAGGGAAGAATAGACGAGCAGCAATTAACTCTTTCAGAGGAAGCAACACATGAGAGATTTCAACGATTTCAGTTCTATCCAGATAAAATTAGCGTCGCCGGACCAGATACGCGAATGGTCCTATGGCGAGGTTAAGAAACCTGAAACCATAAATTACCGGACCCTGAAACCGGAGCGGGACGGCCTGTTCTGCGAAAAGATTTTCGGCACCACCAAGGAGTGGGAATGCTACTGCGGCAAGTTCAAGTCGATCAGATACAAGGGCGTCATCTGCGACCGCTGCGGCGTCGAGGTCACGCACTACAAGGTCCGCCGCGAGCGGGGAGGCCACATCGAGCTGGCATGCCCCGTCGCCCATATCTGGTATTACCGTTCGGTGCCGTCGAGGCTGGGCCTCCTCCTGGACCTCACGGTGAATGTGCTGAAATCAGTTCTGTATTATGAAAAATATATCGTCATCGATCCCGGCGACGCCGCGGAAGAGGACATCAAGGTCGGGGACGCCCTGGACGAGGACGCCTTCCTGGCGATGAATGAAAAGTACGGCGACACCCTGGTCTGCGGCATGGGCGCAACGGCCATCAAGGACCTTCTCACCAGGATCGACCTGGACGAGGAATCGCGGCAGATACGGGCCCTCATACAGGCCAAGGCCAAGAAAGAGAAAGAGGTGAAGATCGATAAAAAGCTGATCAAACGCCTTGAGATCATAGAGGCCTTCAAGGAGTCGGGAAACGAGACTGACTGGATGATACTGGACACCATTCCTGTCATACCTCCCGAGCTCAGGCCGATGGTCCAGCTTGACGGCGGGCGTTTCGCCACCTCCGACCTTAACGACCTTTACCGCCGGGTCATCAACCGGAACAACCGCCTGAAACGGCTCCTGATGCTCCGCGCTCCGGAGATCATCGTGCGGAACGAGAAGCGGATGCTCCAGGAGGCCGTGGACGCCCTCTTCGACAACAGCCGGCGGAAACGCGCGGTCAAGGGCAAGGGAAACAGGCCCCTCAAATCGCTGTCAGACATGCTCAAGGGCAAGCAGGGGCGCTTCCGCCAGAACCTGCTGGGAAAACGGGTCGACTACTCCGGCCGTTCGGTCATCGTCATCGGCCCCGAACTGAAGCTCTACCAGTGCGGTCTTCCCAAGAAAATGGCCGTCGAGCTCTTCAAGCCCTTCATCATGAAGCGCCTGGTGGACAAGGATTACGTGCAGAACATCAAGTCCTCCAAGAAGATGGTCGAAAACGAACGCCCCGAAGTGTGGGAAGTCCTCGAGGAAGTCATATCCGAACATCCCGTGCTGCTGAACCGCGCGCCGACGCTGCACCGCCTCGGCATCCAGGCCTTTGAGCCGATCCTGGTCGAGGGCAAGGCGATCCGGCTCCACCCGCTGGTCTGCCACGCCTACAACGCCGACTTCGACGGCGACCAGATGGCGGTGCACGTGCCCCTGTCGCCGCGGGCCCAGATGGAATGCTGGACCCTGATGCTTTCGTCGCACAACCTCCTGTCGCCGGCCAACGGCCACCTGGTTGTCTCGCCGACGCAGGACATCGTCCTCGGCATTTATTACCTCACTTCCATACTCGATGGCGCGCCCGGCGAGGGCAAGCTCTTCGACGAGGAGGCGGAGGTGCATCGGGCCGTGGATTACGGCCAGATCAAGATGCGGACTAAGATCAAGTACATCAATAAAAACAATGAAATAATTGAAACATCGGCGGGACGCCTCATTTTCAACAGCCTGCTGCCCGTCGGCCATCCCTTCGTGAACAGGGTCATCAACGACAAGGAGCTGTCGCACCTGATTTCCGTGGTTCTGCGGCAGTACGGCCCCAATGTCACGGTCAAGATGCTCGACGATATCAAGGAAGCCGGATACCGGTACGCGACCCTTTTTGCGCCGACCATTTCCATGTCGGACATCATCGTGCCGACGGTCAAGAAGGAGATCATCGCCGAGGAAGACAAGAAGCTTGAAAAGATAGAAAACGAATACCGCAACGGGTATATAACCAACGAGGAGCGGTACAACCGCGTTATCAACCTCTGGACCAACGCCAACGAGATCATCGCCGACAAGATGTTCGAGGAGCTTTCCGGCAACGCCAACGGCTTCAACCCGATTTACATCATGGCCCAGTCCGGTGCCCGGGGGAGCAAGCAGCAGATCCGCCAGCTGGCGGGCATGCGCGGCCTCATGGCGAAGCCGTCCGGCGAGATCATCGAGGTCCCCATACGCACGAACTTCAAGGAAGGCCTCACGGTCCTGGAATATTTCATATCGACCAACGGCGCCCGGAAAGGTCTCGCCGACACGGCCCTGAAGACCGCCGACGCGGGATACCTGACGAGGCGGCTCGTCGATATCGCCCAGGACGTGGTCATATCGATGGAAGACTGCGGGACCACCATCGGCATAGACATTTACGCGATCAAGGAAGGCGACGATGTCATCGAGTCCCTGGGCGACAGGGCCCTGGGCCGCACCCTCCTGTATGATCTGCTCCACCCGGTCACGGGGGAGGTGATCTGCAAGGCGGACGAAATCGTCACCGAGGAAATAGCGGAGCTGATAGACCAGCTTGACATAGATGCCATAGAGATAAGGTCGGTGCTCACCTGCGAGGCCAAGCACGGCGTCTGCAGCAAGTGCTACGGCCGGAACCTGGCCAACGCCATGCCGGTTGACATCGGCGAGGCGGTGGGCATCATAGCGGCCCAGTCAATCGGACAGCCGGGAACGCAGCTGACCATGCGTACCTTCCACATCGGCGGCATCGCATCCCGGGCGGTCGAGGAAAGCGAGATCAAGCTCAGCTATCCGTCCTATGTGAGGGAAATAACTTCTAAAACAATCAGGACCGAGGACGAGACGTCCGAGGAGAAGAAGACCATCTCCGTCCACCGCGGATATCTCATCGTTCAGAGGGTGGTTTCCGAGATGACGCTGAAGGGCGAGCCGGAATTCCTTGTCAGCGAAAACGAAAAAGTGTACGCCGGCGTCAAGATAGCGAAGAGCGATGACGGCGAGGACATCATAGCGAAAAACTCCGGTCTCGTCAAGCTCGTGAAAAACAAGGTGTATATACTCGGCGATCCCCACTCGATTCCCGTCAACGTGGGCACGGAGATCAGGGCGAAAGCCGGCAAGTTTTACGACCGTAACGAAATATTGGCCGCCTTCGACCCGTGGTTCGAGCCTATCCTTACGGAAGTTACCGGCAAGGTCGAGTTCGTCGATGTCGAGCTCAACAAGAGCCTGCGCGAGGAAATAGACCCGTCGTCGAACGTCACCAAGCGGGTCATCGTGGAATACAAGACTGAAAAGCTGCAGCCGCGCGTCGACATTGTAGGGCCGTCGAAGCAGGTCATCACCTACCTCCTGCCGAAGGGGGCCAATCTGATGGTCAACAATAACGACCGGGTAACCGCCGGGACCATTCTCGCAAAGATCCCGCGCGGCGCGGAAAAAACCAAGGACATCACCGGCGGTCTGCCGAGGGTCGCTGAGCTTTTCGAGGCCCGGACGCCGAAAGATGCGGCCACCCTGTCCGAGCTGGACGGCACCATCGAGATCGGCGACACGGTGAAGAACAAGCGGAAGATCATCGTCACCGGCGAGGACGGCACGGTGAAGGAATATTCGATCCCGGTTTCCAAGTTCCTCCGGGTCCAGGACCGCGACTTCATCGCCAAGGGCGAGCAGGTCGATGACGGCGCCGTGGACCCCCACGAGATTCTCAAGATCAAAGGTCCCCGGGAGCTGCAGAAGTTCCTGGTCAACGAGATCCAGGAGGTGTATCGCCTCCAGGGCGTTTCGATCAATGACAAGCACATAGAGGTCATCGTGCGTCAGATGCTCCGCAAGGTCAAGGTCACCGATCCGGGCGATTCGACCTTCGTCATCGAGCAGATCGTGGACAAGTTCGATTTCGTCGATGAGAACGAGCGAGTTCTCAACGAGGGCGGGAAGCCGGCGACGGCCATTCCTATACTGATGGGCATCACGAAGGCCGCCCTCAATACGGAATCGTTCATTTCGGCGGCGTCGTTCCAGGAAACGACACGGGTCCTCACGGACGCCGCGATCAAGGGCAAAGTGGACAACCTCCGGGGCCTCAAGGAGAACGTCATCATTGGCCACCTGATCCCGGCCGGTACCGGCGTGCGTCAATATGGCAATATCACGGTGTATGAGAATGAAATAGGCGACCTCGATGGGCCGCCGCCGGGTGAGGGCGAGCAGATTGCGGCTGACGAAGAGGTCGTGGCTGATAACGAGTAGGAAAGGCGGCATCCCTGCCCGGGAACCGGGCGGGGGACTGCGGATCCGATATTAATCAAATTAATAACTTGACAAAAAATATCATAATTCGCAAATACCATTTTATCTATTTTTGACATCTCGGCGATGGTGTGAATATATACGATATTATTATAAGTAATCAGGAACAGGAGCAATAATGCCAACAATCAACCAGTTAATCCGTCAGGGACGGGAAATGAAGAGGAAAAAGACGAAATCCCCGGCCCTGAAAAGCTGCCCGCAGAAGCGCGGCGTATGTACCAGGGTTATGACCTTTACCCCGAAAAAACCGAACTCCGCCTTGCGGAAAGTGGCACGGGTTCGCCTCACCAACGGCATTGAGGTGACGGCCTATATTCCCGGCATCGGCCACAACCTGCAGGAACACAGCGCGGTGCTTATCCGGGGCGGCCGGGTCAAGGACCTTCCGGGCGTCAGGTACCACATCATCAGGGGCACCCTGGACACCCTCGGGGTGGACGACCGGAAAAAGAGCCGTTCGAAATATGGGACCAAGCGGCCCAAGGCATAATCATTAAGAGCGAGGAATCACTATGCGCAGAAGAAGACCAGTCAAACGGGAGCAGCTGCCCGATCCTAAATATGGAAGCAAGCTCGTGTCCAAATTCATCAACTGCATGATGATGCAGGGGAAGAAGGGCGTTTCCGAAACGAATTTCTACAAGGCCATGGATATCATCAACAAGAAAACGCAGAAGGACCCTATCGAAGTTTTTATCCAGGCCCTCGAGAACACCAAACCCCTGGTTGAGGTAAAGTCCCGCCGCGTCGGCGGCGCCACATACCAAGTCCCGGTTGAAATACGGCCGGAACGGCGGCAGGCCCTGGGGATCCGCTGGCTTATCACCAATTCCCGGTCCCGTTCGGAGAAGACCATGTATGAAAAGCTTGCCGGCGAACTGATGGACGCCTTTAACAACACCGGCACCTCGATCAAGAAGAAAGAAGACACACACAAGATGGCCGAGGCCAACAAGGCCTTCGCCCATTATAAATGGTAATATAATGCGTGCGTGCCCCCGCCTCCGGCGGGGGCACGCCATGTTTAAAAAGAAGTTTTTCGAAATACCAGGCTGTCCTGGTATTTTTATATCTTGAGAATCCAGTGTCGTGACCGAGGACTCTTTTGAGAGCAAAGCCGCGGCAGATATCTCGCTCGTTCCGCCTCGTATTTACGTCCGTGTAAGACTCGGCTGCCGGCGCCCTCCGTGGCGCTACTGCTGCCAGGAGGGCAGCAGTAGCGCGAAGGACAGGCTGTCCGAGAGCGGCCTCGTTGAGATATTTTGCCGCTAGTATTCTCAATGCAGTCGATCACGCCAGCCTGATACAAGTCACAGCCTTTGATTGAATATTTGAAGGAATACTATGCCACGGGAATTGCCGCTCAACAGGACGCGTAATATCGGCATCATGGCGCACATCGATGCGGGCAAGACCACGCTCACTGAGAGGATACTCTTCTACACCGACAAAACGCACAAGATGGGCGAGGTGCACGAAGGGACCGCGGAGATGGACTGGATGGTGCAGGAGAAGGAGCGGGGGATCACCATCACGGCTGCGGCGACCTCCTGTTTCTGGAAAAACACGATCATCAATATCATCGATACGCCGGGCCACGTAGATTTCACCATGGAAGTGGAGCGGAGCCTCCGGGTGCTCGATTCCGCCATTGCCGTATTCGACGGCGTTGCCGGCGTCGAGCCGCAGTCGGAGACCGTGTGGCGCCAGGCTGACCACTACCATATCCCGCGCATATGCTTTGTCAACAAGATGGACCGGGTCGGCGCCGATTTCGAACGGTGCCTGGACATGATCAGGGAAAAGCTCCATGCGCGGCCATTGCCGCTGCAGATCCCCATGGGCCTTGAGGACGCCCACCGGGGCGTCATAGACCTCGTGACCATGAAGGCCCTGGCCTGGACCGATGAGCTGGGAATGGAAATACAGGAGGTTGATATGCCGGCCGATCTGGCCGAGAAGGCGAAACACTACCGCGATGCCCTCCTTGAGACCGTTGCCGAGAACGACGATGCCGTTATGCACAAGTACCTCGAGGGGATCGAGCCGGACGAGCAGGAGATACGGAACGTCATCAGGAAGATAACCACGGAAACGGTCGTGTTCCCGGTGCTGTGCGGCTCCGCACTGCGCAACAAGGGCGTGCAGCCGGTCCTCGAAGCCATCGTGGACTACCTTCCGTCGCCCCGGGACATCAAGCCGGTCGAGGGCCATAATCCCAAAAACACCGAAGAGATCATCACCCGGGAGGCAAGCGACAAGGAGCCCTTTTGCGGCCTTGTGTTCAAGCTCATGAGCGATCCCTATGTCGGGAAGCTGTCATACCTCCGCGTCTACTCCGGACACATGAAGACCGGCGACCAGGTCTTCAACGTGACGACCGGCAAGAAGGAGCGTGTGCAGCGGTGTCTCCGCATGCACGCCAACGACCGTGAGGACATCAAGGAGGTTTTTACCGGCGACATCGTCGCGGTCGTCGGCCTGCGGAGCGCCCGCACCGGCGATACCCTTGCCGACGAGAACAACCCTATCCTGCTCGAAAAGATGGAATTCCCCGACCCGGTGATATCCGTCGCCATCGAGCCCAAGACCAAGGCGGACCAGGAGAAGCTTGAAACGGCCCTGCGTCGCCTCGAAGAGGAAGACCCCACCTTCCATGTCAATTCCGACCCTGAATCAGGGCAGACCCTCATCTCCGGTATGGGTGAACTCCACCTGGAGATCATCGTGGACCGGATCACCCGTGAATTCAATATCCAGGCCAATGTGGGCAAGCCGCAGGTCACCTACAAGGAGACCATTACCAGGACGGCGGAATCGGAGTCCCGTTATGAAAAACAGATCGGCGGCAAGGACCAGTTCGGCCACGTGGTCATCCGCATGGAGCCGGGTCAGCCGGGTACCGGCCTCGTGTTCAGAAACGAGCTCAAGGGCGAAGAGATCCCCGCTGCCTTTATCAAAGATGTCGAAGCCGGCCTGGCCGATGCCATGCAGGCGGGCGTGATCGCGGGCTACAAGATGGACGATGTCGCCGTGGCCCTGACGGGCGGCTCATACAACGAGACGGCATCGATCCCCATGGCATACCGCATCGCCGCAAATAACGCCTTCAAGGAAGGGGCCCGCAAGGCAGGACCGGCCCTCATGGAGCCCGTCATGAAACTTGAAGTGGTATGCCCCGACGAATATACCGGGGATGTCATCAACGATATCAACTCCCGCCGCGGCAGGATAGAAAACATAAATATACGGGGCATGCTGAAGGTGGTCGACGCCTTTGTGCCACTCTCCGAAGTGTTCGGGTACGCCACCAGCGTGCGTTCCATGAGCCAGGGACGGGCGACCCATACCCTGCAGGTGTCCCATTATGAAATAGTTCCGAAAGAGATCACGGACCGCATAATCGGCAGGATGACCGGTGTTTATTATTAGAATGGGGGATGAATTTTTATATTTTTTTAAAAAAACCCTAATTTTCAATATTTTTTTATTAATTTCTTGACAGAATAAGCACATTTTTTTTAATTCTAAAACCCGCAATTTGTATGGGCAAAATTGAGTGGTACGCCTAAAAGTTGCTTTTTTTTGATGAATTTATTTCAAAAAGAGCGATTTTTTCCTTAAAAGAGTACCAGGAAAGGAAACCTTTTCAGGTAATTCAAAAGTTTCCTTAAGAACAATTTTTATTATTGGTTGTTACAATTTTAATATCATCCTTTTTTGTGGGTAGATATTTTACTCAATACTATGCAGGAAAAATAATTAAGGAGTGAAATCCAATGGGTAAAGAAAAATTTCAACGGACCAAACCTCACGTTAACGTTGGCACGATTGGTCACATCGATCATGGCAAGACAACACTGACATCGGCTATTACGAAATGCCTGTTTCTGAAATATGGTCTTGGCAAGCCTGTTGAATTTGATCAGATTGACAATGCTCCGGAAGAAAAGGCCCGGGGTATAACGATTGCGACGTCACACCAGGAATATGAAACGCCCAAGCAGCACTATGCGCACGTTGACTGCCCGGGCCATGCCGACTATATCAAAAACATGATCACCGGCGCCGCCCAGATGGACGCCGCCATTCTCGTCGTTGCCGCCGGCGACGGCGCGATGCCGCAAACCAAGGAACACGTTCTCCTGGCCCACCAGGTAAACGTCCCCTACATGCTGGTCTTCCTTAATAAAGTTGACATGATAGACAAGTCCGAGCGGGACGAGATGATCGAACTGGTCGAGATGGAAATCCGCGAGCTCCTCACCAAGTATGAATTTCCCGGCGACGAAGTTCCCATCATTCCCGGTTCCGCCCTCAAGGCGCTCGAGGAAGCAGATGCGAAAAAGACAGACGGCGAGTGGTTCGCCACAGTCATCAAGCTTGCCGAAGCCATGGACGAGTATATTCCCGAGCCTAAGCGCGCCACCGACAAACCCTTCCTGATGCCGATCGAAGACGTTTTCTCGATTACCGGCCGCGGTACCGTTGTTACCGGAAGGATTGAGAGGGGCGTTGTTCATACCGGCGACGAAGTCGAGATCATCGGCTTCACCGAGACCAAAAAGACGGTGTGCACCGGTGTTGAGATGTTCCGGAAGATCCTTGATGAAGGCCAGGCCGGTGACAACGTCGGCTGCCTCCTCCGCGGCACCGGCAAAGACGAGGTTATGCGCGGGCAGGTTCTCGCGAAACCCGGTTCAATCACGCCGCACAAGAAATTCAACGGCAAGGTCTACGTTCTCAAGAAGGAAGAGGGCGGTCGTCACACTCCGTTCTTCGGGAACTACCGTCCGCAGTTCTACTTCAGGACAACTGACGTTACCGGCATCGTGACCCTCCCGGCCGGAGTCGAGATGGTCATGCCCGGCGACGATATCGACATGGTGGTCGAGCTCATCACCCCGGTCGCCATGGAAGAGGAACTCCGCTTCGCTATCCGTGAAGGCGGCAGGACGGTTGGTGCAGGGGTTGTTACGAAGGTTATAGAGTAACATATTCTGCCGAGGATGTGAATATAGTACTTTATGGTCAGACCATCACACTGATGGTCTGACCTGTGTATTTTCATGATATAAAAATTATTTCAGGTAATGAAAGTGGCAAAGTCTACTGGACAACGTATAAGGGTAAAGCTAAGATCATTTGACGCAAAGTTGCTGGATCAGTCTGCCGAGAAGATCGTCGCGACGACAAACCGGAGCGGCGCCAAGGTCGCAGGTCCGATACCGTTGCCGACAAAGATCGAAAAGTTCTGCGTTCTCAAGTCGCCGCACGTCAATAAGAAGTCGCGCGAGCAGTTTGAGATTCGTACACACAAGCGTTTGATTGACATCATTGATCCGAATTCTGATACGGTCGAGGCTCTGATGAAACTGGAGCTGCCTGCCGGTGTTTCGGTTGATATTAAATCCTGACCTTGCATAGTTCTTTATCTTAGTATCCTTATCATCTAATATTTTTGGATAGGAATGAGTGATGAAAAAGGCGCTTATTGGCAAAAAAATCGGGATGACCCAATTCATACATGAGGACGGCACGACGGTCCCTGTTACCGTGTGCGAACTCGGTCCCTGCGTGGTCGTGCAGAAAAAAAACGTCGAGAAAGACGGATACGCGGCATTGAAGCTGGGCTTCTCCGATGCAAAGGAACAGCGAGTCACGAAGCCGATTCTTTCCGATCTTAAAAAGAAAAACATCCGGCCTCTCAAGATTTTCGGCGAGGTGGCGGTGTTCGACGAAACCCTTGATGTCGGCAGCGAGATCACGTGCTCGATATTTGCCGAGAACACGGTGGTCAACGTAACCGGAATATCGAAAGGAAAAGGATTCGCCGGCGTTGTCAAGCGGCATGGCTTCCATGGCGGCCGCGAAACCCACGGTTCCACCTTCCATCGCGCTCCGGGGTCCATTGGAGCCTGCGCGTATCCGAGCGAGGTCTGGAGGGGGCAGCGGATGCCGGGCAGAATGGGATACCGCACCGTAACGGTGAAAAACCTGAAGATAGTCAAGGTCTTTGAAGACAAGAACATAGTGCTCATTTCCGGGGCAGTGCCGGGCAGAAAAAATACATTGATCACTGTTTGCGAACGATAGGTAGGCTGGCGATGAAAGTTGATAAATATTCCATAGACGGCAAGGTGGTAGGCTCGGTTGAGCTGTCCGACAGCGTTTTCAGCTCTGAAGTAAACGATATTTTAATATATGAACTCATAAAATCCGCTAACGCCAATCTGCGTCAGGGAACCCACAAGACGAAGGGCCGTTCGGAAGTAAGCGGCGGCGGCGTGAAGCCGTGGCGCCAGAAAGGGACGGGCAGGGCCCGCGCGGGGTCGAGCAGATCACCCATCTGGAAGGGCGGTGGAACGGTTTTCGGGCCGGTTCCGCGCAGTTACCGGATAGACCTTCCGCGCACCCTCAAACGGTCCGCGTACCGCGCACTCTTCTCCCTCAAGGCCAGGCAGGGCAGCATCAAGGTGGTTGAGGACTTTAAAGTTAACGGGAAAACTAAGGAAGTCGCCAAGATCGGCAAGGCCCTGGCCATATCGAAAGGGACCATTATCGCCGACAGCGATGATTCCATGCTGAAACGGTCAGTGAAGAATATACCGTGGCTGACTTACAATAACGTAAACAGAATATCAAGCAAGGATATCTTTTATTCAAAAGAGCTCATCATCACGGAGAGCGCGGTGCTGAAGCTGAATGAACGATATGCCGAGGGCGGCAAGTAATGAATGCGAATGATGTCATTTTAAAGCCGGTTATATCGGAAAAAACAACCGAGCTGATGGGAATAAACAAGTATGTTTTCCGGGTATCCATGAAGGCCAACAAGCTCATGGTATCGCACGCCGTTAAGGAACTCTTCGGCGTCCAGGCGGAGAAGGTGAATGTGCTGACCGTACGCGGTAAAAACCGGCGGCTTCGCTTCCGGACCGGAAGAAGGAGCGCGTGGAAAAAGGCGATCGTTACGCTCAAGCCGGGCGAAAAGATCGAACTCTTTGAAGCGCAATAAGGGCCGGTAGCATCCGGATTACCAGGTTGAAGAGGAACCAGACATGGGACTGAAAAAATTTAGACCGATAACGCAGACAACGCGATACAAAACAGTGCTCGATTTCTCCGAAATAACGGAGACCGAACCGTACAAGCCCCTGACCAAGGGCAAAAAGGAAAATGCCGGCCGCGGCAACAAGGGTCACATTTCCGTGCGGCGCCGCGGCGGCGGACACAAGCGTCGGTACCGCGTCATAGATTTCAGGCGGGATAAATTCGGGATAACGGGCCGCGTGGATACGATCGAATATGATCCCAACCGTTCGGCCAATATAGCGCTTATAACCTATATTGACGGCGAAAAACGATATATCGTCGCTCCCGATACCCTCAAGGTGGGGGATACGATCCTGTCCGGCGAAAACGCGGAGATTAAAGTGGGGAACGCTCTTCCCCTGAAAAACATACCCCTGGGCACCAATATATTCAATATTGAAATGAGCCGCGGGAAGGGCGGCCAGCTGGTCCGATCGGCCGGCGCTTCGGCCGTTATCACGGCGAAGGAAGGCTCCTACTGCCTGATCAAGCTCCCCTCGGGTGAAATCCGGAAAATACACCAGGAATGCTATGCGACCATCGGCGAAGTCGGCAACAAGGACTTCGGCCTGGTGAGCATCGGCAAGGCCGGCAGGTCCCGGTGGATGAACAAGAGACCCAAGGTCCGCGGCGTTGCCATGAACCCGATCGACCATCCCCTGGGCGGCGGCGAAGGAAAATCATCGGGAGGGCGGCACCCCTGTTCGCCGACGGGCGTTCCCAGCAAGGGATACAAAACGAGGAAGAAATACAAAATCAGCGATAAATATATTGTAAATCGAAGGAAGAAGTAATGGCTCGGTCAGTTAAAAAAGGTCCATACGTTGACATCAAGTTGTTCAAAAAGATTGAGGACATGAACTCCTCAAATCAAAAGAAGGCTATCAAGACATGGTCGCGCAGATCGACGATTTTCCCCGAAATGATCGGCCATACGCTGATGGTCCACAATGGAAAAAACTTCATTCCGGTGTATGTCACGGAAAACATGATTGGCCACAAGCTTGGTGAGTTCGCGCCGACAAGGACCTACCGGGGCCACAGAACCAAAGATGATAAAATTGCCAAGAGGAAGTAGCAATGGAAGCGCAAGCTTTTTCGAAATTTAACAGGATTTCCGCCTCAAAAGCGAGGCTTGTCGCCAACGAGGTGCGGGGCGAAGAGCTCCTGTATGCGATTGAAATTCTTAAGGCGATGCCGCAGAAATCGGCCCGGCTCATACTGAAGACGATCTATTCGGCTGGCGCGAACGCCAAGTATAAGAAGCCTGACGTCATGGACAAGGACCTGTATGTGAAGAAGATAGTCGTGGATGTCGGTCCCACCATGAAGAGGTTCCGTCCCCGGGCCCGCGGCCGGGCGAACCGCATAAAGAAGAGAACAAGCAGTATCCTGATCGTGTTATCGGATGAAAATTAAATAATAAAGGTATCCATGTATGGGTCAAAAGGTTAATCCAATAGGACTGAGGGTGGGAGTAAACAGAACGTGGGACTCCATCTGGTACGAAGATAAAAAGAATTACGCGAAATATCTTCACGAGGACCTTGCTATAAAGGAATTTGTCGAGAAGGAAAAGAAGTCGGCGGGTATATCCAGAGTGGCCATTGACCGGTTCCCGGACAGGGTGAACGTGAACATCCACGCATCGCGTCCCGGCGTCCTCATCGGGAAAAAGGGCTCTGACATAGAGGCCCTGAAAGAGAAGCTCCAGAAGATTGCGTCGAAAAATGTCTATATAAACATCATCGAGGTGAAGAAACCTGAAAAGAACGCGAGCCTCATAGCCCAGCAGATTGCCCAGCAGGTCGAGGGACGTTTCCCGTACCGGAGGGCCGTCAAACAGGCCATCACCAATGCCATGAGGACCGGCGCCCTGGGGATCAAAGTGGTCTGTTCCGGACGCCTGAACAATGCTGAGATGGCCCGCCAGGAAGCCTACAAGGAAGGAAGGATTCCCCTTCATACCTTGAGGGCCGATATAGATTATGGGTTTGCCGAGGCCTTGACCACGTTCGGTCTGATCGGCGTAAAGGTCTGGATATACAACGGCGACGTGCTGACGAAAGACGCCGAAGATGAAGAAGATAAATACACCGTAAAACGGAAAACAAAGTGAGTAAGGGATAGCTGCCATGTTAATGCCGAAAAGACAGAGATTCAGGAAAGTGCAGCGCGGGAACATGCGCGGGGCCGCCCATCGCGGTTCCACGATAGCCTTCGGTGAGATCGGGCTGAAAGTCATGGAGCCCGGCGAAATTACCGCGCGGCAGATAGAGGCAGCCCGGGTCGCGATAACCAGGAAGGTCAAACGGGGCGGAAAGCTCTGGATCAGGATATTCCCGGATCGTCCCTTCACCAAGAAGCCCGCTGAAACCCGGATGGGGAAAGGCAAGGGGAACCCCGAGGGTTTCGTGGCCAGGGTCAAACCCGGCAAGATACTCTTTGAGATAGCCGGTATCGACGATGTCTTGGCAAAGGAAGCGCTTCTGAACGCCGCGTTCAAGCTTCCGCTGAAAACGAAGATCGTGAAAATAAACGAATAGCAGGCGCGAGGATTGATTCATGAAAGGGAAACTGGAAGAACTGACGATTGAGGAACTGAATCGAAGCCTCAATGAATCGAAGGAAATGCTTCGGAAGGAGCGGTTTAAAGCCGTTACCAGCAAGGTTGAAAATCCGAAGAAAATCAAGGAACTTAAAAAGCATATAGCCAGAGTATTGACCCTCAAGAAGGAATATGCCCTTGGCATCAGACAAAAAAAGGCGTCCCGATAACCATACGAAGGAAATGGTCGAACCATGGCAAAGAACAGAAAACAGTTAATTGGAAAGGTAGTGAGCAATAAAATGGACAAGACGGTCGTCATCGAGATAGAAGACCTTGTCATGCATTCGCTATATAAGAAATCGGTCCACCGGACGAAACGGCTCAAGAGCCATGACGAGAAGAATGAGTGCACCGTCGGCGATATCGTTAAGATTGAGGAAACAAGGCCGCTGTCAAAAGAAAAGAGATACCGTTTAGTTGAAATCGTAGAAAAAGCCAAATAGAGGAAGAGCGATGATTCAAGTTCAAACAATGCTGGAAGTTGCTGATAACAGCGGCGTGAAGCGGGTCCAGTGCATCAAGGTGCTGGGCGGTACGAGACGCCGGTACGCCACGGTCGGCGACATCATCGTCGTTGCCGTGAAGGACTCGCAGCCGTCATACGGACTCAAGGACTCGATGGGCAAGAAGGTGCACGGCAAGGCCGTTTTAAGGGCGGTGGTAGTGCGCACGACGGCCCCGGTGCGCCGCAAGGACGGCTCATACATCAGGTTTGACGACAACGCTGTAGCTATAATCGACAACAAGAACGAACCCCGCGGTTCGCGTATATTCGGGCCGGTTGCGCGGGAGCTGCGCGACAAAAACTTCCTCAAAATCGTCTCCCTGGCTCCAGAGGTTCTTTAGAAAGGTGATATTTATGAAGCAGAAAATAACTACAACCCGGATAAAAAAGAATGACAATGTAGTCGTGACCGCCGGTACCGACCGCGGAAGGCGCGGAAAGGTGCTGAAGGTCGGAACGAAGACCGGGAAGATCATTGTCGAGGGAATCAATAAAAGAAAGAAGTATCTTAAACCGGGGCCGGAACAGCCGAAGGGCGGGGTCGTGAACATGGAATTCCCCGTTGATATATCCAATGTCATGATCTTCTGCGATAAATGCAAAAAGGGCGTCCGCATCGGCATCCAGTTCAAGGATAAGACCAGGGTGCGGGTCTGCAAGAAGTGCGGAAAGAGCCTGGATTAGTACTACATTTGAATTGAAAAGGACAGTAGCGATGGCTGCAAGACTGAGAGAAGAATACGAGAAGAATATAAAGAAGAAGCTGATGGACAACTTCAAGTTCACGTCCATCATGCAGGTTCCGAAGCTGGAAAAAATAGTGCTCAACGTGGGCATGGGCGACGGACATGCGAACCCGAACGGCATGAAGGCCGTGGTTGAGGAATTGACCAATATCACGGGTCAGCGCGCGGTGAAAACCCTTTCCAAGAAATCCATCGCCAACTTCAAGATCAGGGACGGCATGGACGTGGGGGCCCGCGTGACGCTGCGCGGCGACCGGATGTATGAATTCCTCGATCGTCTCATCAACGTGGCCCTTCCCCGCGTGCGCGACTTTAAGGGACTGTCGCCGAAGTCCTTCGACAATTTCGGAAACTATAACTTTTCTGTCATGGAACAGATCATTTTCCCTGAAATTGATTTCGACAAGGTCGAAAAAATACATGGCATCAACATTACCATCGTGACAACAGCGAAGAAGAAAGAAGTCGCAAAGGCGCTGTTGGATGAATTTAAAATGCCTTTTAGATCATAGGAGATACAACCGTGGCACGAACGAGCTTATGGGCAAAACAGGAAATCGGTCCCAAATACAAGGTGCGGTGGCACAACAGGTGTAAAATTTGCGGAAGGCCCCGCGGTTACCTGAGAAGGTTTGAAATGTGCAGGATTTGCTTCAGGAAACTGGCGAGCCAGGGGAAAATACCCGGCGTTGTGAAATCATCGTGGTAAAAAATTAATCGTTCAGGATAAGAACACATGAGTGCTATTACAGACCCCATTGCAGATATGTTGACGAGGATACGGAACGCCGTCAAGGCCGGGCATCTGATCGTCGATGTCCCGTCGTCCAAGATGAAGGTATCCATTGCTAAGATATTGAAGGACGAAGGTTTTATAAAGAACTTCAAGCTGAATGACGACAATCGTCAGAAGATTCTGCGCATATACCTGAAATACAGCGAAGAAAATCAGCCGGCAATACTGAACCTGACGCGAGTCAGCAAGCCCGGCCGCAGGGTCTATGTCAAGGCGGAGGAACTTGCCCCGATCTATAACAATATCGGAATCTGGATCATATCAACGTCCAAGGGAATCATAACCAATAAAACCGCGAAGAAGATGAATGTAGGCGGGGAAATTTTGTGCGAAATATCATAATAGGATAGTAGCGGCAATGTCACGAGTAGCGAGGAAACCGGTTGTAATACCGAACGGTGTAACAGTAGATTATAAGGACAGGACCATAACGGTCAAGGGCCCCCTGGGCGAAGACAAGCTCACCCTTATGGAAGGCGTCGACCTGGAAGTCAAGGATAATGTCATTTCTATCACTGCGAAGAATGCGAAAGAAGATAAAAAGATAGCCGCAGCATCGGGTCTGGTGCGGTCTCTCTTGAGCAACATGGTCACCGGGGTATCTCAGGGATTTGAGAAGGACATGGAGATTGTCGGGGTCGGATACCGGGTCACCCAGCAGGCAAAGGATGTCCAGTTCCAACTGGGATACTCTCATCCGATAGTGTTCTCCCCGCCCGCTGGCATTACCATTGAAGTGCAGGAAGCCACCAAGTTCAAGATCAAGGGCGCCAACAAGCAGGAGGTCGGCCAGGTTGCGGCCAATATCCGCATGCTCCGTCCGCCTGAACCGTACAAGGGCAAGGGAATCCGCTACAAGGACGAGCGTGTAAGGAAAAAAGCAGGCAAGACAGGTAAATAGCAATGGATAAGATCGCATTAAAAAAGAAACGGATCACCAGAAGAAGATTCATAATCAAGAAAAAAATAAGCACCAACAAGGACGTGCTGCGTCTGTGCATCAGCAAGTATAATAATAACTTATACGCGCAGATAATCGATGATCAGAAACAGCATACCGTTATCGCCCTGTCCACCCTGTCCAAGGATTTTCCCGCCATGAAGAACAAGGCCAACATGGAAGGGGCGAAAACCCTCGGGAAAATGCTGGCTGAAAGGGCCGTGAAGGCAGGCATCAAGAAAGTTGTCTTTGACAGAAACGGTTATATATATCATGGCAGGGTGAAAGCCTTTGCCGACGCGGCACGCGAAAGCGGCCTCGAGTTCTAGGAGACGCGACAATGAAACTGAAAAGAAAGAAAACATCTCCCGCGGAATTGGAGCTTGCGGAAAAAATAGTCACCATCAACCGGGTTGCCAAGGTCGTCAAGGGCGGCCGGCGCTTTTCGTTCAATGCGCTTGCGGTAATAGGCGACGGTAAGGGCCATGTCGGGATCGGTTTCGGCAAGGCGAACGAGGTTCCTGACGCGATTGACAAAAGCAAAGAAGACGCAAAGAAGAATATATTCAGGGTTAACGTGCACAAAAACACGATACCCCACCAGGTTATCGGCAAATTCAAGTCCGCCAAGGTCATTCTTAAGCCGGCGGCACCCGGTACCGGCATTATCGCCGGAGCCTCCGTCAGGGCGGTTCTCGAGCGTGCCGGCATAAGCGATGTGCTTTCAAAGGCGCAGGGGTCCAGAAACCCGGTCAACCTGGTGAAGGCGACCCTTGACGGGCTGCTGCAGCTGCGGAGCTTCGAGGAAGCGGCCAAGCTGCGTGACGTGCCACTGAACAAGTTATGGGAATAGTTGGGTGAGAATATGGCAAAAAAACTGTTAGTCAAGCAGATAAAAAGCAGCATCGGTACGTTGCCGAAACAGAAGGCTACCCTCAGGGCCCTTGGCCTGCGCAGGATATCGGCTGAGCGCGTCCATGATGACAATGCTGTCGTCAGGGGCATGATCGACAAGGTAAGTCATCTGGTTAGCGTAAAACATATTGATCAGTAGAGAGACGGCATTATGGAAGGAATATATTCGCTTAAGAAGCCTGATTGCATAAAGCGCAGAAAAAGGGTCGGCCGAGGGAACAGCAGCGGCCACGGCAGCCAGAGCGGCAAGGGCCATGATGGCCAGCTCGGCAGGGCGGGCAGGAAACGCCGGGCATGGTTTGAGGGCGGCCAGATGCCGCTGCAGCGCCGCATACCCAAGCGAGGATTTGCCAATTACACCAAGAAAGAGTACCAGGTGGTCAACATTGCACTTATCGAGAAACTGGGACTATCGGAAATAAACCCTGAGGTCTTGAAACAGCAAGGCGCCATCACCCGTGTTGACAGGCTGGTGAAGGTCCTCGGTAAAGGGGATATTACCAGAGCCGTCAAAGTGACCGCTGATTCTTTTTCCGGATCGGCCATGGAAAAAATTAAAAATGCCGGTGGGGAAGCGAATCTCCGTGCAAAAACGGAAAATGAAGACAATTGATGATACATGTTCACAGGAATAGTTCAAGGTAAATAATGTCCAACGTTGTCGTAAACATATTTAAGATACCCGATTTGAGGAAGCGGATATTATTCACCCTGGTCATACTGGTGGTCTATCGGATCGGCGCGCATATTCCCATACCGGGAATCAGTGTTGACGCCCTGTCGCAGTATTTCACCCAGGCACAGAGCGCTGGCGGAATGCTTGATTTCATCGATCTCTTTTCGGGCGGCGCCTTTAAGCGCTTCACCATATTTGCACTCGGGATCATGCCCTACATTTCATCGTCGATTATCATTGACCTGTTGAAAGTGGTCTTCCCCGCCCTGGAGCGTCTTGCGAAAGAGGGACATGAGGGGCAGAAGAAGATAACGCAGTATACCCGGTACGGCACCGTGTTTCTCTGCGCGGCGCAGTCCTTCGGCCTTACCTTCTGGATGAAGAGCATGAGGACGACAACGGGCGGATCGGTCGTACCGGAAGACGCAGGCATATTTTTTATCATTATAGCAGTGGCGACCATTACGACCGGCACCATGGTGCTGGTCTGGCTCGGCGATATCATAACTGAACGCGGCATCGGCAACGGTATTTCCCTCATTATCATGGCCGGTATCGTTGTCAGGGCTCCCCAGGCTTTTGCCGCGACCATGAAAAAGATCGGTGATTCCGGGGATCCGATCATCGGCATCATTCTCATAGGTCTCTTCCTCGCGGTCGTTGCGGCGTCGATATTGCTCACCCTGGGGCAGCGGAGGATCCCGGTCCAGTATGGCAAAAAGCAGACGAGCCGGGGAACCGTACAGCGCAGCGCCCAGTACATACCGCTCCGCGTCAACGCGGCCGGCGTAATCCCGATCATTTTTGCGGCGGCAATCATAACATTCCCGACGCAGATGATTCATATGATCGGCGGTACCAGTTCGGGGATACTGAACAAGCTGCAATTCTGGCTTTCACCGGGGCAGATCCCGTACATGGTATTGTACAGCGGTCTTATTATATTTTTCTGTTTTTTTTATACGGCAATACGGTTCAACCCGACGGAAATCGCCGATAATCTGAAAAAGTACGGCGGGTTTATCCCCGGCATCAGGCCGGGCCAGAACACGGCCGATTACATAATGAATATCCTGAACAAGATCAATCTATCGGGGTCCATTTTCCTGGCATTCATTGCCATCATCCCGGATTTGATTTTGAGCATCTGGCCGGAGCAGGTATCAGTCGAAATGGCGCACCTGTTCGGCGGAACATCGCTCCTTATTATCGTGGGCGTTGCGCTGGATACGCTGCAGCAGATCGAATCCCAGCTCCTGATGAGGCACTATGATGGATTCATGAAGGGCGCTCGCATGAAGGGCCGCCATTAATACAGGGAGCACTATACTGGATAGTACGTGGTTATATGGCAAAAGAAGAACCTATTGAAGTCGAAGGCGTTGTAGTTGAGCCGCTGCCCAATGCGATGTTCAGAGTGAAATTGGACAATGGACATGTTGTTCTGGCGCATATATCCGGAAAAATGAGAATGCATTACATACGAATCCTGGCGGGTGACAAGGTCACGGTTGAATTATCTCCCTATGACTTGAGCCGGGGAAGGATTATATACCGCTCGAAGAATTGATAAACCGGATCGGGCGTTGAAGAGAAAGGGAGCCGTTTAAAAGAGGTGCGTGATGAAAGTGAGAGTATCGGTTAGAAAAATATGCAACGATTGCAAGGTCATCAAGCGGCATGGCGTGGTGCGGGTCATATGCACGAACCCGAGGCACAAACAGCGCCAGAAGGTGAGGACCGTAAAAAAAAAATAATGTAATGGTATCAAGAGGAATGTATGGCACGTATAGCTGGCGTTGATTTACCAAACAATAAAAGAATAGAAGTCGCACTGACCTATATCTACGGCATTGGTTTGACAACATCCAAAAATATTCTGGCGGAAGCCAAGGTCGATCCCGACAAGAGGGTCAAGGATCTCGCCGATGAAGAGATCAATGATATCAGGAAAACCATTGAAAAAGTGACGAAGGTTGAAGGTGACCTGAGGACGGAAGTCGCCATGAATATCAAACGGCTGATGGATATCGGCTGTTACCGCGGTGTCCGCCACCGGAGGGGCCTGCCGGTGCGGGGCCAGAATACAAAAAATAACGCACGGACGAGAAAAGGCAAGCGCGGAGCGCCCGTCGGCGGCAAGAAGAAAACTCAAGCCAAGTAAGGAGTAAGCGGTGAAAGGGAAAAGAGTTAAAACACGGAAAAAAGAAAAAAGGGTTATTCCTATAGGCAAGGCCTTTGTGCAGGCCACCTATAACAATACCATCATAACCCTGACCGATATGCAGGGGAACGTTATTTCGTGGGCGTCTGCCGGCGGCGAGGGATTTAAAGGTTCACGGAAATCGACTCCTTTCGCGGCTCAGATGGCCGCCAAGACCGCGGCCCAGAATGCCATAACGAACGCCGGTCTGCAGAATGTTGAAGTGTTCGTCAAGGGCCCGGGAATTGGAAGGGAAGCCGCTGTCCGTTCCCTGTTTCAGTCCGGCCTCAATATAACCAAGATAAAGGATGTGACTCCGGTTCCGCATAACGGGTGCAGGCCTAAAAAGAGAAGAAGAGTATAATGGAGTGATGCAGTATGGGAAGATATACCGGTCCACGGTGCAAATTATGCCGGCGTGAAATGACGCCGCTCATGTTGAAAGGCCAGCGGTGCCTTACCGACAAATGTCCGATCAAGGGGAAGAAAAAATATCCTCCGGGACCTCCGAGGAAAAGGCGCGCGAAATTGTCCGACTACGCGGTCCAGCTTCGCGAAAAACAGCGTATTCGGAGAAGCTACGGCCTTCTTGAAAAGCAGTTCAGACTGTTGTTTGCAGACGCCCTTCGGATGAAGGGAGTAACGGGCGATAATATGATGTCGCTGCTGGAACGCCGTCTGGACAACGTGATTTTCAGGATGGGTTTCTCGTCATCACGGAGCCAGGCCCGTCAGCTGGTCAAGCACAAGCATGTCACGGTCAACGGCAGGATCGTCGATATCCCGTCGTACAGGGTCGTTGAAGGCGCAGTTATAGCAATCAGGGAAAAATTCGTGAGCAATGTAATGCTCGAGGATTCCATCAAACTGGCCAAGGCGATAGACTCGATACCCGGATGGATAGAAGTTGATTTTGAAAAGAGAAGCGGGAAAATAGTGCGTCTGCCGGTACGGGAGGATCTGACGTCTAATTTCAATGACCAGCTGGTGGTCGAGCTTTATTCGAAATAATTGGTTTACCGGGCACACGAAAGAGCCGGAAGGCATGCGGGGATGATACCGCATCCGGCGTCGAATGCTGGGTCCCAAAGGGAACATCCGTGGAGAATTTTGAGGTTCCCTTATTTGTTTTGTACTGAAAATGGAGGTGAAAATGGCCCCACGTAACCTGCTCAAGGGCTTTAAAAGACCAAGTAAGATAACGTTCGAGCATGATGAGTTACAGCCGAATTATGGTCGTTTCGTTGCTGAGCCGTTTGAAAAGGGCTATGGTTTAACTATCGGTAATTCTCTGAGACGGGTGTTATTGTCCTCGATAGAGGGCGCGGCGATTACCGCGATAAAAATTGAAGGCGTACCCCATGAGTTTTTCACAATCCCCGGCGTGTTCGAGGATGTGACGAGGATCATTCTGAATTTGAAAAAACTGCGGTTCAAGTACAGCGGTGAACTGCAGAAGGTTCTCCACATAAAAAAAACGGGCGCCGGCGAAATGACCGGAGCCGATTTCAACGTAGACCCCGAAATCGAGGTGATGAACCCCGAACAGGCCGTGGCGACGTTGAATGATTCCGCCGTTATTGACATGGAAGTGCAGATCGAACGCGGCCGCGGCTATGTCCCGGCTGAAGTGAACAAATCCAATACGGAAACGGTCGGCGTCATCCCGATAGATTCGATTTTCTCGCCGATAAAGAAAGTAAACGTTAAGGTGGAAGATACCCGGGTGGGACAGCGGACCGACTTTGACAAGCTGATTCTGGAAATATGGACCGATGGTTCGATAACCCCCGATGACGCTCTCGCGCACGCGGCAAAGATCATAAAAGACCACATGACCATTTTCATCAATTTTGAAGAGGAAGTGGAAGCCGAGATCGAAGAAGTTGATGAAAACATAGAGAAGATGCGGACGCTCCTGGCAAAATCAATCGATGAAATTGAACTTTCGGTCAGGTCGTACAATACGCTGAAGAGCCAGGATGTGTCGACCCTGGAACAGCTGGTGAAGAAAACGGAAGACGAATTGAAGAAGTCAAAACATTGCAGCGATCTTGTTATGCACGAGATCAAGTCCAAACTGGAATCGCTGCATTTAAGCTTGGGATTAAAGGATTAACGAGGACTTATATGAGGCACAGAAACGGCGTAAAGCAACTAGGAAGAACCCATGCCCATCGGAAAGCGATGTTCGGCAATATGGTAACGTCACTATTCAGGCATGAGCGGATAGTAACCACCAAGGAAAAAGGGAAAGAACTGAAGCGGATATCCGAGCGTCTCATTACCAGGGCCAAAAGGAACATGGACATTCCTGATAAGGAAGAGAACAGGAAACTCCATAATAAGCGCCAGGTAATGAAGGTCATTAAGGACCGGGATATCATCAAGAAGCTCTTTGAAGACATTGCGCCGCGCTACAAGGATAGAAAGGGCGGATATACCCGGATATACCTTCTTGGCAAAAGGGCCGGTGATGCCGCAGAGATGTCCATCATCGAACTTGTTGATAAGAGGGTCGTCGAAAAGAAGGCCGAGGCTAAAGACAAAGAAGACAGGAAAGAAAAAAAAGAGAAAGAAAAGAAGGAACCAAAAAAAGAAAAGAAAGAGAAGGAGCCTAAAGAAGCCAAAGCAAAGAAGAATAAAGAGTAGAATAACGATATATGACAAAAAAACGCCTGGTCAATTGATCCGGCGTTTTTTTTCTGCTTGTCTGCAGTGACGTGAACGTTAGCCCTGTTTCTTGCCGAGCTTTTTCATTTCCACTGCGTGGATGAATCTCATGTTGTCATTGGCGTCAACCTTGTATTTTTCAGGGATGCGGTCGTCGAATATGGGTATGATCGAGCCATGGGTCACATTGTATTTTACCATGCTTTTGCCGAGCTCGTTTATGTTTTTTACCCGGTGGATCTCTATCCCGCACTCTTTTGCCTGCCGGCAGAGGAATATCACGTCCATGTACCGGCTTATGAGGTAATTGGTGTTTTTAACAGTCAGCGTGGTTTTTTTTCTCAACAGGGCTATTTCCGGATCTTCGTATATTTTTTTTGCGGCTTCATATTTTTTATAGCCTTCCCGCAGGTAGCTGCTGATCCGCTCCCGGTCATGGAAAAGATGATATTTATCCGAATCGTACGGCTTGACGTCTTTAACGGGATCATAGGGACGGGCGAAATAAGCGGCGAGGCCGCTGTTCTTGCTGTTTTCAATAAGGGAGTCGAAGGTGTCCTTTGACGTGGAATCAAGAATTTCCTTGGTCCTTTTCAGGTACAGGTCATCGATGAGGCCGAGAAGGGATATCATTTCCATTTTGACTTTTTTATACTTGGATGTTGAACTGGTGAAATCCTGACCGTAATAGCTTTCGCTGGCGTCTTGGAACTGCAGACGTATGTCGGCATATTTTTTTTTCAGTCCGTCATCTCCAAAATTTTCAACCATGATACGCATGTTGCGAAGAGCTTCCAGGGTCAGGGCATAATCCCTGGACGATTTTTCTATCGGCGAAATCGAGAATGAATCGCTGGTGCCTGTGACCATGATGAGGACTATGAGGGCGGCAACATGTTTTTTCATTTCTGCACCACGCTCCTTGTTGTAAGATAAGTATAGATTGCAATTAATTGCAATGGAAAATCACCAGATAAGGGATCAGTAGTTAAAGGACTTACATGTTCCCGGTTTATTTTTCGACAAACCGCTGGTATATCTTTATTATTATAATGATAACGCCAACAAAAATTGGCCCCAAAGGGTAAATGAGAGGCGCCGGGATAATTTCCTTCCGGTCGGGCAATAGAGTCAAGGAAGTGAGCCGAAGCGCGCCGCAAGTATCGCATTCATGAAAACAGGGGGAGATGAAAATTAATAAAAAAGGTTATTGATTTTTTTTTAATTAAATATGAAATTGAGGCCAATGCTCAATCAGCATGAAAATCGGAGATGATAATGGATAAAGAGCTTAAAATATCATACCGCCAGAAGAATGTGACGGTCTGCCCGGTCTGTTCGTTTGAATTCCACCGGGAAGAGCTTTTCTCGGGAGGGGGGAGGCTGATTGCCGGCAAATTGACCGATGAGTTGCGGAGACTTTACGAAGTAAGCAAAAAGTTCGGTAAGGTTTATCCCCTGTCCTATGCGTTGACGGTATGTCCGAGCTGTTTTTATTCGGCTTTCCCCAAGGATTTTGAAATCCTTGACGATTCGGAAGTTGACAAAATGCGCGAGCTTACTGCGGCCCGTAAAAATGCGATAAAGAAGTTCTTCGGCAGCATTGATTTTAACGGGGACCGGGAGCTTAAAACAGGCGCCGCGTCCTACATGCTGGCGGTGGACAGCTACGGCTACCGGAACAAGAAAGTCGCCCCCACGTTTAAGATAGCCCTCTGCTCTATCCGGGCTGCGTGGCTGTTCAGCGACCTGGCGAAGGAAAATCCCGATGCACCTTACGGGAAGATCGCCGTGTTTTTTTACAAAAAGGCGTACCAGTCCTATGTCAAGCTTCTCGACCTGATGCAGACGGGCGGGGAGCCGGTGGATGCCGTCGGCAACATGGGTCCCGACACGGACAAGAACTGGGGATACGAGGGCGTACTGTACCTCACAGCGGTGCTGACGGTGAAAGTCGGCTCAAAAGAGCCCGACCCGGCAAAGAAAATGGAGAACTTTGAAAAATGCAAACGATATCTGAGCCGCCTTTTCGGATCCGGGAAAACATCCAAATCGAGACCGTCCGAACTTCTTGATAAAACAAAAGACCTCTATGATAAAATTAATGAGATGATCGAAGAATGGAACAGGGAAAATCTTCCGAAGCAAGAAGGATAGCCATAGAGGTTGAGTATGACGGAACGCAGTATAACGGCTGGCAGATCCAGAACGGCGGCAGGACAGTACAGGGGGAAATAGAGAAAGCGATCGCGGTGCTTACCCGGGAGCACTCGCGCACCATAGCCTCGGGAAGGACCGATTCGGGTGTCCATGCCCTGGGGCAGGTGGTGCATTTCGACACGGGAAGCGCACTATCGCTCCAGCGGGTCTGCATAGGACTCAACGGGATACTTCCGAAAGATATCTCCGTAAAAAACGCGTACCGGGTCCACGACGGTTTCCATGCGCGATTCGATGCGGTTCAGAGAACATACCGGTATTTAATCTACAACCATCCTTCGCGTTCGCCCTTCATGATATACCGCGCGATGTGGGTCCATGAAAGGCTGGACGCCGATTACCTGGCGACCGTTACGCGCCAGCTGATCGGTGAAAAGGATTTCTCGTCATTCTGCAAGAAGCGAGAGTCGAAAAACATCACCACGGTCAGGAGGATATCGGACATCACGGTTCAGAGAAACGGCGACATGATATGCGTTGAAATTACGGGTAATGCGTTTCTCCATAATATGATCCGGATCATCGTGGGGACTATTGTTGAAATGAACAAAAAAAAAGCCGAGCCCTCGGTCCTGGCTGAAATTGTATCCAGAAAGGACCGCGATTTCAGCGGGGTCACGGCTCCACCCTACGGGCTGTATCTTGTAAGGGTGCTCTATGAGCCGGATCTTGCCTTATCGGAATCGGCCTTTTAGGCATTTTCCCGCCATAAACCGGAAAAACAAAGACCTTGAAATCCAACAATAATTTATTTTATTGACATAAATAACGAGGGATAATCTATTAACACGAGTCTCCTGTAACATTATTAAATTTCGTGTTACGAATAAATATCGGGCTGTGTCCCGGTAACTCATCTCCACCACTGCCATGAGGCGTGACCGGTGAATGGTGATCCGGGTAAAAGTCTAATTCATTATAATTATTTATGAAAACAATATCTCTGTATTGCGCGGTTGCCGCAGTTGCTATACTGGCAAGCTTTTCCGATGTTTTCGCGTATCAGGAGCGGAAAGATTATTTTTCAAAGCCCCAATTCGGAGGATGGTTTGGTCCGGTTACTCCTGCCGGTGATCTGTCAAAAAGGGTGGAGACAAATCTCGGGGGCGGCGCCTTCTTCAGGTTGACGTTCCCGTGGCCGTACCTGAAGTTTGGCATTGACTCTTCATACCAGAGGTTCAAATCGAAAGGCGTCAATGACCTTCAGTTCGTGCCCGTGTACGGGAACATCCTGTTCCAGATTCCCGTTGAATTCCCTGTCAGGTTCCAGTTTAAGGCCGGGGCGGGCGGCGGGTGGCTTGCCGTTAAGCCCGATAACAAGAATGGATGGGATCCGATATTCATGGCCGGCTTTGAGGTCTCCTTCCCTGCCGGGAGGATCGTCAATATCGGGCTACGCATTGATTACATATATATTTATGAAGGCTATATAAAAGGCTCCCAGAGCGGCGGGCATGTCATCAATACCGGCATCCAGCTCTATTTCAATATTTAAATCCGGTTTGACGTAACGATGCGCCGCGGGCTTGATAAAAGGTTTTGCATGAAATTATTGAAACAATCAACAGTGGTCATCCTTGTTCTTCTCTTTGCTTGTACGGTTAACTGCAACAAAGACCCGCTCCTGACCGATCTGAAGACAAAAAAACTCATCGTGGTCCTCAAAGGCACCTACGAGTCGAACAGCCCCATGGAGTGGAGCATGCCCACGGCCTGCGCCCATGTGGATCCTGTCACAAACAAGTGCGATACCTATACACCGGAATATCTCGCTCAAATGCAGGATGATTCCGTGTATGAATGCAATTCCACCGAGGACACTCTTCCGAATGTTTTTATGATCGATCTTTCCGAGATACGGCTCTGGGACACGCGCGGAAAATCGTACAAGTTCGCGAATTACCGGCAGACCTTTGCCTCCGCTTTGAGCGACAGCGACCCGATGTTCAACGGCACGGGCTATCCTCTTTCAAATGATGATGTGCCTTCAAAGGCCTATACCTGCATCGCCCTGTATATAAGAAAAATGCTTCTGGACGGAGCCAAGTCATATGTGGCCCGGGACGACGGCTGGTATCCTTCCGTGGTGTGGGATGTATATAAAGAAGGCGAATATCCGACCTTCAATTTCAACGCGCTCCAGATCCATTCATATTACGACGATCTGCTCATCAGCAGCGCGTCAATTAACCGAGTATACCCCCTGATTATTCCGATCAATGATCTTCTTACCGGCGGCGCCGGGATGTTTTTTAACAGCAAATTCAGCTATACCGTCCTTGAGATACGGATGGTCGTGAAGAATTTCATAAAAAAATATGAGCAGAAATCAACAACATCAAACGCATACACGGTCAAGCATTTCCACGGTCTTTCGGACTGGCTCAACGACGTTGAAAAAGGCGATTCGGTCATCGGCGGCAATGTCCTCACCGTTGCCCGCACCTATGTGCCCGAGCTTGTCGGCAGGATCAGCGGCACGGCAACGGCGGGAAGACACGTCATCGCGATTCCTGCAGGGAGCAGTATATTGAGCTACACGCTCAATGTTGATCCCTACGTCGATCATGCTGTAACAACCACACCGGCCCGGGACGAGTCCATGGGTACGCTGCGGGGATTAAATCCATGTAATTTGCCCAAAAAACCGTCCTATTACACGGGAACCAGCATTAACCGTGCCCTTGAATATTTTCTTAAATATGAAAACTATAAATACGAATGGAACAAGCTGGTGCCCCAGGGAACATTCGTATATCCTGACAGTACCGAACTTACCACCTATTGCGATTCCTATGATACCTTCAAGGAAGAATGGAACAAGTACGCTAAAGAGACCGGGATCCGCAGCATGGTCCTTCCTCAACTCGCTGTGTATGTGCCGTCCAGCGGCTCCTTCACCATTGAAAATGTCATGCCCGGCTCCTACGATGTTTACGTTGCCAACAGGGCCCCTGAATACGGCAAGCTGTATTACAATCATTATGATACGGGATCCGGCACCTATGTCTCGGAGTTCACTCTTCTCGGCACTGTCACGGTCGGCCCCGGCTCGACCGCGACAGTTCCCTGATGGCCGGGTCCCACAGGAAAAAAAACCCTCCACCGTATTAATTTAATTGACCTCAACAGGCAACGTCTTTATTTAGGATTAACACTTCGGACTCTGCGGTGTTACCGGCGTGCCTGCGGCGCCGCGCAATGAACTGTTGGGGAATTACTATGTCAGACCTGAAAATCATCGTTCAAAAGTATGGCGGCACCAGCGTTGGAACGCCTGAAAGGATCAAGGCCGTCGCGGAGCGCATCAAGAGCTACGTCAACAGGGGGCAATCGGTCGTTGTCGTGGTTTCCGCGATGGGGAAGACCACGGATGAGCTCATCGCCCTGTCACAGAGCATAACCACAAAGCCTGACAGCAGGGAAATGGACATGCTCCTTTCCACCGGCGAGCAGGTATCGATCGCCCTCCTCGCCATGGCCCTCCATGAGATCGGGATCGACGCCATATCCTACACGGGCTCGCAGATCAAGGTCGTTACCGACGGAAATTTCAGCAAGGCAAAGATAGAAAGCATATCGACCGACCGCATCATGAAGTCCCTCAGGGAGAACAAGGTGGTCATCGTCGCCGGGTTCCAGGGCATCGACAGCGAGGAGAACATCACCACACTCGGCAGGGGCGGTTCGGACACATCGGCGGCGGCGCTGGCGGCGGTCCTGGGTACCCGAGATTGCGAGATTTATACCGATGTTGACGGCGTGTTTACCGCCGACCCGCGGATCATATCAAAACCCCTCAAGCTGAAGGAAATCAGTTACGATGAAATGCTCGAGCTTGCCCGCCTGGGCGCCGCGGTGCTGCATTCCCGCTCGGTCGAGTTTTCGAAAAAATACAACATCCGGCTGCATGTTCGGTCAAGTTTTAATTATGAAGAGGGCACGGTCGTGATGCCCAAGGAGGAAATGATGGAGAAATACGTAATCAGCGGTGTTACCGCAAAACGGGACGAAGCCAAGATCACCATTCGAGATATACCGGACCGCCCGGGAATTGCGGCCCGCCTGTTCAGCATCATGGGACAGAACAAGGTGTACGTCAACATGATCGTCCAGTCGACCGGCAAGGACAACAAGGCCTCCATCTCCTTCACGGTGCTTAAGAGCGACCTTGAAAAGGCCCTGAAACTGTCGGAAGAACTCAAGAAAGAACTGGGAGCAAGCGCCATAGAGTCAAAGCAGGACATCGCCATCGTTTCCGCCGTCGGCGTGGGCATGCTTTCTTCCTACGGCGTAGCCGGGAAGATATTCCAGATGCTGTCGGACCAGAACATTAACATTGAAATGATTTCGACGTCGGAAATCGGCATTTCCTGCGTCATTGACGATATCTACGCGGAGCTTGCTCAAAAGGTAATACACAAGGCCTTCATAGAAACGGAGCAGAAATAATGCTCACCGTGGGCGTCCTCTTCGGCGGGAGGTCCGGCGAGCACGATGTCTCCCTCTGCTCCGCGGCGTCCGTCGTGGCCGCAATGGACCCTTCTCGATACAATGTTGTCGCCATCGGCATTGACCGCGACGGGCGGTGGTACGTCCAGGACAGCCCGGTGATCGTCGACGACAGGGATTTCGGCCGCATCCTGAAGCTTGAAAAGAAGGGAAACTGGTTCGTAAACCATTTTGAGGACGGCAACAGGCTGGTCCTGTTTGACGCTGACAGTAACAGGAAGGTGTCCGTTGACGTTGTCTTCCCCGCGGTGCACGGCACGTACTGCGAGGACGGCACGCTGCAGGGCCTCCTGGAGCTGGCCATGGTCCCCTACGTGGGGGCCGATTCCGTAGGTTCCTCCATCGGCATAGACAAGGACGTGACCAAGCGCCTTCTCCGGGACGGCGGGATTCCCGTGGTCCCCTGGGTGACCATCTTCAAGGACGAGTGGGACCGGGACACCGAAACAATACTGAACGCCATAAAGGAAAATATACCGCTGCCGCTCTTCGTGAAACCGGCGAGGACCGGGTCGTCCGTGGGCGTGAAAAAAGTGAAGGCCCACGGTGAGCTGGCCGGGGCGATCGATTTCGCCTTTCAATACGACACGAAGCTCCTGATAGAGAAAGGGATCGATGCCCGCGAGATCGAGTGCTCGGTCCTCGGGAACAATGAGCCCATGGCTTCAGTGCCGGGCGAGGTAAGGACCCGCCATGAGTTTTATTCCTATGAATCGAAGTACATCGATCCGGACGGCGCCGAGCTGGTGATACCCGCCGCCATCGATGACGCCGTATCGGCATCCATCCGCGCCGCCGCTGTCGAAGGATACCGCATTCTCTGTTGCGGGGGCATGGCCCGCGTCGATTTCTTCCTCGATAAGAATACCGGCGAGTACTTCCTGAACGAGATCAACACCCTGCCGGGGTTCACCAGCATAAGCATGTATCCAAAATTATGGGCCCATTCCGGCCTGGAGTACCCGGCCCTCATCGACAGGCTCATCGAGCTGGCCATCGAGCGCCATCGCGCCAGGGCGGGCATCCGCACACGGATATGACCATAGACGCGATACTGTTCGACATGGACGGGGTTGTGGTCGATTCCATGCCCAGCCATGCCGACGCGTGGAAGCGCGTCCTCGGCGAATTCGGCCTTGAGCTTGATGACATCGATATTTTCCGCCGCGAGGGGATGTCGGGCAGGCAGTCGGTCGAGGACATATTCATCGAGAAGGAGCGCCCGGTCCCCGGCGAGAGCGAATTCCACGATCTTATCGCGAAAAAACACGCCATCTTCGAGGAGTGCGAGATCCGCCTCTTCCCCCATATCGTGGAGATCCTGGCATGGATCCGCGGCAGGGGCATTCGGGCGGCCCTGGTGACCGGATCCCAGAAGAGGTCGGTCAACCATCTCCTGCCGGCAGAAGTCCTGTCACGTTTTGACGTCGTCATTGCCGCCGAGGATGTGACAAGGGGAAAGCCGGATCCGGAGCCGTACCTCAGGGCGCTCGACGCCCTCGGCGTCAGGCCGGAACGGGCCCTGATCATTGAGAATGCCCCGATGGGCATACGCGCCGCCCGGGCGGCCGGTATCGCGTGCGTGGCCCTTGAGACGACGCTGCCGCGCCGTTACCTTTCCGGCGCGGACAGGATATTCGGCGGACACCGCGAACTTCTTGAGTACCTGAAATCGGCCGCCCGGTGACTGTACCGTCGTGGCAGCCGTGTCCCGCGCCATTTTTTTTATTGACAGTGTCTGTTTCATGCCGTCTGTATGATATTAGCAGCAGGCGGATCGTCGTGGGCATACCTTTGCGCCGTTCAGCGGAGGCGGCGGTAACCATCCCCACAATCAGGAGCACGTATGGCAACAAATCGTTCAGAGAAGCGGAGCGCGAAACGGGCGGAGCGCCGCGCTTCACGCAGTGAAAAAAAGGCCGCCCGCGGCCAGCGTTCCGCAAAGACGCGCAGGGCAATAGGCGATTTCATCGTCCAGAAAAGGTCCATCGTCCCCAACATGATCACCATGTCGAACATGACGATGGGCTTCTTCGCGATCATTCTGGCCAGCAGGGGCGACGCCCGTTCCCTGGCGGTCGCCGGCATCATGGTGTTCCTGGGCACCCTCTTTGACGCTGTTGACGGCGCCGTGGCCAGGGCCATGCACGTTGCGAGCCCGGTGGGCGTGCAGCTGGATTCCCTGGCGGACGGTATCGCCTACGGCATAGCACCGGCGGTCATCGCCTACCAGGCCTACCTGTCGAAGCTTCCGTCCGGGGCGGCCATGATCGATTTCGGCATGTTCATCGCCCTCATCTATCCGATCTGCGCCATCTACCGACTGGCGAGGTTCAATATCGGCGCGGAGGAGGACGACCATACGCGTTTCTGCGGTCTGCCATCCCCCGCCGCGGGGATCCTCATCGCCCTGGTTCCCGTACTGGAAATTCCGGACTTCCTGTCGGTGCTGAAGCTGACGGTTTCCTTCCCCTGGCAGGTCTTCATAGCCATCTATGTCGTTATCAGCCTCCTGATGGTGTCCCGTGTCGATTACAGCAAGGTCTTTCCCGACATATACCGCATCGGCGGGAAGCCCTTCCTGGTGCTGGCCATCATCCTGGCGATACTCGGGATCGGCCTTTTCAGCGCATGGGCTATTTTCTGGTTTATGTCCTTGTACACGGTCATCGGCATGGTGTTCTATGCCATTAAGCTGATCAGGCGCAGGAAAACGAAAACTACCGCGAAAGGAGATGCATGTCAATGAGCAATGAACCTATCGTGATCGTCGGGGCTTCATCAGCGGGAATTTCCGCGGCGCGGGAAATCCGGAGCGTCAGCAATGATATCCCGGTGGAAATGTTCACCGAGGAAACCGATCTGCCGTATTACCGGCCGTTCCTGACCGAATATATCGGCGATGAAACCGTTGAAAAAAAATCAAACTTCTACCTGAATCCAGAAAAATGGTACGAAGAAAAAAGAATCACTCTTAATCGCGGGGAGAAAATTGCCGCCGTCGACGCGTCGTCCCATACAATAGAGACCGCCGACGGGGCAAAGCATCCCTACGCCAGGCTCATCCTGGCCAACGGAAGCTCCCCCTTTATTCCCCTCAAGGAAGCCATCGGTAAAAAAAATGTCTATTCCATCAGGACCCTCGGCGATGCCCGGGCGGTCCGTGAAAGGGCAAAGGCAAACGTGCCCGCCATCGTGATCGGCGGCGGGCTCCTGGGCCTGGAGGCCGCCTATTCCCTGTCCCGGAACGGCATACCGGTCACGGTCATTGAAGTGGGTGACCGGATACTGCCGCGCCAGCTGGACACTGAATGCTCCGCAATACTGCAGGAAATCATCTCCCGGACCAGCGTAAAGCTCCTGACCGGCGCGTCGGTGGAGGCCATCACGGGGAGCGACGCGGCCACCGGGGTGAGGCTGGCGAGCGGCGAGGAACTGGCCGCAGGAATGGTTATATTTTCCATCGGCGTGCGGCCGAACGTGGACCTGGCTCACAGCTGCGGCGCACGGGTAAACCGCGCCGTGGTCGTCAACGAGCGGATGGAAACGTCGGTGCCCGGGATCTACGCCTGCGGCGACGTTGCCGAGTTCAACGGCAAGAACATCGCCCTCTGGATGCCCGCGATGAGACAGGGGAAGGTGGCCGGTTCCAACGCGGCCGGTAAAGAGGCGGTATTTGCGGATGAGGTCTATCCGGCGATCCTCAATTCCTTCGGGACGAGGGTTTATTCGGTCGGCGATTTCTGCAGTGAAAGAAAGGATGGCGAGTACCGCGTCCATGCGGCGAAAAATGACGAGAAGGGAAGCTACAAAAAGCTGTTTTTCGTCAATGATAGAATCGTCGGGCTGATTCTGATCGGTGATATATCGGAATCACAGAAGCTCACAACGGCCATCAAGTCCGGTGCGGCATATAAGGACCTGGTGCAATGAACAGGGTGGCGTGATGGCTGAATTCTCCCATTATTCTGAAGACGGCAACCCGGTGATGGTCGACATATCGGTCAAGAAGGCGACCATGCGAACGGCAAAAGCAACGGGTTTCGTAAAGCTCCAGAAAAGCACCCTGGATCTTGTCGATCGGCGGCTCCTCCCCAAGGGGGATCTCTTCCAGATAGCCAAGATCGCCGGCATCATGGCCGCAAAGAGGAACGCCGAGCTTATACCCATGTGCCATCCCCTGGCCCTGTCTTTCATCGATGTGACCATAGAACTTGATTACGATGCCGGGGGGGTGCGGATACGGTCCGAGATACGCCTTGAGGGAAAGACCGGCGCCGAGATGGAGGCGCTCACCGCCGTTTCCATTGCAGCGCTGACGGTCTATGACATGTGCAAGGCGGTGGATAAAACAATGGTCCTTGAAGATATTAAACTGGTAGAGAAAACAGGCGGCAAATCCGATCTCATTGATGCTCCTTGATCAATCCGACATACATATTCCGATTTGGCCCGGCACCAGGCGGGCAATAACCAATATGGCCTGAGAGCATAATTCCCTTCTTCTTTCATGGTTTGATGGAACCATTTTTGGACAGGATTTAAGGATTGTTTTTCTGTCCCCCCTCTCCATCGAATCCAGTCTAAAATACCGGGTAATAAGTAGTATATTGAATAATGATCAAAAAAAGTTTCAGTACACCAAAATCTCGGAGCGGTAATAAAAATCATTCGCATGTCCACTGCAACAACAAGTTTGTATTCACTGTAGAATACCCATTTTGAGCATAAAAATTTATTAATAAGACATAATTTCTTAAAATGATAATTTTTTATGCAGATTTAATGCATAGATCATGCTTTTTAAAAAGCAGAGATTTTTTATTTTATTTTAAAATAATTTTTAATAATTGACAAAAATCGGCTATAAATGAATTTGATTTATTGTGAAAATCTATATATTAATAGATTGTTAGCACTCTTTTTAATGAGTGCTAACATTTGAACAAAATTATTTTATTCAAATATATAAATTATCATAGTGTTTTATTTATCCTGAATAATTTTATTCATACTAGTTATCTGAAAGGTAAGTAGGAATGAATAAAGCGTGAGTCAGGGCAGACATAAAACGATGATAAGATACTTCAAGTTTGCAGATTTTTTCTTCTATTTCAGAGGAAAAAAATAATTATCTAGTCCATAAGGAGGAAGGAAGTGGCATTAAAACCTATAGGCGATCGTGTCGTCATTGAATTACTGGAAGAGGAAGCCGAGAAAGTCGGCTCCATCTATGTGCCTGATACGGCAAAGGAAAAACCACACCAGGGAAAAATCATCGCTGTCGGCCAAGGAAAGCGCGACGGCAAGGATGTTATTCCGATGACCGTGAAAGTCGGTGATACGGTCCTTTTCAGCAAGTACGGCGGCATGGAAGTCAAGCATGGCGGCAAGGATTATCTGATCCTGTCGGAAAGCGACATCCTGGCGGTGGTCGAATAGCGGTAACAGGTAACGGATTGAAATATTCATAACAAATAATAAAAAGAGAGGACTCGAAAATGGCTAAGATTTTACAGTATAGTGAAGAAGCAAGGCGGTCCGTACTGGAGGGTGTCAAGAAGCTTGCTGACGCCGTCCAGGTGACCCTCGGGCCCAGAGGAAGAAACGTTGTTATAGACAAGAAGTTTGGTGCCCCCACCGTCACGAAGGACGGTGTCACCGTGGCGAAGGAAATTGAGCTCGAGGACCAGTTCGAGAACATGGGCGCCCAGATGGTCAAAGAAGTCGCCACCAAGACGAACGACGTGGCCGGTGACGGCACCACCACCGCGACGATTCTGGCGGCGGCCATATACAAGGAAAGCCTGAAAAACGTAACGGCCGGCGCGAACCCGATGGACCTGAAGCGCGGCATCGACAAGGCGGTTGAAGCAGCCGTTTCCCATATCGCCTCCGTGGCCCGGGAAATCGTGGATAAAAAGGAAATCGCCCAGGTGGCGTCGATTTCAGCCAACAACGACGAGGAGATCGGCAATCTGATCGCTGACGCGATGGACAAAGTTGGCCGTGACGGCGTCATCACCGTTGAGGAAGCCAAATCGATAGAGACGCACCTCGAAGTGGTCGAGGGTATGCAGTTTGACCGTGGATATCTTTCCCCCTACATGGCGACCAATCCCGAGACCATGGAAGCCGTCATCGATGACGCGTTCATCCTCATCCATGACAAGAAGATCTCCACCATGAAAGACCTTCTCCCCATCCTGGAGAAAGTCGCCCAGGCGGGCAAACCCCTCCTGATCATCGCGGAAGAGGTCGAGGGCGAGGCCCTGGCCACCATCGTGGTCAACACCCTGCGCAAGACCATTTCCTGCGTGGCCGTCAAGGCCCCGGGGTTCGGCGACCGACGCAAGGCCATGCTCGAGGACATCGCGATCCTCACCGGCGGCCAGGTTATCTCCGAGGAACTCGGCATGAAGCTTGAGAACGCCACCATGCAGATGCTGGGCCGCGCCAAGAAGGTCATCGTCGACAAGGAAAACACCACCATCATCGAAGGCGCCGGTTCTCAGAAGGACGTGAAAGGCCGCATCGCCCAGATACAGAAGCAGATCGAGGATTCCACCTCGGATTATGATATCGAGAAGCTGCAGGAGCGGAAGGCCAAACTGGCCGGCGGCGTGGCCGTCATCAACGTGGGCGCCGCGACTGAAATCGAACTGAAAGAGAAGAAGGCCCGCGTCGAGGACGCCCTCGAAGCGACCCGCGCGGCCGTGGAAGAAGGCATCGTGGCCGGCGGCGGAAAGACGCTCATCAACTCCCAGAAGGCCGTCAGGGCGGTCGCGGACAAGCTCAGCGGCGACGAAAAGATCGGGGCGAACATCATCGCCAAGGCCATTGAGGAGCCGATGAGGATGATCGCGTGCAACGCGGGCCTGGAAGGCTCGGTCATCGTTGAGAAAGCAAAGACCGAGAAAGAGAATATCAGCTTTGACGCGAACAAGCTCGAGTGGGTTGACATGATCAAAGCGGGCATCATCGACCCGGCGAAGGTCGTCAGGTCTGCCCTGCAGAACGCGGCCTCCGTGGCCGGCATGCTCTGCACCACCGAGGTCCTCATCACCGAGAAACAGGAAGAGAAAGCTCCGATGATGCCTCCGGGCGGCATGGGCGGCATGGGCGGCATGTACTAGGATCCGCATACACAAAAGAAACAATCGACGGCCGGGACAGATGTTCCCGGCCGTTTTATTTGTGAGCGCCACCAGCGCGGTTATGTCACCGCGCTATTTTAATGCCCGGGCGCCGCGGCGCGGCGCGAGGGGGCGGAAAGAAATAATTCAGGTATAGGTCTATCGTACCGATCATAGAAACGGGCGATCAGCACGACCGGGGCGGCCGTGCTGGGGCCGGATCAAGCAATCGCGGGGACCCATGAACGACAATGTTATCATAGTGCCGAACCGCTTCAAGGACCAGTATGAATTTGAATACGTGATAGATCTGCAGGACAGGATCCTGGGCGACGTCAGGGACTTGAATCTTTCCCGGCTTTCTTTCATCGAGCCCTATTCGATGCTCTCGCTGCTTCTTATGGGGAGAAACTATCTGAGAAAAAGCGGCAACAAGCTGAAACTTTCAGGGATCCCTATCAACATACACCAGTATCTTCACCGGATGGATTTCTTCAAGACCGGCGTATTCGAAGTGACGGAGCGGCTCAACGAGAAGATGCTCCTCAAGAGGAGCTCTTTCAGCAACCGGGTAATCGAGATAACGGAAATCCCGAACAAGGAGCGGGAAAGCGTAAAGGTCATCTCAAGCATAGTCGGCGTTTTCAGGAAACGGGCCGCCCATATATTGAAATACTGGCTGACTGACCGCATAATCGATTATTTCGTCACCGTCATCTCCGAGATATGCCAGAACATCTATGAGCACAGCCTGGATTCGGGATACCTGGCGATGCAGACCTATTCCATCGGAAAGGAAAACATCGTGAGGCTGTCAATCGGGGACTCGGGAATCGGGATTCAGAAGAGCTTTGAGAATTTCGATATCACATATGATTCGCCCGCCCACCTCATGGAACTGGCCCTCACGACGCCCATTTCAAGCAAGAGGGAGTTCGGATACGGTCTCTGCCAGGTCAATGCCATCGTTGAAAAACTGAAGGGCTCCATATTCCTGAGATCGGGCAACGCGTCGGTATCGACCCTGTACCACAGGAAAGGCGCCGGCGCTTCTGTCATTTTCCAGAAAAATGAACTGAGCCATTTTGACGGCACGCAGATATCAATATCATTAATGGGATAACAACCGCACATGGTCATCGCAATCAAGAAAAAAGCGGAAGAGCTAAAGATAAAATCGCCGGATCTGATTACCAGGCATATGGGACGGATCATGTATAATGCGATCAAAGCCATCGTGGAGAATATCGGCGACGGCGAGACACTGGTTCTTGATTTCGACGGGATCAAGGTCATAGATTCCTCGTTTATCGACGAGATGATAGTAAAGCTGATTGTCGATTCAAAAAGCGCGGAGCGTGCCTTTTATATCAAGCTGAAGAACATTTCGGCAATCGCTGAAACGAACATTGATCTTGTCTTCCGTTCCTATTCAAACTACAAAAACAAAAAAATTGTTGTAATTACCGAAAACATCTGCCAGAATAATGTGTTCTTCATCGGACCCCTGTCGGATCAGGAACGGGATGTCGTTGAATTTTTGAGGGTGAACAGGTCGATCACCCTGGATGATATCATGAAATTCACGGGGCGGCCGAAGGACGAGGTGAGAAAAACCATGGAAGATCTTGACTCGATGCGGGCGGTCAAGAAACAGGAAAATGGTGTATATTTTCCGGTATAACGCCCCGGCGCCAGGAGGCGTCCGGTCAGGCAAGGGAACCGTAGCAGGAATGAAACCATCGGCAAAAAACGCGACCAGAGTGAAGGATGACAGCCTCTACGGACTCCTGTCCTCGCACAAGGCCAGCTGCACCTATTTGCGCGTCCTTGTATCCGAAGAGGATGATTCGGTCATACTGCAGCTGACGGGCAATCCCAAGAACTTCAATGCCATTACGACGGAAAGATACAAGAATTACCGGGTCCTCCGGAGGCTTGAGATAGGAGCGTCGAAGCAGTTTCTTAAATATGTTGCGCCCGAAAATCTGATAGCCGTCCTGGGTCCCATGCTCGAGCTGAACATCCCCCCGGACAGGGTCGTTATAACGGACAGCTTGAAAAAAGACGGCATCTACGCCCTGGAAACAAGCCTTAAATATAAATTGAAGATGACCCAGGGGATCAGAAAAATATTAAATATGAGCCCCCAGAAGCGTTATGAAGTAATAGAAAAATTTATATCCGGCAATCAGGAACAATGACATGACCGAACAATATGATTCACTGGGAGAGAAGACCAAGCAGGTCGACATGGCCATGAAATATACCAGGGGGGACATCCTCAAAGCCAAGGAGATGGCCTCGGGCCAGTACCTCGATGTCATGGTGGTGAAAGGGAAATTCCTCGTCGAGAACAAAGGCGTGTCGGGGGTGTTTCTCGCTTTTTTCAACTACATTCAGGAGTACATTGCCAATGTAACATGCATCATGTCATCAAAATCTTCACTCTACGAGAAAACCCGGGTTTTTGACGACTGGAAGTCACTCTCCAGGGACCTCCAGGCCTTCAAGGAAAGCAGCGATATCGTCGATTCCCAGAATTTCACCTATTTTCTCATCGATTCGTTCGTTGGCTATGACGTTTTTCCCGACGTGCAGGAACGCAACCTGGATGACCTGACCAGAACCGTCAGCGAGATCATCGGGAAATCATTCAATGCCGGCACGGTGAAATGCCAGATCGAACTGGAGCCGACCAGTTCCCTCGCGATGGAACTGGCCGGGGTCAGGATCGATATCCCGGGTATGGAGGGGCAGGGCATACAGGAGATTGTCGCCGAGGACGAGCGCATTACCATGATCGAAAGCGAGGCAAAATTCGTGATAGAGGGGACCGCCGTCCTCTCGCCCGTGAAGGGGAAAAACGTGAACGACCTTATTTCCGGTGACAAGATCAGGGTCATCCTGACGGGAAAGGACATGGTCTCGGAAAAAATCCTGAGGCTTCTTGGCGCCTATGACGCGGAGGGAGCCCGCCAGCCCATCACCGGCAGGATCAAGGCAAAGGTCCCCTTCGAAAAGGGTGGGTATATCCTGTATGCCCTTGTCGCCAAAGGGGTGCTGGCGAAGATTTTCGAGGAAGAAAATGTCAAGCTCATGATCGACCAGCCCCAGGATGATTTCGCCGGAAAGGCGTCAGAGCTTGATAACCGTATTTTCTATATCATCGCGGTCGTGGTGGGCCTCATCATCGTGTGCGGAATAATACTCTTCCTGCTCCTGTGATCATGAACGCGCGACGCTGCTGCTTTATCACGATTCTTCTTACCGCCGAAACGATTCTCCTGGCGCAGATGCCGGACTGGAAATTCTTCAGGGACCGCGAGGGGAATTCCTATTTTATCGACCGGGGCGGGAAGATACGCATTACCAGCATGAAAAAATACCGGTACCGGCCCGTATCGGCCCGCGCCATCGATTACTACCTCGAATACGGCACTGAGCTCATAAAAGAACACCGCCCGGTCGAAGCCCTGTCGGTACTCAAGTCTATCCGCGCCCTCAAAAGTGATAATCAAAGGATATACCAGGCCCAGGTGAAGGCCACGGAGCTCATCATGAAGATGAGCAAGAACAACGGCGCGCGGTTCACATCGATGAACGAATCGGCGTCGCTTATGCTTTTTCAAAGCGATGACGGCATTGAAATCATCAATGACCAGATGCTGTATTCGTTCAAGGTCCCGGGCCGCGTGGCGGTGCTGCGGAAGGTCGACCGGTCCCGGCTGGAATACCGGTATTCCGGCATCCTCTTCGGAATTCTTTCGGGCAGGGGGAGGGATGACGGCAGGGACGCGGATGCCTACGACATGATGATGGCCGTTGATACGGAAAAATTCGCGGTCCCGTATAAAAACCTGGCCGCGGCGGTGGATAAATGGAAGGGAAACATCGGTTATGAAGGTTTGACCCGTGTAGTGCTGGAACAGGATGAACGCCGGTACATCTGCTCGTTCCGCAACAGCGCGGAGCCGCGATACGGGGGAATCGAAGGGATTTTTCTCAACGGCGCCAGCAGCCACTATGTCAGGCTGGTATCGTCGGAAGGGCGCCTTGCGGCGCAGCGGGACCTCATGCGGAAAATCATCGAAGGGTTCTGCACCGTGGGAAAGGCCGACCGATGACCGTTATACTGCCGTAAACTCCAGGGCGGTCTCGGTGCAGTTGTCCTGCTTGGTGCAGAAAACGCAGTCTTTCCAGATTTTCTCCGGCAGGGTGTCCATGTTGATCACGGTGAAGCCGTTCCTCTCGAAGAAGGCGGGGGTGTACGTCAGGACAAATATCCGGGGCGTGTTGGCTGCCCTGAGATGGGCGATGAGGGCCTGCAGAAGGGCCGATCCGATCCCGCGGCGGAGATAGTTCGGGTTCACGGCGAGCGACCTGACTTCCTTGAGGTGATCGCCGTAATCGAAAAACGTGATGACGCCCACGTTGACGGTGCCGATTTCAGCCACAAAAAAATTATCGATGCTGTGACTGATGTCATCGAGACTTCTCGAAAGGAGTATGCCTTCCTCGGAATAGGTCGATATTATTTGATGAATGGTGCCAATATCGCTTGAAGTTGCGTTTCGTATCGTGGCGTTATTTTTCAATGTGCTACCTTCGCGTTAATGTGCGGCACGCCGTCAACCGTACCCGCTGCCTTCCGGGTGCGCGTCATGTCCCGCCGGCATCCCGGCGCAGGCACGCATGACACAGATAGTCCGTACGGTGTTGTTACCTTTTTATAATCCTGGTATTTTCCGCAAGCGAATATTTCTGGTAGGAGGCAATTTTTTTCAACGCCTCGGCCGCGGCGTCGTTGCTCCGGTAGGGGCCGATATAGATCCGGTAGCGGTTGTTGATTTTTGAAAGAATGACCGTGTGGCCGCGGTGGCTCAGGAAACCGGCTATTTTCTGCGCCGCATCATAGTCATGCTCGCTGGTGACCCTTATGACGAAGGGATAGCTGCTTTTCGGAAAAAGCTTCTCCTGGGGCAATGCTTCTGTCGGCTTGTCCCTGTTCAGCAGGGTGAAGCTCCTGCTGATATCGGCGACGGCATTGTAGGTCTTCTTGTCCACGAGATCGCGCTGGATCCCGCCGGTAAACTTGATGCCGATGATTATGCCGGCGGTAAAAGACATGATGCAGAGTGATGTTATCAGGAAAAAAATCCTGCTGGCTTTCTTTCGAACGCGTTCCATCTCCCGGGGCGTGTTCTGGGCCATCCGGGGGAGGTATTCCGGGTCATAGGTGTCGGTGAATTGGGGAGGCGCTATCCTGATGTTTTTTCGTTCATAAAAATCAATATTTTGCATGTCGGGGCCCTGTGCTGTATACTCGATTTATTGTCGCGCGATGCCCGGGGCATCGCGCGTCGTTTTTCCGTCATCTTTATTAAAATTCGACACTATGCGCCAATTGCATAAGAAAATAATTTTCCACGGCAGCAGCGATATCCCGGCCCGTACAAGGGGTCCGAAAAATGGGTCGTTGATATAAATTTCGGTATAATATTTTTTTTCTTGATTAGTAGGTACTATGGTTGTTAGATTCGTTCTCAATCCCGAATTAGATATATTGGATGTATCAGGTATCCCTGATGCGCCGGAGGGCCTCCAGGATAGTCACGGCAGAAACGGATACCGTCATTTTGCGGCAGTTGGTATAACTGATGGTGGAAATAACTGAACATGGCGCCTATTCCTTGATATCGATCAAGATCGAGGAAATCGATTTTGTCAAGACACCCAAGTTCACGGAAAGCATGACCGGTCATCTTGATCAAAAAGGGTATCCGAACATCATACTCGACCTCGATAATCTCTATTATATCGATTCGACCGGGCTCAGTTCGCTGATCAACATAAGCCGCAGGATCAGGGACAATAACAACGAGATGGTTGTCGTCTGCAGCAGCACTAAAATTCTTCAGCTTTTCGATATCGCCAAGGTGGGTGTGTTTTTCAAGATCTTCGATTCTGTGGAAAACGCGGAGAACTATCTCGCTTCACGGGAGAAGCCCTGACCGCCGGCCCCGGGCGTCCGCGGATGCTGCATGCCGGCCGATTTTTTCAGCATGCGCACTTCGGCATCGGTGAGATGACGGAGCGCCCCCTTCTTCAACCTCTTCAGCGAAAGCGTCCCGTAAGAAATTCTTTCGAGGCTCCTGATCCGGTAACCGAGGTTCTGAAAGGTATACCGTATCTGCCGGTTCTTCCCCTCGGTAAGAACCACCCTGACCGTGAGCCGTGATTCATCAACGCATTCGGCCTGGGCCGGCCTTGTCTTCAGCTCCAGCTGGGGGAGGTACATGCCCTTGCGTATCTTCATTATGTCGGTCTCGTCAAGCGGTCGGTCGATTTCCGCGATGTATTCCTTGGCGATGTGGAAACGCGGGTTGGTAAGCCTGTAGGCAAGGTCCCCGTCATTGGTAAGGAGGAGAAGTCCCGATGTGTCGCGGTCGAGTCTCCCGACGGGAAAAACGCCGCTGCGCCGGTATTTTTCAGGCACCAGGTCCATCACGGTGGGGCGGTCGCGGTCGTCGCTGACGGTGGTTATATATCCGCGTGGTTTGTGCAGGATAAGGTAATACCGCTGTTCGAAAGGTCTGACCGGCAAGCCGTCGAGAGTCACCCGGTCGGCGTCGTCAACGAGGGTCCCCAGGGAGGTGACTTTGTTCCCGTTGATGGCTATTCTGCCGGAGGTTATCAGCTCCTCCACCGCCCGGCGTGATCCCAGGCCTGACTGTGACAGGAATTTATTGAGCCTTGTTTTCATCGCCCCCGCCGGCGGGCTTTTTCCTGCCTGGATCTTTCAACTCCGGCTCAGGGCTTGTTTCAATGGATATCTTGGTGAAGCGGAGTTCGAAATCCTTCATGCTTTTTTTGATGATGTAATCATTCCCGCGCTTGGCCAGGTCAAGGTTGCTCTTGAAGGATGTGCCGCCGGAGAAAATTATCTCGTTTTTATTGAAATCCAGCTTGTAGGTGCCCACGATGGGGCGGTCCTCGTTCCCCTTGAGGTACGATTTGTATTTACCGCTGTCGTACAGCTCGATACAATGGTCGGTGAAATCGCCGAACTCGTTGGTGCTCCACCATTTGCCGATGAGATACTGTTTCGCCTGGGCGCGCTCGCTGTCCATGAACTGGTTTATTATCCTGTTCATGGAATCTTTGGATTTTGAGGAATAAATGGAAATGTTCTGCGCGAACACCCATCCCGTGAGCCCCTCTTTGGTTTTTATCTTGTACCAGTAGCCGTTTGATTTGCCGACCCAGCTTTTTCCCCTGGACCGTTCCAGGATCTGGACGCTGGTCCCCTTGTTCAGCTCCGAAACAATGCCCGAAAAGATCATCGGGTCAATGCGCATGGCCGTGTAACCCTTGAGGATAATGCCATAGGTGTCTTTCGTGATCTCGTCGTCGCTTTTGGTGCATGACAGGCAGGCCGTGATCAAAACGATGGCGGCTATCATGCTGAACAGATGTGCGGTGGTTTTCATGGGGCTGTTACGTTCTTCCTTGTGATTGCTGTTCATCAGATTTGCACATGATGTAATTTTCAAGTATTTTCTTATGCCGCCCGTTAATTTATTGCCTGAAGGCGGTATGGAGCGGCGCCGTACGGCCTCTTTGATCGCAGCGCGCGGAAACCCCGGAGCTCTGTTCCGGGGATGATAGCGCGCAAAAACATTATGCGACAAAATACCCCGTAGCTTGCTGCGGGGCATTTTACAATGAAAATTCGGCGCGGAAATTATCTTGACGACTGGCGTAATTTTTGCAGAAATATACAACATTGTATAATACCAGCGTGCCTACTGAAAGGAGTTCGGTGCGATACAAAATCATTATCGGCGGCAATGGATTGATGCGGTTATGGATGTCTGCGACAAATTCCGGGATACCGTACTGACCTTTTCGAATCTCCTGGCCGCGGCACGGAGATTCGCCTGGCCTGTCCTGGGTCGCTTCATCTACAGGGTTCCGCCTACGGGGGATTCGGCCTTTTTCAGGTATGAGCGAGCTAATCGTCGCATGCGTGAAACCTCTCTCTGGTTATTTTGACAACTTCGGCGGGATACAGCATGTCGGGACATACGCGCGGTATTATAGTTAAAAAAAAGACTAGGATCGTTCAGCTCGTTGCGTTGTTCATCTGTATCGCGGCTCCGGCGTTGCCTTCATCCGAGAGCATAACCATCATCCGCGTCGATGGCGGTGAATACCTGCCCCTTGATGAAATGCTGCCCCGGTGCGGCATCGAGCATTCCTTTGACATGGTGGCACAGAAGGGCAAGCTGTACCGGAAGAATCATTACGCCGTCTACGGCGTGGGGCTGCCGATCGTGCTGATTGACGGCAGCCTGTATAAGTCTTCCGCAGCGGTCCGCCGCCAGGGAGGCCGGGTGCTTCTTCCTCTCGATACGGGACAGGAGGTGGTGCGAAGCCTCAACCCGGAGCTGGGGCTTGCCCGCAGGGGAGACGCGCTGGTCGTCGAACGCAGGGGCGGTGAAACAGTCCCGGACCAGAAAATTGAAAAACGGCGTCCCGGACCGAGAGACAGGATCAGCTTTATCGTCATAGACGCCGGCCATGGCGGCAAGGATCCCGGTGCTGTCGGGAAGGGGGGGCTCCGGGAAAAGGACATCACCCTCAGGGTGGCCCGGCTCCTCGAAAAGAGGATCAGGACCAGGCTCGCCGGCGTGCGCGTTTACATGACCAGGGGCGACGACCGGTTCATCGAGCTGTCCGCCAGGACGGTCATAGCAAACCGCCTTTTAAAAAAGAACGAAAACGGAATTTTTCTCAGCATCCATGTCAACTCGTCCCTCTCCAGCCGCATATCCGGCCATGAGACCTTTTTCCTCTCCCAGAACCCAACCAACGAGGAGGCGCGGAACACGGCGGCCCTGGAGAACAATGTCGTAGTCCTGGAAGACAGGACAAAGGGGAAATCGGGCCATGATGACGTAGATTACATAGAGGCCATGATGATCACGACGCAGATCCAGAAGGAAAGCTCGGCCCTGGCGGCCTCGGTGCAGGAAGGTATGGCGAAAAAGAACAGGGTCTTCAGCTCCCGGGGGGTCAAAAAGGCCGACTTTTATGTTCTCCGGGGGGTGCTGATGCCGGCGGCCCTTGTGGAAATAGGCTATATTTCCAATGCAAAGGAAGCTGGCTATCTCAAAAAAGACAGCCACCGCGAAGCGGTGGCGGAAGGGATCAGCCAGGGTGTTGAGCTTTTTATCAAGAACTACAACAGCCTGATCAGGGTCAATTAGGTCATCCTTTATGCCCCTTGATAAGACTGTGCTTCCGATTAATGGGGATGGCGGCAAAAAATCCTTGATTCTACGGGGGCCTTTTCCTATTGTACCTCAATCGCGGTGGCACTGATGAAAATTGACCTAAACAAACTGAAACAAGACCTTAAGGGGTATATCCGGCGGCTGATTGAGGGGCCCCTTGAGTTATATTATGAGCACGTGCAGCCCCGGGTCCATGCGGTGACGTCCCTGGCGCGGACAGAATTGATTGACTACCCGCGGGGCAGTGAAAGGAACCGCCGCCTTGTCCTCGTTTTTGCCGGTATTTTTATCGCCGACTACCTGATGTACTGCCTGCACACGAACAAGAACATCGGGGATATCTTTCCGGAACTGCCGTCCCTTTCCCATGAAAAAAAGGTATCAGTGTATCTTCCCGCCCTTGACGGGGCCACGATCATGCGGGAGACGCGGGAAATCCCGCTGTATGATAGCGATGAAAAGACCGCGAAGCTCCTCTTCGAGACCGTGGTGAAGGGTTCCCTGTATGATAACACCGCCATGGCGGTTCCCGCTGGTCTCTTCGTGAGAAAAGTATGGATCCAGGGCCGGGGCTCCGGTAACGGCAGGGTGTGCATCATAGACCTGGAACCGGCGGAGCTTCGGCTCAGCGCGACGGTGATAAAAAACTCGGAGCGGCTTTTCAGGCGCGCTGTCGAAAAAACGATCACCGAGAACATCCCTTCGATCAAAACCGTCCTGGTGCTTGAAAAGGGAGTGCCCGGGACCGCCCTCTGGGAGCTCTAGCCGGGCCACTTGCCCGTGAAAACCTCCACCGCCGGCCCGGAAAGATATATGGTATTGTCATCCTCCCGCCATTCGGTCTTCAGGTCCCCGCCGGGAAGGTGAATCTGTATCTTCCGTTCCGTCAGCTTGTTAAGGATGCAGGCGGCAGTCACCGCCGACGCGCCGGTGCCGCAGGAAAGGGTCTCCCCGGTCCCCCGCTCCCAGGTGCGCTGAACGACTTCTTTTCTGTTCAGGACCTTCACGAACTCGACATTGGTCCTGTTGGGAAAGAGGGCATGGTTCTCCACGATGGGCCCGTATTTCTCGACGGGGAATTTTTCTATCTCCTCCACGAAAATGACGACATGGGGATTGCCCATGGACACGGCGGTGATGGTGAACCGGGACCCGTCGTCCATCTGCAGCGTCTCTCCCACGACCATTCCCTGGCCGCCGATCATGGGGATCCTGTCCCGCCGCAGTATCGGCTCCCCCATGTTTACGACGACGCTGCTGACGCCCCGGTTCTTAACCTGGAGCCGGAGCTCCTTTACCCCGGCCGCGGTCTCTATTGTCAGACGCTTTTTGGAGGTCAGGCGGTTGTCGTAAAGATACTTCGCGAAGCAGCGGATGCCGTTGCCGCACATCTCGGCTTCGCTGCCGTCCGGGTTGAACATCCTCATCCGGAAATCCGCGGATTTTGAACCGAGAAGGACCAGTATGCCGTCGGACCCGATGCCGTAGTGCCGGTCGCTCATGGCCCTGGCCAGCCTGCTGAAGCCGGCTGCCTTCTGTTTTCTGCCGTCAATGACGACATAGTCATTGCCGGTCCCGTGCATTTTGGTGAATTGTATCATGGCAGTATTCCTGTTGTTGCCGGCGCCGGTTATCCCGGGCACCGCAGTCTCAATAATATAAATGATAAATATGATACAATAACCCCCAATAATTGTAAAGCCATAAAAATGAAACCGTCATTCTGCAATTATCCCCCTGGCGCCGCTCTAGTTCACATGTCCAAACCCTGCTCAGCGCGCTCTGGCGACCTCACTCCCTGCCCCCTCTCCATGAAATGCAAAGAAGGACAGGGAGTGAGGAAAAAAGAGAGAGGAAATCAGGTGGTGGGAGGTATGGTAGAAATGGACTTAAACAAAAATATTCCTTGATGGAAAAACCCTGCGGTACGATACAGTATTAAGGCGGCACCGGGGGCACCACCGGAATCGGCCGCGGGGATTTGAAGCGGTAACGGAATAATGAAGAGCATTTCTATACTTATCGTGTCCCTGGCGCTTTCCCTGGCCGCGGCCCTGTTCTTCTACCTGGATGATTATGACGGGTTTTCCCGGGGCAGGATGACGTGGCTGCACAAAGACCGGGAGACGCAGTCCCGGCTCCTGGCGATACCCATTATCCTCTATCATAATATCGACGGCAAGGGGCCCTTTTCAATCGATGCTGAAACCCTGAGGGCGCATTTCCAGATGATACGGGACCGGGGCATACGGGTCGTCCCGCTGCGGGAGCTCATGCAGAAACTTGAGAACCCCGCGCCGTATAGTGAAAAGGTGGTTGCCATCACCTTTGATGACGGGTACGGCTCGATGTACACCAGGCTGCTCCCCCTGGCGCGGGAATTCGGTTATCCCGTCACGCTCTTCGTTTACACTGATAACATATCTTTGAAATCGTCAAAAAACCTGACATGGAGACGGCTGCGGGCCATGGACCGGCAGGGGGTCGATATCCAGGCCCATTCCATCACCCATTGCGACCTTACCCGGCTTTCGAAAAAGAAACATGACCCGGAGGTTCGGAGGCGGCTTTACGAGGAGCTCTATCTGTCAAAGAGGATACTGGAGCTCTATATGAACAAGAAGGTGGAATTGTTTGCGTACCCGTACGGGAAATACGATCTCACCATCCTTGACCTGACTGCGAAGGCGGGATACCGGCGGGCCTTTTCAACCGATTACGGATCAAATATAATAACCAGGGACAATTTCTGCCTGAAAAGGCAGCATATTAAAAGCAGCTATACCATGAGCTATATTGACTCCATCATCCGATAATGCCTGGCGCTTCTGGATGATTCCCGGTGATGGATCTTCCCCGGCCTTTTGTCGCACGTCTGCCATGCTCTCTTCATATTGCAGGCTAACGGGACTTCAGCTTCAAGGGTGGTTGATTGCTTGTATTGCCGATGATCTTCGTGAAGCAGACGCTGGCTCTATTGAGACATATCATGGTATTAGTATAATAAAATATGCATAAACAGTCGATAATGTATACAATTGAACAGGGTGTCAAAAACGATGGTTTGTTATGCGATATTAATAGTCATAAAGATTGTAATTTTTTATTGACAAATACCATAAGTGTTAATTAATTATCACAACTTCGTATTTATTGTCTTCGTACCCATAACAAAACATAAATAAAGACTGCAAGGAGTGGACGCGGTAATGAGAAGCATAATCGGGACAGCCATTTTATTATTTTTTATAAGCGGCGCTTCCTTTGCTGAGGAAGTAATCCGGGTTGATAACCAGTATGTACAGGAGTATAAGGGCCGCCTCGGCATCTGGACAAGAGTTGAATCGCAGGCGATGCTCAATTCTTTCATCGGCAAGTATTACATAACGATGAAAGAGTTCAACGAGATCAACGGCGCATCGATCACCTGGGGCCAGTATGTCTTCATACCCTATTCCGAAAAATATATCCAGGAACTTGAGGCGCAGGGCGTCAAGCGCGACAACCTGGTGAGCAAGAAGAGCGATTTCATCTGGCCCCTGACCCAGGTTGACAACATATCCTCGACCTTCGGTCAGCGCAACGGCCGGTTCCACACGGGAACCGACATGCCCGCCACTTCGGGAACGCCGATCATCGCCGTCATGGACGGCAGGGTCCTGTCGGCGCGGTATGAGGGCGGATTCGGCTATACCATCTGCATGGAGCACCGGGACAACTTCATTACCAGGTACGCCCACTGTTCGGTAATGCTGGTCAAGGCCGGCGATATCATGAAAAAGGGGCAGGTCATAGGCTTCGTGGGCAGCACCGGAACATCAACCGGTAACCATCTTCATTTTGAGATTCGGTACAATGATATTCCGCTGAACCCCCTCGATTTCCTGCCCTATAAGCAGAACCTGGTTCAGACCCATATGATGCGGAACTGGAAGTGAAATAATTGTAAGCGTAAAAACAGTGGGCGGCATTGAACGATGCCGCCCTTTTTTGTTTGCGCCGCCGGTGACGATGGACGGGCCTGGTTATTTGGTGTCACTCTTGGCGTCGCTTCTGGGTTCGCTCTTCGAGCTTGTATCCACTGACTCTTCAAGGTTGATGTTGTTCTTCTTTAGAAATCTTTCGGTTTCGGCGTCGATGTTGTAGGTATCGTCGATCATGGCTTTGATCTTTTCCGCCGTGGGGAAGGTCTTTTTGATGATCTGCTCCTCTTCGTCGGAACCGAAATATGCCAGGTTGGTTATCCTGCCGATTATCTTTTCTATGTCCTTCTGCGTGTTGTTGATTATGCAGACGAGGTTCGGTCCGCTCTGGAAGCCCCACTGGAAGCCGTCCCTGCTGTCGGCGGTGAAGGTTTCGGCTATGCCGTCGCCGTTGGCGTCCTCGGCGTAATAAACAGTGCCGCCGTCGGGGGTCCTGCCCGTCACCCGGGTGATGTATTTCACCTGGTCTCCGTCGGATATCTTCCGGGGTATCCTTTCGCGCCTCACGTTGATGTCGGATTCCTTGCGGTTGACGATCAGGGACAGAAATATGGCCACGTGTTTTTTCAGAAACTTGTCGCGCACGGCGAGGTAAAAGTCCCGGTAATTGCCGGAAACGAATTCCTTGGTGATGTTTTTCTGTATTTCAATCTTGCGGTCGGTGATCATGACATAGTTGGGACTGTTGCTGATCTTGTTCTGCCACAGGTCCGGTACGATCTGGCTGCTGCGGTCCAGGACCGCCCTGTTGTGGGCAACCTGTTCCGGGTTGTCGTAGCCGTCCTGGATCAGGTAGACTTTCTTGTCCTTGATGACCATCAGCGCCGCGATGGAGTTATCAAAGGCGTCGCTGTCACCCTCGGCCGGGACCTTTTCGAACTGCTGGTAGAGGACGCGGTTTTCATCGTACCTGGAAAGCTTCTGGATGTCGACCGGGGTCAGGGTCTGTCGCTTGCCGTATGAGGCAGGCTGCAGGAAGAGAATTGATAGGGACAGCATGCAAACCAGGGTTTTTCCGAAAGTACGTGTCATGGGTTCCTCCGTGATTCAAGGGGTATCGCGCTGATAACCACAAATCCACCGCAGTTAGAACAGTACCGCCGATCGGCAATTTGTCAAATATTTTTCACGATTCATCGTTTTTATCATGGCGCCGCTTCTCTTTTTTCCACCGTGCCTTGTCAAGCTTGGTCCAGCTTTCCGCCACGTGACGGGACAGCTCTTTCTCCTTTTCTGCCCGGGTCATCGGGCTTTTTTTCTGCTTCTTTTTCACATGCTTGAGCCGGGCCCTCATCTCTTCCTGCTCCTTGCCGGTTAGGGACACCTCGGACCTGGTGAATTCATCCATGGCTTCCGGGGTAACCGCCCCGGCGGACAGGGAGTCAACCAGTGCGAGGACCTTCTTCCGGTTAACCAGGTCCCTGATGAGCGGATCATCCTGCCGCAGACCGCCGAGGCGCGCCGCCCCCAGGGCGCCGGCCATGGCTGCCAGGGCGGCCGTTGACCCTCCCTCTTTCACCGCGGCGACCGGTGGCGGCGTGTCTGCGACTGCCAGGGATGACACTGCCACCGAATACGGGAAGAGCGCCGCCGGGATGTTCACCGTGGCGCGGGTAACCGGCGTCTTGAGTTTCCGGTTCACATGGGTGATGATGATTTTTTCCGCGGCGCCGGGGGCCGCGGCCGATGCCATCTCGTCTAGGAGGCCGCTCTGCGAGCGCAGTTCCCGGATGAGGGAGGCGGGATTGACGCCCCCGGCAAAGACCGCCGACGAATTGCCGTCAACGGCGCCGGCGACCCCCGCGGCGGCGCCGGCCACCGCCTTCATCGTGAAGTCCCGGGGAATCGCGCCGGCGGACAGCGCCCTGAGGAGAAATGAATAGATCAGGGCCGAGGCGAGGGTGGACAGGTCATGGGTAAAAAGCCGTACGGCGGCCATGACGTCCAGGAGATGATCCGCGGCCGAATTGTTCCGGAAGCTCAGGAAGGTCATGACCGGGATTATCCGCGCGCAGGGCTGCTGCGTCGTCTGCTGGTGCCGCGACGGGTCCTTCATGGCCAGAATAAATGCCCGTTCCACCGCCCCGGGGTAGCGGAATATGCCGTAATCGTATCCGGCGACTTCCGGTGAAGAAGCGACGGCGCGCCGGAAGCTTTCCGCGCAGGTCCCGCGGCGCGGACCGGCCATTGCCATGATAAGCATCAGCTGGGTAATCGATGAATAGAGTCCCGGTTTCCGCCACAGTTCCATCTTGTTTTTCAGGGCCGGCTCCGGATCGATATAACCGGCGATGCTGCTGAAGTGAGCATGGATGTGGGCCCTGGTCATGCCGTCAACGGCTGATCCCAAGGCGTCGCCGGTGATTACGGCTATAAGTACGTTCCGCATCATGAATAAATAATGCAGAAGCCCCGATTTTCACGCAATTATTTTTCTTTAATATACTCAAAAGCCGCCGGAACCGTATAAAAGGCACGGTTTTGCGCGAACCGACGGCAAATCATCGATTAATTTTCTTGCATTATCCGTATGTCGGGAGGTATAATAAATAGATGTCCGCTGAATAGCGATGCGAGTGGGACATAATGGCCTGGGCTGACTGGTTTCGAGACCCAGGACGTCGGATCATATACACAACGAGGAGGCATGATTATGAAGAAGACAATCCTGCCGGCGCTTCTGGTGCTGGCGGTAGCCCTGGGCTGCTCCAGGCAGCCCGTTGACGAGTACGCGATGATAACCTTCATGATAGGCGACGTCACGAAGAATAACGCCGCGGTCCAGATAGGCGATGTCATAAAAGAAAAGGACGTGATCCAGACGGGGACGGAATCGTTCTGCGACGTCAAGATAGGCGAGTCCCTCATCAGGGTGAAACAGAAGACCAAGGTCGTCCTCGCGACGCTGATGAGGCAGGGCGGCATTGAGAACACCGCGGTCGACCTTGATTCGGGGAAGATGCTGTGCAAGCCGAAAAAGCTGATCAAGTCGGAAACGTTCATGGTGAAAACGCCGACAGCGGTCGCGGGCGTCCGCGGCACCCAGTTCACCGTGGAAGCCGACCAGAACGGGACCTCGCGCATCAAGGTCTTCGAGGGATCGGTCAAGGTGGCAAAAAGGGTCAGGGAGCTGGAGGCAAGCATGCCGGAGGTCCTGAGCCTTGCGCCGGATGTAACCAGAGAGGAGAAGGTCGTCATCACCAAACTTGACGTGGAAAAGACGGAAAAGATCGTGAGCGCCGTCCTGAAGTCCGAGCCGGCGAAGAGCGGCGACGCCGCGCGGGCGGCGGTCATCAAAAAGGCCGGGAAGGATATTGTGGTGGGCAAAAAGAACATTGAAAAATTCGCCGTCAGGGATTTCGAGAAGGACAACCGTGAGATCATAGAGATTAGGCAGAAGCCCGCCGAGGTCATCAGGGAAATCGGCAAGGCCGTCGAAGAGGAACGGGAGGAGCCCCTTCCCAACGGAAGGCTCCTGGTCACGAGCTTCGAGGTGTTTTTCATCAAGAACGGCAAGATCGAATGGCAGGGAACGGTCGTCCAGGAGCCGGTCAAGCACGGTGACAGGATTTATATCGCGTCCGGCGAATACGTGTTCTGCGCTTCCGTCGATGGGCCGGTGGTCTGGAGAAAGCAGATGGCCAACGAGGGCAGGCTCGAGATACGCGAGAATTCCCTGGTCGTTTCCGCCAAGGGCCAGGAGACGAAGCTGGACCTGAAGACCGGGGCGAAGCTGTAACATTATGCTTAATCCCCCTCCCTTGATGGGAGGGGACAGGGGAGGGTGAACTAAAAAACCCGGCGATTAATATTGTTTTCCACCCCCGCCCAGCCTCCCCCATCATGGGGGAGGATTTCGCCATCCATAGCCGCCCATCACATCATGTCAACAATCGACAGAACCACCTTCGTCCCGTTGACCAGGTCCCTGATCATGATATACTCGTCGGTGGTGTGAACCTTCTGCATGCCGGCGGAGAGGTTGATGGCGCTGATGCCGGCCCTGTTGAGTATGTTGGTGTCGCTCCCGCCGCCGGAGACCTCGAACTGCGGACGTATCCCGACCCGTTCCATGGCTCGCGCCGCCAGGACCGCGATCCTGTCCCGGGGGCCGATGGAAAAGCCGGAGTATTCCATGGTGCGGCTTATGGAGCACCGGGCGCCGTATTCCGCGGTCACCTCCTTCGCGATGGTGCGTATGATCGCTTCCTGCTCCTTGAGCTTCTTTGGATTGAGCGAACGGGCCTCGAGGACGCACTCGGACTTCTCCGCCACGATGTTCGTGGCGCGGCCGCCGGCGATGGTCCCCACGTTGACGGTCGTCTCGTGGTCCACGCGGCCCGACGGGAGACGAGTTATGATATCGGCGAGCACATTGATGGCGTTGATCCCCTTTTCCGGTTCCATGCCGGCGTGGGCGGCCCGGCCCCGGACGGTTATGGTCATGGTGGAGTGGTAGGGGGCCTGGAGCACGATCGTGCCGATGGGACCGTCGCTGTCGAAGACGAAGGCCTGCTTCGATTTCAGCACCGAGGTGTCGAAGCCCTTCATCCCGCGCAGGCCCACCTCCTCGGCGCAGCTTATCAGAATTTCTATGGTGCCGTGGGGCATGCGGGTCTCGCTGATGTAGCGCAGGCTCTCAATGAACATGGCGATGGCGGCCTTGTCGTCGCTTCCCAGGACCGTGGTGCCGTCCGATGTTATCTTGGTGGCCGTTACCACCGGCTTCACGTTGTCGCAGGGCGTGACCGTGTCCATGTGCGCGGAGAAAAGCACGGGCTTCCGCTTCGGGTCCCCCGGCCTGGTCAGGAGAAGGTTGTAGGAGCCGCCGCAGGGGAATGACCTGGCCCTGACGCCGAGCTTTTTTACCGCCCCGACGATGTAGTCCCGCATCTTTTCCTCGCGCCATGACGGCGATGATATTTTTGTCATGTCGGTGAAGGTCTTTATCAGTCGCTTCTTGTTGATATCAAACATAGATAAACCTTTCAGGGAACTCTCGGGACCGGCGGCACCGGCCGGTCACATGCTGCTTAAAAAGCTTTTTATCAGGCGCGTGTACTTGTCGATGATCGCGTCGCGATCATGGGTGGTTTCGCCCTCCCCGTAGAGGTGAATCAGGGGATGGGACGAGTCCGGAAGCACCAGCACCCAGGCAGTATCCTCGCATATGCGTATGCCGTCAATCAATTCAATATTTTTGTTGCCGGAGGCGGTGGACATGTCGCGCATAACCGCGGCTTTTTCGTCGGAGTTGCAGTAGAGGGAAGTATGGATGATGTTTCCCTTAGGAAGCGAAGCCTTTACCGTGTGGAGCGGCTTGCCTTCAAGGGTAAGGAAGTCGAGGATCAGGAGGAACACGACCATGGGGTCGTACCGGAGTTCCAGGACGGGATACCGGACCGGCCCCCCCAGGAAGAGATCGGCGATGCCTTCCGGCGCCCTGAGGGCGAAGCTGGTGCGGACGGCGGTGCCGCCGCAGGAGCGGATCAGCCGCTCGAGCATCATCGAGGTGGTCACGGGAATGTGGATGACGGACGCGTTGCGGTATTTCAGGTGGTAGAGGCACAGGATGGCTATGATATCATCGTCAGTCAGGATCTGCCCCCGTTCGTCCACGACGGTGATATGATTGCTGTGGGGACCCACGATCACGCCGATCTCGCTGTTCATGCGGGCCATCTGGACAATGCTGTCGATGGCGTTGCGGGTGTCGGACTTCATCTCCTCCTCGCTGGTGAATTCCTTGATCTGGCCGCGGAGCACCGTGGTTTCGCAGCCGTAGTCCGACAGGAGCTCCGGGAAGATGTGCGCGGCGGTACCGTTGAAGCAGTCGACGATGATCTTCCATTTTTTTCCGGCGAGGAAGGTGTCGCTGATATAGAGCCGGATGTTGCGGATGTACGATTCGACGTGATGGCTCGGGTAGATAAGCTTTCCCGTCTCAAAGGCCTCCCTGCGCGGGTAGTCGCCGCGGAAGAATATGTTCTCGATCTTTTTCTCGCTGGCCAGGGGGACCTGGAACCCGTGCCTGTCGCACAGGCGTATCTGGATAAACTGCAGCTCGGTGAGGGGCGCGATCTGGATGTAGGCCCCCATGTCGGCGTTGAGGAACCGGGTGGTGTAGCGGTTCACCGGCATCGACTCTATTTCCATGTCGTACACGTCGACGCCCATGGACATGAGGCCGGCCGTGAAGGCCCGCATGATCAGGCGCGCCGCGGTCGTGGTGTCCCGGCTCACGACGATCTTCGCGTCCTTGCCGAGGAAGGCGCCGATGGCGGAGCCGAGCTTGGAGGCGAATTCCGGGGTGATCTTAACGTTGAAGGTCCCGACGATGCCTTCGCCGGAAAACAGGGTCTTCTTCTCGCGCTGTCCCCAGACGATGTCCTCCGCAAGCCTCGTCCCCTGCTCGATGTACTTGTCCGGCCAGACGCGGATCCCCGCCGCGATTTCAACGCCCGCCCCGATGCGGCAGTCGTCGCTGATGACGGAGCCCTCGTACACGGTAACATGCTGTTCGAGGACGCACCGCTTTCCGATCACGACGCCGCGGAGCTCGCATTTCGGGCCGATGATGGTGTTATGGAGGATGATGGATTTCCGTATGGAGGCGTTTTCCTCGATGACGCAGTTGTCCCCGATCACCGAAAACTCCGTCACCTCCGCGCCCTCCTTTATCTTGACGTTGTCGCCGATGATGACCGGGCCCCTGATGACGGCGGTGGGGTGCATCTCCAGGTCCGTGCCGGCCCACACGTCCGGGGCGATCTTTTTGCCCGGGAAATCGATTTTCACCAGCCCGCCGAGGATGTCCCGGTGGACGTCGCTGTAGGTGGCGAGGCTGCCCACGTCGCACCAGTAGCCGTCGGCGATGTAGCCGTAGAGGGGGATGTTCTTCTCCTGGAGGAGGGGGAAGAGGTCCAGGGAAAAATCGAACCTCACGCCGGGCGGAACCAGGTGGTGGATGACGGCGGGTTCAAGGACATAGAGGCCCGTGTTGGCGGTGTCGCTGAAGACCTCGCTCCAGGAGGGCTTTTCAAGGAACCGCTCGATCGTTCCGTCTTCGCCGGTGATCACGATGCCGTAGTCGGTGGGCCTGCTGACCCGCTTCAACGCGATCGTGAAGGACGATTTTTTGCTGCGGTGGAATTCCAGGATTTCGGTCAGGTTGAAGTCGATGATGCCGTCGCCGGAGAGGACCACGACGGTGCTGCCGCAGTCCCCGATGGCCTTCTTGACGCCGCCGGCCGTCCCCAGGGGCGTCTCCTCGAGTGAATAGGTTATGTTGACGTTCCATTCCGAGCCGTCGCCGAAATAGTTCTGCACGTTTTCCGGCAGATAATAGAGGCTTATGACAATGTCACGAATGCCGTGCCGCTTCAGGAGATTGATCGTATGCTCTATGACCGGCTTGTTGATGACGGGGACCATCGGCTTGGAACGGTTGCAGGTCAGGGGCCTGAGCCTTGTCCCTTCGCCTCCCGCCATTATGACCGCTTGTATCATGAAAAGTCTCCTCGCTGACGCGGTGACGCGCCTTCCTGAATCAACCGGGATGCTTCTGCTATGTCACATGATAAGATGCTCTGAACGGGTCATGCGGTGATGTCAGAGCGCAACGTATGGATAAGAAAGTGTAACAGGTGAACGGGAACTGTCAACTATATTCTTCCGGTCTTGCGGGGCACGGGGCCGGGGATCAGCGCTTGTAAATCATCCTGCCGATGACCAGGTCTTCCGGTATGGGGCCAAATGAGCGGCTGTCAAATCCCCTGTCCAGGTCGTCGCTCAAGACGAAGTAGCTTCCCCGTCCTATCTTAACCGCGGGCATGTTGTCGCGGAACGTGAAATTCATGGGGAAGACGCGGCGGTCCCTTGACTTCGTTTTCCAGGGGAATTCATACGTCCCGTTATTGACGCGGAATGTCCGGTCTCTTATTTCGACGGTTTCCCCTTCGACCGCGGCGATCCTCCTGACGAGCACCCGCCCCGGTTCCGCCGGGTTCTTGAAGAGAATTATGTCCCCCTTCCGCGGCGTGACGTGCCTCATTATTATAACAAGGTCGTCTTTTTTCAGGTTCGGTTCCATCGAGGCGTCGGGCATGGTGAAGGAAATAAAGGCGATGCGGCAGATGACAAAGCCCGCGACAAGTCCCGCCGCCGCGGCTATGATTTTAATGAGGATTTCGTTCCCCGATCGTTCCTGGTAGTTCATGGTAATGGCGCCTGGATCATGTTCTGAATGTGGGATAACAATAGGCGCTCCGCCAAATAAAGCAATAAAAAATTTAGTGCTGCCTGATTATGTCTTTAAACACCGACGCGGAGACGCCTCTTTGCACTCAAGAATCCTCCGGACGCAATATTAATTTCTTGACAAGTATGGTTAAATCTATAGAATTCATGGATGAAAATGGAAGGCGGGCCCGGGCGTTGCTGCCGTAATCGAAGAATTTGGCCCCGGGCTGTTTATTTTGTACTAAATATTACTTTATGTTAATCCGATTATTCACTTAGTAACGTTGTGGTGTACTTATCGTAACGATATTATACTATAGAGAATATCATTTTCAAAGGAGTTGGCAATGAAAAGGATGACCCGGTTAAGTACATTGTCGTTAGCAATCGGCGTAATGATGTTGTTTTTCGGCAGTGGAACAATAAATCTCAAGGCCCAGCAGGAAAAAGATACGGGCAAGACCGAGACCCAGGGAAAGAAGCAGAAGCAGGACGGCCTGATTGTTGACTGGGTCAACGATTTCGAGGACTGCGAAGACTGGCGGGCGGTTTCCACGTGTCCCCTCGGCGACACCAAGACCAGAAAGATCCCGGGCAAACCGAGACCGGTCAATGAGCAGGGGCAGCCGGTTAACGAGGACGGCCAGCCGGGCGAATTCAAGAATGAGGTTACCGACGAGAACGGTATTTCCCATAAAAATGAATACGTTCTGGGCATCAAAACCTATTTCATTGACAGGGGTTTTGACCGGGTCGAGGCCTTCCCGCCCAATGAATATATCATCAGGGGCAAGGCCCGTGAGATGAAATTCTGGGCCCTGGGACGTAAATTCAGGCACACCCTCTATATTAAGCTCCGCGATTACAAGGGCCATATACACAAGCTGAAAGTCGGTCGTCTCGATTTCTGGGGATGGAAGGAAATGTCGGTCATCATACCCGGCTGGCTTCCCCAATCGGCAAGCTACGCGCTGCTTGACAAGAACCTCCATTTCGTGTCGTTCTTCGTCGAATGCGATACCTATGAGGTTCCCGGCACGTTCTACACGTATATCGACCAGTTCAGGGTCGTTACCGATCTGTCAGAATTCACCGGTGACGAAACGATCAAGGATACCTGGTAAAATTGAGATAGGTTAAGTAAGACAGGCTAAGAAGGGAGGCTTTTAATGAGAAGATATAACAAGAGAACAGTCGCAATTATACTGAGCGTTGCAATTGCCGTGTTCGTCGGCTTCCTGGGAACCAGGACGGCGCAATCGAAGATCGTGACGAACGTGCCTGCCGACGTCAGCGGGAACGAGTTGAAAGCCCTGGTCGTCGAGGATTTTGAGAACGCAAATATCGGCGATAACGGCTGGCAGATCGAATCGGTTCCAAAGAAGTTCGCCAAGGCGGAAACCGAGCAGAAGCTGAAGATGAAAAACCCGGTAAACCGGCTCGACATGAAGATCGTCGGCGCCGGCCCCAATGATATGAACGTGGAAGAATGGTCCCTTACCGACAAGGGCAAAAAGAAGGAGAAATGCCTCGGCATCGCCTTTCAGTTCCGGTATCCGGGCACCAACGAGGTCCATATCCTTGCCCCGCCCCAGGTGGACTGGAAGGACAAGACCCCGAAGCTGACCTTCAACCCGAGCACCGGCAAGGACGAACAGGAGCGCGGGATCGAGCTTCCGGGCCAGTCCAAGGGCATTTCCCTCTGGGTCCATGGCCGGGGGCACCCCTATACGCTGGAAGCGTGGGTCAAGGATTACCGCGGATCGACGCATATCCTGAAATTCGGATCGGTCAATTTCGTCGGCTGGCGTCCGATGAAGGCGGAGATACCCATTGATGTGCCTCAGCAGTTCGAATCGTTCCCGCAGACGCGGATAACCAAGATAACCAGATTCGTCCTCAGGGCTGTCCCGAGCGCTCCCCGGGAGGAACTCATGGAGACGGCGTATTTCTTTTTCGACCAGATCAAAGTCCTGACCGACACCTATGAAGTCAACTTTGACGGCAGCGATCTCCACAAGCTCATGGACGGCACTAAAGGCGGAGAAAAGGGTGGTGAAAAGAAGCAGTAGCAGATAGATTTACACTACATTTTTCGCGTTTTATTTTATCGTCTGCAAATACCCATCTTGCTTTATGATGGGTATTTTGTATTTTTGAAATATTGATTTTTCCGGTGGGGCGCTGTCCGGTCCCGCCGGTGTTTCAGATGATGAATGGCGCAGGGGGGCTTCATCCCGAAACTATACAGGTGGGTTGGTAACATGGCAAAACAAAAAATAATGGAAAAACTCGATTCTCTTTTCAAAGAGGAGATGTGGGGCAGGATTGAGCCCAAAGATATCGGCATTTCGAAATTCAAGATACTTGACGATCTCTTCAATGCCGTGGTGTCGGAGGGCGCGATCCAGGAAACCCTCGACGCGTGCAAAAAACATATGGAAGAGCATCCCGACTCGATCACCTCGATGTACCTGGTCGGGGAACTCGGCTATCACCTTGATAAACCGGAGGACGCCAAGCAGCTCCGGCGCCTGATCGACATATTCACCGGGTACCACAAGTGGGCCGTCGTCGAGCTGATCGCCGAAAAGATACTTGAATACGGCGAGTCGAGCGCGGCGCTGCGGGCCATGGCCCTGAGCCTTGAGCGCCTCGGGCGCAACAAGGACGCTATCCCCGTGCTCGAGAGCCTCCTGAAGATAGACCGCTTCGACGCGGACCTGTCGAAAAAGCTCGCCTTCGCCATCATCGACGATGAGCCGGACAAGAGCATCCATTACATGAAGCTCTCCATCGAGGGCTTCATCAAGAACAAGAAGTACGAGGAGGTCACCAGCCTCTGGACCAGGCTCGTCTCCGTGTCATGGGGCGATATCGCCTTTTTCGAGCGGATCGAGCGCTTCCTGGTCGAGGCCAAGCAGTTCGACCTGGTGGCGAACCTGATCAAGATCCTCCTCCAGAAATACCGGGACGAGGAGAACCCGGACCTTGCCATCGAGCTCCTCAAGAAGGTGCTCAAGTACCGGCCCGATGACGCCCACGCGCGCAAGGACCTGATCAACCTCTACCGGGTCAAGTACAAGGACCACTCCCAGTTCGAGCAGTTCATGAAGCTGTCGAAGCTGGCCAACTACAAGACGCCGGCGAAGTACGCCATCCAGGACTTCGAAAAGAACATCGTCTTCGACAAGGGGAACTATGCCTACCACGACACCTGGAAGCTGGGCAAGATCGTCGACATGGACAGCGAGAACATCGTCATCAATTTCAGCGGGAAGCCGGAGCACAAGATGTCGATCCAGATGGCCCTCCAGTCGCTGACCCCGATCCCGAAGGATCACCTCTACGTGATGCAGTTCGAGGACCCGGAGTACGTGAACAACCTGTTCAGGGACGACTTCATGCAGTTCTTTGATATCCTCATCCGTTCATACGGCGGGAAGATCCTCCTGGAGGACGTCAAGCGCGAGCTCATCCCCGCCTACATCGCCGAGAAGGGATGGTCCAAGTGGTGGAGCAAGGCCCGGACCAAGATCAAGCGGGACTCGCACTACGGTTTTTCCGAGAAGAAAAAAGACCTGATCTTCACGCGGGACAAGCCGGTGACCTTCGCCGAGGAGCTGCTCGAAAGTTTCTCCGCGTCCGACTCGTTCAGCAAGAAGCTGGATTTCGCCATCGAGTTCGTCAACAACATCGAGAAGGAGGAGGGCCTTTCGGTCGTCCCGTATTTCATAGACTATTTCACCGAGGAGATGAAGGGGGAATCGGAGACGCGGCAGGTCCTCTCGTACATGATATTGAAAGACATGGCGAAATACGTGGACCCGTCGAAGCTCAAGCTCGACATGCACCGGCAGAAGGTCGTCGATTTCATAAAGGGGAGCCAGGACCTGGCGCTCCTTTCCATGAAAATTTCGTCGTACGATTACAAGAAGGACCTGGTGAACCTCATCGAGGAGTCCCGCGAGGACTGGCCGCAGGTCCTGGCCGAGCTGCTCTTTGAGACCCCGGTGCGGATCCACAAATATATCTTCAACAACCTGATCCGCAACCACTCGTACAAGATCATAAACGCCTTCATAGACCGGGTCATCACCGGCGCGAAGCAGTATCCGGAGATATTCATCTGGGTCGCCCGTAACCTCCTCGGCAGGCAGTGGGATTACGACTGGCTCGATTATTCCCGGGAGCGCCTCGCGGTCACCGGCTTCAGGCTCATGAACGAGCTTAAGAAGATCGAGATAGAAGGGAACCGGCTGAAGAACATGGTCCTCGACGTTCTCTTCGACAACAACGCCGCCGTCCTGAAAAGCATCGTGGACCAGTTCGAGCCGTCCTTCCTGGGCAAGCTCTATGACCTGTTCTGCAACGTCTCCTACGTGGAGGATTCCCAGAAGGAGGCCTTCCTCGGCGCCATACGGGCGAAATACGCTGATTTCCAGCCCGCCAAGGCTCAGCCCGACGAGGGTTGGGAATTCGACGTGGAAAAGCTCATCGTGTCAAAGGAAGGGCGCGACCGGATGAAGGCCGAACTGGACCGTCTCGTCTCCGTGGAGCTGGTGAACATATCCAAGGAGCTCACCAAGGTCGCTGACGTCTCCGCCGACATACGGGAGAACGTCGAGTACAACGCCCTGATGGAAAAGCAGGCGACCCTGGAGCTTTCCATATCCAGGCTGGACAACGAGATGAAAAAGGCCCAGATCCTCAACCGCGACGAGGTCACCACCGATTCGGTAAAGGTGGGGACCACGGTTATCCTCCAGGACACGGAGGGGGGCGAGGAGCGGGATTACACCATCCTGGGGCCCTGGGACGCCGATTTTGAAAAGCGGGTCCTTTCGTACCGCTCGCCCATCGCGCGGTCCCTCATGGGCCTCAAGCCGGGGGATACGGTGAACCTGGATATCGAGGAAGGGAAGAAAAACTACAAAATAAAGGAAATCCAGAAGTACCGGATATAGATATCGGCAGGGGCCGCCGGAAAGGCGCCCCTGCCCTGTAAAAAAAGAGAATTTTATTTGACAAATAGTGCCATTCGCACGTATGGGTTAATCCTGACAAGCCGCGATGGTGGAATTTGGCAGACACGCAAGATTCAGGATCTTGTGGGCGTTACGCCTGTGAGGGTTCAAGTCCCTCTCGCGGCAATAAAGCGACGGTGCAGATCGTCGCTTTTTTTTTGATCACCCCCGTTTTATCAAAAATTTTTTAATGCGCCGGCTTCCTGTCCGTTTACCCCTTGACGCAGACCTGTTCCGCCGGAGATCTCTATGAAGACCATGACTTTTACCAGCCTTGTGATGTGCGCCTGTATCTGCTCCTGCAGCTATCCTGACCGGTACCGGCCGCTTCTTGACCTGCGGGGCCCTCATGTCCGCGGGATGGAACTGTTTCTCTCCGCCGAAGCGATTCTTGAGCAGGATACCCTCCGGGCCCGGGCCTATGTCATCCTTGACACCGGAAGGAAAGAGGAGGCGGAAGCGGTCGCATGGGAAACCATGGATGAGGCGGTCTTGTCGATTGACCAACAGGGCATCGTCACCGGCCTCAGGCCGGGGACCGGGAGCGTACGCGCCTGCCGTGACGGGTTTTGCGCCGCGGGCTCCGTCGAGGTGCTTCGTCGGGTTGACTATTCGAAGATCATCATAACCGAGGTCTTCTATGACGCGGCGGGGAGCGATGACGAAAGGGAGTTCATCGAGATCTACAATGGCAATGACTATCCCTGCGACATCTCGGGAATGGGCATCGTCGATGGGGCGGCATCGAGCAGGGATTTTATCTTCCCGCCGGGCAGCGTCATGGGCCCGAAGTCATACGCGGTGGTTGCCCGGTCCGCCGAAGGTTTTGCCGCCCTTTTCGGCAGGAGTCCCGATTACGGGGATTTCAGCTTTTCCTTGAATAACAACGGTGAAACCGTGTTATTGAAGAGCCAGGACGGCACCATCATTGACGCTGTTTATATCAAAGGAGGCACCGAGGGCTTCAGGCCTCCGGAATCATGGGGCCCGGCCGCGCTGCCGGCCGCGACCGCAGGCCAGTCGGTGTACCGGGTCGATTATGGCAGCGAGCCGGCAGCTGCATCCTGGTCAAGCGGGCCGCCGGGTCCGGGTCTCAGGTAGTTGAGGGCCGACGCTGCTCCCGCACACCCGCCAAAGTAGTACGTCCTGTACGATGGCGGGCGGGGGCCTCCTGCCCCACATTTTTTCGTGTAAGCAGCATCCACACTCAAACAAACATGACTATGGCATTTTAGATGAAGCGCCGGGTGAATTGATCATTTACTAATGTGAGCAGGAAATATTGAAAAGTGTGAAAAGTATCATAGATAAAAAATTTAATATTTAACAGCTCTCCGTTCGTTACCTCTGCATACAACAATCCTATGGGAGGGAAACGCATGAAGTGTCGCATGAAAAATAAAAAGTCAATTGTCATCTATGACATCAAGGCGAAATGCCTGGACCTTGAAGGTTTCTCCGGTTTCTTTGCCGGGAGGAAAAAGAACAGGCTCTATGAGTCGATCATGGGGGAAATTTCCTGCAGGGTCCTAGATGTTTTCGACTCTGTTGAAACGTTCACGTACGGGGTGACCGGGGGAGGGTTCCATATCCTGGTATGGGCAGAGAGGGACAGCGGTACAATCGCCCAGGTCATGGCCTTCGTGCGGAGCAGGTTCGAGGAGAGGATAAACAGGTACCTTGACCGGACAGGGCCTGTCTGGGACGGCAGCTGGTCCTGCGAGGCAATCAGGGCGGAAGACCTTGGATAGCGCGGCCATCTGAAAAATATTATGTCGAGCAAACCGGCCGTTCGTCCGACATAATTAATGCACGGCATCAGAAACGAAACAATCCGGGAGGGGCGCGGTATGGCACAGGAGATGAGAATAAACGGCATAATTGAAAACAGCAGGCAGGAGATGCTCTTCGCGATAAAAGAGCGGATCTGCGCGATGACCCGCGGTACCAGCGCACCGATCCAGCTGCACGGCCTGATAACAGGGAACAGGAACGGCCGGGGCAGGGATATGTACTTTTATGAGATATCCAACGTTTACCTTGACGACGACAACCGCCTCTGCGGCGATCTTGCCGGAAAGGAAGACAGGCTCTGCGAGGATATCCTCTTCGGGAAGGACCTGGAAGACCTGCCCATCGACGACCTCAAGCAGGTCCTGGACCTGCTCTACACGGACAAGTGGGAAATCGATGTCGCCGACTATGATTGCGGCATTGCCGGAAGACGTAACGGTCTGCACGGGTTTCTCATGGGCCGAAAAGCGGGGATTTCACGCCTGCTCCGCAGGGGCGCATGACGCCATAACGCTTCCGATGAACAGCGCGGCAACAGGCAGGAGGTTTGACGACATGCTGGTGGATGTTGACACGAATCTCTTCAGTCTCCAGGTCAAGGTGACCCGGCTGGTCATGGCGGTCCTGTCGGACTATGACGGCCGTTCCGCCGATCTGGGCCTGTCCATTTCGCGGTCCCCGGATGAGGACCCGCACATCGTCCGATGCTCCAGGGTTTATATTGACCCTGAAGATGATCTTATTAAAATTACGGAATCCGGCGGTGATGAAATCGGGTGGGATGATATTGACATAGCCGCCCAGTACCGGATAGCCCAGCACCTGTACACGCACCATCTTGCCGGTTCCCTGTACCGCTCCCTCTCCAGCTGATTTGCTCTTGCTGCCGGACGGGACCGGCACGGGAAATATCAGTTCTTCATCGAATAAGGCTGTCCGGTGGCGTCCATGACATCGTGCCAGAACCGCGAACTCGGGTCGATCATTTTCCTTCTGGATACTGCCAGCTCGATGGGCACCAGGTTGTACACGTTGTTCCAGAGGCCGATCACCATGTCGGTCTTGCCCGCCATGCCGGCGTGGACCGCGTACTGGCCCAGCTGGGCGCAGAAGATCGAGTCGTTGGGCACCGGCGGGGCGCTCCGTATCATGTAACTGGGGTCGATATACTTCAGGTTTATCTCTATCCCTTCTTTTTCGAAATACCGGTTGATCTCATTTTTCAGGAAAACGCCGATATCCTCAAGCTTCACATTGCCGGAGGCGTCCCGCCCGTGAGAGGTCGAGTCCTTTTCAAGCAGTTCCTGGCCGGCGCCCTCGGCGACGCAGATGACGGCGTGGCGGCGGTCCAGCATTCTCTTTTTCAGATGCGTCAGGAATCCGTTGGCGCCGTGGAGGTCAAAGGGGACCTCGGGCACCAGGATGAAATTGGCGTCGTTCATGGCCAGGCAGGCGTGGGCTGCGATAAAACCGGAATGGCGCCCCATGAGCTTTACCAGGCCGATGCCGTTGGGGGCGCCCTTCGACTCGACATGGGCCGTGTAGATAGAATCAACCGCAACGGAAAAGGCCGTCTCGAACCCGAACGTGCGCTGTACATAGCTTATGTCATTGTCGATCGTCTTGGGCACTCCCACGACCGCGAGCTCCATGCCGCGTGACCGGGCTATCTCGGCAATCCGGTGGGCGCCCCGGAGGGTGCCGTCGCCGCCGATGGCATAAAGGATATGTATGCCGAGGCGCGCAAGGGTGTCCACCAGGATATCCATGTCCTCGGTGCCGCCCCGGGACGACCCCAGGATGGTGCCTCCCTCGAGGTGTATGTCTTCGACAAGATCGGGATCCAGCTCGATGGGCTCGTATCCTTTTTCCGGGTCCAGGCCGCTGTAGCCGTACCTGATGCCCAGGATCGAGCGCGAGCCGTACCGGTAGTATGATGTCATCACGATGGAGCGGATGACGGCGTTGATGCCGGGGCAGAGGCCTCCGCAGGTGACAATGGCGGACCGGGTCCGCTCCGGATCGAAGTAGATCAGGCTCCGCGGCCCGGCAAGCTCGAAGCTCCGGTCGGCTTTGATGCAGGAGCTGTCGTTGTTGACGACCAGGGGATCATATATCACCCGTTCCGCATCGTCTTCAAAGGACGTGTCATGGGAGAGGTAGGCGCCGCGCAGGGGCGAAGGAATAGTCCGCTTCCCCAGGTTTTTAACGGTGAAATCCATACTGGTGTTCCCTCCTGCAGCGGGGGATCGCTCCCCCGAAATGATAATGCTGAATCATGGGCCCCGACCGTTAAATAATCAACAAAAAAACGGGCGATATGGTTCCGGTACAGCGGCGAATGTGCTTGACAGCCGGACTTTTCTGTTTATAGAGTTAAAACCTATTTTTTCAAACGGGGTGGAGACATGAAACCGAAATTCAACAGGGTAGGCGTCCTCTTTTCGGGCGGTCCGGCGCCGAGCGCGAACGCGGTCATTTCGTCGGTGGCCCTCAATTTCCTGGACAATAATGTCCCGGTCATCGGCATCATGCGCGGTTACGAGTTCCTCCAGGACTTCAACAAGAGCTACCCCAAGCTCCGCAAGGATGTCCATTACGGCACCATAACCTATGACATCACGAAGGCCCGGAACAGGGGCGGCATATTCCTGCGCACGTCCCGCGCCAATCCGGGAAAGGACATCAAGACCATGGAGGACCTGAACAATCCCGAGAAGAACAGCCGCCTCAGGAACATCCTTGAAGCCTTTGAATACCTTGAAATCGGCGCCCTGGTCTCCATCGGCGGCGACGACACGCTGAAGACCGCCAACTACCTCTGGCTGATGGGCTTCCCGGTCATCCATATCCCCAAGACCATAGACAACGACTACTACGGCATACCCTGGACCTTCGGCTACTGGACCGCGGTGGACGTGGCCCAGAAGATACTGCTGAACCTGAAGGCCGACGCGCAGGCGACGGACAGCTTTTTCATCGTGGAGCTCATGGGAAGAAAATCGGGCTGGATAACCTACGCCGCCGGCATCGCGGCCGAGGCCATCTTGATGATATCCTCCGAGGACATAGAGGAGGACGTGGTCAACCTGGAGCACCTCGTGGAGAAGATCACCGATATCATCATCGCCCGGGAGAACGACCAGAAGCCCTACGGGGTCATCGTTATCTCCGAGGGGATCGTCGACAAGCTTCCGGAGGACCTGAAGCCGAAGGCGACGGACAAACACGGCAACCTCCGGCTCGGCGAGGCGAAGATATCCACCATCATTGCCGAGCATGTCAAGGAGCGGTACAAGGACAAGACCGGCCTGGAGGTGAAGATAACGCCGAAGCAGGTCGGCTACGAGATCCGCTCCGCCTACCCCACCGCCTTTGACGTGGTCATGGGGAGCATGCTCGGCTACGGCGCGGCACGCTACTACCTTGAGAACAACTTCGGCACCATGGTGTCGGTAACGGACAATTTCGACCTGAAGGCGGTTCCCTTTTCCGAGCTGATCGACAAGGACACCCTGCTGACCAGGCTGCGCGACGTTCCGCGGGGGAGCGATTTCTTCAATCTGAAGAACAGGCTCCAGTACACCAATATTTTCGAGTAGACCGGCGCGGAGGCCATCATGAAAAGAATATCTTCAATAATACTTCTGCTGGCCTTCACGCTGACCGCGGCTGGATGCTCGCGGGGCAATGTCTCCACGAGCTTCGGCGGGATATTCGAGAAACTCAAAAAGGCCCGTGATTTCAGCGAGGCCAAACAGTGCTATACCGATGGCACCATCGACGCGATTGAGAGCGCGGTGAGCGGCGGCGTCATCGGGGAAAAGGAGAGGCTCCGCATCCTCCCCCTCTTCAATGAAAAGACCACATGGGACGAGCTCTCCCGCAAGGTAGACGGCTCCCGCGGTTCGATCCGCATACGCTATACCGGCCACCCGGTGGAAAACATGATCGGCTCCGAGATGGATTTCAGGCTCCGGAAGGAAGGCGGCTCATGGAAGGTCGACCTTGAGGACGAGATCCGCCAGGCCCTGAAAGGGAGGGAGCGGGGAAGCGCCGCGGAGTATATCCAGAGGATCAAGCGGAAGTACTGATCAGTACATCGATATGGCGAGGTTCAGGATGATCTCTTCCATGAGCTCTTTCGCCTCCATGTCGTCGGGGCAGTGCTCCATGAAGGTGAGGCACGCGATATAGGCCATATACAGCGCCCCGGTCTCGATGTAGAGGTTTATAAGGTTGAAGTGTATTTCCTCTATGTCCGGGTTTATCTCGAGGGAACGGCTGTAATAGTATATTGCCTGCTCGGGCTCCCCCATCTCCCAGCATACGCCGGCAAGGTTGGCCAGGGTAACGGCGTCATTGGGGTTCAGCCTGATGGAGCGTTCGAGGACCTGCTTCGATTTCTTGAATTTTCCCAGTTCGCAGAGGGTGATGCCGAGGCCGTTCAGGATGTCCGGGTCGGTTCCGTCCAGCATGGCGCCGATGCTGAAGAGCTTCAGCGCCTTGTCGAAATCCCCCATCTCGACATATTCATAACCGGTGTCGATGAGCAGGGCGGGGTTCTCCTTCAGTTCGCTCAGTTCCTCCAGTCCGATCTGCATTTCCTTGAGGACAAGGGAATTGATCTTCTTTTGGGAGCGGGCGTTTGTTCTTTGATTGTCTGAAATGGTCATAACATTATGTCTTCTACCATTAATTTGACATTATTGCCGGAGATCGTTTATGTCAATAAAAATATTTTCCGGTTTTGTGCGCCCCGGCCCTCCGGCAGGTCCAGGCCGGCGCGGCACCGGCGGCCGTTCACTGCCGCCAGAGACCTATAAGGCCTGAAATTATAGCTTGAAAAAACTACTTGACTGATTACCGGTATTATTTCTTATTGAAAAATTCAAGAATAATACCTGAAAGTAATCCGCCAGCAAAAAAGGAGTCGTCGAATGCCAAAAGAGAAAATATTTTGCGCAAACTGCCAGCACTGCATAGTCATACGGCAATATGAATCCGAACCCGACCGGTACGTTCTCCGCGTCAAATGCCTCAAGAAAAAGTGGGTCAAGCGGTCAGGCGAGGAAAAGCTGTACAAGTTTTTTACCGTGGCGCGCAGGATCATGGACGATTGCGAGTATTACACGGAATCGGGCGAACTGTTCCCGTATATTAAAAACCTCAGAAAAGAGCTGCCAATTAAGGACGAGATATACTCCACCAAGGATGTATAGCAATGTTTTCACGTTTCGGCGGTGGCATCCATCCGCCCGGACATAAAAACATTACCGAAGACCTGGAATTCATAAATCTTCCGATACCCCATGCGTGCTATATCCCACTCCAGCAGCATGTCGGAGCCCCCGCACAGCTGGCCGTCGCCGTCGGAGACATGGTCTCCGAGGGCCAGCTCATCGGCCGCGCCGACGGCTTTATAAGCGCCAACGTTCATTCGTCGATACCCGGCAGGGTGGCCGGCATTGCGCCGGTGCCGACGGTCTACGGGCCGCAGCAGTCGGTCATCATCGAGGCCGAGGGGGCCTTTTCCGCCTCAGCCATGCCCCAGGAGGCTGACGACTGGAGTGCCCTGTCCCGCGGGGAGATACTCGAAAGGATCAGGGAGGCCGGTGTCGTCGGGCTCGGCGGCGCGGCCTTTCCCACTGCGGTGAAGCTCTCGCCGCCGCCGGAAAAGAAGATCGACACCCTCGTCGTGAACGGCGCCGAGTGCGAGCCCTATCTTACCGTTGACGACATGCTGATGCGGACGTTTCCCTCCGACATTATTGAGGGGACGCGGATAGCCATGAAGGCCCTGGGCGTCACCGCGGCGGTCATCGGCGTGGAGGGGAACAAGAAAGAGGCCATCGCCGCATTGAAGAAGTCCCTCGGCCCTGCATCGGGCCGCGAAACAATACGCGTAAAAAAGCTCGCGACGAAATATCCCCAGGGCGCGGAAAAGCAGATGATCTGCAGCCTCCTCGGAAGAAGGGTCCCTTCGGGGGGGCTCCCGATGGACGCGGGCGTCATTGTCCAGAACGTGGGGACCCTCTTCGCCCTCCGCAAGGCGGTCCTCTACAACAAGCCCCTCCTCGCGCGTTACGTGACCGTCTCGGGAAACGCGATCAGGAAGCCGGGCAACTACAAAGTACGCATCGGTACCCGCATCGCCGATATCGTCGAGGAGTGCGGGGGCTTCACGGAAGAACCGTCGCGGGTCGTCATGGGCGGCCCCCTGTGCGGGGTCAGCGTCCATTCCCTCGATTTCCCGGTGGTCAAGGGGACTTCCGGCATACTGTTCCTGGCGGGAAAGGGGGCCGCCGCCAGGGACTACTCCCCCTGCATACGGTGCGGGAAATGCGTGGCCGTGTGCCCCATGGGGCTCCTTCCCAATGAACTCGGCAACGCCGCGGAGAAGGACCGTTTCGACCTTGCCGCGGAGCTCAACCCCTATGACTGCATCATGTGCGGTTCCTGCAGCTACGTGTGCCCGGCGCAGCGGCCCCTGAGCCATTTTATAAAACTGGCCCAGCATAAGCTGAAGGCCCTATCCTGAAAACGGTGGAGACATGGCAGAGAAGGAGAAAACAGAAAGCAAACAGAAACTGCCGGTCATGACCGGCGCTCCCCATATCCGCTCCGGCGAATCCGTTCCGAAGGTGATGTGGTCCGTGGTCGCCGCCCTCATGCCGGCAGCGGCCTTTGCCGCGTACCACTTCGGCATGCCGGCCCTGAAACTGATGGCCGTGTCCGCGGCCGCGGCGGTCGCCGCCGAGGCGGCTATCCAGCTCCTGCTGCGCAAGCGGGTGACCGCCCTGGACGGATCTGCCGTGATCACGGGGCTCCTCCTTGCCATGAATATCCCCCCCGGGGCGCCCCTCTGGATGGCCGGCGTCGGCTCCGTGTTCGCCATGGTCATCGTCAAGCACCTTTTCGGCGGCCTCGGTTTCAACATCTTCAACCCGGCCCTGGCGGCCCGGGCCTTCCTCCTGGCGTCATGGCCGGTGCACATGACCACGACATGGCACCGCTTCGGCGAGCATAATGTCCTCGTGCAGAACGCGCAGAACGGCCCGGGATTCTCCCCGGCCGTTTTCGACGCCCTCACCGGGGCGACGCCCCTCACCCTCATGAAGGAGGGGCCGAAGATCCTGTCGGACAATCACATCGCCCTGTCGAAGCTCTACGACCTGGTCCTTTCGCCGGACATGCTCAGGTCCCTCTTCATCGGCACCGTGGGGGGATCCATCGGCGAGACATCGGCCCTGCTTCTCCTGATCGGGGCCCTTTTCCTCATGATACGGAAAATCATCACCTGGCACATACCGGTGTCGTTTATCGGCACCGTGGCCCTTGCCGCTGCCGGGTATCACTACCTGGCGGGCTTTCCCGCGCCTCACCTGATGGCGCTTTATCAGGTGCTGTCCGGCGGCCTCATCCTGGGGGCCTTCTTCATGGCCACCGACATGGTTACGTCGCCGGTGTCGATGAAGGGGATGCTCATCTTCGGCGCCGGTTGCGGGCTCCTGACCTTCGTCATCCGCCAGTGGGGCGGATACCCGGAGGGCGTTTCTTACGCCATACTGATCATGAACGCCTTTGTGCCCCTCATCGACCGGTACACCAGGCCGCGGGTCTTCGGCGTCCGCGAAAGGAAGAAACTCGCGGGGGCGGCGAAATGATGAAGGACATCATAAAACCCACGGTCATACTGACGGCCATTGCCCTGATCTGCGTCTTTCTCCTTTCCCACGTGGAGAAACTGACGGTTCCGGTCATAGCCAAGCGGGCGAAGGAAAGCCGGGAACAGGCCCTGGCCCTGGTCCTCCCCGGGTTCACGGTAACCGGTGATGAGAAGAGAGCCAGGGTGGACGGAAGCGACTTCACCTGGTGGGAAGGGGAGAAGAAGGTTGAGGACGCTATCATGAAAGAAAAGACCGTGAAGGGATTTGCCTTTTTAACGAAGAGCCCCGGCTACAGCGGCGACATCGAGACGATGGTGGGCGTGGATGAAAACGGGAAGGTCACCGGCCTGACCGTCATCAGCCAGACGGAGACGCCGGGACTCGGGGCGCGGTGCGTGGAAGTGGCCAGCCGCGAGACCCTTTGGGACCGTTTCCGGGGCGGCATACCGGTGAGGGACTTTGCCGATGAAGCGCGGATACCCTGGTTCCAGAATCAGTTTGAAGGCCTTGACACGAAGAAGAAGATCGGTTTCATGAGGCGCGGCGTGTGGAACCCCAACATGCGCGAAAGCCTCCTCGAGAAAAACGCCATATCGGCGATAACGGGGGCCACGATTACGTCAACGGCGGTGATCGCCGGCATCGAGGCGGGCGTTGCGCGCCTGGCGAAGGCCCGGGCGACGCAGGCACCGGCCGCACCGGGAGGCGCCAGATGAGACACTGGAAGGAACTGGTGAAGGGCATCTGGTCGAGGAACCCGCAGCTCGTCTTGGGCCTGGCCTTCTGCCCGACTCTGGCGGTGTCCACCTCGGTGTCCAACGCCCTTTGGATGACCCTTGCGGCCACCTTCGTGCTGGTCTGCTCGAACCTCCTCATCTCGTCGATACGGAAGATCGTGCCGGGCCACCTGCGGATCCCCCTATTCATAACCATCATCGCGTCCTTTGTCACCGTGGTGGACCTGCTCCTCAACGCGTACCAGCCCGAGGTGTACCGCTCCCTGGGCATCTTCATTCCACTCATCGTGGTCAACTGCATTATCCTGGGAAGGGCCGAGGAGTTCGCCCAGAAGAACGGCGTGTTCGTGTCGGTGCTGGACGGCATCGGCATGGGGATCGGCTTCGGCCTGACCCTCACGGTCCTCGCCGCCGTCCGGGAGGTCCTGGGGGCCAACAGCCTCTTCGGCTACACCCTGATACCGGGCATGGAGCCGGCCACGGCCATGGTCATGGCGCCGGGGGCCTTCTTTACCCTGGCCCTCATGCTCTGGGCCATGAACGCCGTCAATTCCCGGTCAAAGAGGAAATAACCCATGGAAATCAAGGTCTTCGTCACGATACTCCTGAGCACCATCTTCATCAACAACTATGTGCTGGCGCGGATACTGGGGCTCTGTCCCTTCCTGGGCGTTTCCCGGAAGCTCGGCTCCGCCGTGGGCATGGGCCTGGCGGTCATCTTTGTCATGACCCTGACGTCATTCATCACCTACCCCATTTATAAATACGTGCTGGTGCCGTACCGGGTCACCTACCTTACCACCATCGTTTTCATCCTGGTCATCGCGGCCCTGGTTCAGCTGGTGGAAATGGTCATCGAGAAGACATCCCCGGCCCTCTACCAGGCCCTGGGTATCTTCCTGCCGCTGATCACCACCAACTGTGCGGTCCTGGGCGTGGCGGTCCTCAACCTTTCGTCCGGGTTTGCGGAGCCGAACGTTTCCATGGGCCTCCTGAAAAGCGTGACCCAGGGCTTCGGCGGCGGCGCGGGCTTCACCCTTGCCCTGGTGATCATGGCGGGGATACGGGAGCGGCTGGAACTGGCCGACATACCGGAGAACCTGAAGGGCGTCCCCATCACCTTCATCACCGCCGGACTCCTGGCCCTCGCCTTCTACGGGTTTTCGGGGATGAAGATATAACTAATCCGGGTAGACCCCTTCACTGGTATTCTATCAACCACGGTATGCCGTTCAGGAGAGTTTGTTGCGCGAGAGACGTCCATGAATTCAAAAAAAACGCTATTCATCATTGCCGCCATGGTGGCGCTGATCGTGGCCCTCAACCTGGCGGAAAGGGCTTTGCGGAACAAGGAGGTCTCTCCAAACCCGGAAACCGAGGATCAGAAGGACCTTGCCGCCCTGCGCTCGCTCATGGAGCAGCGGGGAACACCGGAAACGGGAGACGGCAGCGGCACCGCGGTAAACACGCCGAAGGAAAAAAAATTCATACGCGACGTTCTGTATGAAAAGGACGAGGTGTGCCTGGGCGACAGCCTGGAGGTGCGTCTCGACCTGCAGAACCCTGACGGGCCGGTATCGGACCTGCTCAGCCGTATCGGCGGGAAATTCGGCGACAGGGTGGTGCTCAATTTTGACGAACAGGGGGAAGAGAGAGTAAATATCTTCGTCAAGGATCCGCAGGGTAATATGGACACGAGAAGAATCAAGATCAATGTTGTCAGCTGTCCCGGCAGGGCGGCGGTCATCCTCAGGGCATCCAGGAAACGTGATCGCATTGACGAAGGGGAGGTCACCGTTGTGAAAAAAAGGGGGCTGGAGTGCCCCTGCGCGTACGAGTGGGACTTCGGCGACGGGACCACCATGAGAACCGCCGATGGAAAGGCCTCGCATAATTACGGGAAGAGGGAACAGGACGGCATTTCATCGACATTTATCGTTTCGGTGGACGTTACTGACGCCAGGAATGTCCGCGCCAGGGGACTCACCTCCCTGACCTTCCCCAATTATCTCTGGGCATCAAAGCAGCTGGGATTTTCAATCGTCCCTATCGTGCAGGAGACCGCCTACGGCATGACCGGCAATAATTATGAGGTGGACGTGAAGATTAAGAATATTTACGAGAATACGATCGTTTTTGATACTGCCGCGATCCAGGCGAAAGGGTGCTCCGCCGATGACGCCTCGTACGACGAAACCATCAAGGCCGCGTCCATTATGAAAAGAACTGAGATCAGGGGGGGGGAAAGCGCTGACGACAGCATCAGCATACCGAGGAGCCTGATTCCGGATTCCGCGTGCAGCGTTTCGGTCATGCTGAAGGGAAGCTTTCCTGACGGTGCGCCTGTCACCGGAATGGTCTTTTTTCTTAAAGAATAATCTGCTGTCATTTCCGGCACGGCTGCCCCGCGCCGGGAACATGTCTCCCCTATCATGGTCCCGGCGCATCACTGGCGTTTCGGGACCGCGACGCTGCGCGCTGTGATCAGATTTTATAATCCTGCTCGCATTTTTCCTTGCATGCTGATTCAAAAAGATCGATGACAAGATAACATATTGAGAATCCCAGGCAGGCCACCAGCATTTTGTCAGCTTGATCGCCGCAGTCCTTTTTGCACGTGGCGCGTGTTTCACATGAAGTAAAAATCAGAGACAAACAGAGGCATATTACTGTTGCTAATGAGACCATGATTTTTTTCATACAAAATCACCTCATACAATGTAATGATACCGCAGGGCGATCCCGATTTTAAATCAAATAAACCGGAGCCGCCCGTCATTATGGGCCAACCAGCCATGAATGAATCCCGTCTACCGGATCATTGTTTATGTTTCACGATAAAAATGTAAAGTAAATAATCATTTTTCTTGTCAAAGGAATGGAAGGATTTTTTGGGTTGTCAAAATTAGTTCTTGAATTATTACGGCGCGGGAATCTATAGCACTACTATTCCCGTTTTTCATCAACAGCGCATGACATGTGGCTCATAGGGGCAGGGGGAAACAGAACATGGAACTCACCAAACCGACCGTAACGCTGCTTGCGATAACGCCGAACGCAGAGAAACTCATCGAGGAAGCGGGCCGCACCTGCTACCTGTCCCTTGACCGGATAGCTGACGGGACCGAGAAGAGCTTCATCCGCAACTGCATCAAGCGCGGTCACCACTCCATCCTGGAACACGCGTCGGCGTCGTTCCGCATCACCGGGGCCTCCCGGGCCTTCACGCACCAGCTGGTGCGGCACCGCCTGGCCAGCTTTTCACAGCAGTCACAGCGCTACGTGGACGAGGCGGGCTTCAATTACGTTATCCCCGATTCCGTCCTGGCCGACGGGGAGGCGGCGGGCATTTTCAGGGACTTCATGGCCCGCGCGGAGGAGACCTACCGCATCCTCCGGGACCGGGGTATCAGGAAGGAGGACGCGCGCTTTGTCCTCCCCAACGCCTCGGAGAGCCAGATCGTGTTTTCCGCGAACTTCAGGGAACTGCGCACGGTCTTCAGGCTCCGCCTCGACCGGAGCGCCCAGTGGGAGATCCGGCGGGTATGCGTGGAAATGCTGAAGGCCCTCCAGAAGGAAGCGCCGTCGGTGTTCGGCGATTTCATTGTTGATGAAGAGACGATGACGGCGCGGTCGGAGCTTTCCTGATGCCCGGCGATATCAGATCTTTACCACGTATTTTAAAAGCAGCGTGAACAGGGCCATGAGCATGGTCATGACAAGGGGAAGGGACCAGACCGACCACTTGATGGTCTCGATTTTTGAATCAAGGGCCTTGAATTTCGAGTCACTGGCCTCGAATTTTGAATCAATCGCCCCGAATTTTGAATCGATAGCGTCGAATTTTGAATCGATAGCGTCGAAGCGGGCATTCAACTCATCCATCAATTCTTTCTTGAAGTCACGCCTGAATTGATCAAGCTTCCTGGTAAGCAGGTTTTCGAAACGCATTTCGCTGATCTCGATGATCTCGTCCTTGATGGATTTATATTCATCAAAAGTGGGTGTTTTTACGTTTGTTTTCGGCATTTTCTTCCCCATGGAAATATTTTGCTTTTTATTGAGGGGCCGGTCAAGATTAATTCAACGGATATAATAGAAAAATGATGGCGGCCCCTATGGGTATTACGAACGGCAGGGGAAAATAGTTAAAAAATTCAAACGTGAGGAATGATTACGGGTAAAAAAAGCGCGATTTAGAACCGCGCCTTTGCCACATCATTGCTCGTCTTTTCTCAGGTCACTTCAGGGCCACGTTCATCTCGAGCTGCCCCATGGGGCTGTACAGGTTGATCCCCAGGGTCGTCTGCTTGATGAGGGTGATGGTGAAGTCCTTGCCCTCGACCACGGTGGGGGTCGTCATGTTGATGCGCTTTCCGGTGGTGGCGAAGAGGTTCATGGCGTTCCCGGTTATCATGTTGGCCATCTCGCCCATGACGTCCTTGTATTCGTGCTTCACCTGGTCGTCCGTCAGGCCCGGCACCAGGGTCTGGGCTATCTTGAAGGCCATGTTGTATCCCATGCTGTAGACCACTTCGCCGGTTACGCCGCCCGTTATGCCGATAAGTATCGCCACGTCCAGGGACGGTATCGGGCTTTCCTTGATGACCAGCTTGCCCCGCCGCAGATCGACGTTGAGGATCGATTTGAACACGGCGCTCGCGGCCTCAAGAAAAGGATTTACGAATTCGGCGTTAATGTTGACCATATACGGGCAGAACCTCGCTTCATTTGTTCAAAAGTACAGGTAGCACACGGCTTATTATATATCAATCAGTTTTTAAATTTTTTACGATTTTTGAGCCTTCATACAGCTTCTGCATCAGGTTCCCGGTGATCATCCTGACGCTTTCCTGTTCAAGGCCGCCAGCGATGGCGGCCCGGTCCTTCTCGGGGACATCGTCCTTTTTTATATCCTTCACCACCGGCGTGAAGATATACATGCCGGAATCCGAGGAAATGATGCGCGACGATTTGTTTTGCCCGATCTCCATGAAGTCTTCCAGAAATATCTTGGAATTGTTGAGGCCCGTTACCGGCTGGTTCCTGTCGTCGGTGAGGCGCTCGCCGGCCTTGAACATCTTCGAAAGGGTCACGGTACCCCTCAAAACCGCCTGGGCCTCGTCAAAGGAGCCGCCCTGAAGGGCTATGGCGTTGACCCGGTCGATGATCTTTTTCTTGATACCGGCCAGCTTGGCGGACTCGAGCTTCTTCTTGATGCGGTCGCGGTCGGTCGTGGGGTCCTTGACCTCCTTCTTGTTTTTCTCCATCTCCGCGGTGATCTCGGCGTCGGATACCGCGGTCTCGGCCGCGAACATCCTCTTCATGTCCATGGCGCTTAAGTAGGAGTACTTGACCTGTATCCGCGAATTGACGGCACGGTATTCCGCGTCCACCTCGGAAGAAGGAACGGCGACGCCCATCCTGAGGAACTGCAGGTAGCGGTCCCGGAGAAGGTCCCTGCGGATCGTCTTCTGGAGGTCGTTGAAGCTTATGTTCACCCGCTCGAGGAAAATATTGAGCCGTTCCGCGTTCAGCGTGCCGGTGGCCGGGTCCTTCAGGCCCGGTATGTTGAGGATGTAGTCCTTGACCGCGTCATCGCTGACGGAAAAGCCGGCCTTGCGCGCGTCTTGAAGAAGGAGGACGTCGTTGATGAAATAGGAGAGGATCATGGCGTCCATCTTTTTTTCGCCCCGCATGTCGCCGAACCTGCTGTCCCGGTACCGGAGGTAATCCAGGCGGTCCACCTTTTCGCCGTTTACGTAGGCGATGGCAGTCTGGTCGAGGCCCATCCGGGAAATGAAATCCGGCATGCCGAAGGATATGACGATGATCAGGACGAAGAAACCGGTCACGGCATAACTTACTATTTTCACTATCGGTGATTTTGAATCGAACATGGCTGTTTTCCTTTTAGTATGTGCGTATTGACGGTCTGATCCACGATATGCGGGTCCGCGGCCTCATTTTGTCAATGAGATTATTCTATTCCGAAGGGGTCTCGGCCTCGTCAACCAGCATCACCGGGATACCGTCCCTCACCGGGTAGCGTCGCCCGCATTCGGTGCAGATGATCTTTTCCTCTTTGGTGTTATATTCGATGTCGCCCCGGCACGCGGGACAGGCCAGTATCTCCAGGAGCTTGGTGTCAATCATACCCTACCTCGTTTTGTATTGTAGCACGGTTATGGACGGTTTAAGGAATTCCGTCAATAAAAAAATATCAAGCACCTATCAGCAAAATTGCTGACCCCAAAATCACCAATTTAGTCATGAAAATAAATTGACAATAGCCCTCCAGGATAAAAAGAATAGCAAATTCCTCCACCTGTACAGGGTATTCCCTGTAGATGATATCTCGCGGGCTTTATAGTTATCGATAATTCCATTTCCGTAATCAGCCGGAATGGGTCGTATCGTGTCCGCACGCGGGGACGTGTGCCTTCTGCCGGTGACGGCGGATGCAGCTATTTTATTGTAAGCAGTTATGCGACAAGTCTATTGATTCAGCGGGACAATTGATGATCGGATGGAACAGACATCACGGATTGCGCGTATCAGCCGCGGCCATGGCGGCGCTGGCCCTGTTCTGCGACGGGAGGCTCCATGGGGAGTACCTGTTTCTGAAGAACGGCACCGTGATGGAGGGAAAGATCCTGAACGAATCGCCGGCGTCCATGACCGTGCTCTCCCGGGACGGGAAAACGGTGACCGTGCAACGGGATACGGTTTTACGGGTGATGTACACGCAGCTCTACCGCGGCAAGATCTATATCCAGAAGACGGACGGGAAGGTCATCGAGGCCTACATCATCGACGAGGACCAGGAGTATTACACGGTCAGGCCTGAACTGAACAGCCCCCGGGAGTTCACGATACGGCGCGACGACGTCCTGTTCATGACGCGGAAAAACCCCTCCGCCCTGGAGGGACGGGTCTCCCACCGGCACGTGGACCTCGCCTGGCGGAGGCCCTATACGCCGGACAACCCGGTCAGGCATTTCAAGATTTATCTTCGTGGCAAGGGCGGCGATTATGCCGTTGCCGGCGTGACATCGGGAACGACGTTCCGCGTTAAGGGGCTCCGGTGCAACAGCGAGTATTCCGCCATGGTGACGGCCGTGGACAAAGGCGGGTCGGAATCGCTGCCGAGCAACGTTGTCAGGTTCACCACGCTGAAGGGCAGGCCGGGTCCACCCGGCCGCGTGCGCCTGGTCTCGGTCGTGTCCGGCGCGGACGGCTCCTGCACCGCGAGCCTGGCCTGGGACAGCGCGGCCGATCCCTGCGGCGGCACCGTGACCGAATACGGCCTCTATCTCAAAGACCTCACCGCCGGGGCGTCCGCCGCCGTCGTTACGGGGAATCAACGGTTCCCGGGATACCGCCCGGCGGGGAAGACGCCGGGCACTGCCATCAAAATCCCGGGCCTGAAAGACAGGGCCCGCTACCGGGTCATTGTGACGTCAATCGACAACACCAGGGACGAGTCGGCATCGGGAAGATCCCTGTCCTTCACCACCGAAAACCGGATGCCGGATTATCCCTATCCTGTTTCCTGCGAAAATATAATAGCCGGAAGCGGCACGGAACAAGCGGTGAAGATCTCATGGGAAAAGGCCGACGACCCCGACGGGTCCGTTACCGGCTACCGGGTATACCGGAAGTCGAAGAAGGAACCGGCGCTTCTTGGCACAACGGAAAAGACCGAGTTTACGGCGAAGAACCTTCCCGCCGGTGAACAGCATTATTTCACGGTGCGCTCCGTGGACAACCGCGGCGGCGAATCTCCCGACAGCCCTATCGCGTCGACCGGCCTGGTGCGCTATGCTGACATCACGGCGAAGGGCGCTTTTCTCATCGCGGCAGGGCGATACGGCCGCCTCTATAATCCAGGGTACGGCGCGACCGCGGCGGTGTCGGCGGAGAACCTGTTCCTGGACCGGATGACCCTAGGCCTTGAGGCGGGATATTTTCATTTCAGCGGGAAGACCGGGGCGTCCCGGGAGGCATCCCTGGTCCCGTTCATGGCGGAGATGTCATACCGGTTCCGCCTTGCCCGGTGGGTGTCCCTTGAGCCGGCAATCGGCTTCGGCGGATGCTATAATCGGGCCAGCGTCAACACCGCCGGTCTCTATTTTATGAACAGGTACGCGGAACGGAACGCGGTGGAGTTTATCTTTTCATCCGGCGCCCAGGCCGTGCTCACCCTGGGGAAGACGGCCCTTGTCCAGGTCGGGGGATCGTACCACGGCATTGCCGAGAGGGGCGGACTCATGAGCTTTTTTTCAATCCATGGCGGGGCCGGGGTGCGGATTTAGAAAAATATACAACAGATATGGAGGATTTGAATGATGAGGTTTATCACACAACGCGTTTTTTCAATTGTTACTATTATTTCAATCACGATAATCGCGGGATGCGGCAACCTGTATAATGACATCCTGGGCAAGGAGAGAATAGTATTGCTGAATACCGGCCTGGGTCCCAATCAACAAGATGATGAAGACAGAACGCCCCTGTTGCCGCCCACCAACGGCCTGGTGCAGGCCATGGCCGTGTCGGGCGACACGGTGTATATCGGCGGCAGTTTTACCAGGGTCGACGGGTATTCATACGGCGCGATCATTGATCCGGTCACGGGCGATATTCCCGCAGGGGTAACGCCGCCCATCATAAACGGTCCGGTGTACACGTCAATACCGGACGGCAGCGGCGGCTGGTACATAGGCGGGGCCTTTACCAGCGTCAATGGACAGGAGCGAAGGGGGATCGCGAGGATCAATGGGGATGGGAGTCTGCATGAATGGGATTTGATTACCAATGGCACAGTATCGAAAATTGTTAAATATAACAATTACTTGATCATAAATGGAAGTTTCTCAAAAATTGGCGATACATATATACAAAATCTTGCCATGGTCAATATATCTACCGGGGAATTATGTAATTTTACTGTTAATGACGTAAACTCAGGAAAACTATATTCAGGATTTAATATACTTTTTGATGCTATCCATGATATGGCTGTTTCAAATAACAAACTGATTGCAGTTGGAGGATCAGTTGGAATTTTTCCTGATAGGGTTGAATCAGGTTTTATATGGGGAGTGGACTTGATTGCAAAAAAAACTCTTTACTATTTATCGACTGACTCAAGAGCAACTACAGTTATATGTGATGGTAAGAGGGCATATGTTGGAGGTACGTTCACTACAATTGGGAAGGCATCAAGAAAGAGGATTGCCGCTATCAATATTACCAGTGGATCGATATCCTTATGGAATCCCAGCGCAAATTATAATGTATCAGAAATTGCTGTAAATGGCGGCATAGTTTATGCGGTAGGTGATTTTACCAGAATCGGCGGTAAATACAGGAATAGAATTGCTGCTTTAAGCGCTGTTACCGGCCTGGCATTACAATGGAATCCTGGCGCGAATGATTTGGTCACTTCCATTTATTTTATACGTAATTTTGCCTATATCTGCGGGTATTTTACCATGTTCGGCGATAAATCCTACAATGGATTAGCTGCTTATGATATTAAGAACGGAAAAGCAACAACGTGGAACCCTGGAATGTCAGGAAATAGAATACAAACCGTTAATGGCAATGGGAATGCTTTATTTGTCGGCGGTTACTTCACCGGCTATTATGCGCAGGAAAGGAACCATATCGCGGCACTGGACGCAGTGACCGGGAAAATAAAGCCGTGGAACCCCGGCGCGGACGCCCCTGTTTTTTGTCTTGCTGTTAACGATAATGCTATTTACGCCGGCGGTGAATTCAAATCAGCCGGCGGCGCCGCCAGAAACCATCTGGCAGCCTTTGATATCGCAACCGGAAATGTCAATCCATGGAATCCCGATGCCGATGATCATGTCTACTCCCTGTGCGTTGACGGGAATACGGTACTTGCCGGAGGCAGGTTTACATCGATCAGCGGGACTCCGAGAAACCGCATTGCAGGCATAGACGTCATTACCGGTGTTCCGACCCCATGGGACCCCGGGGCCAATGACTGGGTGTCCTCTTTGGCGGTGAAGGATGGCACCGTATACGCCGGCGGACGCTTTACGGAAATCGGCGGCGCCCGAAGAAACAGGATAGCCGCCATTGATGGGGCGAGCGGCAAGGCCCTTTCATGGAATCCCGGCGCCAATGGGTGCGTGTATGCCATTGCCGTCAACGGCAATACCCTGTATGCCGGAGGTGGCTTTACCAGTATCGACAATAAGCAGAGAAATCATATTGCGGCCATTGATACTTCTAGGGGTGATCTTTTTCCATGGAACCCGGCCACAGATAGCGATGTATATTCCATATCCATAAGCGGAAACACGATATATGCGGGCGGCAATTTTTCTTTGGTGAACGGCGCTTCAAGGAAATACTTCACCGCCCTTGATGCAGCGGCGGGTAACGTTCTACAAACTCCTGAAACTGATGGCGCCATTCACACTCTGAATTTCACAGGGACCAGGGTTTTTTCAGGGGGAAATTTTATAAGCTTCGGCGGACGCTGGAACAGTGGCATCGCTGCGCTTGACGCGGGATCGGGGAACATGATCGAGTGGGGGCCTGATATTTCTGAAAAGAATTAATGATGCAAACCTCCGGGCACAATCCCCGCACCGTGGCGCGGGGATTTTCATGTGTACCGGGGCATCCGACTTTGTACTACTATTTCGCCACTACGGTCAAGCGGACGTTTCTCCTCAGCTTGATGTTCCAGGTTTGCGGTCCGGTTAAACCCTGGGCGGCCTTGTAGTAAATGTTGGATGCCTTGGGCATGGAATAATATGTCGGCAGGGGGTGGCTTTCGCTGTAGATATAGGGGCCGTCCTGAATCAGTATGGTATCCCCTGTTTTTTTATCTATCGGTGCGTATCTGTAATTATACATGTTTATCGAACCAACATTGTAACTGGTAGATCCATAACTATCGGTAAACCAATCTCCGCTATTGTATTTATAATCATCCAAGGTGTTTATTTTATCCGACAACAATGTTGAGACGCCCCAACGGGCAAGGATATCGCCGAAGGCCGTGGGCGATCCGGCATGAGACAAAGCGTATTGAGATAAGGCGTATTCAATGGCCCGGTAATCGGTGTAGGCGTTGTGTATAACATCATGGAAAAATTGGGGGCCGCCGTAATTGCGCGCCAGGTAGGCCCCCAGGGCATAGTTTATGGAATAACTGATGGCAACATCATCTCCGCTGTACCAGTTGGTAACCGAGGCTTCGTCAAAATAGATGAATATGGGGAGTCGTCCTTTTTTGTTTTCGATTGGGCCATCAGATCCATCGAGATATGACACTCCCCGCGGACCATTGACTTGTAGTTTATCAGCCACCAGATCTTCTGTTACCATGGAACTCATTTCGTCGATCCAGGTCTCAGTGCCGGCGCCATTGGTACGCAATACCGTTTTCTGGTAGAAGTGGATCATGTGCTGGAACTCGTGGGCCAAAGCTGATAATATTTCATCACTGGGAATACCTGGAACCATGTTGCCATAGACATAAGCATCCATGTAGAACATGACCCTCTCATTGGAAATGCTATAAACGGATTTTTTAAAGTTATCCTTGGCCCAGAAATATCCTAGGACTACTCCTTTAGAAGTTCCCGTTTTGTCCCCATCAATATCATAAAGAAGAATGGTTATCTCATCATTTGGGGTGATCAGCAACTTCTTGTCGTCTGTTGATACGCTGCTCCAATCGGTGCCGCCATATTCTGTGCCGTAAATATTGGTGACCCAATCGTATATGTCATTGTAGACGTTGTCTTTAAGAAAATTATCTGCCATATTCTGAATTAATGTACTATCAATTAAACTCAAGCAATCGTTGGCAACCCAAATGTTTAGAGTCTTGTTGCCATAACTGGTTTCGACGGGGGATGGTGAAACATATTGGCATGTAGCATCAATCGTATGCCCGTATATATCTATAATGAAAGACCCCGATTGATCTTTGTAATCATAATTTGGTTTTGTAGAAGGTAATAAGCTTAATAGCATATTTACAGGATTGATTGTATTCAGATAAGCATAGGGATTTCGGTTGAACTCGCTGATCTCAGGCTTCCCCTTCATGGGATGGCTGTCCATTTCCAGTGATTTAGGCTTTGATACTGTTAGGGGTAAAGCGCTCTGGGTCACGCTCTTGGTGCTGCTGATGACAGGATATGTTGAGTTTTGTGAAGGGCTGATGTTGGTGAAAATGAAATAGATGTCTTTTGTCTCGGCGCCTGTGTCAAAGGTGTAATCGAAGCTGACGTTATCTCCCGCTGTTTGCTCAGGGATATTAAGGTGGTAATAATCGTATCCGGTTCCCAGAGTATCTGTAAACACATTATTTAATGGGGCGATTTCAGTATAGGAAAAATTTTCCAGGGCAAGGAGGCTGCTCATCTGGTCTGATCTGCTGGAATTACCGGAATTACAATAGGTAAAGAACAACAGGGAACTAAATAGAATTATATAGGTAATATAGCTTAATTTTTTCATTATGTTTTCCAGTCATATCTGCTTAGGTTGTGGATGTGTTTAAAATGTACCTTATAATTATACAACTTTTTTAATTAATTAGCAACTTCGTTTTTGGGAATCTTGTTTATTATATGTGTTTTTGATGTGGTTTAGGACAAATAATTATTATTGTGTATTATTTTTTTATCTTGGTTTACTCTCGGGTTTACTTTGTTTTACTCTGACACTGCGTATACCCAATAATTAGGGCATATATTTTTTTTGCTCTGACCCCGCAATTTTTTTTCAATTTTTCCTGCCCCATCCGTATACCACTAAACCACAACAGAAACGAGGAAAACCCCATGCCGCGACCATTGCGCATCTGTCTGCCGGATACAACCAACCATGTCGTATCCCGGTGCATTGAGAAAAAACCCCTCATGCACTCAAAACAAATCAAGGACCTGATGCACGACGTGCTCAACCAGGCCCTGGAAAGATACGAATTCGACCTGGTCTCCTATTCTATCATGGATAACCACTTCCATTTCTGCATAAAAACCACGAAAAACGGCGAAACCATATCCCGCATCATGCAGTTCATCAAGTCCCAATTTGCCCGGCGGTATAACCGTATGATGGACCGGACCGGTCCTTTCTGGAATGAACGGTTCACCAGTCTTGTTGTAGAACTGACCGCTGATCCGGTCCGGACCTTCTGGAATGTGTTTCTGTATGTTGAGTATAATCCCGTGAAAAGCAAGTATGTGACTGATCCCCGCCGGTATCCCTACGGCGGATTCAGGGCCTATGTCGACAGGGACTATGTCCCGCCAGTGCCGGTCACCCTGTCCGAGTATTTCCTGAAACTGGGAAATACCTATGAAGAGCGGGTCGCCAAGTTGCTTGAATATGAAGAATTGTATCGGAAGAGAATATTTCCCAAGGAGATATTTGAATAGAAAATTCTGCAGGTTAATGTTATGCAAGTAGGCAGAATATATTTCAAGTGTCTTAAGTCAAAGTATAATCATGAAAGACACAGTTCATAGTATCCGAAATTAAGATTCGGCTGTACTCTAATCATTGATTTTTACTTCATGCCATTCATATTGACCGGGCTTGACCAGTCACACCGGGAGCATTTATAACCATTATACATCAACGCGCCAGTTTTCTTTTTTTCAAGCTTGGCCATCACCAATGACTGACACTCCGGACAATGTTTAGCAATCAGTTCATAATCATCGCGAATTTCTTTTTTCATCCTATTCCCCTATGTAAACGCACTTTTTCCGTGCAGTAAATAAAGAAGATAATGCTTATTTTACATATCGTCAATTATGTCAGGTAAAAAAGTGTATATTTTTTTAAAATGTCATGTTTTAGTAAATTTATTGTTTAGCATGAAAAATAGGGGGTCAGAGTAAATTAGAGATTAAATTAGATTAAGATATGATCACGGATCAACATAACAATAAAGGCAGGAATTTTCCTGCCTTTATTGCTCTCTTATTGTAATAGTATTTATTCGGAGTTTCGGTATTCGATAATACGTTCGTTTTGTTAAATGTTAGAGACTAACAATACTTATTATTTTTCTCCCTGAAAGATATTGTTCTTCCAGAGGCCTTTCTGGGTTCTTCCATCCACATAGAACATCGTTCCCTGGCCATCGCGCTTGTCATCCTTGAATTCGCCAACATACTTATCGCCATTTTTCCATGTGTAGACTCCCTGGCCGTTCAGCTTGCCGTTCTTGAATTCACCCTCATATTTGTCTCCGGAGAGCCAGGTATAGGTTCCTTTGCCATCCTTTATGTTTTCATTATAGACGCCTTTGTAAGTATCGCCCGCGGCCCAGTAATAGGTGCCTTCGCCATGGCGCTTGCCAGTCTTGTAGGGGCCGACATACTTGTCGCCGGATTTCCACAGGTATTCACCTTCACCGTTTCTCACCTTGTCTTTCGCAGCTCCAACATACTTGTCGCCCGATGGGTAATCAATGGTTGTTTTGCAGCCGTTAGCGATAAATGCACAGGCAAATATAATAATCGGAATGAATAAAATATCTTTTTTCATGATAGCGCTCCTTTTATAATAATTTATATATTAATAATACCTAAATTATTTATCTGTCAATAGATAATACTATAGAATTTATACAGACGTTGAATGTTTAGGTCTATAATGATGTATTCAACGATTAAACATATACTAAAATGAACAAATTAGTGCATTCTATCATTTTACTAATGACTTTTTATTATTAATAACCGTTTGCTACTTAACATATGAATTATTTTAATACATAGGCGGTGTCAGAGTAAAAACTCAATGCGAATATTATCGGGGTCAGAGCAAAACATTTTACCACGGCACTTTCCTTGAAATGTGTATAAATTATTATATAGAAGAAACAATACAACCTGTCCCCGCTTCCAGAAAAATTAGCTTTTTGAATGTAATCTGTCAATTAATTACTTGAAATTATGTCCCATGATGAAAATGATAGAGATATGGATTTTGTGCATCTCCACAATCATACCGACTATTCGATCCTGGACGGCGCCATTACAGTAGACAAGCTGGTAAAAAAAGCGGCGGATCTAGGCATGAGGGCGGTGGCGCTGACCGACCATGGCAATATGTTCGGCGCCGTTGACTTTTACCTGGCGGCGCGCAAGGCCGGCGTCAGGCCCATCATTGGCGAGGAGTTCTACATGGCACCCGGCTCCCGTCATGTGAAGGAGTCGAGCCGCGGCAACGGCAACGGGGATGAGAAATCATACCACCTGATCCTCCTGGCAAAGAACATCACCGGGTACCGTAACCTGATGAAGCTTTCCTCCATCGGCTATGTCGAGGGCTTCTACTATAAGCCCCGCATCGACTTCGAAGTGCTCGAGCGTCACCACGAGGGCCTGGTCTGCTCGTCCGCTTGCCTGGGGGGCCAGATCCCGTCGCTGATACTCAGGGGAAAGGACCGCGAGGCCCGGGAGCTGGCAGGACGCTTCCAGGAGATTTTCGGCAGGGACAACTTTTACCTCGAACTCCAATACCATAGTATCCCCGAGCAGGAAACCGTAAACAGGGAACTGGTGAAGATGGGAGTTGAAATGGACATCCCCCTCATCGCCACCAATGACGCCCATTACGTCAACAAGGAGGACGCCCGCTCCCACGAGGTCCTCCTCTGCGTCCAGACCGGCAAGCTCATGAAGGACACGGACCGCATGAAGTTCCCTTCCGACGAGTTTTACCTGAAATCGGCCGAAGAGATGCAGAAACTGTTTCAGGATTATCCCGACGCGCTCCTCAACACCGTGAAGATTGCCGAGATGGTGGAGATAGAGCTGGAACTAGGCAGGGCGATACTGCCGCACTTCGAGGTCCCCGAGGGGTTCAACCTGGACAGCTACCTGCGGCACCTGGTGGAAAAAGGCGCGGCGATCCGCTACGGCAGCAGCATTCCCGAAGAGGTCAAAAAACGGATCGAGTACGAGTTGTCCGTCATCATGAGCATGAAATTCTCCGGGTATTTCCTCGTGGTGTGGGACGTCATCAACTATGCGCGCCAGCAGGGGATACCGGTGGGGCCGGGCCGTGGCTCCGCCGCGGGGTCCATGGTCTCCTACTGCCTGGGGATCACCGCCCTTGACCCGCTCAGATACGATCTGCTGTTCGAGCGGTTCCTGAACCCTGAGCGGAACGAGATGCCCGACATGGACCTCGACTTCTGCGCCGACCGTCGCGAGGAGGTCATTGACTACGTCCGGGCAAAGTACGGCGACGACCATGTCAGCCAGATCATAACCTTCAACAAGATGAAGGCGAAGGCCGTGATCAAGGACGTTGCCCGCGTCATGGACGTCCCGTTTCAGCGGGCCAATGAAATCAGCAAGCTCATAGAAGAGAAGGAACTCCAGGAGACCCTGGCCAAGTCGAAGGACTTTCAGGCCCTGTACAAGGACCGGGAACTCGGGAAGGAGCTCATCGATACGTCGCTGAAGCTCGAGGGGCTGATACGTTCAGCCGGCCGCCATGCCGCCGGCATCGTCATATCCCGGGGCCCCCTGACCGACTATGTGCCCCTCTATATGGACAAGGACGGGGCCATATCGTCCCAGTTCGAGAAGAACGCCTTGGAAAAGGCCGGCCTGGTGAAGATGGATTTCCTGGGCCTGAAGAACCTTACCATCATAGACAAATGCCTGAAGCTCATCCATGAAACGAAGGGCGAGACCGTCGATATCGACGCCATCCCCCTCGATGACCCGAAAACATACGAACTGCTTAAAAGCGCCGACACCAAGGGGGTGTTCCAGCTTGAGAGCGGCGGCATGCAGACCCTGCTCCGGCGCCTGGGCCCCACCTGCTTCGAAGACATCATCGCCATCGTGGCCCTCTTCCGTCCCGGGCCCCTCAACTCCGGCATGGCCGACGATTTCATCAAGCGGAAGCGGAACCCGAAGCTCGTCCAGTATCCCCACCAATCGCTGGAGCCGGTGCTCAAGGACACCCTGGGCGTGGTGGTTTACCAGGAACAGGTGATGCGGATCTCCCAGATCATCGCAGGCTTCACCATGCCTCAGGCGGACGAACTCCGCAAGGCCATGGGCAAGAAGAAGATCGACATCATCAACGCCCTGGAGGAAAAGTTCCTGAAGGGTGCCCAGAAGAACGGCATCAGCAAGAACCTCGCGGAGAACCTCTATGACATGATCAAGAAGTTCGGCGAGTACGGGTTCAACAAGTCCCATTCGGCCGCGTACGCGCTGGTCGCGTACCAGACCGCTTATCTGAAGGCCCACTATCCCCTCCAGTACATGACCTCCCTCCTGTCGGCCCAGCCTGACCGGCAGGACGACGTGATCCAGTACATCAACGACTGCCGGGCCGCCGGTATCGACGTACTGCCGCCGTCGGTGAACCGGAGCGATTACGACTTCACCATCGAGGGGAAAGCGATCCGCTTCGGCCTTTCCGCCATCAAGGGGGTGGGGGCCAAAGCCATCGAGTCGATCGTCGCGGCGAGGAAAGAGACGGGGACGTTCCGCACCCTGAAGGATTTTCTCGAGAACATCGACTCCCTCACGGTGAACAAGGGCGTGTTGGAGTCCCTCATAAAGGCCGGGGCGATGGACTGCCTCCACGAGAACCGCGCCCAGCTCTTCGCGTCCATTGACATCATACTTGAGGCGGGACGCCGCCTGCAGGAGGACCGGGCTTCGGGCCAGGGGAACCTCTTTGGCGCCGAACCTGCGGCCGGGGCCGGCGTCCACGTAGACCTCCTCACCATCCCGGAGTGGCACGACAACGAGAAGCTTGCCCGGGAGAAGGAGGTTCTTGGCCTCTATATTTCCGGACATCCCCTGGCGAAATACGAAAAGGAAATACGGCTGTTTTCCTCCGTCTCCCTGTCGAACCTCGGCGAGGAACACAACGGCAAGACGGTGTCCATCGTGGGGATCCTGACGAACCTCCAGGTGAAGCGGGCCCAGAAGACGGGCAAACGCTACGCCCTGGCGGAGCTGGAGGACATGGACAGCTCCGTGGAGGTGATCTTCTTCGATAAGGTGCTGTCCAAGCACGAATCGCTCGTCATGAGCGGCACGCCCCTCATGGTCACCGGCACCATCGAGGCTGAAAGCGACACCCTGATGAAGCTTATCGTGACCGGGGTGAAATCCTTGAAAGAGGTTCGGCAGGAGTCTATTTCGGCGCTGCACATACGTCTTGACGCCATCGGGATTGACGACGACATACTCAAGTCAATGGAGGCGATATTCACGCGCCACAAGGGGGACTGCCCCATTTTTTTCCATGTCAGCGCCAGGGAAGGGGAGAAGGTCATCAAGGCCCACTCGACCTTCAACGTCAAGCCCACCGACAGCCTGGTCAGGGACCTGTCCCAGATCATCGGTCAGGACTCCCTCGGATTTTCCATCAGCCACCATTGAGCAATACGCTTATATCCGGGGAAGACAGTATCCCCATTCCGGCATTCCCTTAAAGCCACCGTCGGCAATATACTTGAAGATCTGAAGACACCACCCGGAACATCAATTCCGTCATTGCCGGCATTTATTCGGGATAGAAAGGTTACCCCGTCAGGATTCATATCGAAATGCTTTTGTGTCTTTTATGCGATACAATGATAGTGACGATTGATGAGCAGGTGAGGTATGCCCTGATTTTATGGAATGCGGTGTTTTTAACAGTGCATTTTATATTAATGAAGCGCAGATTCCAAAGAATAATCAATTATTGATCAAAAATGCCATTATTTATAAAAAATTATGCACAAAATATTAAATGTGACTATATATTATGAATCAATTAAAAAATTTTTGCGGAATAATGAAAAATATTTAAGCCCACCCGGATTGATTTTTTTATTATTTTGTTTAATAAATATTGACATAACTGATAGACTTATATTAGTGGTCATCAAGTTATCATCCCATTTCTAATTATTCATGAGGTTTGACTATGAAGCATATAATTTTTTGCAGTGCTATAGCTATATCTATTTTTCTGGTATCACTGGGGTGCCGTGATTTATCCCCTGTAGCGCACCTGCCCCTGGACGAAGGTTCCGGCAGCGTGGCTCATGACATTACCGGCAATGGACATGATGGAACCTTGAGTGAAGGCCAACCGGAATGGATCACCGGTATCATGGGATCCAACGGCCTTGGTTTAGACGGAATCGATGACTATGTTGTCATCCCTGCTTCCGATGAGTTCTGTACGAACGAATTTTCCGTGTCAATATGGCTGAAAAGCAATCCCGGCAACAATAACTGCGCCTTCATCAGGGTTTTCGAAAGCTGGCATATGAGGATCTGGGACGGAAAATGGGACATGGTTTTCGAGGCCCCCTGTGGATATG
>Ga0208197_1000089_pt1 | contig 116369 bp, 86 predicted proteins | sample AD_JPNNA4_MetaG_FD_184444 | JGI IMG/M metagenome (GOLD analysis project Ga0208197, IMG submission 184444) | Active sludge microbial communities of municipal wastewater-treating anaerobic digesters from Japan - AD_JPNNA4_MetaG (SPAdes) (version 2) | ecosystem: Engineered > Bioreactor > Anaerobic...
TTTGCATGGAATCGCCGAAAATCATCGCCGAAGCGGCCCCTTCCTCCCGTCGGGCGGAGTACACCCGTTTGTGCGCCTCACTGGCCAACCCCGGCTGGGTGAGCGACGGCTCGGTGCAGCACCGGGGCGCGAGCGGGGGCAGCCCCTGTCATGCCTGGACCCGCAAGCTCAAAGGCAAGACGGTGTGTGTCGCCCTTTCCCAGGAGCAGTATCAATGGCTCAAGCAAGCCATCCTCAACTGGCGCACGGTCCAGCGCACACTCCGGAAGATGCAACGGCTCAGCCGGGAGGAATTGTTCGGCTCACTGCCAAATCCCCGACGCCGTAAACGCCTCGGGAAAAGAGTGCTCGGGTTGGTCTAGACTCCGCTCGGGAAAGCGGGTATGCGTCCAAAATCACCGAGGGATGGCCCGGGATGACTGAGCAGCGCCTGATCGTGCGCAACTCACAGAATATCAACGCAATACGTTGTCTCGATACTCGCGAATTATGGCCAAAATGTCAGTTAGAGCGCTATGGGACAGCCAATAGTCATTTTCGCTATCTGAGTCATCCGGAACAGGCGTATTTCCCAGGTTTTGCCTGAGCGGCTGTGGGACAGCCAGGGTGCCATCGTCAACCACCGAGAAATCAGCCCAGGAAATCACGCAAAAATCCTTAACGGCGTTTGGGGGAGGCACCGTCAAATCCTTCGGAAAACCAAGGGATCAGGACTGATTTTCACCCCGCATGGGATGCCAGTGAAGTCACTTTGTCCTTTGTCTGAGCGATGGGGCAAGCCCAAAGCGCCGGCAGCACGGGCGGTGCAGGTCGAGGTCTCGGTGCGCAAGTTGTTGGGATCGTGCTTGTCACGAGGGCTCCCGCGGCCTACTATTCCTGCGGATCGTAGGCCAGGCCAGGATCGATTTTGTCTTTTGCCGATGACTTTGTCCCAATAATACTGTTCGGCCAAATGAGCACGGCATTCCAGCACATCGGAGGTCACGATCAGGTTCTCCGCGCCTTCGGCTATTGGCCTAGCTTTCATGACGCGGAGGTCCTTTCCTTGCTCATGGATCGAAACACCGTCCTTGTTGACGACATTGCCGACGCTCGACTCGACGTGTGTTTACACGCATTCGAGTGGACTCGGTCTCCTCAGCCTGTTTTCAATCACCATTTGGTGCAGCTTAGGTTCCACGAAATCGACGAAGTGGCGCTGGACGGCTTCAACCACCAGAACGCCATCTTGGAGTTCAGAATTGAGGATGACATCCGGCATCCTGATGTGCCGGGCGCCTTGCGGCTCACTTTTGTGCCCGCTCAAGGTTTGTCAGGTTCCTTTTGCGCCTGTCGTGCAGAGGTGCTCTCGGTGGTGCCCTATAGTGAGCAGGGCAGACCACGAAAGAAAGCCGAACCAGGCGCTGCACCGACTGGCGGCCCCGCAGCGCCAGTTGATAATTTGAACGCTACCGAGGGGCCGCCATCGGTGAGCTGATTCGTTCGGCGACATCACACGCTCGCCGTAAATCTCGTAGACTTTATGACAAAAAAAGGAAATAGAGCAGCACGTAGCCGACACATCCGCAATGCGGCTGACGCCATAGACCCGAGACTGAATCAGGTCGGCGAGCCTCCGAAACCCGAAACCACAGAGGCGGCGCAGGAGGCCCATGAAGCCGCTGAGATATCGTTCCAGACCCGACGGTTGGGCAATATAAACGTCTCTCTCAACAGGCACCCGGACGCCAAGAAAGTGGATGACGATGAGTAAGACGGCGAACAACTTGTTCGTTACCTTCGCAACACGCTCGCTGGAAATCGGACGCTCATCCGGCCTCGGTGGCGCTGGCAAACCCTGGCGCATCGAGGGCGAACTGAACGGCGACCGCGACACTCTCCCGCGTGACCTGATCACCCGAAAGCTGACCGTTCCAAATGCGGAGCGAGTCTTCTTCATCCGCCACGCCCTCCGCGCTTGGTTCAGTGTGGAAGAGATTTTCAACCTCACCAGGATTGACCGCTGGTTTCTGGTGCAGATTAAAGAGGGCGTGGATTTCGAGGAGGAGTTCGCATCCGCAACATGATTTGATTCTACTCACGTGCAAACTTACGGAACCTTTCACCGGATTGTCTGCGGCGCTTGCGGTGGAGCGTTTGAGTTTCCCGCCGATGGAGTCGGCATGGTTGTTCCATGCCCTCACTGCAATTCGTTGGTTACACTAAAGCGCCCTGCATCACGAAGGTGGTTGTTCACTGGCGGAGTTGCCGTGCTGGTTGTGTGCGCGAGCATCGTTGCTTTCTTCGCCGTGCGAGCGAGTCGGCAATCAGTCGTCGAACGCAAGGAAGTTGAAGCGGCTGTGAATTCCGACGACCCGGAGACTCTCCATTTGGAGGCGCTAAAGTTTCTACGCGGCGAGGGGCGAAGAAAGGATGCCACGAAAGCTTTTGAGCTTTGGACGAAGGCAGCAGAAAAGGGCCACCTGGAAGCTCGGTGGAATCTGGGACTTTGCTTCTTGGATGGCGTTGGAGTTGCAAAGGATGGCCAGAGAGGATTCGAGTTGATTCAGAAGTGTGCTGACGTTGGCATGCCGGAGGCAGAGTTCGAAATGGGGTACTTGCTGTCAAATGGAATTGCTGTTGCGAAAGACCCCGCGCAGGCCGTTAAGTGGTATTTGAGAGCCGCCGAGAAGGGGTCTGCGCGGGCGTATGCCAACCTTGGTTACTGTTACGGCGAAGGGCTTGGAGTTCCGAGAAGCGAGTTCGAATGCACCTATTGGTATCGGAAGGCCGCCGAGCGCGGAGAGTTTATTGGCATGTTCGGGATAGCCGGCCGACTGCAATACGGAGCAGGAGCGCAAAAGGATTTAACGGAAGCTTACAAGTGGTTTTTGCTGGCACGCTCCGCCGGCGTCACGAACGCGGATTTTACTGCTCCGCAACCCAATGGACGCACTTATAAGGAGGAGATCGAAAAGACGCTGACGGAGCTAGGTATTCAACTGTCAAAGGAGCAGATTGACGACGCAAAACAGAGGGCAAGCAGGTTTGTTCCCGCCGGACCAACGGCTGGCCCCCGACTGGAGCAGGAGTTGGCGATTGAATTGAAAGAATCGTCAGGCCTGATCCGCGTGATGCTTGAGCACGTACTTATTGGTCAGCGGGCGGTTGACCGTGAAGTTTATCATCAATTTCAACTCGACGCAGAAAGGCGGCGCGGCAGAGAGATTGTCTATTTTCAAATTGCCGTGAAAAACTTAAGCAACGTGAACGACTTCGATGTGTCGCATTTTGGCTTCACCTTGCGGGACGACAAAGGCAACAACTATTCAGTAGAGCAGACGCGAGATTATCTGCGAGGAAAAGCTCTCCCCGGAGACACTGTGCGGGGTGGAATCGCTTTCGCCGTCCAGCAGGGAGGCACTCCAATAGAACTGCTTTATGATCCGGGCTTGGTGAGCTACGTGCCGGCATTTCGGGACTTGACGCAGCAGCGAGTTTTGGCCCACACGGCTGACCTTATCCGACTTGAGATTTTCAAACGACCACTGGAGAGGCGTTAGCCCGAAACAACTTTGACGGTAAATCTCCAGCCAGAAATCTCTCTTGCGCCATCCATTCACGAATGACCTCACCAACATCGGACAGGATTGGCGGGACCACCGCAACAGCGATGAGGCAGGGCTTGTCGAGAAGTTGCTCGCGAAGCAGACCTTTGATTTTTGTGAGCGCCTTGAAGCCATTCGTTGAGAAGTGGATTTTGAGCGACCATTGGCCGAAAGTCGCTCCACCGAACCGCCGCCCAGTGCCTCGGTTTCGCGCGCGCCGGGTCGGTCGGACGCCGTTTGCACTGCCGGCGCCCGTGGTCGGCGGCGGTCGGTGAGCTCGTTAGGCCACTGTGACGGTCGAACCTCACATTGACATGTTCAAACAGTTGCGCGACGGCTGGAAGCTGCCGAAGATCAACAAAGCAATGAATGCTGCCAGTGCAGCTCTTGCCGCAAATCGAGTGGATACGGCCCAGAAGGTGCGCAGCGGACTGGCTCGTGATCCAAGCGCGCGACCTTCTTGGTGTGGCGCGCGAGGCAAGCGGCTACGGTGAGGTAATCCGCGAGCTTTACGGCCGGCTGATTATCCCCGCGGCCGTTTACGCCGAACTGCTCCATCCCAAGACGCCGCGGGCAGTCAGCACATGGGCAGGCGAGCTTCCCGCCTGGGTCGAGGTCCGAGTCCCCCAAGACGCCACGCAATTTCCTGACCTTGGCCCCGGCGAGCGCCAGGCCATTGCGCTCGCCTTGGAAGTCAACGCCGACTTTCTCCTGATCGACGAAACCCAAGGTCGCGCCGTTTCTGTGGCGGCAGGCGTTCGAGTCAAGGGAACCCTTGGCGTTTTGGAGGAAGCCGCCGCTCGACGCCTTCTGGAATTGCCCGTGGCCATCGAGAAGCTGCGCGCGTCGGGCATCTTCCTGGCCGACCACGTTATCGAGCAGGTGTTGGCGCGTCACCGCGACGCGGGACGTCAGCCGACGTGATTCCGGGCAGTGGGGCAGGGGAGCGGTCTCTTGTGCAGCCGGAGGTTTCGGCTTTGGTGTTCATCGACTCCTTTTGCGGCCGGCCGGGCACCTGGCCTGAGGCGGATGCGGACTTCCCGTCCCTGTCGGCGAGTGATGGAGGCCTGGGCGAACACCTCGGGCCGAGTCGCTCCCTCACACTGATGACCCGAGAGCGCTTCCACGTGTCGCCACCCTTGCTTTCCGAGGCTGGCTGAGGGGCAGATGCCGGGGGCCTTTCTTCACCGCTGGACAGCCTTCGGACCCGCTCTGCGCGACGGCATGGTGGACCACATCGTTGTTCCGATGGTGCAGTCCGCCGAACCGCCGATACTCACAGACCATCTCGTGCCTAAAGACGTTTACGAACAGGGCATTCGCGACCTGTCCCACGTGGACGTGGTGGACGAAGGCACCTTCTTTCACACGTGGTTCAAGGCGGTGGCGAAGAAGGGGCAAGGATGACCCGGAGGCAGGGCGGTGACAGGGAACATCCGCCCGCATCATTTGCGCCGATCAACCAGCAAAGTTTTTCAATGAACGCGTCGGCAGAGGATGGGCTAGAGTGAGATCATAGTCAGCAGTCATAAACGCGATGGAAAGGAGCATTGAATGAACCCACGAACACTCTGGGCACGCATTCTGATCACCCTCGGCGGTATCGCGATGCTCTTGGGGGCTGTCGATCCGCTGGAAGGATCGCTGCTCATCCTGCCCGGAAGCGGGCTGATCGCCCTCGGCACCTTCATTGGCCAGAGCCAGCGCCGCGTAATCCGCTATTGGCTCTGGGTCTTCGGTTTGATCGCAGTCGGCGTGGCCGCCATGTTCGTGCTTAGTGCTTTTGGAGGCATTGGCGGCAAGAACGGGCATTCAATGTGGTGGGGCGTCCTGGTCCTGCCCTATCCGGTCGGTTGGCTCATGGCTCTGGTGGCCGCGCTCCTCGCCTTGATTCGATTCCTCAAAGCCAGAGGCCGGCGGGCGCAGGCTTGAAGCTCAGCCAGTGACCGCTTCTTCACCACCGGTCAGTCGCCACCACTTGACAATGGTAAATTGCTCCACCCGCCATTCTCCATCTTCTGACATTTTGGCGATAATTCGCGAGTGTCGAGGCAACGTATTGCGTTGATATTCTGTGAGTTGCGCACGGTCAGACGCTGCTCAGTCATCCCGGGCAATGCCTCAGTGATTTTGGACGCATACCTGCTTTCCCGAGCGGAGTCTAGACCAACCCGAGCACTCTTTTCCCGAGGCGTTTACGGCGTCGGGGATTAGGCAGTGAACCGAACAGTTCCTCCCGGCTGAGCCGTTGCATCTTCCGGAGTGTGCGCTGGACCGTGCGCCAGTTGAGGATGGCTTGCTTGAGCCACTGATACTGCTCCTGGGCGGCTGCAAGCGCTCACGTATGCAACGCTGCTCTGGCAACTGTTGCATTCGCTCATTGAAGGCGCCATCGATGGCCTCGTTCGCCAGTTGGGCCGCAGAGTCATCAACAAGGTCAGCTCCGGCAGTCGATCCCCGATCTCCCATCTCCGATCTCCCATCTCCGATCTCCCATCTCCGCGCTCTCTGTGCCTCTGTGGTTGATCACCCTCGCTGAATGTCACCGTACGGAATGAACCACAGAGACGCCGAGGACACAGAGAAGGCCATGGCCGGGCAATCTGTGTTCCGCCCCGAATCTGTGAGGGACGGACTCCACACCGATTCAGGACGGAACACAGATTGGTCCCGGAGAGTGACCGGCTGCGACCTCCGGAAACAGTCCTGTCTCGACCAGCAATCCGGGGACGAAAGCAGTCCTTTGGAGCTCGGTAGGCCGCTCGACATGGGTTTGCCGCCGGCGCAATCGTTCACTCCGGCATTCGCCTCGATCGACTTCGTGCGACTGAAGCTGACCGTGATCGGGGGAGACCAGGGCTTCCCTGCCAGCGTGGATGTCTGTCTCTGGTCTGTCTGGTCTGATCGGCCGGATGGCCGACCACTCGCTGTGTCTGAACTGGAGGAAATCCCAAAGGGCTTCCATGGGTATGTGGTGTTTCGTTAAAGGGGGATAGATGACGCTCAGTATGGTTCAGACCGGCTCATCGTTCCTGCGCGGGTGCCAGGGCGGGGTCATCCAGGTCCAGCCGGTAAAGAATCTGATTGTAGTCGTAGCGCGGTGTGGGCGGCGGACGATCGGCGAACTGCATCGTGTAGGTGCCCTCGAAAATGAGCACGGGCGAGTCGGGCGGCGTGAATTCCGGGTGGAGGCGGGGATTATAGAAGGTGTAATTCTCGTGGCTCAGGACCTTGACCGCTTTGCCCCACGGGCCGGTCGGCGTTTTGGCTTCCGCATACCAAAGTTCGCCGAAGGCGGACGGTTTGCCGAAGGCCTGCATGAAGACGGTCACCCAGCGTTTGCGAAAGGCATTCCACGCGATCGATCCGGTGTGCGGCTTCACGGATTGGCCATCGGCGGAGGCCAGCGAGGCCTGCGGTTCGAGCCTTTCCCAGGTATCGGAGTCCTGCCACGCCTCGAATGTGGCAGGGCAGCGCAGCGTGGGAAGCGGGTTGCCGAACAACACCCAGCGACGACCACGCTCGTCATCCCAAAACGCGGGGTGGCCTTCCGGGAACAGGGGCGGCTTGGGTTGCTGTTCCGACTTGGTCCAGACAACGCGCAGTCGCTCGAAGCGGGATGTCTGATCGTTCCACAGACATAGACTCCACTCGTAGGCCTCGAGTGGCGGTCTGATCTTTGCGTAGGAACCCACCAGGCGCGGCGCGCCGGTCCGGTCGGGCAGGCTGACATAGGCTGTCACCCACGTCGGGCCGGTGCCGGGCATCTCAGCCACTCCGCACGGCGCGCCTTTTGCATCGGTGAAGTAGTCAAACTTGACCCGGAGAGGCGGCTCGAAGGACTTCAGCGGCCGGACCGCCGTGGTGGCGCTTGTCATGTGGAAGATGCCGAGCGGGTAGCGGGCCAGGGTGGTGTCACCCCAGGCCCAATAGAGCCTGTCCCGATGCACGGCATTCTGCACGCTGTCGCAGCCCAACACGCCCGATTCGGGCCAGTCCATGTCGCCTCCGAGCTTCTGGCTCTCGGCAAAGAGACCGCCGCCGGTAAGGCGGCCCAGCCGCCTGGCAGGCATCGTGCGCATCACCTCGACTCTGAGCGCCCCGCCAGGCTCGGGTTTCAGGCGAATGCCGCGATACCCGAAGCCGTCTTTGGGACGCTCGTAGCCGTGCCCGACGACGTCGAACCAGGTCTCGCGGCCCATCAGTTCCGGGAGGTCGAAGGCGATGACGCCCGCGTTGTCCGTGACCAGGCGCACGTTGTGCGTGGTGCGCAATTCGACGAGCGGCACCGGCCAGCCGCTGCCTTTTTCGATTACCTCGATCCGGCACGGTTCGACGGCGCCGCCCCAGGCCGGCAGGAGGCAGGCCACGGCCACAGCCCATCTTGCGAGACTCGATCGAGCGTGCTCAGGCCTTTGCATTTGCCATTTCATAAGGTCTTTCGTGTTGCTTCGGCAATAGTGCGTGAGCGGCAAATGGGCGGCGGCTACGGTTCGTGGCAGACAAGAGATACGAACCGACTATGCCACGAACGCAATTCTCAGCAACCGACCTCAAGCAGCTCCGCCACCAGTTGGACCGTTGGCGCCAGTGCCAATCTGGGACCATTCGACTGCCGCAGGCCCTCTGGACATCCGCCGCGACTTTAGCCCTCACCCACGGTGTGGGGACGGATAAAGTGACAGGTTCTTTATCAGTTAGACTCCGCCATTCCCGGAGCGGTGCCTCTGCGACAGGGTTACGATCCCCATCGCGCATCCAATCGCCGGATGTCAACGCTAAAGATGAACCTTCCCATGAACCGTGGTTCCGTAGCCGCGGACGTGAGTCCGCGCCATCTCGCTCCGTCAAAAGCAGAAATCAGCGCCGACTCACGTCGGCGGCTACAAATCGGTTCATGGTCCCCGTGCGCATTCGACCGCTGAATGTCAATGCTTCCCCCGGGCCGAACGCGAGACGTCGTGGCATCGAGCGCCCTTCTCTCTGGACGTTCCTATGGCGCGCACGGCATCGAGCAGCGCATCGGTCTCCGTCTCGCTCCCGACGCTGATGCGCAGGTAATCGCGCAGAGAGGGGGAACTGAACCACCGGACCAGGATTTTGCTCTTGCGCAACTCGTGGAGCCAACGCTCGGCTGGAAGCCCCGGGGGCCGCGCCAGGAGGAAGTTAGCCTGGCTCGGGAAGACCTCGAATCCGAGGCTGCGCAGCGCGGCGCACAGGCGCGTGCGCGTTGCCCGGACACGGCGGAAATTGGCGCGGTAGTAGGGCAGATCGTCGAGGGTGGCGAGCGCCGCCAGTTGTCCCAGGCCGTTGACGTTGTAGCTGTCCTTGATCTTGTGCAGGGCCGCGATCAAGTCCGGATGTCCCACGGCATATCCCACCCTCTGGAAACAGAGCGCGTAGGCCTTCGAGAAGGTCCGCGTCACCAGAACATGCCGATGCCTCAGAGCCAGGGAGAGCGCGTGCTCATCCGCGAAATCCACATACGCCTCATCAAGGACAACCACCCCCCGGAGCGACCGGCACAGCGCATCGAGTTCGCGCGTCGTGTAGCCCCGCCCGGTCGGCGCGTTGGGCGTCGTGACGAATGTCAATGCCGCGTCCGGATTCAACGATCCTGCGAATCGCCCGCCGCCGCGCCCCAATGGGCCCGCGACCGGCAAGCTGAAGCCCGGTCCGAGCGGCACGGGCTTGCAGCCCGCGCCGTGGATGTCGGCCAGCACCGGGTAGAGCGAGTAACTGGGGGTGAAGAACTGCACCGTGGACGCGTGGGGCTGTTTCGCATGCGAACCGCGTCCGTCGGGCAGCGGCTCGACAAACGCCCGCGTCGCCAGGGCCAGCAGTTCGTCCGAGCCGTTGCCGACGACGATGTTATCGATCGTGCAGCGGTGCAGCCGGGCGAGCCGCCGACGCAGAAGCTCCGAGGTCGGGTTCGGATAGAGCCGCAGGCGCGCATCAACGCCCGCTTTCACCGCGCGCAGGACCGCGGGCGAGGGCGGGTAGGGGTTCTCGTTGGTGTTGAGCTTGATCAGGCCCTGGACTTTGGGCTGTTCGCCCGGCACATAGGCCTGAAGACGCTCGACCAGTGGGCGAACCAAGGAACGCACAGATTTCATCGCATCGGAAAACACGTGGCCAACGGCGGGGCGCAGGACGCCGAATTGCGGCAGGAAACATCCAGTCTACTTGCGCAAACGCACCTCGGCCGATCGTCCGTGCGCGCCGAGTCCTTCCATGGCGACGAAGGCCTGGACGGCGGCCAGGGATTTCAGGAGCGATGGGCGATCGTACTCGACGACGCTCGTTCTCCGCTGGAACTGATCCACGGTCAAACCCGCGCAGTTTCGCCCCGCGCCCCCGGTCGGCAGGGTATGGCTGGGGCCGGCCACATAGTCGCCAAGCACGGTCGGCGACCAGGGACCGAGGAACAGGGCGCCGGCGGTGAGAATCCGATCGGCAACTTTCCGTGCGTCGCGCGTGTGAATCTCGCAATGCTCGGGGGCCAGTTCATTGGCCACCTCGATGCCCTGGGCAAGGGTTTTGACCTGGATGAGCCAGCCCGAGTTGGCCAAGGCCCGCTCGATGAACTCGCGCCGCGCCAGGCCCGGGACCTGGCGTTTGACCTCGGTCTGCACCGCGCGCAGGAGCCGCGCGGAAGGCGTGACGAGCCAAACGCGCTCGTGACCAGAACCATGCTCGGCCTGCGCGAGCAGGTCCGCGGCCACGTAGCGGGGATTCGCCGAATCATCGGCCAGCACCAGCACTTCGCTCGGGCCGGGGAGCAGGTCGATGGCCACGCGGCCGAAGAGCAGGCGCTTGGCCGCCACCACATAGGCGTTGCCGGGGCCGAACACCTTCTGCACAGGGCGAATGGTCCTCGTCCCGAGCGCCATGGCGGCGACGGCGTGCGCGCCGCCTACTCGATAAATCTCCGTGGCGCCCGCCATCCGCGCCGCAACCAGCAACTCGGGTTTGACTGTCCCATCGCGTCCGCACGGGGTGCAGACCACGATCTCCGGGCATCCGGCCACGCGCGCCAGCACCACGGTCATCAGGACAGTCGAGACCAGCGGGGCGGTGCCTCCGGGAACGTAGAGCCCGACGCGTTGAAACGGGTCGTACTTCTCGCCGACCTTGGCCCCTTGCGCATTGCGGCCCGACCAGCCCCGGCGCAGCGAACGTCGGCTGAATTGTTCGATGTTTTTGGCGGCGAACCCGATGGTCTTTCGGAAGGTTTCATCGACCCGCACCGAAGCGGCGAGAAGATCGGCCTGGGTCATGGCCAGTTGGTCGGCCCGCAGATCCGCTCCGTCGAATTGGCGTGTGAAGGTCAGGAGCGCGGCATCGCCGTCTTTCTGCACCGCATCGAGAATGGCCCGCGTCCTCTGCTCGATCTCGGGATCGAACAGGCTCGTCTCCCGAGCCATTTCGTGAATCTTGAGCGCGAAATCCCGGGCCGTGTGCCGCAACACATTCATCGAACCATGCTGATGGAAGAGGGGATGAAAGTCAAAGACGCCTGAGGAGCAACGAAGCCAGACCCCGTCCGGAATCCGCTGCCGAAACCTGCAAATCTCCGTTAGGCTGCTTTCTTGAACGGTTCGAGGTCCTCGCCCTGCCGGACCAGGCGGGCGCTGTTGAAGACGACGATGAGGGACCCTGCGTTGTGCATGATGGCGGCGACGATCGGGTTGATGTAGCCGAAGGCGGCGAGGGTTTGGCCGCCGATGACGAAGCAGATGCCGAAGAGGAAGTTCTGGTTGATGACATTGCGCGTCATGCGGGAGAGCTTGACCAGGAAAGGCAAGCGCCGGAGGTCGTTGTTCATGAGCGCAATGGTCGCGCTGTGAATGGCCACTTCGCTGCCGGCGGCGCCCATCGCGATGCCGATGTCGCCCGCGGCGAGCGCCGGGGCGTCATTCACGCCGTCGCCCACGACCGCCACGCGGTAGCCCTTGCCCTTGGTCTGGCGGACATAATCGACCTTGTTCTGCGGGAGGCATTCAGCCAGGACCTCCTCGCATCCGATCTCGCGGGCCACGCGCGCGGCAACAGGCTGACGATCGCCGGTGACCATCGCGACCCGGCGCACGCCGGCCTCGAGCAGGTGAGCGAGGGAATCGCGGGCTTCCGGGCGGACCTCGTCGCGCAATCCGATCCAGCCCACGAAACGGCCATCCCGAGCCACAAACAGGATGCTGAATCCCTCCGCCTCGCTCAGGTCGACCGACTTCAACACGTCCTCCTGGATCCCGTTGTCCTTCAGCCACCGGGCGCGACCTATGACCATGTGGCTGCCGTCGACGCTCGCCTTCACGCCCCGTCCGGCGGTCTCGGAAAAATCCTGCGGCTCGATTAGCGGCACGCCGACCTCCTCGGCCAATTGAAGCAGGGCCTTGGCCGTCGGGTGATTGCTGTATTTCTCGGCCGATGCGGCGTAGCGCAACAGTTCGGCCGGCTTGATTTCGCCGACCGGGGCCAGTCTGCTCACGGCCAATTTGCCCGTGGTGAGCGTGCCCGTCTTGTCGAAGATGAAGGAATTGATGCGGGCCGCCAACTCGAGATCGGCGACGTTTTTCACCAGGATGCCGAGCCGGGCGGCGGCGGAAAGGGCGGCCACCATGGCGGTGGGCGACGCCAGGATGAAGGCGCACGGGCAGGAGATCACCAGCACCGCGATCACACGGTTCAGACTGTGGGTGAATGCCCAGACCAAGGCGCCGATCACAAGGACCAGCGGCGTGTAATACACCATGTACTGGTCCACGATCCGGGCCAGCGGGAACTTGGTCTGTTCGGCGGCGAGGATGAGATGGTGCACGCGCCCGAGCGCGGTATCCTCTCCTGCGCTGGTGACGCGGATGTCGAGCACGCTGGTGAGGTTCTGGGTTCCGGCAAACACCTGGTCGCCCGGGGCCTTGTCGGCCGGCAGAGACTCGCCAGTGATGGTGGCCTGGTTGATCGACCCCTGGCCCGACACGACCACACCGTCGGCCGCCACGTTGTCTCCCGGCCGCACGCGGATCAGGTCGCCCACCTTGAGGTCCTTGACCGGGACCTCCTCCTCCTGGCCGCCGGGCAGGAGCCGGCGCGCCTTGGTTGGAGTCAATTGGATCAGGGATTCGATCGAAGCCCGCGCTCCGGCGGCGGTGCGGGTCTCGATGATCTCGCCCAGGAGCATGAAGAAGGCGACGATGCCGGCGGTTTGGTAGTTGCCGGCGCTCTGGAGATCGCCGCTGGCGAACGAGGCGAGCACGGCGATGCTGACCAGTTCGTTGATGCTCAGCGAACCGCGGCTCAGGTCGCGGAACGAGGTCATGATGATCGGCGCCCCGAGAATGACGGCCCCGATCATGGCGCTGAAACTCGCCACCACCCGGCTCCCCGGGAACAACAGGTCGAGCAGATACGAGTTGATGATGAAGATCATGCCGATGAGCGTCTGGGAGAGCTTCACCGGGATGTGCTCGTGATGGTGCGCGTGGCCGCTGTGATCGTGGTGATCGTGGCGATCGTGGCAGTGGTCGCACGCCGCCTCGGCGCGGCTGATGAGAGAGGTGACCTGCATGGTGTTGCGAAAGGATAAGGCTTCAGGAATGAACCCGCGCGGTTCCCGCCGGCGTCCGCGGCGCGGCTGCGGCGTCCGAACGGTTCGCGTGAACGGCAAGGAACAGTCTCATGGCGTGGAGGTGGTTTCGGCCCTCTCGGGCTCGCGGCTCAATTGCAGACGGAGTTCCTGGAAGCCCTCGGGCAGCGTGAACTTGACGTTGGCGTTGGTGAGGACCCGTTGCAGACGGGCGGCCAGGAACCGCTCCTTGAACAGGTGCGGATCGGCCTGGTAACTGGGGAGTTGGTCTTTGAAGACCTGGGCCGTGGCAGCGACCGCCGCGACCATTTGGTTGCTGCTGACCAGGCCGGCATTGACGATTGCGTTGGACTGGCCGAGCGTGCGGTTGACCAGTTCGTCGCGGTAGCTCAAGGCTTTGCTGATCTCGGTGCTGCGGATTTGCTCGGCCTTGTTCACATCCTCGAATGCACCGCGCACGTCGATCGGGGTCTTCGTCTCGACGTCGCTCGGTTCGAGTGTGATTCCCAGGTTGGCCGCCTCGGTCAGTTGGGCGACGCGTTGGATCACCGTGTCCCGAAACGCGAGCTTGTCCCTGTACAGCGCCGCCTCGGCCGTGTAGCGGGCGGATGCATAGATGATCGCGTTGTTGACGATGTTGGTCAGGATGCGCTCGACATGCGCGAAACCGAACGCGTACTGGAGAGGATCGGTAATCCGGTATTTCATGCTGGCCCGGACGTGGATGATGTTGCCGTCCGCGGTCAGGGTGTAGCCGTCGGCTTCGGGGCGCAAATACCCGTAGGCCATAGGCTCCTCATTCATCGCCTCCATCTCGGGCGTGGAGGCATGCCAGCCGGTGGTCGAGGTGGCGGTCTGGCTCTGGCCGATGCGAATCCGGACCTTTTCGTTGATGGGATAGGGCCAGGCCCAGTGCCAGCCCGGCTGGAGCAACTGCTCCTTGCCGACTCCGACCGGCTTGCCGAAGAGGAGTTTGACGACCACCTCATTGGGCTCGACCACGAACATGCCCGAGCAGAGAAACAGCAGGACCAACCCCAGCATCAGCACCTTCAGAAGGCGGAAGCTGCTTCGCAACGCTTCGGACAAGGCGGTCGAACTCGCGTCCTCGAATGTGCTCGAGGACCGCTCGGGGGGACCGGCCTCAGGCGGTTGAGGCGGACTCGGCGGGGTGGGGGGCAATGGCGGTGTCTCGTTCATGGCAGGCTCATCCAGTGCGACTACTTGCCGGACTCGGGCACGCGCGGTTGGGCCCGCAACAGATCGAAGGGCGCCGTGCGGGTGTCGAGGACAAGCGTGGCGCGGTCCTTGACCGCCAATTCGAGGGCTTCGAGCTTGAGAAGAAAGACCGCCAGTTCCGGGTCCTCCTCGAAAGTCTTGAGCCACTGCGACGCCTCCCTGTCGGCTTCGCCCCGGATGATGGTGGCCTGCTTCTCGGCCTCGGCCAGCATCTTGTCCCGCTCGAGGTTGGCCTCGGACACGATGCGGATCGCCTCGCCGGCCCCCTCGCCCTGGAACTTCTTCACGAGCTGGTCCCGCTCGGCTTTCATCCGCTCGAAGACCTTCTCGGTGATGCTCTGGGGCAGGCCGATCTGTTTGATGCCCAGCAGCGTCACCTCGACGCCGTAGTTGTCGAGCGCTTTGGGCCGGATGCTCGCCAACATCTCCTGCTCGATCTGGTCGAACTTGAGGTCCTTCGGATCGGGTGAGATGAAATCGCTGAGAGGATGGGCGCCCACGGCCACGAACTTGGCATCGCGCAGAATGCTCTCGAGCACCTGCTCGGCGCGCGCCTGGTCGTCGCCAAACCGTTCGAGAAAGACGCGAGCGTCCTTGACCCGCCATCCCATGAACACCTGGATGAGGATGTTCCGGGCATCGAGGGTCGAGGTCTGTTCGTACTTGCGTTCGAGGTTGCGCACCCGGTTGTCGTAGCGGTGCAGGCTCTGGATGGGCCAGGGCAGGCGCCAGTTCAATCCGGGCTCTTCGATGGTGCGCGTGAACTTGCCGAAGGTGGTGACGACCACGTACTCGGTCTGGCGCACCTGGAAGAGGACCAACATCGAGAGGAAGACGGCGGCCACCAGGAAGCCGGCGACGAGCGTGACAGGTTGTCTTTTCATATCGGGCTCAGAGGATCACAAGAGGGGTGTCAGGCGTTGCGGCTCAGTTCACTCAGTTGCGGGGTTTGGGCAATTCGATGTCGAGCAGGTCCTTGCGCAGCTTCTCCTCAAGGTTGAGAATCGCGACTCCGTGGGTGTTCGTCAGCGCGACCACGTAGGTGCGGGCGTCGGCCATGGCGCGTCCGAGCGCGTCCAGATAGGTCCGCACCCGGTAAACCTGGGGCGATGCCTGGGACGCCAGCATCTGATTCCCGAAGCGCTGCGCGCTGGCCTCGGCCGCCGCCGTGGTGCGCACATAGTAGCCCTGGGCATCGCTGACCTTCTGCTTGGACTGTCCGCTGGCCACGGGAATGTTGGTGGCCATGTAGGCGCGCGCGTAGAGGTTGGTGGCCTCGCGGTCCTGGAGCGCACCGATGACTCTCTCGAAATCCGGCGCGACCTTGACCGGCGGATGGATGCCGTGCAGTCCCAGGAAGAGGACCTTGACTCCCAACTGCAGGGCATCCGCGCGCTCCTGGATGCGGCGGCGCAAATCTTCGGCAGCCGCCTTGCGTCCGAACGTCATGACCTCGTCGATGTCGACGCTGACCAGGTAACGCGTCACCACTTCGTTGGCCAGGTCTTCGAGGAGGTTCCCGGCGTCGACATGGTTGTAGGCGAAGGCCCGCACGTCATGGACCTGGTATTGTACCGGGATGTTCACCGCCAACAGGTTCACTGGCACGGCCACCTCGCCGGGCGCCGCATTGGTTGTCTGTTGCGCCTTGCTGGCCACCAGCCAGGGCGCCTCCTCTTTGGCGTGCGACTTGGTCCAGACCAGGACGCGGTCCTTCTCGTAGTCCGCATCGGACTCGAGGCCGATCAGGAACGTCTGAATCTGGTCGGTCCGGAACCGATAGACCTTGTCGATGGGCCAGGGCCATTTCACATGGAGGCCCGGATCGAGCACCTCCCTCCCCGCGACCGGACGTCCGAAGCGTTCGAGCAGGCCGTGCTCGCCCAGTTCGACAAAAGCGAAGGACGTCGACAGCACCAGCACGGCGACCTGGCCGAGGATTAACCATGCCAGCGCGCGTTCGAGGTACCGATAAAACCAGGTCTCCGAGACCTTGAATCCGAACTGATAATCCAAGGCCTGGGCCGCCGTGGTGATCAATCCGCCCGGCTGGCTCAACAGGCCGATCAGTCGGCTCTCGTAGAGCGGATGCTCCGCCTGGCCCTTGACGCGCGGACGATAAGTTTCGAACACCAGGCTCAGCAGGTTCTCGACCGCCACCAACCCGAGCACGATCGTCAGCACGCGCGCAACGATGACATCCACTCTCGGGTAGTCCGCCCAACCCGCCACCTCGACCGCGGCCGTCACGATCGCCAACAGCGCGCCGAGCAGGAGGTAGCTGGCCTGGGGACGCAGGAGGCGCTGCTTTTCGAGTTGGCTCAGGACGGCGGAGTATTTGCCGAACTGAAAGAGAACCAGGGCGAGCAGGGCGTTGATCGCCATCGCCACGGTTGCCTGCTGCCCTGTCGCGGGCTGGTCGTCCCGGATATGCTTCCACAGGAGGTAAAACGCGCCGGCCTGCAGCAGGAACAACACGAGAGCGAACGCCGGCACGATGAACCGCTCGAATTGCTCCCGCGCGCGCCGGGCCGGGAAGGTGTCGGCCTGCACCTCGGTGAAAAGTGTCCGGCTCGACGATGTCCGGTTCAGCTCGTCGAATTCCATCTGCTCGAGCCGTTCCCGATACTCGAGGCGCATCTGGAAGTAACTCACGGCCGCGACGAGGAACCCGAGGGCCATGAACACCCCGGCGACCAGTCCTGTGGCGGAATGGCAGTAGCGCGCCAAAACAAGGGCGCCCACGGCCCCCGCCAGCAGCAGCAGCCAATTCACCAGCCCTTTGCGATGGATGTTCTGTTCCATGACTCACCTGCTTCAGCTCAACTCGCGATCTTCGAAAAACAGCAGGGCCAGCGCTAACGCCGCACCCAGATACCCGACGACATATCCGAAGGCCCGTCCCACATAACTCCATGGAATGGTCTTTGCCTGGTCCAGCGCGTCTGCCATCCAGAAAATCTGCCAGTTCGGAAGCACCGTGTGGCAGATGCCGGCCCACCATTGGCCTTCGGACGCCCGGATGCCGAAAAGATAGTCGGACATCAGACCCAGCACAAATACCGCGGTGCAAATGGCCAGGGTGGGGATCATCTCGAAACGGGTCGAACAGGCCAGGGCGAGCCCGGCCAGAATCCAAACGGCGAAGACGATCAGGACCGTCGCCGGCAGCAGCCGCCAATCCACGCCCTGAGCGAACTTCTGAAGAGCCCCTTCCTTGTCGAAGGAATTGATCACGCAAAACGCCACAGTGCCAAACGCCAGCAGCCCCCACACTGCATCCGACACGAAAGTCCGGTTCAAGAAGTAGTTCGCAAACGCGGCCACGGCGTAGGCCAGCACGATCGCCACCGCGTAGATGCGGAGGGCGACGGTGTCGGTCGATCCGTAAGCGTCGTACGCCATCCGGCTGGCCAGCAGCGCCGAGATCAGGTTGAAGTAGGTGAGCACGGACAGGGCCGCGGCGACGCCGGTGTACTTTGCGGTGAGGAACTGGGCGCGGCTGACCGGCTTGGCCAACACGGCCAGCGCCGTGCCCGTGCGCAATTCGCGAGCGAGCGACGATGAGGCGCTCAGGACCGCGCCGAGCAGACCGGCAACCAGCATGACTGCCATGACGCTGTCCTTTACCATTTTCGGATCGTCGCCGAATCCAAAATACGGCACGACCGCCAGGAACACCCCAAAGGCGCCGGAAGCCGTCATCAGCAGCAGAAAGACCGGCTGCCGAACCAGCTCCATAAAGGCATTGCTCGCAATGGTTAGGAATTGTCGCATTCCCAGTGTTCGCCGTCCGCAAGGTTACGAATCCGCGGCTCGAATGCAAACCGTTAATCCAAGCGTTCATCCACCGCACCGTTCGACGATCCCCAGCGGCCGAGCCGAAGGCCTTCTTAGGCCAAAACCGCAGCAGGCGGAACTGTGTGTTTGGTCGCACAGAAAGCTGAGGCAGAAAGCCGGGGCTTTGCTTTTGCAGCGCGCCTCGCTAGATTGAGCGCCATGCAATCGCTGGCCGCAACGGGATTCGCGCGCCGCACTCGTCGCCTCTGGCCGGCGTTGGCGGCGATCGCGACGTGTTTATGCCTTGCCGTGTCAGCCCGTGCAGGCGATGTGCCGCTTATCGGGACCATCGAGTGGCGGGCAAGCGACAACTTGGTCGATGCGCAAATCGAAGGCTGGCCGCTGCAGAAGGTTCTCGAGCAGATCGCCGCCCGAACATCCTGGCATGTCTACGCCGAACCAGGCGCCCAACATGTCATCTCCGCCAAATTCAAAAACCTGAAGCCGGGCGACGCTCTGCGCCGGCTCCTCGGCGGTCTCAACTTCGCGCTGATCCCGTCCAACAGCGGTCCGGCGCGCCTCTATGTGTTTCTCAGCTCGCAGGCCGGCGCCACCGTGCGGATCGAGGCCCCGGACCAGGCCAGGACGGAGGGGCAGGCCAAACGCTCCGTGCCCAACGAATTGTTGGTGACGCTCAAGCCGGGCGCCAAGGAGTCCATTGACGACCTCGCCAAACGGCTCGGCGCGCGCGTGGTTGGTCGATTGGATGCCCTGGGCGCCTACCGGCTCGAGTTCGAAGATAGCGCGGCAACCGACGCCGCCCGCGCCGCTCTGGCCGAGAACAGCGACGTCAGCGCCATCGAAGAGAATCTCGGCTTCGCGCGGCCCGAGGTTCCCCAGGTCCAGGCCTCCGGCACCGCGCCCCCGCTGGTTCTGCGCCCGCGGGCCGTCACTGACGGCAGCCAGGTCGTCATCGGCCTGATCGATACGCCTGTCCAACAGCAAGGGACAATTCTCAAGGACTTTCTCCTGCCCGGGGTCTCCGTCGCCGGGGATTCGGCAATCGCCGCCGACACGCTCAGTCATGGGAGTGCGATGGCGACGACGATCCTTTACGGTCTGGCCCGTTCCTCCGGCGCCTCGATCGACACACCGGTCCGCATCCTCCCTGTCGACGTCTACGGCGCTTCGGGCAGCACCACCACCTTTCAACTGGCGGAGGGAATTCTCGAGGCGATCAACCGCGGGGCCTCGATCATCAACCTGAGCCTCGGCGGCGAAACCCAAAGCCCGCTTCTCGAAAGCGTGATCCAGGCGGGTCATGCGCAGGGCGCCGTGTTCCTGGCCGCCACGGGGAACCAGCCGGTGACAACACCCACCTATCCCGCCGCTTACTCACAGGTCATCGCCGTGACGGCGTTGGGACAACACGGGGAGATCGCCTCCTACGCCAACCGGGGCGACTTTGTCGATGCCGCCGCTCCCGGCATCAGCGTCGTTCCGTTTCAGGGCCAGTCCTATGTCGTCGTCGGCACCTCGACAGCCACCGCCAATGCCTCGGCCTACGCGGCCCACGTCATGGCGACGACCGGCACGCGTGGAAGCCAACTCGACGCCCTGGTACGTCAATCGCTCGGAGTCACCCCAACCGCAGGCAAACCCTAACCCGCATAACAGTCCACTTGCGAAGTCCGACCGATCCGTGCACTCACGGCGTATGAAACATGCGCGTGACGCGGACTCCGACGAAGCGCGTTTGCGGGAGAACGAACTTCCTAACCTCGACCGTCGCGGTCGTCGCGCCGAATTCGCGCAGGAGCAGATCGGCCATCTCGACGGCCAGGGTTTCGATCAAACACCAACTGCGGCCCGCCCCCCATTCGGCGAGCCGCTGGCAGACCGCGGCGTAGTCGATACTCGATCGCAGGTCATCCTTCTCGGCCGCGTCGGCGAAATCGTGGGCGATTTCAATCGAGACGAGGAGGCGCTGCGGCTTGGCGCGCTCGTCCTCGGACACGCCCACCCGCAGAAACAACTCGAGGTCCCGGATGATGATCGTGTCCATCACTGCGGCCCGGCCTGAGCGAGGTAGGTCGTCAGCAGAGTTCGCGTCGGCTGGTTGAGCGGAAGGTCCATCGCCGCCGGCGGCGTCACCCAGCGGTACTCCTGCGCCTCCGCGTTGAGGCGCACCACCGCCGGCCCCGCGCACCGGCACGTGTAGTTCAGGAGGAGAAAATGCGCGTCGCGATAGAACTCGCGCGAGTGAATGCAGTCTTGGACCATGACGAAGGCGATGTCGCGGACCTCCAAATCGGTCTCCTCCTTCAACTCGCGCCGCAGCGCATCCGCACACCGCTCCCCGAGTTTGATCTTGCCGCCGGGAATCCCCCAAAGATTCGACCATTTGCGCGTGCGCACCATGAGGACCTCGCCGGCCTGGTTGAAGACCAGAGCCCCGACCGTGGCCACGGGGCCGGCGGGCGTGCGTTTTCGGGCGGCGGGCGCCGCCCCTTCGATCCGGAATCCCTGGAGTTCGAGCAGATCGCGCAGTTCGCCGAGGTGCTCGACGATCAGATCGGGCTGGCCCGCCCGCAATTGAGCCAGGTTGTTGTAACCGGTGAGCACGGCGCACGCGTACACACCGCCGCACCGGGCCGTTTCGACATCATGTTCCATGTCGCCGATGAACACGGTCTGGCGCGGAGCCAGGCCGTGGTCTCCCAGCAACTGGTGAATCTTCGCCCGCTTGTCCCACACTTCCACATACGGGTGGTCCAGGTACCTCCCAAATCCGGTCTCCGCCGCCTGAGCCGCGAAGTGGTCCCGGTGCACGCTGCTGAGCAGGAAGGTCCGCAGCCCATGCCGGCGGCAGAACTCGAGAAACTCGCGGGCGTGCGGCAACTCGCGAACCAAATGTTGCGACTGACGAAAGGCGCTGTGGAACCATTCTTCGAGTTGAGGCCAGGGCACGTGCGGCACGTAGCGGTCGTAGAATGTCTTGAACGGCAGGCAGAACTCGGACCGGAATTGCTCGAGCGTCATCTCCGGAACCCCGGCCTGACGGAACACGTGGTTGCTCGCCGCCAACACCGCCGGCAGATCGTCCACCAAGGTCCCCGACCAGTCGAAGATGACGTTCCGAATCACAGCGACAAGCCTACGCCTGGCGCGCACCGCAACGCAATCGCGATCGGGCATCGCGACTTCGTTCCGTCTGCCGGGAATGACCGGGGACGCAGGCCCCCGGTCATCTCCGCAGCACGGTTATCGAGCGCCGGCTATTTCCGCAGCCGGAAGAACTGCGCGTTCGCGCTGGGCTCGATGTAGGCCGCGAGCTCGGCCCCCTCAGCCACAACCGGGGCCGTGGAATCCGCCCAGCCGCCCGGCAGCGCGCCTGTCACCTGCAGGCTGAATCCGATGGCTGTTGCCGGCCAGCTCACGCGCACGGTGCCCGTGGACGTCATCCCAACCTTGAGAGACGCCTTCACCGGCAGTGTGCCGCCCGGCGTCACCTTGACATCATCGAGCAGCAGCACCTGGTCGCCGCCGGCGACCTGTTCGAGCCGGATGACCGCCTCCGTCCCGGCGGCCTGAAACACAGCCGTCTTCACCGCATACGGCTGGCTCCCCCCGACGGGCGTGATGGCTTCGGTCGCCGCCTCCTCGCCATCCGCGCTGATCTTCAGGATCGGCGTGGTGCCGGTCGAGGCATTGACCGCGACGCTGACGGTGTAGTTCTGGCCTGGGGTGAGGCCGGTGATTGTCTGGCTCAGCCAGGCGGCGCCTTGCAGGAAGGCGACGTTGTCCTGGTCGGGATTGGCGCCGTTATCGGCGAAGCCGAGCCCGCTGGTGTTGATGCCCCGGTTGCCTGCGCCGCCGGCGGTCCAGCCGGCGATGTTCTTGGTGATCGTGCCCGGCAGGGGCACGACGCCGCTGGCCTCGAAACTCGGGTTGACGACCGGGATGTTGTCCGGGTCGCGCTGGACGATGGTGATGGCATCGAGAAGCACAGTGGCATCCCCGGAGGCTGTGGTTTCGAACGCCAGCAGGCCCGAGGCGGCCGCGGGCGTGAATTCGTACTGCTGGAAGTAATAGGACGGCCCATCGGGGAGATTGGACCCGCCGACCGGCGTGATGGCGGCAATGGTGCCCAGAGGGAGGTCATCGAAGCTGGCCGTCAGGTCGATCGTGCCTCCGCAGCAGTTGCGCACATTGTAGTAGAACTGCAGCCAGTACGTTTTGCCTGGCGTGAGGTTCATGATGTTCTGACGAATGATCTTCGACGTCTGAAGCAGCGCCACCAGGTCACGATCGGGCGTTGCCCCGTTGTCCGAGAACGGCCCATCCGCCTGCACCGGGTTGATGCCGGTGTTGCCGCTCCCTTCGCTCGGCCAGCTCTGGATCGCCATGTAACCGGGATAGCCCGGCACCTCGTCCGCCTCGAAGCTCGGGTTGCGCACAAACGACCCGAGCACCAGCACCGACACCTCTTTCCGGTTGAAGCAGACGCCGTGCGGATTGGCGAATTGCAGGGCAGTCACACCCTTGGATACTCCCGTCACCGTCACCGTCGCCGACAAGGCTTCCGGATCCCCGCCCACCGGGAATTCGAGCGTGAGCACGCCGCCCACGGCTCCCTCGACCCGGGCCACGGCAGGGTTCAGACTGCTGACCGTGACCCGCGCCGGATAGCTCAACTGCAGGAGCTCGCCAGGCACGCTGACGGTGAGGCCGGCCGAATCCGTCTCGCCCACCGCCAGTTGGAGCGCGGCGGGCCGGACTTCGATGCACGGGACGTTGATGGACACCCCGGTCACCTTGACGTCGTCGAGCAGAACGGTCTGGGTGGGGTCCGCGACCACCTGTTCGAACCGCAAGACCGCCGTGTCCGACGCCGCCGTGAACGAGGTCGAGCCAACCCAGTAGGCCGCCGAGCCGCCCACAGGCGTCACATCCACTTCGAGGAGCGACGCGCCGTCGGCGCTGACCCTCAGGCGGGGCGCCTGGCCCAAGGGGGCATTGTAGGCAAAGGTGACTTTGTAGTTCTGGCCGGGCAACAGACCGAGGATGGTCTGACTCAGAGCGCCCGGGCCGCGGATAAAGGCCACCAGGTCCTGGTCGGGATTGGCCCCGTTGTTCGCGTACACGCCCAGGCCTGAGAAGTTGATGCCTGTCGTCCCCTCGGTGGTCCAGCCGGCGATTCTGGCCAGCACACCCTCCCCGGCGAGTTCGCCGCTCGCTTCGAAGCTCGGGTTCCGCACCACCACGTTGCCGGCGTCGCGCTGTACAATGGTGACCGCGTCAAACACGAGCGAGGCGTCGCCGCTATGGACAGTGTGCACGATCTCGAACAGGCCCGAAGCGCTCGAGGGCGTGAACGCGAAGTTCCGGAATCCATACGGATTCTGCCCGCCCACAGGCACGACGCCCTTGACACTGCCGATCTCGACCCCTTCGAACTGAAGGGTCATGTCGTCGAGCACGTCGCCGCAGCAGTTGCGCCGATTGTACCAAATCTGCGCCCAGTACTCCTTACCGGGTTCGAGTCCGGAGATGGTCTGCGAAACACTGCCGCTGCCTTGTTTGAACCCGACGCGATTGCCGTCCGGGATTGTGCCGTTGTCCGCGAACGGTCCCGTCGCGCCCTGGTTGACGCCGCTGCCGCCGTCCCAGTTGTCGATCGCGCTGTACGACGGCCAGGTCGCGTTGTAGTTGCTCTCGAAACTCGGGTTGCGCACGAAGGCGCCGCTCACCTTGACCGAAATCGCCGTTGGGAAGTTGCAGGCGCCCGCGCTATTGGCGATCTGGAGAGTCGTGATGCCGCCCCCGACAAGGTTGAGATCGAACGTCTGCTCGCTCGGCCCGCCCACGGGGAACATCAGCGTCAACGCGCCCCCAGCCCCGCTTGCCGGCGTCGCCACCCTCGGATCGGCCGAGGTCACCGTCACCGTCACCGGCTTCGTCGCGGTCAGGTGCGCGGAAACGCGGATCGTCACCGTCGCCGTGCCGCCGACGGTGCCGCTGATGAGCGAGGGCGATCCGGCCACACAGGGCTCGGCGGCGGCGTTGTCGGAATAGATGCACAAGTTGTCGAATATGGCCGTCACCATGTCGTCCGGGGCGCGTGTATAGGCGCCAAACTCAAACACGATGCCGTCGCTGACCGGGAAGGGCACGTCCACGCCCATCAGGCCGTCCAGGAACAGCTTCACCGTCGCGCCGTCCGCAACCATCTTCATCCGATGCAGCCCGCCATCCTCGAAGGGGAGATAGTCGAACGCGGGGATATCGATTCCGTTTCCTGTGGCGGAGTCGCCGGCCAATCCGATCTTGCGGTTGTATTCCCAGCCTCCTTCACCCGTGTTGTAGGAGAAAAACACGTAGCGCGAGCGGGTCTGATCCGTGATCCAGACGCCGGATCGCGTCGAGGTTCCCGAGAGTGTTCCGTAGCTCTCGTGGAGGACGCGATCGATCTCAAGTGTCAGCGGCGCCTCAGGCGAAGCCGAGAAGGTCTTCTCCGTCGCCAGGGACTGGCCGCCCCAGTAGGAGCCGTCGGCATAAAGGCTGAACTCGATTCCCGTCGCGGGATTGACCATCACCTGACCGAACGCCGATCCGGTCTCGAACGGGGCGAGGTTCAGACGATAGAACGGATCGAATGGTTCGCTCTGGAACTCGTCGCACCAGACTGCCGGAGACGCCGGGTAGACCGTCACGCGCACCGGGTCGCCCACGCATACGCCCGCGCCGTTGCTGAGCGCGATCTCCGTCGTTCCCCGTCCGACACCGACGAGATTCACCGTCTTGGTCGGCGCGGCGCCCGCCGCGAACGTGACCTCGAGGCTGCCCCCAACGGCGCCCGCCGGCACGGCCACCGCCGGGTCGGCGCTGGTGAGGGTGACTGTAGCCGGCGCGGAGGCGTTCATCGACTTCGGAATCCGCACGGTCACGGCCTGATCGTTGCCGCCGACTTTGGCGAAGACCCTCGAAGGCGACGCCGTGACGCACGGCTCGCCCGAGATTTGGAAGTTGTCGAACGTGTCGATCCACGTCTGGGCGGCGTCCGCGTAGTTCAGGAGAGTGATGTAATTGGCAAGAAACCCGTTCGTATTCACGAGCACCGTCGGGCTCGATGGATCGCTGGTGATGGTCAGCGGCTGGCCGTTGACCGAGACGCTGATGGCCACGGGCGTGTTCGTGCCCCGAAAGCCGTCGCTCGACACATCGATCTTCACGTGAAAAGCCTCGCCCGTAGGCAGCGTCGTCCCCGCCGGCGAGCCGTAGACCGCCGCGGTGCGGTTGAACACCTGCCAGGCGCCGTTGTGCCGAAACAGGATACCGAATCCGTCGGACGCGTTCACGAACATGTTGCGGGCGGTGGCGCCCAAAACGATCGCCGCCCAGTCGCCCGAACTCGAGCCGAGGTCGTTCACGCCCGGATCGAGATCGAACTCGACGCTGAAATGGCCGCCCTCGATAAAGCTGTGATTGGGGCTGATCGATGTCCACCCGCCGTTGACGGCCGTCAGAGCGAGTGTGCCGGGATACTCGGCTGTGTTGACCGCGGTGCGGTCGTCATAAGTGCCATTGGCGGCCGTGTCCGGGACTTCGACATAGGGCAGGGCGCCGACGGACCCGCTCACGCGGGTGTTGATCTGATAGTTGACGTCCCACGTCGGCTCTGTGGTGTTGAAGTTGTCCAGCCACAGAACTTCCGACGCGGCCATCGCCGTGCACAGGCCAGCCAGGCCGCCCAAAGCAGCCGCCCGGCCAACCACCGAACGCACCGTTCGGAAATTGAATGAGAGACAGTTCATGGTTTTATCAGGGATTTGGTTGATGTTTTCAGCCCATCGCCAAGCCGCGTCCGCACTTGCTGCTGCAGGCGCGTTTAGTACGGTATTCGCCCCAAATGAAAGGCCCTCGACCGTCGGAATGCAACGGCAAAAGTTCGCAAAACGTAGGGCGAAATGCCGATCCTGTCATGCCCGTTGCGCGCCGCGCTTGAATCCGACCGGCGAGACGCGCTAGCCTCTCGCGATGGAACACGGGTCGGTCCTCGCTCCAAGTCCATGGATGATATTGCCCTTTGGCGCGCTGTTGGCGGCCATTGCGCTGGCGCCATTGGTTTGCGCGAACTGGTGGGCACGTCATTATCCCAAAGTCGCTTTGGGCCTTGGCGCCGTGACGCTGGGCTACTACCTGTTCTGGATTCACGCCCACGAGCGCGTCGAGCACACGGCGATCGAGTACGTGAGTTTCATCGTCCTGATCGGGGCTCTCTTCGTCGTCTCCGGCGGCATTCACATCACGGTGCAAGGCGAAGCCACCCCGCGGGCGAACTGCGTGTTTCTTCTGATTGGCGCGATCATCTCCAATGCGCTGGGCACCACCGGCGCCTCGATGCTCCTGATCCGCCCCTGGCTGCGGATGAACGCGTATCGCATCACGGCCCACCATGTGGTCTTCTTCATTCTGATCGTTTCGAACGTCGGCGGGTGCCTGACCCCCATCGGCGATCCGCCGCTCTTCCTCGGCTATCTCCGAGGCATCCCGTTCTGGTGGGTGGCACAGCATTGCTGGCCGATGTGGGCGGTCGGAGTCGGCGCCCTGCTGCTCCTGTTCTATGTCGTGGATCGATGCAACTACGTCCGGGCGCCCCGCGAAGTCCGTAAGAAGTTGGCCGAACCGCCTGACCGCTGGCGTTTCGAGGGGCTGGTGAATCTCGTGTTCCTGGGGGCGATCCTGGGCGCTGTGTTCATCAATCGCCCCCCCTTCCTGCGCGAGGCCATCATGCTGGCCGCCGCCGTCGCCTCTTACTACAGCACGCGCCCGGCGATCCACCAATCGAACCATTTCAATTTCCATCCCATCCGGGAAGTGGCGATTCTCTTCATCGGCATCTTCGCGACGATGATGCCGGCGCTTGACTGGCTCGAGATGAATGCCGCGCGTTTCGGCGAACCTCGGGCGGGCCAGTTCTACTGGGCCTGCGGCATGCTCTCGAGCGGGCTCGACAACGCGCCCACCTATCTCAGTTTCCTTAGCGCGTGCCTGGGATCGCTCGTGGACGCGGACGTGGTCGAACAGGTGCGCGCCATTCTGGCCGCGGGCGGATCGCTCGCAGCCGTGCCCGACGGCCCCAATGCCGAGGCGGTTCGGCAGACTCTCGACACTCTGAGGCGGTTCTACCCGGTCGCTGTGGCCGCGGGATCAGTCTCGCCCAATCAAATCGAAATGGCCGTCCTGCTCGGCGACCCACACCTCAACCGGTTCATCATCGCCATCAGCATCGGGGCGGTCTTCTTCGGCGCAAACACCTACATCGGCAACGGGCCCAACTTCATGGTCAAGACGATCGCCGATCAGCGGCGGGTCCGCACCCCGACATTCCTCGGTTACATCTTCAGATTCACTCTCCCGTTTATGATGCCGATGGTCCTCCTGGTGTGGCTGCTCTTCTTCCGCGGATGACGCCGTCGCCTGGCCTGCGACACCGGCTCGATTCATCCATTTCAAGTCGTTCGCCGCGCAGCCCCCGACTCGGCCCGGGGCCGGCTCACACACGAACAAGACGGTTCCGGAACACACGCACGGTGCGATCGGTGCACGCCACATGCAGATGCCCATTCCAGTCAAAGGCCGGCCGCGCCTGGATCGAACGCGGCGCCTCAAAGACCGCGCGCCCCGCGCCGTTCTGGTCGACCGCATGCAGCCGGCCCAGTGGATCCCCGACGAATGCCGTGCCCGCCGCATCGCAGACCGGACCGGCCAAAAGGTAATCCGCGCCCGTTGCGTACGAGAACAACGGCGCGCCCCCGACTGCAAAAGCCCGCACCGCGCCGTCCATGCCGGCCACCACGACCGCTCCGTCTGGCCGCAGCGCCGGCGTAGCCACGGTGAACCGGGGCATCTGCCGGGTCCATAGAACCCGCTCATCGCGCAGCGACCAGGCGTGCAGCGTGGTCTCTCGGTCACCGTTGACGCAGAAGAAAACAACGCCCCGATCCTCATCCACGACGGGCGCCGCCGCCACCACCATCCGTGACGCGCCGCGCTTGCCCTCCGGCTGCCGACACAGAACCGTTTCCCGCCCATCTCGATCGAGCCGGACGCAAACCACACCCTCGCCCCGAACGGCGCGCATCGAGTAGAGGTTCCCCCGCCGATCGGCGCTGGCCCCGGCTTGGGGCGAAAGCCCCGCGTCCCACGTCCTCCTGGTCTGGCCCGTGCCGGCGTCCAAGGCACAGAACCGCCCGCCCCAACTGCTCGAGACGACCTCCGCCGCGCCGGGCGTGAGAAGGAGATCCGACCCGATGCGTGCGTCGCTCCTGGTCGGCAGCCGCTGCCGCCAGAGAACAGCGCCGTCGGACGCGCGCATGGCATAGACCCACCCCAGATGCGTGCCGGCAAACACACGATCCCGCGTCGTGTCCACCGCCGGCGTGGCCGAGACGGCCCCTTCGATCTGCCTGCCCCAAAGAAGCCGCCCCTCGACCGAGAAGGCGTGCACCCAGCCCGCCATGTCGGCCACGAGCGATCGCCCGGCGGCATCGAATACCACCGACGCCTGCACTGCGCCCTTGACCGCCAGACACCACACGGGAGTCGACTCGATCAGGACGCGCCCGTCCCACAGGCCCTGCCGCCCCGGCCCGCCCCCGGCCGCGCTCCAAACCTCCGATCCGTCTGCGAACCTGTTCGTCATGGGAACTGTCTCGTGCAACATCGCAATGAACACATTCCAATGCCCGGGTTCGAATCACTCATCCCTGGACGCGTTGGTAGGTCGGGTGAAACTCGAAGCGCGCGGCTTCCAGACCCACCCCCGCAATCTCGAGTCGGTCCAGGCGGTTCTCCCCCAGCCCCCGCCGCCGCGCAAGCGCCAGATGGTTCGCGCCGTTGATAAACGGAAAGGTTCGATCCGGGGCGTCGGGATTGAATCCCATCACGGCCGCGGCGACGGCGTCCGTGCAGACGGGATTGCGCCCGGCGATGAGCAGGCCCGGCCGGGTCACCGAGACCATCGACCCAATCCACCAGCCTTCGGCGGTCTGGAGGGTGCTGATTCCGTCGATCACGACGAGATCGATGGGGAAGGCCGCCGCCAAATCCACGATGAACCGGGGCACGTTGTAGCCGTGATCCCCCTCGACGGACCGGCCGGTCACCGACTCCGCCGAGGTGAAAGGCCGACGCACGCAACTGTGCAGCGTGGCGCTCCGGTAGCCGACGGCATCCTCATCCGGCTCATCCTTGAGGTCTTCGCTGTACAGACTGCTCGGTGGCACCCCGAACAGATTCTTCATGCCGCCTGTGACACCGGCGGAAATGTGGCTCTTGAGTTTGCCGACCGACACCAACACATCCGTCTCGACGTAGGTTCGATTCACTTCCCAGGCCGACGCCAACTCGCCGTCGGGAACCCGCACCCAGGCGTACTGGCGATGCCGCCCGCGGTTGCGCGTGTTCTCGAAACGCGCCCGCCCGTTCAGCGCCTGGTTGAACGCCTTGGCGTCGTAGCCGTAGCCGGCAAACGCCTCTTCATCGAGCGCGCGGAATGGCAGTTGGTCGCAGAACGTCACCAGCCGCGCCCCGGACTCGACCAACAAGCTCCCCAAGGCCATCGCCACCACCGGGTGCGTTGTCACCGTCAGCCAGAGCGGCACGCCACCAACATCCTCGACCGAGGTGTTCACCAGGTTCAACTTCACCACCACATGCCGTCGCCGCACCAACCGCCGCACCCCGCCGATCTCGTCCAGCATCCGACCGAGCGCGCGCCGCACTTCGGGATACTCGTAGCGCTTGCACAGGCCAATGCTGGTCGGCGCCCGCCTCACCGGCCCCTCGGCCTCCGGCGCACCGGACGCCCACGCCATCCCCGTACCCGCCACGGCCGTCGCGGCGCCCGCCATACGTTCCAGAAATGCGCGTCGCGTCAGCACGCCGCCGGGGCAATGCGGAGCGCTATGGAAAGCCGTATCGCGTGAGTGGTCTGATTCGCCCTGCATACGTCTTGAATGCCCCTTAAGATAATCCGCCGCCGGGAATCGTCAAAGGCGCGTCGCCTTCAGACTGCGGGTGCGTTGTCGAGGCGGCGGGCGTAGGGCGGCGCCATCACTTCGCATTGGCCTGCCGGATGTGCACAAGCACCTGCTCGGCAATCCGAGCGGCGGTCTGCCTCGCCCCTCGATCAAGGTCCTTGCCGGTCATCACGGACCTGTTCCCAGGCGGCCTCTCTGCTCGGCGCCTTCCCCATGAATCCCCCATTCCTATGCGGCTCCGATCCAATCGCGCTTGCGTCACCCGCTCCCGGTGACCTACGATCCACGCATCGCCTATGAGCAAAATCTACTTTGGCATCAACATGGAGTTTGTCCGGCACGCCGATCAATCGTTCGAGTGGGGGGTTGAGAAGGCGGCAGAACTCGGATACACCCATATCGAGCCGATGGTCCACTGGGGCCGCGAGCTCCTGAGCGAGGCCGGCTACTTCCACAGCGTCTCGATGCTGGATGACCCGCTGCGGATCAAGCGGGCGTGCGAACAGGCGGGAGTCAAACTCTCCGGACTGTCCGCTCACACCCCGATCACCAAGCCCGAGATCGGGGTCGAGTATCTCAAACAGGCCATCCGCTTCGCCGCCGAATGCGGCGCGCCCGTAGTCAACACCGACGAGGGCCGGAAGCAGCCCTGGACGACCGAGGAGGAGGATTTCACGCTGATGCGCTACACGCTCATGGAAGCAGCCAGGGTGGCCGAACCGCGCGGCATCCTGATCGGGCTCGAGTGCCACCAGCAGTACAGCAAGACCCCGGATGGCCTGGACCGCATCCACAAGCTGGTGAAAAGCCCCGCGATTGGCATCAACTTCGACACCGGCAACGCCTTCTTGTGCGGACACGATCCCTACAAGTGGCTGAAGCGGGTCGTTAAGCGCCTGGTCCACCTGCACGCGAAGGACATCTCTGTGCAGCAGGGATCGGCCGAGCGCGGCAAGGTCACCGGCACCGCCGTCGGCTGCGCCTGCGGAGAGGGCGTGATCGACTGGACCCGGGTGATCCGGCTGTGCCGCGAAGCCAAACGCGATATTGTGCTTTCGGTCGAGTGCGGAACGGTCGATCAGGCCGAACGATCCATTCAACATTTGAAGAGCCTCATCTGAGAACCGCAGACTGATTATGGAACCACAAGCTGACATTGCCGTTATCGGACTGGCCGTCATGGGCCAGAACCTGATTCTGAACATGAACGACCACGGCTTCACGGTCGTGGCCTACAACCGGACCGTGTCGAAGGTCGACGAGTTCCTGGCGCAGGAGGCGAGGGAGACGAAGATCGTGGGCGCCCACTCGCTTGCCGAGATGGCCGCCCTCCTCAAGCGCCCGCGCCGGGTCATGCTGATGATCAAGGCCGGACGAGCGGTCGACGAACTGATCGACCAACTCCTGACCGTGCTCGAGCCGGGGGATATCATCATCGATGGTGGGAACTCGCTCTTCGAGGACACCATCCGCCGCACCAAATTCGTCGAGTCCAAAGGCCTCCTGTACATCGGCACCGGTGTGTCCGGCGGTGAGGAAGGGGCCCGCCACGGCCCGAGCATCATGCCGGGCGGAAGCCCGTCGGCATGGCCGCATGTGAAGCCGATCTTCCAGGCCATTGCGGCCAAGGTCGTCGATGCCGCGGGCGGGCCCGAGCAGGCCTGTTGCGACTGGGTGGGCGAGGGCGGGGCCGGCCACTACGTCAAGATGACCCACAACGGCATCGAGTACGGCGACATGCAGCTCATCTGCGAGGCCTATCATATCATGAAGGATGGCCTGGGCATGACGGCCGGCGAGATGCATCATGTGTTCAAGGAGTGGAACACGGGCGAATTGGAGTCCTACCTCATCGAAATCACCCGCGACATCCTCGCCAAGACGGACGACGACGGCACGCCGCTGGTGGACAAGATTCTCGATACCGCGGGCCAGAAAGGCACCGGCAAATGGACGGTGATCTCGTCTCAGGATCTCGGTATTCCGATCACGCTGATTGCCGAGGCGGTCTATTCCCGCTGCGTGTCGGCTCTCAAGGACCAGCGGGTGCTGGCGTCCAAGCATTTCAAACAGGGGAATCCAAAGTTCGCGGGCGACCGCGTCGCGTGGCTGGGCGACATCCGCAAGGCGCTCTATGCATCCAAGATCATCAGCTACACCCAGGGTTACATGCTGATGCGCGCCGCCGCCCAGGCGCATCATTGGAACCTCAACTACGGCGGCATCGCCCTCATGTGGCGCGGCGGATGCATCATCCGCAGCGTTTTCCTCGGCGAGATCAAAAAGGCCTTTGACAAGAACCCGGACTTGGCGAATCTCCTGCTCGATCCGTTCTTCAAGAAGGCCATCAAAGGCTGCGTCCGCAGTTGGCGCAAGGTCGTCAGCACCGCCGTCAAGAAGGGCATCCCCGTGCCGGCTCTCAGCACCGCGCTGGCGTTCTTCGACGGCTTTCGCAGCGCGCGGCTGCCAGCCAATTTGCTGCAGGCCCAGCGCGATTTCTTCGGCGCCCATACCTACGAGCGGGTCGATCAGCCGCGCGGCCAGTTCTTCCACACCAACTGGACCGGCGCCGGCGGGCGCGTTTCGAGCAGCACCTACTCCGTATAGCCGTTCTTCGGCAGGGCCGGGTGGATTGACAAGCCCGGCCCTGCCCCGCTGTCGAGTCTTCCGACCCCAGCCGCCTCTCCCGCCCCGTCACCGTGCGTTGCCGGTCGGGTGATTGCTGCACATGCAAGGGCAGTCTGGCCGGCGCGTCGAGGATGGCAAGCGCGGAGCGCGGCCCCAATAGCGCGAAGCGCGGCTCAAACCCGGCCGCGGCGCCCCAGAGAGTCCCACGGCCTCGCATCCTGGTGTCATTCGAATGTCGGGACATTCTCGACCTGACGAACGCGCCAGAGACCTTCCAATTTCACCAAGGTGAAGCGAATCTCGACCACGTACAGTTCCGGATCACCCGACACCCGCGCCTGCGCCGTTGCTTCGATCACCGCCGAGGCCGGTCCAAGTTCGACGATCTGAGGATCCAGAAATCGGACCTCCACCTGGCGTGTCCGGCCTTTCGCTGCCGCGATTGTCTGAATCAGTTCCGCGCGATCGCTGACGGCGACGTCCGGGGCGCCCGGGACGGTCACCTGGATTTGAAATCCGGGTGCGAAGTGGTCGGCGATCCTATTGGCCGCCGCGAGGTCCGCGAGAGTCCTGCCCTGCGCGGGGGCGCTCACGTCCTGAGCCAGACTTGTCAGAAGCCGGAGAATCCGCTTCTGGTCGGATGGCAGGCAGCCGCGCAGGCCGGCGAACGCGGCGCCGCCCAGCGCCAGCACCAGCAAAAGCTTGCCCCATTTCATGGCCTGGTCACCACAGGGTGCTGCCGACGATGCGGCTCCTTTTGATCACGCCGCCCCAATGCAGTTCTTTCGGCATCGTGCGATTGTCCCCCATCACGAAGTAATCCTCGGGACCCAGAGTGCGCCGCCCGATTTCCCAAGGTTCCGCCTCCCCAAGATAGGGCTCATCGAGCAACCTTCCGTCGATCCACACCCGTCCACCCTGCATCTGGACCGACTCGCCCGGCAAGGCGATGATGCGTTTCAAATACATGATGCTCGTGCCGGTCGTCCGAATCGCGACGATCTCGCCGCGGCGCGGCGCGCGCCACAAGTACGGAATCCGGTTGACGAGGTTGACCGAGCCGTTGCGCAGGGTAGGTTCCATGCTGATCCCATTGACCCGGACCGGGAGGAGCACGTGCCGGAAGACCAGCCAGCATCCCAAGCCCAGGAGCAGGGCACGCACCAGGGTGACCTTGGGGTTCTTTCCCACGATCATCCGCTGCCACAAGGGGACGGAAGCGACTGGACCGGACGCCGGATCGCGCATGGCGATGATCATACCAGAGTCCGTTCGCGAAGCCAGAGCGCCAGAGTATGGCCCCGCCCCGCATCGAGAGCTGAACGTCGTGGCGATAGAACAGAAGGGGCGCCGGCGGCGTGCGCCGGCGCCCAGTGCGAGTTGAACCGTCGAATCGAGCGATCAGTTCGTCAGGCGATAGAACTTGGCGGCGTCTTGAGCTGCCACCGTCACGACGCAGAGGTCGTTTTCGATCATCACCGGCGCGGGATCGTCGGCATAGACGCCGTTGACCGTCGCAGCGGACTGCAGACGGAACGCGGAAGCGGTCGCCGGCCAGGCGATGCGGATGTTGCTTGCCGCCAGCAGGCTGATCGTGAGCGTGACATCGGTCGGGGCCGGTTCGACGGCCAGCGCGGCGACGCTGCCGGCCACACCCAGGCCGTCGGTGACGATGACAGTGTACGTGCCGGCGTCATCCTCGCCTGGACTGGCGAGAGACAGTGTGGCGGTGCTGGCGCCGCTGATGCCGTTGCCGTCGGCGAGCCGGATGCCGTTTCGATACCAGCGATAGGCAAGAGTGTTGCCGGTCGCTGCGGTGCTGAAGGTGACTGGCGTGCCGGCCTGGACCGCCTGGTCCACGAGCTCCTTCGTAATGGACGGCGGCGTGTAGGTGCCGGGCACGACATGCACGTTGTCAAGCAACAGGGTCTTGTCAGGGAAGGTGCCGATGTGGGCGATCTGGACTTCGGCGGTGTCCATCCACGGCGTGAACGGAACGAACGCCTGATAGAAGGGCATGGTGTGCCGGGTTCCGGTCCAGGGCGAGACGGTATCAATGGGCGGAAGCTCTTCACTCGTGAAGAGGACGCCGCCATCGACGCTCACCTCGACCTGTCCGAGGTTGGGGGCGTTGGAGGAGCCTGTGGCGCGGCCATCGCGGAAGTTGTAGTCGAAGATCAGGGTGTATTCCTGGCCTGGTGTCAGGCCCTCGACGGTCTGGCGGATGTTGCCTGCGTTTTGGTTGAAGTAGACGCTGTCCTGATCGGAGTTGATGCCGTTGTCGAAGAACGGCTCGATCCAGAACGTTGTCGGGCTGTAACCGTTGACGCCATAGCCGCCCGACGGGACCCAGCCGGCCACCCGCTCGGGGTGGAAGTAACCGGGCCAGTTGGCCCCCATGATGCTGGCCTCGAAGCTCGAATTCTTGACTGCGATCTCGTCGGCCAATCGCGGAATAATCGATACCCCGTCAAGAAACAGCGTCGCATCGCCCGATGCGACGACGGTCTTGAATTCGAGCAAACCGCTCTCAGCCGCCGCGGTGAAGCGCAGTTCCTTGAAGTAATAGTCAGTGAGCCCCAACTGTCCCGCGGGGATGATGCCCTCGATGTTGGCCAGTTGCTGGCCGGCGAAGCTGACCTGCAGGTCCAACTCGTACGGATTCTCGACGGTCCGGGCATTGTAGAAGAACTGCAGGCCGTACAACTGACCGACCTTGAGACCCTTGATCATTTGGGATACCGTCCCGCCCCCGCCCTGGATTCGCAGCACCTGACGCCGATCCGGGATGGTCAGGTCCGCGGCGGACAGGAAGGGATTGCCCGTCCCCGCCATGCCAATGTTGGCGCCGCCGGTGGTCCAGCAGGAGACCGCGGCCGTGCCGACGCCATTGTCCTTGTCGACTTCGAAGCTGGGGTTTAGGACGAAGGTCGTCCCGGCCACGAACACGGCGGTGATGTCCGCCGGGAATGGCGTTCCGTCCGGATCGGTGATCTCGACGACGGCGTTGCCGACGGCGACGCCTCGGATCTTGAAGGACTGGGTGGTTGTGGCGCCTTCGAATGCCAGGCTAACCGTCCCGCTGGCGTCCGCGTCGGGCAAGACGAAGACGGTTGTGTTTCCGCTGCGCACCTTGACGACGGCAGGTCCCTCGGCCAGGCGCTCAGGCGGAACCGTGATTGTTGCCGTGCCTTCTTCCCCGATGCGCAAAGCTATCTTCGCCGGGGTCATGTCCATCGGAGGCATAGCCGATCCTGTTTCGCCCAAGACCTTGACGTCGTCCAGGAGCACCGTGGCGCCGGCCGCCGTGTTGGCAAAGCCGATCTGGGCGGTGCTTGCCGCCGCCTTGAACGTAACGGTCTGCCGGGCGTAGTCCGCCCCGCCTCCCACCGCGGACACATCCTTTTCCCAGATGACCGTGCCGTCGACGCTCACCTGGAGGTGAGCCGTGGCACCCGAGGTGGCGTTGTATGCGAACGCAAGCTGATAATCGTTTCCTGGCACCAGGGGCCTGAGGGTCTGTGTGAGAGATCCCTCGTCGGCGATGAAGGCCACCAGGGCCTGGTCGGGAATGGCGCCGTTGTCCGCCCGTCCGCCGGTGCCGTCATCCACGCCGGCGACGCCGGTCTTGACCCAACCGCTGATCGCCGGCCAATCGGCGCCGACGCTGGGAGCGCCATCGTAGACCGCGCCGCTGGCCTCGAAACTGGGGTTCATCACCGTGAAATTGCCCGCGTCACGCTGGACGATTGTCACGGCATCCAACAAAACGGTCGAATCACCGCGGGTGGTGATGTCGAAGGTGAGCGTGCCCATCTCGAAATCGGGGGTAAACGGCACGGTGCAGGAGTAATAGGGCGAGCCGGTCAGTGTGGCCGGCTTGACTTTCAACATGGTGGCGAGGGTCTCGTCCATCGCTCCACCCCAGTTGATCGTCGAGAACCTGACCGCCAGATCAAGGTCGCTGCCGCTCCGCGCATCGTAGCGGAACTGGATCCAGTATTGTTTCCCTGCAGTCAGTCCGGCGATGTCCTGGGACAGGGTGCCGGCTCCCTGATGAAAGCCGACCCGCAGGCCGTCCGGGACGGGTGTGCCGCTGTTGTGAAACGGACCGGCGTTCTCGTTCACGCCCGACCCGCCCCCTGTGCTGTTCCAGTTGTCGATGGTCCCATAGAAGGGCCAGGGCTGGGTGAAGTTGTTCTCGAAGCTGGGGTTCGCGATGAACCCCTGGCTCACGGCCGACACGCTCGTCGCGGCAGCCAGCAAGGCGCTCGCGAACAGGCGCCAAAGTGTTTTGGTGTTTCGCATGGTGTTTGCTGCCTTCTTGGTTCCTTGGTTAAGGGCTTCTGCCAGGGCGCAACTTGGTACTGGTACGATTGTCAAGCATTGCCTTTCCGACGATGTGAACCATGTCCGATCCCTGAAGGCCGTTCAAGGCAAATCAGGCAAAATCAGGCAACCCAGGGATGTCTTCACGCGACATCGAGAGGCGAACCTCGAATCATGAATGACACGAATTCGAGGGGAAACATGAATCGTGTGATTGGTGGTCATCTCTTTCCTGGGCCACAGCCGGCGCTTGGCGCGGATAAAGTGACAGGTTCGTACTTATCTATATCTATGTGGGGGGATTGAGAGAAAGATGAAGTGACAGGTTTCTAATTGTTGACACGCCTTCTGTTTTGGCGTGCATGTGTCTGCGGCAAGGGCAGTGGTGGTGGAGTGAGTTGAACGAAAGGTTTCCTATGCGGATGGCGCGGATCAAGATCAGCGGGCGTGGGGCGGTGTATCACTGCATGTCGCGTGTGGTGGGCGGGCAGAGGCTTTTGGGGCCGCTGGAGAAGGAGAAGCTGCGAGAGATGCTCTGGCAACAGGCGGCTTTCAGCGGGGTGGAGATCATCACCTACTGCCTGATGTCCAACCATATCCATCTGTTGGTGCGCATAGGGGCCCAGAACAGGGCCAGCGACGCGCAACTGGTGGATCGGGCGCTCAAGTTCTACGGCAAGAAGAGCCTCTACGTGCAAACGCTGCGCAAGGCGTTGGAGGAGCAGGGGGTGCTGCCCGAGGATTTGCGGGAGGGGTTGCGGGAGCGGATGGGGGATGTGTCGGCGTTCATGAAGGAACTCAAGCAGCGGTTCAGCAAGTGGTACAACCGGCAACAGAACCGGTACGGGACGCTGTGGGCGGAGCGGTTCAAGAGCGTGTTGGTGGAGGATCAACCCAGCGCGGTGCAGGCTGTGGCGGCGTACGTGGACTTGAATGGTGTGCGAGGGGGGCTGGTGAAGGATCCCAAGGAGTACCGGTGGTGCGGGTACGCGGAGGCAGTTGGTGGGAATGGATTGGCGCGCAAGGGGTTGGGGAGCATCTATGGGTGGGGGGATTGGGAGAGGGTGGGGAGGGAATATCGGCAGGTGCTTTTGGTGAGCAGCGGGAGTGCTGGGAGTGCGGGCAAGGTGGTGCTGGATGCGGAGGGAATCCGGCGTGAGTTGAAGAGGAAGGGGGAGTTGAAGCTGGGACAGGTGTTGCGGCTGCGGGTGAGGTATTTCAGCGACGGAGTGGTGCTGGGGTCGCGGAACTACGTGAACGAGGTATTCCGGGAGTTCCGGGATCGGTTTGGGGCGAGGCGGCGTGACGGGGCGCGACCGATGCGGGGCTTGGAAGCGTTGGGGGAGTTGGCGACGATGCGGGATTTGAAGGTGAATGTCGTGGGATAGGGGCCCAGGTCCTCGGGTGAGCCGCTGAGGCGCATCGGGGGCGTGATGTCCACGACCGTCAGGATTCAGGGGCCGTTGTGCACAGGGAGAGCGCAACGGCCGGTCTTTTGTTATCCGTTGGCCACGGAGAGCACGACGTAGTTGCGTTTGCCTTTGCGGAGCAGGAGATGCCTGCCAAAAAGGAGGTCGCCGGCGGTGAGAGCCCGTGTGGCGCCGGCTTCGCGGACATTGTTGATGTAGATGCCGCCTCCGTCGAGGTCCTTTCGGGCCTGCCCTTTGCTGGCGCAGAGGCCGGCGTGAACCAAGGCCTCGACCAGTGGCAGGCCCGGCCCGACGAGGCGTGACGCCTCGATGGTCTGTGTAGGCACTTCGCCGACAATCTCGTTGAAAGTCGACTCGGACACACCCTCGAGACCGCCGCCGAACAGGATTTCGCTGGCGCGCTGGGCTTCCTGCGTTGCGGTCGGGCCGTGAATCATGTCGGTGACGGCCTTGGCGAGGGCCCGATGAGCCATGCGCGTTTCCGGCCTTTCGAGGTGTTGTCGATCAAGGTCATTGATTTCCTCGTGGCTGAGGAACGTGAAGTACTTGAGGTAACGGATGACATCCCGATCGTCGGTGCGAATCCAGAACTGGTAGAATCGGTATGCGCTGGTGCGCTTGGGATCGAGCCAGACGGCGCCGGCGACCGTCTTGCCGAACTTGGACCCGTCGGCGTTTGTGATAAGCGGGAGGGTGAGGCCGAAGGCCGATCGCGCGAGCTTCTTGCGGATGAGGTCGGTGCCGGCGGTGATATTGCCCCATTGATCACTGCCGCCGATTTGAAGTTCGCAGGTGCGCTCTTTGCAGAGGTGATAGAAATCGAATGCCTGGAGGAGCATGTAGCTGAACTCGGTGTAGCTGATGCCGCACTCGCGGTCTTCCATGCGTGCGCGGACGCTCTCCTTGCTGACCATCATATTGATCGAAAAGTGCTTCCCGACCTCGCGCAGGAAATCGAGGTAGCTGACCGGCGCGGTCCAGTCATTGTTGTCGAGGAGTAGCGCGGGATTGACCGGGGAGTCGAAATCGAGCAGGCGGCGGAGTTGTTGTTTGACGGAGGCGATATTGCGGGCGAGGACGTCGGCGTTAAGCAATTGGCGTTCTTGTGTGCGGCCGCTGGGATCGCCGATGGATCCCGTGGCGCCACCGGCCAGAGCGATCGGGTGGTGGCCGAAGATCTGGAACCGGCGCAAGGCAATCAGAGGCACGAGGTTGCCCGCGTGGAGGCTGTCGGCGGTCGGGTCGAAACCGCAATACAGCACAATCGGGCCGGACGCGAGCCGTTTTGACAGTTCGGCCTCGTCGGTGCAGTCCGCCCACAGACCCCGCCACTTGAGATCATCCAGGATGTTCATCGGGTTGAGTTAACCCAGCCCGACGGGAACCGGACAAGGGGAAAAAGCGGTCCGTTGCGTCTTTCCGTGTCGGCCGCCGGTTCTAGGGAGGCTGGGACACGGCGGGGCGTCCGCTGCGGAACCCAGGGGCCAGGGGTCCAGAGGTGTGGGGGTTAGCGGTTCTCATTTTGGCCACGAGCAGTCTGAATGCGGTACACCGCACACCGCGCCGAAGCGTCGGACGTGGTTGGGTGTTCGGGCTTCAGCCGGTTCTCGCCGGAGGCCCAGGCCAAAATGAGAACTGCTGGTGGGGCGTTCTTGGCGCTCGACATTGTTGGCGGGGCGGTGCGAAGGTGGCGCCGTTTGTTGCTGAACATCGGGGAGTGCCCGGTCAGCGAAATCGGAATTCTCATTCAGAGCAAGCCGCGACCGTCTCGAACAACGTCTCTTTTTCATGCAAACCTCGACTTCCCCCCTGAACTTGTTTTGGACGCCTCATACGGCAGCCACACTGCCCAACTTCGCTCTGAGTCTGGTTGTGGCGGCCCTGCTCGCCTATGTGCTTGGACTGGTGTATCGGCGCTTTGGCGAGTCGCTGTCGAATCGGCATTTGTTTGCACGCAACTTTCTTTTGCTGACGGTGACGACGACGCTGATCATCAGCATCGTGAAATCGTCCTTGGCGCTCTCGCTCGGCCTGGTGGGGGCGTTGTCGATCGTGCGATTCCGGGCGGCGATCAAGGAGCCGGAGGAGCTGACGTACCTGTTTCTGGCCATCAGCATTGGCTTGGGCCTGGGCGCCGGTCAGATGACCGTGACGCTTCTGGCGTTTGGGGTGATTGTGGTTTTGATTCTCCTGCGGGCTTTGGTCACGCCGCGGCGCGAGCAGCCCAATCTTTTCCTGACCGTGCATTCGTGTGCCGGTCAGAAACTGAGTGCGAATCAGATTCTGTCGGAACTGGCGCAAGTGGGAGCGACGGCGAGTTTGAAGAGAATGGACGACACATCGGAGTCGATCGAGGCCATGTTTCGTGTGAGTTTTCCGGATGTCGGGAAGGTCGAGGAGTTAAGCCGGCGTTTGCGGGCGCAGTGCGAGGGTGTGAGGATCAGCTACATCGAGGACCGTGGCCTGGCCCTCTAGCCCGCATATTCCGCCTGCATGCAGTGCAGCCGGTGCTCAGCAACAGGTACCGGCGGCGGTATTTCCGCACCGCGGACGACGCGATCCGTCTGACGGTTGACTGGGGACTCGAGTTTGTCGATCTGCGGGGAGTTCGAGCTTCTCTGAGTCCGCTGTCGGGTCAGGACCATGGCGTGATTGCCGAGGTAAAGTATGCTGACACCTGGGCAATCGACGCCGCGGCTGTCACAGCCGGCTTTCCTTTTCGGTTGGTCCGTTGTTCGAAGTACGTGCTGGGCGTTCAGCGCCTTGGCAGGATGTCAGATTGCGGGGCTTGCTTCTGAGCCAGCGAACAGCGTAGGGTGGCTATTGTGTAATGAGCGACAGGTGGAAGAGAGTTCTTGGCAAATGCCGTTCTTGCGGCTGCCCGCTCCGTTTGGGTGAGAACGAATGACACGCGGCGGCGCGCCTGTTGCATTTCATGATGGATATGACCCTATTCAGCACTCGTTGGCTCCCGGATCGATGGTTGAGACTGCCACTGGCCGCCTTGGTGGTCGGTTGTCATGCACAGATGCTCGAGGGGCATGCAGCGGCCAGGTCCGCCCCGATACCGGCGGAGCAGGTCGGAATGGTGGCTGAGAGACAGTATCGGGGGGCCGGCGCATCGGTTGAGGCGACCCTCGAGGGGGCACGGCTGATCTGCGCGTTTCAGCGCATCGAGGGGGAGGCGACGAGCGAGGGCCTCTGGCTGAGTTCGCTGCCTCGAGAGTTCGGGGAGGAGGGGCTGCGTGTTATCGCGCTCGAAGTGGGACGCGGGGGCGACATGGGGTCGGGCAGCGCTGGTTCGGACATTGAACTGCAAGGAGGCGGTGGCGTGCTCCCGTCGGTCGGATGTGTCGAGGTGGCGGGTTCGACGGCGCGTTTCATCCGTCCGGGTTTGACCGAGGAATACTCGGTGAGCATCAAGGGAGTGCGGCAGGATTTTGTGATCGAGCAGAGGCCCGGGGGTGCGGGCCGATTGCGTGTGGAACTGGGTGTCGACGGGGCTCGGGTGAAGGCGGCGGCGGATGGGGCTCGGCTGGTGGCGGATCGCTCGGGGCGCGAATTGACGTACAACCGCCTGCATGTGGTCGACGCCCGGGGGCAGGAACTTGATGCAAGAATGGAAGTGCGGGGCGAGAGCTGTCTGGCGGTTGTTGTAGAGGATGCGGCGGCTGTGTATCCGGTGCGGATTGACCCGGTGTTCAGCGATGCGAATTGGGCGAGTTTTGGAGGTGTATGCGGCGCCAATGACGAGGTGTACGCCGTTGCAGCCGACGATTCGGGCAACGTGTACATAGGCGGTGAGTTCACCGTCGTGGGGGACGTCGTGGCCAACGGCCTCGCCAAGTGGGACGGCAGCGCGTGGACGGCCGTGGGCTCCGGGCTTGGGGGGACCGAATTCGTCGCCGTCTATGCATTGGCGGTATCGGGCACAGACCTCTATGTCGGTGGCTCGTTCGAGACGGCCGGCGGGGTTGAGGCGCACCATATTGCCAAGTGGGACGGCAGCGCGTGGACGGCCGTGGGCTCCGGGGTGAATGGGTGGGTTCACGCCCTGTGTTTGAACGGCACGGACCTCTATGCGGGGGGCGATTTCACCTTGGCTGGCGGTGTCGAGGCCAATTCGATTGCCAAATGGGACGGAAGCGCCTGGTCAGCTTTGGGATCGGGAATGGGCGGCACCGAGTCACCGAGCGTGTACGCTCTGGCGGCATCCGACAGCGATCTTTATGCCGGAGGCTGGTTCACTGCGGCGGGCGGGATCGAGGCGAACTACGTCGCCAAGTGGGATGGGAGCGCGTGGTCGGCGCTGGGGCCGGGCGTTGGCGGGGGGTTCTCAGCCTCCGTCCACGCGCTGGCGGTGTCGGGCACCGATCTCTACGTCGGAGGTCAATTCTACATGGTGGGTGACGCCTATGCGGGTCACATCGCGAAGTGGGACGGGCACGCGTGGTCGGGTCTGGGGTGGGGGCTGATGAGCACGGATCTTTACACGATGGTCTATGCCCTTGCAGTGTCCGGCACCGACCTTTACGTCGGAGGGCGGTTCACGATGGCGGACGATGTGCCGGCGGATCACATTGCGAGGTGGGATGGAACCGCGTGGTCGGCCGTGGATTCCGGGGTCGGGGGGGTGGAGTATCCGGCTGTTCGGGCACTTGCGTTGTCGCCGAGCGCCGACCTGTATGCGGGGGGCGTATTTACGCAGGCCGGAGGCGTTGGTGTCAGTCACATCGCCCGTTGGAACCGGAGCGGATGGTCAGCCTTGGGTCAGGGGATGAACGATACGGTGAGTGCACTGGCACTGTCCGGCAACGATCTCTATGTCGGAGGCAGTTTCACGACGGCGGGCGGGGTTGCGGCCAGAGCCGTCGCCCGATGGGACGGGAAGGCTTGGGCGGCTTTGGGATCGGGGATGAACGATGCGGTGTGGGCGCTCGCGGTGCAGGGCACAGACTTGTATGCGGGGGGCGGATTCACCATGGCTGGGGGTGTTCCGGCCGATTCCATTGCGAAGTGGGATGGCATCACCTGGTCGGCCTTGGGAAGCGGCATGAACGGCCCGGTTCATGCCCTGGCAGTATCGGGCAACGCGCTGTATGCAGGCGGCGTGTTCACGACGGCCGGAGGCGTGCCGGCCAACTCGATTGCGCAATGGGACGGGGCCACGTGGTCGGCTTTGGGGGCGGGCTTGGACGGCGAGGTGCGCGCGTTGGCGGTCTCAGGCAAGAGCCTGTACGCGGGGGGCAATTTTGCCAGGGCAGGCGCGCTCGTCGTCAACTCGATCGCGCAATGGGACGGGGCCAAGTGGTCGGCTTTGGAGGCGGGTTTGGATGGTGGAGTGCGGGCAATGGCGCTGTTGGGCGATGATCTGTATGTGGGAGGCTGGTTCGCGAAAGCCGGCGGCATTGAGGTGAACTGCATTGCCAAATGGGATGGACGGGCGTGGTCGGCTCTGGGGGGGGGGATGAACGGAGAGGTTCGCGCACTGGCCGTGTTCGGAAACGCTCTCTACGCGGGAGGATCGTTTGCGAAGGCGGGCGGCATCGAGGCCAATCGCATTGCCACGTGGGATGGACGGGCGTGGTCGGCTCTTGGGCTGGGCATGGATCGAGGTGTCGAGGCCTTTGTGTTGTCCGGCAAGAGCCTGATTATCGGCGGCGACTTCACCATGGCCGGCACGCACGCCTCCGGTTATGCCGTCGAAGCGCGAATCGACGAGGGTGAGAAAGTGATTGGGGGAGAATTCAGCGCGTTGGCCTACACGCCGGACGCGGGTTTCAGTTGCACCTTTCAGAACGCCACCATCGGTCAGTGGTACCGCATCCAGACCTCCGCGTCGCTGATTGGAGAGAAATGGACGGACCTGATGATTCTGCGATACAAGGAGCCGATTGTCATCAAGCAGGAATCCACCAAGGCCCAGGCCAACGGCCTTTTCCGTGCAGTGACTGACGACGGCCCGTCTTCGGCGACTGGCGTCGGACTCGGATCCGCGGGATCGGAAGCGCGTTAGCCCTGCATTCTACCACCTGGGACGTGATCCCGGCGTGGAGGCTGTGGCAACACCGCGCCCAGAATGGGGACCGGGGACATTCTGGCGCCAAGCTGTCCAGGGGCATCAATTGGCTTTAACAACCCAGCCTGTTTTGACGTCTGCGGAGCCGGTGAAGGCGGCTTTGCTGCGATCTTCCTGAACGGCATCGAGGGTGATTTCGCCGACCAGTTTCTCCTCGGTGAAAACGACAGCGCCCTTGTCGTCTTTGAGGTCGACGGTTTCGTAGAGTTTGAGTTTGTCGCCAGCCTTGAACCCATGCTGGGAGCCGAGGGATACAATGAGGACGCCTTTGGCGGGGACTGCGAGCACCTTACCTGGCGTTTGGCGCAAGGCTTGGGCGGCTGCCGTCACAGACTCTTGAGCCGCTGCCGCGGCATTGATCTTCTGGGCTTGGCGCGCTCCAGGGCGAACCGTCAACCGACTCATCTCGCTGACGATCTGGTTGAGAGCTTTCACGGTCGCTTTGCCCAGTGCGCTTTCCATAAACTCCTTGTTGTCGAAACCGATGTTCCCGCCGTGTCCGGTCACAGCGACGCCGATCTTGAAGCCGAGTCCGGTCTCCGAGCCCACCGCCTGACCGGTCTTGAAGATCTTTCGGTTCGCGACGTCGACGATCCGCCAGTCGATGCGGACGTCCGATTTGTTCTTCTTGAGGCCGAGGCCGCCGAGGCTTCCCGGAACGAATCCGCCCAGGTCGACACCGGTTGATTTGGCGCCGAACCGGGTGACTTTGCCGCGGAACATGTAGTCCGCGCCGGCCCATCCCCCCTTTTCCACACGCTCATCCTTGGCCACCCAACCATCCTCGCCCATCCTGATTTCATCTTTGAGAGACTCGATTGCGGTCGATTCCAGCATTTGGAACTTTCCTGTCTTGCTGAGTTCGGTGATCAACATCTCGGCGAGGCCTTCGCCCAAGGCGGGCTGCCAATAGGAAATCTCAGACCTGTCACCGTCGAACGGGGCGACAAAAAGGGTTGGAAGGTTGTCGTCCTGGGCTCGGAGGAGGCAGAGCGAGGCGCACAGTGTGAGGAAGAGTCGAACTGATTTCATGGCGTAAGCCTAGCGCAAAGGGCGGCGGCGATTCAAGCCCTCGGGACGCCATCGGACCGGAGTGGGCGGGGTCGTGTTCGAGCGTCAACACCTCTGGCTTTGACAGGCATGGCCTCAATCGCTAGCGTCTGAACATGGAACACCTCCATGCCCCATGGCGTATCGAGTACATACGCGCGCCCAAGCCGCCGCCCAGCGATGAATCGCTGTTCACGCACATCGCGCAGGCGGCGGACGACGTAGCCAACCATGTGCTCGTGCGGGAGAAGAGCTGTTTTGCCGTGCTCAACACCTACCCCTACACCGGGGGGCATCTGATGGTCGTCCCGTACCGGCGGACGGCGGATCTGAACGATCTGACCGAGCAGGAGCTCACCGATCTGATGGTTCTGACTCGTCGGTGTCTGAATGCACTCACCCGGGCGATGAAGCCGGAGGGATTCAACGTGGGAATCAACCTGGGGCGGGTCGCGGGGGCGGGCGTGGCTGACCACCTCCACATCCACATCGTACCGCGGTGGAACGGGGACACCAATTTCATGCCTGTGGTGGCCCAGACGACCGTCATGCCGGAGGCGCTTGACGATGTGGCTGCCAGGCTTCGCGCTGCCCTGGCCATGGACAAGGAGGAGGGTGTCCGAACGTCCCATGCCCCGAACGCGCCTGTCATTGGGGCGGGCGGGGGAGAGATCGGGAATCGGTCTTGAGCGCGCACTTTTCGAATGCCTACTGAAACACTTCATTTCGACAACGCCCGTCTTGCACAGCAGTTGTTCAACAACGACGCGCGGAACCTGTCGGCGTTAGAACGGCAACTGGGGGTGAAGGCCACCGCTCGGGACGCCTGGATCAAACTCGAGGGGGAAACCGAGGCCGTGACGCGGGCTCGGCATTTATTTCAGTTGCTCGAAGGGACGCTCAAGACGGGCGGGCATGTGCGGACCCAGGACTTCGCGATGGCCCTGAGCGTGGTGCGGAACGAGGGCGTTGCGGCTCTCGAGAGCCTCCAGGCCGAGCGCATCCAAACCTCGCCGAAGAAGGCCACTGTCACCCCGAAGACCACGGGGCAACGGCGTTACATCGAGGCGATTCGGCAGCACGATATCACTCTGGGTGTGGGCCCGGCCGGCACGGGTAAGACATACCTCGCGATGGCCATGGCCACGGCGGCGCTACGCGGTGCGAAGGTGAACCGGCTGATTCTGACCCGTCCGGCGGTCGAGGCGGGGGAGGCGCTGGGTTTTCTGCCGGGGGATTTGCAGGAGAAACTGGCGCCGTACCTTCGCCCTTTGTATGACGCGCTGCACGACATGCTGCCCGCGGAGGAGATTCAGCGTTTGATGGAGCGGGGCACGATCGAGATCGCGCCGCTGGCCTACATGCGCGGGCGCACGCTGAACAATTCCTTCATCATATTCGACGAGGCGCAGAACTCGACGACCGAGCAGATGTTCATGTTTCTGACTCGTCTGGGCCACAATTCGAAGGCGGTCATTACCGGCGATATCACCCAAATCGACCTCCCCAGGCACAAGCCGTCCGGCTTGATCGAAGCCCGCCAGGCCCTCGCCCAGGTCGAGGGGATCGCCGTCATCGAGTTGGGCAAGAAGGACGTCATCCGCCATCCTCTGGTCGCCCGCATCGTGCATGCCTACGAACAGCATCGCGCTTCGCAGCCGGCGTGAACTGACGCTCGTTCAGCGGCATCCCCGAATCCGGGTCGACCGCAGGTTACTTCGCCGCATCTTGCGCGCGGCTCTCGCCGACCCTGTGTTCTCGCGGCCAGCCCCCGAAGCCGCGCCTCGGCGCGGGCGCCGCGCGTTTCAAGTTCGGACGCCGCGGTCTGGCGCATCCGACAGCCCCCGCGCCCGGATTTGCTACGAACTGGGCTGTTTCCTGGTGGGCGCCGACGAGATTACGGCGCTCAATGGGCGCTATCTGGCCCACGCGGGTGTGACGGATGTGATTGCATTCGACTATGGCCCGCCACCGGGCGCCCGGCCCGGCGATCCCTGGCTGTGCGGCGAGGTTTTTGTGTGTCTGGATGAGGCTGGCATTCAGGCGCGCCGGTATCGGACCACCTGGACATCCGAGCTGGTGCGCTACCTGCTCCACGGATTGCTCCACCTCCGCGGCTACGACGACGTTACGCCAGGCTGGCGACGGAGGATGAAGCGGATCGAGGGTCGTTTGGTGCGCGAGATGAGATCGAAGTTCGATTTCACCCGCCTCGGGCCGGCATCGATTCGAGCGACCATGCGGGGCGCACATCGCCGTCGGGATCATCAGGCGGAACGCCCGACGCCAGCTTCCACTCGGCCAGGAGCCCGACCATAGCCGCGTTGTCCGTGCAGAAGGCCGTCGGCGCCAGGCGCAAGTCGAGGCCATCGCGGGCGCACGCGGACGCCAGATCGCGGCGCAAAGCCCGATTGCAGGTGACGCCGCCCGAGGCGGTGACGAGACGAACGCCGAGGTCGCGGGCGGCGCGGGTGGTCTTGGCCAGGAGCACCTCGACGATCGCCGCCTGCACGCTCGCGCAGAGGTCGCGCAGCGCTTGTGGGTCGTCCGCCAAACCCGGGTGGTCTCGCAGGAAATAGCGCACGGAGGTCTTGAGGCCGCTGAAACTGAAATCGTATGCCGCATCGTTCAGCAGCGGACGCGGGAAAGGAAACGCAGCCGGGTTGCCTTCAGCGGCGAGCTGGTCCATGACCGGTCCGCCCGGGTAGGGCAGGCCGAGCAGTTTCGCGGTCTTGTCGAAGCATTCCCCCGCGGCGTCGTCGAGGGTCGAGCCCAGGACGCGATGGCGCAAGCCTTCGGGGACATGGATGAGGAGCGTGTGGCCGCCGCTTACGATCAACGCCACGTGCGGTTGGATGGCGGGGAAGTCGGCGTGCGGCGGGTCCCCTTTGACCCATGCGGAATAGAGATGGGCTTCGTGGTGGTGAATGCCCAGGAAAGGCCGCCGCAGCGCGCACGCGATTCCCTGGGCGGCTTTCAATCCTACCATGAGCGCGTTGGGCAAGCCGGGACCCTGCGTCGCCGCGAGGGCTTCGATCGCGGGCGGGTCGGTCCCTGCCTCGCACAAGGCGGCCTGGATCAGCACGGGGAGGTTGCGCAAGTGCTCACGAGTCGCCAACTCGGGGACGACACCGCCGTACTCCGCGTGCAGGCTGGTCTGTGAGGAAACCAGGTTCGCCAGAACGTGGCCGTTGCGCACCACGGCGACCCCGGTTTCATCGCAGGAGGTCTCGATGGCAAGCAGGGTCACCGGTCAGTCCGCCTTGGCGGCCATCGGCTTGGTGTCGGGCCTCCGGTCGGAGTCGGGCGCTCGATGGGTATAGAGGGTGATTCCCTTGAGGAGATCCAGGGCGCGTTCGAGTTGGATATCCCGCACGGCGCCGAACCGTTCCTGACGTTCCGCATCGAGCGATTCGATCAGGCCGGGCGTGCGCTGGAGTAAGAGCGCATCGGCATCCTCGATCGGCACCGGCACCACGATGTCGGGCTCGATCCCTTTTTCATGAATCACCTTGTGGCTGGGCGTGTAGTACTTGGCCGTCGTCAGCCGCAACGCGGCTCCGTCCTGGAGCGGAATGATGCTCTGGACGGAGCCTTTGCCGAATGTCTTTTCGCCCAGGACAACCGCGCGCTTGAGGTCCTGGAGGCAGCCGGCGACAATTTCCGATGCGCTCGCGCTGCCGCCGTTGACCAAAACGACCATCGGCACGGTGGTCCGTTCTCCCCGGCGGCCGGCGCGGTACTCGCGCCGTTCGGAGGGATCGCGACCCTCGGTGGTGACGACCAGTTGGCGCGGTTGAACGAACCGTTCGCAGACGTGCGCGGCCTGGTCGAGGAGGCCGCCGGGGTTGTTTCTCAGATCCAGGACCAGACCGCGCATTTTCTGGTCATGCAGTTTTTTGAGGGCGCGGTCCAGTTCCTCCCCTGTCGCTTCTCCGAATTGCGTCAATCGCACGTAGCCGAGCTTGTCGTCGTCGACAGAAAACTCCCTCTTCCCGTGAATGTCCTTGACCGTCTCGACCGCGATGTCCGCGCGGACGAGCTTGTGATCCTTCGTGGCGCCCGTGGACGGGCGGAGCACGGTCAGGACGACCTCGGTGCCGGGCGCGCCGCGCATTCTATTGACGGCCTCGGTGAGGCTGATCTTCTCCGTGCTTCGGCCGTCGATTTTCAGAATTCGGTCGCCTGACATGATTCCGGCCCGCGAGGCCGGGGTGTCGTCCATCGGGGCGATGACGGTCAGGTACTCGCCCCGCAGCCCAACCTGGATTCCAACGCCGCCGAATTTGCCTTCGGTGTCCTTCTTGAGCTCGTCGTACTTCTGGGGCTCCATGAACTCGCTGTGGGGGTCGAGTGTGCTGAGCATCCCTTTGAGCGCGCCATAGATCAGGTCCTGATACGTCAGGTTCTCGCCATCCACGTAATCGTTGCGAACTCTCTCGAGGACGAGCGAGAACAGGCGCAGGTTCCCGTAGACGTCGTTCTTTTCGGCGACCTCGGCCGAACGCAAATAGACCTGGGCGCCGAAGAACAGGTTGACCGCCAGAGCCGTCAACAACACCGAATACATCAGTCTCTTTGTCATAGTCCCTTCAAAGAAAAGCCATGTGCCGGAAAGTAACGGTCGTGTGAGCCGTTAGCAAGCGTGGGGGATCAGCCAGGAAGATCGCGTCGAGTCGCGGCCCGGTTTAGATCGTCGCGATTTCCCGCAAAGCATGCGAGCCGCCTCGATCGGCCGCTGTCCGGGACGGGTCGTTCATCCGGCTCAGGCGCCATTCCAGCAGCGCGAGGTCGTCGGGCACCGTGATCTTGGGGTTCGGGGACCTGCTTTCGACCAATTGAACCCGCTGCCCGATCAGATCGCAGGCGGCTGTGTCGTCGGTCACCCGCGCCCCCCGTTCACGCACAGCCGCCAGCGCGCGTCGGATCACACCGATTCGGAATGCCTGCGGCGTCTGCACCGCCCAAAACCTCGACCGTTCCGGATGGCGGACAATCATCACGCCGTCGTCGGATTCCTTGATCGTGTCGGTCACCCGCTGCGCGGCGACGGCCGCGCCCGTTACCTGCGCCGCGTCGATGGTCGCGCGGATCAACGCGGCGGTCGTGCAGGGCCGGGCCCCGTCCTGGATGGCCACCACTTGCGTTTGATCGGACACGGCCTGAAGGCCGTTCCAGACGGAATCCTGACGCTCCGCGCCGCCTGTCACGACGCGCCACGGTTTCTGGAAGCCGAAGCGAGTCGCCATCTCGGGAAAGGCCTTCTCGAGGCCCGCGCGCACCACAAGCACGATCTCGTGAATGCAGTCGGCATCCTGGAATCGCTGCCAGGTGTGCGCGATGATCGGGCGCCCCGCCGCTTCGAGAAAGAGTTTGTCCACCTCCGGTCCCATCCGGGTTCCGCGTCCCGCGGCGACGATGACGGCGGCATTCATCAGAGTATGGCGGGGGAATGGACCATCACGCGAAGGTCATGACGGGCAGCCCGGTGCGGGCGCGGATCACCGCGGCGATGGAGTCGAGATCCGCGCGATCGAGGCGCTCGACCCACGGCTCCGGTGTGGGGCGGGCGATGGTGTAGGCCTGCACCTCGCGAATGGATCCGCCCGCCGCAAGGATGTCGCGGAGCCGCCCGCAATAGACTTCCAGTTCAGGGGCGGGCATCGGTTCGCCGCGCACTTTCATAAAGAGGCTCTGGATCACGATTGGGCGCGCCTGCGCTGTGATGGTCAGGTTGTGCAGGATACGGTCGAAGGCAACATGACTTCTGTTGACCAACCGGTAGTAGGCATCGGTGCCGGCATCGAGTTTGCCCCAAATTTCCCCCTGATGGGCGTCCAGCAGCGCCAAGCCGCGCTTGACGTCGGTCTTATCCAAGCCCGTCGCGTTGGTGATCAGCACGATCTTGGTGTCGGCCAACGCCAGGGCCAGCTTCACCTCGATCACCGCACGCACGCAGTCGGCGAAATTGGGGACCATAGTCGGCTCGCCATCCCCGCTGAAGGCAATGTCCCGGATGCGGCGGGTGAGGGCCGCGACCTCGGCGAACTTGGGCGTCAGACCCAACTGTCCGCGGAGAGCTGATTGGGCCAATGCGCTCAGCTCGGCGCGCAAGCGGATGAGATCGACTGTTTTGGCTGGTCCGGGTGTTTGGCGATCGACCTCACAGTAGGCGCAGTTGAAGTTGCAGCGTTTGTCCGGGTTGAGATTGACTCCCAGCGAGAGGCCGCCCGAACGCCGTGAGATGACGGGGTAAACAAAGAGGAAACGATCGAACACCCGCGCGTGGTCTCGCACAACAGGCATTGCACTGGTTATGGCATCGGTCTGATCTGACACGCCCCAATTCTAGGCGCGCGCCCGCCGAAGGGCAAGGCGCAGTGCCCGTCGCGGCAGGCAAGGCCGGGCTCGACGCTGTGAACGCGGCCATCCGGCGGAATCAGCGACTGGCGGTTCAGGGTGTGCCGGACGCACTCACCCCACACATCCCCCTGCAACCACTACTCAAGCACCCTTGCATATGAAAAGAGCGTGGGCAGGCAGGTGTCACTGCACTGGTTACTGAATACTGAATCCGCCCTGCTTGCCAGCCGTGGGCCGGTTGCGCATGATCGGCATCCGTGCAGTCCGCCTCGCCCGCCACGCCTCCGGAAAGCCTCGCCGGCTTGATCGAGCGGGTGACGTTTTTCAACGAAGACACCGGGTTCGCCGTGCTGAAGGTCAAGGCGCGTGGGCACCGCGACCTGGTCTGTGTGGTTGGCGCGCTCGCATCGGTTGCCGCAGGCGAATACATCCACGGGGAAGGGCGTTGGGTGCAGGACCGCGAGTATGGGCTTCAATTCCGGGCCGATGTGCTGACCAGCACGGCTCCGACGACGCGCGAGGGGATCGAGAAGTACCTGGGCAGCGGCATGGTCAAAGGGATCGGTCCCGTGTACGCACGGAAGCTGGTCGCGAAGTTCGGGGAGCAAATCTTCGACATCATCGATCGTTTCTCGGCGCGACTCGAGGAGGTCGAGGGGATCGGTCCCAAGAGACGCCATCGGATCAAGGAGGCCTGGTCCGAACAGAAGGCGGTGCGCGAGATCATGGTGTTCCTCCACTCTCACGGGGTCAGCACCAGTCGCGCCGTCCGCATTTACAGGACCTATGGCGCTCAGGCCGTCGAAACCGTTCGGCGCGATCCGTACTGCCTGGCCCGTGACATCCATGGGATCGGATTCAAGACAGCAGATGAAATCGCCCGGAAACTTGGCGTGCCGCACGACTCGATCGAGCGGGCCTGCGCCGGTCTGGATCATGTGCTGCTCACAGCGACGAACGACGGCCACTGTGCACTGCCGAACGAGGCGCTGAAGGAGGAGGCGGAGAAGCTGCTCTCGGTTGGTCCGGCGGTTGTCGATGCCGCCTTGGACCGTGCGTTGGCGCAAGGCAACCTCGCGCAAGAGACCATCGAAGACCAAGCTCTGCTGTTCCTTCCCCGGCTGCAAAGGGCGGAAGAGGCGATCGCCAACTCACTCTGCCGCCTTGCGGCCATGCCACCTGCATTCCCGAGCATCGATCTGGACAAAGCCGTCGCTTGGTGCCAGGCGAAGACCGGAACGGAACTGGCTCCTACACAGCGGGAGGCGCTGCGCAAGGCCTGGTCCGCCCGCGTGTTGGTTGTCACGGGCGGACCGGGTGTAGGCAAAACGACGCTGGTTAAATCGATACTGCTCATTCTGCGGGCCAAACGAGTGCGTTGCCTGTTGTGCGCGCCCACGGGGCGGGCCGCAAAACGGATGGCGGAGGCCACGGGATTCGAGGCCAAGACCATTCACCGCCTGCTCGAGGCGCAGCCGGGCTCGGGCGGGTTCCTGCGTAACGAGGCCAATCCGCTCGATTGCGACTATCTGGTCGTCGACGAGATGTCGATGGTGGACGTGCCGCTGATGCACCAGTTGCTGCGCGCCCTGCCGCGTCAGGCCGGCCTGCTGCTGGTGGGCGACGCGGACCAACTGCCATCGGTCGGCCCGGGTCTGGTGTTGCGCCATGTGATCGAGAGCGGGGCGATCCCGGTAGCCCGGTTGACCGAGATTTTCCGCCAAGCCGCCCACAGCCAGATCGTCATCACGGCCCATCGCGTCAACGAAGGCCAACTCCCGCCGCCGCTGCCGCCCAATACCGCCTCGGATTTCTATTTTGTGGAGCGCAGCGACCCGGAGGCCATTCTGCACACTGTGATCGAGATGGTGAAACGGCGCATCCCGACGCGATTTCATCTAAATCCGGTCGGGGATGTGCAGGTGCTTTGTCCCATGAACCGCGGGTTGTTGGGGATGCGGCAGCTCAACGTGCGACTCCAGGCCGAGCTCAATCCGCAGCGGCCGGACCAGGCGGTGATCGAGAGATTCGGCTGGCAATTCCGGATTGGGGACAAGGTGATGCAGACGGAGAACAACTACGACAAGGAGGTGTTTAACGGGGATCTGGGGCGGGTCGAGCGGATCGACATGATCGAGCGCGAGATGACGGTGCGATTCGACCAGCGGGATGTGATCTACGATTTTGGAGAGCTGGACGAAGTCGTGCTGGCGTATGCCATCACCGTCCACAAGTCGCAGGGATCGGAGTTTCCGGCCGTGGTGATGCCGCTGGCCATGCAGCATTACCTGCTGCTGCAACGGAACCTGCTCTACACTGGGATCACGCGCGGGAAACGGCTTGTGGTGCTGGTGGGGCAGGCCAACGCCCTGGCGTTGGCCGTGCGGAACAACCGCACCCGGCATCGATTCTCGGGGTTGCTGGCGCGTCTGCGACGGGAGGGCGAGCGTTACAAAGGGTAACGTTCGTCAGTTTGAGAGGTGGCTCCGCAGGAAACGGCCGGTATGAGAGCGCGGAAGGCGGGCCAACTGCTCGGGCGTGCCTTCGGCCACCACGCGTCCGCCTCCCTCGCCGCCCTCGGGCCCCAGGTCAATGATCCAGTCGGCTTCGGCGATGAGGTCGAGATTGTGCTCGATCACGAGAACGGTATGGCCGGCGTCCACGAGGCGTTGGAGCACCTCGACCAGCCGACGCACATCCGCCATGTGCAATCCGATGGTGGGTTCTTCGAGGATAAAGAGATTCCGCTTTCCGGTGTGTTGGGGGTGCGGTTCGCGCTCCCTCAATCCGGCGAGCAGGTGGGTCACGAGTTTGACCCGCTGGGCCTCTCCGCCGCTGAGGGTCGGACTGGTCTGCCCGAGCTTCAGGTAATCGAGTCCGGTGTCGCGGAGGGCGTCGAGGGAACGGTGGATGCGCGGGTGTGCGGCGAAGAACTCGAGGGCCTCGGAGACGCTCAGGTCGAGCACCTGGGCGACGTTCTTGCCGTGGAGGGTGATGTCGAGCGTCTCGCGGTTGAACCGCATCCCGCCGCAACTCTCGCAACGCACGAATGCCGGCGGCAGGAAGTTCATCTCGATCCTGACCACGCCCGCCCCCTCGCACTCGGGGCAGCGACCCTGTGGGCTGTTGAACGAAAACCGCCCCGGGCCGTACCCGCGCAACCGCGCCTCGGGCAACTGGGCATAGAGCCGACGGATGTCGTCGAAAAAACCCACGTACGTTGCCGGGATCGAGCGGGGGGTGCGCCCGATCGGCGATTGATCCACTTCGTGCACGGCGCGGATGAACTGCTGTCCCCCTGTCAATCGGGCTCCCGATTTGGGATTCGAGACGCGGGATTTGAGGTTGGCTTCGATCGCGGGCAACAGGCATTCGCGCACCAGCGTGCTCTTGCCCGATCCGCTCACCCCGGTGATCAGGACGAGGCGTCCGAGCGGAATCCGCACGGTGAGGTTGCGCAGGTTGTGCGCCGCCGCCCCTTCAAGCACCAGGAACGCGGGCAGAGAGGCCGCGTCGGCGTCCGGCGCACCCGCGCCGGCAGGCGCGCGTTTCCGCCTGGGACGGGTTCCGCCGGGCGGTGGCGCGACCAACCGCCGCACGCCGCGGGCGGGGAACGTCTTCCGGGCGCGCAGGCATTGACCGGTAATCGAGTCGCGATGCCGCATCAACACATCGAGCGAGCCGCTAGCGATGAGCCGTCCGCCGTTGATCCCGGCGCCGGGCCCCAGGTCGATGATGTAGTCAGCGGACCGCATCGTGGCCTCGTCATGCTCGACCACGACCAGGGAGTTGCCGCGGGCCTTGAGTTTGGCCAGGGCGGCGAGCAGGCGCTGGTTATCGCGAGCGTGCAGGCCGATCGTGGGCTCATCGAGGACGTAGAGGACGCCGCTGAGGTTCGAGCCCAACTGGGCTGCGAGGCGAATGCGCTGGGCTTCCCCGCCGGAGAGAGTCGTGACGGCGCGGCCCAATTGCAGGTAGCCCAAGCCAACCTCGTGGAGAAACCAGAGGCGCGCCCGAATCTCCGACACGATGTCGCGAGCGATGAGAACGGCGCGGCCGGACACCCGCAAGGAGTCTAAATACGCCCGCACGCTGTCGACCGTTGCCGCGCCGAAGTCGTCGATGGTGGGGTTCTGGCGGAGGGATGCGGTTGGACAGTTCGGAGCGTCAAAAGGGAGGCGCACGGCGCGGGCGATGGGGTTGAGGCGATGTCCGCCGCACTCGGGGCACATCTGGCGCTGGCCTTCCTGCCACCCGAACCACGATTCTTCGATGGCGTCGGCCCGCGCGCCGCGATCCACATCCTCGGGGAGGTAGAACAGCTCCCCGAAACCGCGGCAGCGTGGGCACCAGCCGGCGGCGGAGTTGTAGCTGAACAGCTTGGGATCGAGCGGCTGAAACGACCGGCCGCAGCCTGTGCAGGTCCGCTCGATCGAGTGCGGTGTCACACGGCCCTCGCGGTCCAGGGCCAGCAACGTGCCCTGTCCCAGCCGCAGGGTCTCGTCAACCAGCTTCTGCAGAGTCGCCGCCGCCCCGGCCAGTGTAGCCTGGCGTCCGTCGCGGCGGACGGTGCCGACGAGGATTTCGACGTGATGCTCGCGGAACCGATCGAGCCGGAGCCCTTGCGCGCTGGATCGAAGCTGGCCATCGACCCGGATTCGCTCGTATCCGTGCCGCGCGGCCCAGTCGGCGACCTCGGAATGGAATCCCTTGCGTCCGCGCACCATGGGCGCCAGGAGCGAGAGCTCGCCGCGCCGCCGCGCCTCGGCCCGCAGCGCCTCGCCCACCCGGTCGCGCGTCTGCGGCTCGACCGGCTGACGGCAGTCCGGACAGTGCTGGACACCGAGGCGGGCGAAAAGAAGGCGGATGAAGTGGTGGATTTCAGTGATGGTGGCGACGGTGCTCTTGCCGCCGCCGCGGGAATTGCGCTGTTCGATGCTGACCGTGGGGGGAATCCCGGTGATGAGGTCGACATCGGGGCGGGCCAGTTGCTCGACGAACTGCCGGGCGTAGGCGTTCATGGAATCGAGGAACCGGCGCTGGCCCTCGGCGAAGAGAAGATCGAAGGCGAGCGTGCTCTTGCCCGAGCCGCTCACGCCGGTGATTACCACGAACTGGCCACGGGGGATGGTGATCGAGAGATTCCTGAGATTGTGCTCGCGCGCGCCGTGGATAGTGATGCCGTCCCGGCCCGCCGCGATCGTTTCAGACACTTGCCGCACGCCCAACAATTAGCCTGCCGCGCCCGCGAAATCCAGGATACGGATTGTTTTGACATTCGGAATCGAGGCCCTACAGAAAAGCGCGTCAGCAGCGTGCGGACTGACGATTGGCATTTGCTTCGAGCCGCTCCCATGCATCAAATCGCGTTGACCATCGGTAAGCTGACCATCACCTGGTACGGACTCCTGGTCGTCGCCGGGTTCGTCGCCGGCCTGTGGACGGCGAGCCGGCGCAGCCTGCGCAACGGCATTTCGAGCGAGGTGGTTGCCGACCTGGGCGTCTGGCTCATGATAGGCGCCATTGTCGGCTCTCGCCTGTGGCATGTCGTCGTCTACTGGGAGGAGGATTTCGCCGGCAAACCGTGGTGGGAAATGTTTGCCATACGGCATGGCGGATTGGTGTTTTATGGCGGGCTCGCAGGGGCGTCGCTGGCGACGATCTTCTATGCCCGGCGCCATCAGGTGCCGCTCTGGAAGCTGGCCGACGTCCTCGCACCCAGCATCGCGCTCGGCCATGTGTTCGGACGCATCGGCTGTCTGATGAACGGATGCTGCTTCGGTCTGCCGACCTCTCTGCCCTGGGCCATCCATTTCCCGCCCGAGCACTTTACCCAGGGCGCTGGGGTGCACCCGACGCAGATCTACGAGGCGATAGGGAACCTCGCGCTCTATGCGGCGCTGGCCTGGCTGTACCGTCGCAAGGGATTCGACGGACGGGTTTTCGCATCGTACCTGATCGCCTACGGCGCGCTGCGATTCCTGGTCGAGTTTTTCCGCGGGGACTACGAGGTCCGGTATCTGGGCGGGTGGGCGACTGCTGGCCATCTGGTGAGCCTGGCGGTGCTCGGGTGCGGTGTGGGCCTCTATCAGTGGTTGCGAAGGTCCGATGCCATCGCCGAGCGTTCATGAGCGGCTCGAACGAGAATCCGGAAGGGCTGCCGCGCGTCGAGACGTTGGTCGTCGAGCCCGCGCTGGCGTTGGCGTCGACGCGACTGGATGTGTATCTCCACGACCAGTTCCCCTGCGTGTCGCGCAACGCCATCCAGCGCCTGATTCGCGAAGGGGCCATTCGAGTTAACGAGCGCGTGGTCAAACCCACGCATGCGCCGCGGGCGGGCGACACGATTGTGGTGGAATGGCCGGCGCCCAGGCGGGCGACGGTCGAGGCCCGCGAGTTGCCTCTGGACATCCTCTATGAGGACCGGGCCCTGCTGGTGCTCAACAAGGCAGCCGGCATGGTGGTGCATCCCGCCGCGGGCACGGAGAACGACACCCTGGTCAACGCCCTTCTGCACCATTGCCAGGGCCAGCTCAGCGGCATCGGCGGCGTGGCGCGTCCGGGCATTGTCCACAGGCTGGATCAGGACACCAGCGGCGTCATGGTGGTTGCCAAACACGATGCCATCCATTTGGCGCTCTCGCGCCAGTTCGCTCATCGGCAGATCGAGAAAATCTACCACGCCATTGTCTGCGGGGAACTCGCGTCCGCCGCCGGGGAGATTGACGCGGCGATTGCCCGGCACCCGACGCACCGCAAGGTGATGGCTGTTCTTGCCGGCGGACGCTCCGCTCGGACGACGTATCGCACGCTCGAACGCCTGGCGGGGGCGACGTGGGTCGAGGTGCGGCTGCACACGGGGCGGACGCATCAAATCCGGGTGCATTTCAAGCATCTTGGTTTTCCGATTGTGGGCGACGCGGTCTACGGCAGGCGCCAGAATCTCAGGCTCGAAGAGCTGACCGGCTTCGCCGCGCCGCGCCAGCTTCTGCACGCCCGACGCCTCGCCTTCACCCATCCGGAGAGCGGCAAACGCGTCGCATTCGAGGCGCCCTGGCCGGCGGACTTCCGGGGCGCGCTCGAAGCTCTGCGGGGGGGCACGTCAGCCGATGCCCGGTTGACTTGGCCGAAAGCCTCCGATACGGTCCCGTGACACATGAAGCGCCGGGTCGTTCTCATCTCACTGATCGTGCTGGGTTTGTTGTCCGTGCCGTTGCGTTGTCCGGCGCCACTGGTTTACCGACCGGGTGAAGGGTGGACGTACGAGTCGGTGGGGGGCGGCAAGTGGGTTCGGGCGCGGGCCAAAGACCAGCTCGAGGTTGCCCAGGAGGCATTCGACAACAAGCAATACGGCGTCGCCAAGAAGGCGGCCCGCCGCACCGTCAAGCGCTGGCCTTTGTCGGATTACGCCCCCCAGGCCCAGTATCTGCTGGGCCGGGTGTACGAGGCGCGGAGGTACGACCAGCGGGCGTTCAAGGAGTACCAGAAGCTCATCGAGAAGTACCCGAAAGCGGCCGACTACGACGCGGTGCTCCAGCGCCAGTACGAGATCGCCAATCGCTTCCTGGGCGGGCAGTGGTTCAAGCTGTGGGGCTTTATCCCGTTCTTCCGGTCGATGGAGAAGACCGCGGACATGTTCACGAAAGTGGTTCAGAGCGGGCCACACAGCGCGATCGCCCCCGACGCGCAGCTCAAGATCGGCGCTGCGCGCGAGAAGCAGAAAGAGTACATGCTGGCCGTGAAGGCGTACGAAAAAGCGGCCGACATCTACCACAACCGTCCCAAGATCGCCGCCGAGGCCATCTACCGCGCCGGCATGGCCTACAGGAAGGCGGCCCTGACCGCCGAATACGATCAGAGCGCCGCCGCCTCGGCCATTGCGACCTTCACCGATCTCATCACGCTTTATCCCGACGACTCGCGTGTGGCCGATGTCCGGGGCTACATCCGCACGCTCAAAACCGAGCAGGCCCGCGGCGCTTTCCAGACCGCCCGCTTTTACGAAAAGAAGCGCCAATGGGATGGCGCCAAGGTCTATTACAACGAGGCCGTTAGCTTCGATCCGGAATCGACCTACGCGATCGAGGCGAAGCGCCGGCTCGAAACCGTCGCGCGGCACTCCCGGGCCAAGACCGCGTCGGCACCCACGCCATGAACACGCGGCGCTTCCTTGGCCTTGGCTGGTGCGGCGCGGCGATCCTCCTCGCGGGGTGCGCCGGTTACCGACTGGGCCCCACCAGCGGCAACGATGCCCGATCGAGAAGCGTCCAGGTCAACTTCTTCCGTAACGAAGCGCCCGAACCGCGCCTGAGCGAGGCGGTTGCGCATGCCTTGCGGAAGCAGCTCCAGCAGGAAGGCACCTACACGCTCGCCACACACAACGACGGCGATATTGTCGTCAACGGCGTCCTGCTCGCCTACGAACGCTCACCGGTCGCTTACCAGCCCGGCGACGTGACCACCGTGCGCGACTACGAGATCACGCTCCGCGCCCACGTGGTCGCCGAGGAGCGGTCCACCGGACGCGTCGTTTTGGATGAAAAGGTCCGGGGCCGGGCCACGGTGCGCATCGGCGCCCGGAACCCGCTGCCTGACGGTCAGATGCCCCCGGTTCTGGCCGGCGATCAGGCCAGCGTCGAGCGTCAGACGCTGCCCATTCTCGCCGCCGATCTCGCCCGGAATATCACCGCCCGCCTCGTCGACGGCGCCTGGTAGCGCTAGTAGTCAAGGGCAGCAGCGCAATTGTGAGGTATCCGATCTGCATGACATTCCGGTCCATGACGATTCCAGGTTGACCGACAGCGATAGGGTTAGTGGCCCCTTGTAGTCAGAGTGGCCGGACGGGGCGATGCCAATTCGATGCCAATTCGATGCCGCATCGTGCGGGGAGCTAACGAGGTGCCAGGATCGAGCGGGTTTGTCGGGAAGCCGGTTTGCCGAAGACCTGAAACACGCGCTTCACCCTTCACGGCACGACCTCGAGGACGGCTTCGGTCCATCCGCGCAGTTCGGCCTCGTCCCACGCAACATCCGCGACGATCACCCGCAGGCCGGGAGCGGCGTCCGGAGTCACCCGGACCGTGATCGGGAGATGGCCTTCCGAGTGTCGCGGGATGAGAACCGAGCCCGCGTTGGATACGGTGAAGTCGGCCGGGGCGCGCGCGACGGCGCGAAAGGTGCGTTCGCAAGGCGAATGGTTGGTGATGCGCAATGCCAGCTCGACGGATTGGCCCGGACGCACGACGACCCAATACGGATGCAGCACGGCCCAGCTCTCGTCCAGACCGTAATTCGGGTCGTCAAAGGGAAGCAATTCGGCCAGCAACGGCCTGCGTTGCCTGAGCATCTCGCGCATTCGTGTCACCTGGGCCGCCGAGAATCGGAACGCGGGTTCGACGTGCTGATTGATGATCAGGCAACCGCCGGGCAGCGTGTCGAGTTGATCGAGGCAGCGGAGCAGTCCCTGGCCTTCATGAATGAAGTTGCGGTTCTGAAGGCAGTAATCGTCGATCCCGGAGGGCGTGAAGGAATCGCCAACGAAACAGGCCGACCAGTCTCCGTCGCGTCGGACCAGCAAGGCGTTGTGGTGGAGCGTTTGTCCGGGATGATCGAGAATGGTCATCTCATACTCCTTCCAACGCCAGGCGTCGCCGTCGCGGTGTTTGCGGGTGACCGGTGTTGGATTCCTGGTCAAACAGGGCAACCGATAGTCGCCTGGGCGTTCGATCAGGTCGATCAGGCTGCCGCATGCGTGCACGCGCACGCCAAACTCGGCCACCAACGCCGGCAGTGCATCCGTATGGTCGTCGTGATAGTGAGTCACGAACACGTGCTCGAGAGACTCGAGCGTCCCGGCGGCGCGCAGCTTGCGCAACTGCTCGATGATTTCCATGCTCCCGCAATCGACCAGGAACCCCGAGCGATCCGCTGAGAGAATCAGCCGCGCGTTGGAGATCGGGATGATCGACCCGGGCAGCGGCACGGTCTTCGCCATCGTCATCCAGTCAACCTGCGCCTCGGGACCCAGCACGCGGCGCGCCTTGACGCGGATATGTTCGTCTTTGAAATACCAGCGCAGCGCGTCAATGGACAGATAGTTGGCGTATACGGCACGAATACGGTTCTGCAGACGAGCGATCGCCGCAGTCGGATCGCGAATGACCGGGCCACGCAGGGGCACCAGCAAATCCGGCTTCTCGGCGGCCAGCCGGTCCAGGCTCGCCATGAGATCGCCCAAACGCCCTGCCCAGCCGTGGTAACCGCCAATCTTGGCCTCCGGGATCGCGTCCTGAAGGCTGAAGAGGTCCTGCAACTTCCCGTCGTCGCGGATCAGGTCTCCAGTGAAGGCTACGGTTCTGCCGTCGAGTTCGACCAGGTAACTCACTGCGCCGCGCGTGTAGCCGGGAGTGTCGATCACCCGGATGGGAAGGCCCTCCCACGTCAGCGTCTCGCCGCCCTTCACGGTGCGGCTCACCCGAATCGGCTCGGTCGGGACCTTCGTGGATTGCTGGGTGTAATCGTGGAAGCGTTTCTCCCGCAATTCTGCCCAGAACTTCTCGGGAGTGGACAACAGTTCGGCTTCCTTCTCCGGAGCAACGATGCTGGCGCCGTGTTCCGCCAGGCTGCGCGCCGCCCAAGTCACGTCCCGCCGCGCCTCGCTGAGCAGCACGATGTCCGATAGCGCTCGCCGGCCTGACGGATCGCCGTAGACGGCGATGGACTTTCCGCCCCGCTCGATGAAAGCGCCGTTCACCGGACCCGGGACGACGCTGAGTCCTGACGGAAGAGAATCCTCGGCACGAGCAACCTCGGGCCTTCCGGATTCGCGCGTGGCGATGCCAGCCGTGTTGCGGGCAGGGGTCAGCCGCGCTCTGGATTCAGGCGCGTCCGACGGTCGGACGGGAGGCGTCAGGAGCAATCCACAGATCGCGAGCGCGCGCAGCGCAAGCCAGGAAGACCGGGGCGGAGAGTCTTGAGCGGGCATGGGGCAATGCTGGCAGGAACAGCCACGACCTGCAAGCTCGGCAACTGTTCAAGAAGCTTCTATGGTCTCGGAATACACGGGCTCCCAAGCTCAGTGTGATCATATCCGGTGACCTCATCCCTCCCGTGTTGGATGGATTCGACCGGAAACTCGCAATAAAACGGATGCGATTCGGCTTTCTCTAACTGGAAGAAAGCGATGAAACCCGACCTCACATCCGATGCGGACCGCTTCCTGGCGCTCATCCTCCTGACGGGCGACGGGGTCGGGGCGATGCGCCGATCACCCTCACGCCAGTCGCTCGAATCGCCGGAAGGGACTCGGGCCTTCGCGGAGCAACGTCAGGAGTTGGCCGAATTGCTCGGTCTCAGCGACACGTCCGATCGGACATCCAAACCGGCCTGGCCGCCACCGCAGACACGAATCCGCACGACTGACGAACGGGTTCCCGACTCAGCCCCGAGTCACACCGGCATAAGCGCCGGCGAAACCATGCGAATCCGGCAGCGGCGGGAGAGTCTCCCAAACGAAACCGGAGGCGCTGGCGGAACCGCAGATCGAGAGATGCCACAGGGCCGCACACAGCGAGAACACGGCGCGCCGATCGCATTCGGCACGTTTCCGGTTGAATGAGGGTGTTATCCGGATTCGAAGCGCTCTACCTCGGCCCGGTCAACCATTCCAATGGGAACCGGGCGAAAACCAGGTTTTCGTAAGGACTCCGCTCCCCGACTTCGTAGAAGATGCATACGACGCCATCGGGCAGGACGGCCAGACAGGAGTAAGCGGCGCAGCGGGAATCGAGTTGTCGCGACATGGGCCATGTCTGTCCTTCGTCGAAACTCGCGCGCACGGTGAGGTTCTCCCGCTTGGCGCTGGCCGGGTTGCTGAAGAGGATGACGCTCCGGCGATCGGACCCGGGCCACGAGAAACGGCGGATGCTGGCCTGGCAGATCGGTTCGATCAGTTCGGGGACATGGCGCTGCTCCGACCACGTCAAACCGCCATCGGCGCTCGAAGCCTGCTGTCGAGTCCGTTGGCTGCGGTCGTAGTTGCGCATGTTGAGCAACAGCCGCCCATCTGTCAGTTCGACCACCTCGCATTCGTTGACCTGGTGTTGCGGTGTCGATCCCCCCAGCGCCCACGTCTGCCCGTGATCATCGGAATAAATCACATGGGAATAGTACCGCCCCGTGCCCGCCTCGATATGATCGCACGGGATCACAAGACGGCCTCGAAACACGCCGCGCTCGACCTGGATTCCCGCTCCCGGTCCCGTGGCGTACCAGGTCCAGTTGGTTCGCTTCACCAAGGCCGTGATCTCGCGCGGCCCGGACCACGTCAGCCCGTCGTCTCCGGAACTTGTCACAAACACGCGACGCGTGTCCTTGCTCTGCTGCGCGATGATCTGAGGCTCGGCATCATCGCCGCGGTTCCATGTCAACAACAACCACACCGTCCCCGTGTCGCGATCGAGCACCGGGCACGGATTCCCACATGTGTTGAGGCCGTCATCCCAGACGGTCTGCATCGTCTCCCACGTCCGCCCCCGGTCCACGCTGCGCTTGAGCACCAAGTCAATGTCGCCCGTGTCGCCAAGTCCTCCCCTGCGCCCTTCGGCAAAGGCGAGGAGCGTGCCGCGTGACGTCACGAGCAGTGAGGGGATTCTGTAGGTGTGATAGCCCTCGAACCCTGAGACATAAACGTTGGATCGTGTCGGGACCTCGGGCGGATACTCCCCCGCGACCGGCCGGAGGACACCCAGACTCGATGTGACCAACAGCGCCAGGATCGGGATGTTCATGGCACCGAGGCTGCCCGCACAGGGCAGCTTTGAAAAGCCCAATACCGACCAGAGGTCGGTGGGATAGCGCAATTCACGAGTTCTCGGCGGGAGCGCGACTGGGCCCACAGCCTCAGCCGCGACACCCGGACTGCTCGACCGGCGAACCGCGCCGGCGCCACCGATCGATCGACCAGGCCAGCACAAGCCCGAACGCCGCACCCACAATATCGATCAGCACATCCAGCGGACTTCCGTAGCGGGACGGGACAAACGACTGACGGACCTCGTCCGCGGTTGCGTACAGGGCGCAAAAGCCGAGTGCCAGCCACGCCGCACGCCAAGACCACGCGGGAGAAAACACGCCGCCGCTGCGGCTCAGCGCCCGAAAACTCAACAACGCCAGGATCGCGTACTCGGTCAGATGCCCGCCTTTGCGGACGACTACCTGGATTCGCCGCACGGTCGCATCGCTTAAATCCGGCTTGAACCAGCGCAGAACCGGGCCAATGAAGCGCGAGGTCCGGCCTTCCGACAACAGATCGCCTGAGCCGGTGAAAATCAGGGCGGCCCAGATCAGCACCGGCAGCCAAACTCGAGCGGTCGAACGCAGCCAAGACATCCGTCGATGAAAGGGAAAAACGCACCTGAAAGCAAGAACACCCGACAGAACACTCAGCGCGAATTCATGAAGCCGCCAAGCCCGGAGCGGGGACGGCTCGTTCCCGGCCAACGCGAGCAAAGACGGTATTTGCCGGCGACGGGCTGTCGCCGCTCCACTTCACGCATTGGCCCAGCAGAACAATCCTGCAAGAACAATCCTTGCCATCCGTATCGAGCCGGGAGACCATCCGCGCCAAGGCACAACGTGAATCCTCATATGAACACCCCGTTATTCTCGCCCGCCACCCGCCCCAGCCGCCGCCAGTTCCTCAAAACCTCCGCCGCCTTCGCCGCCGGGGCCGTAGCAACCGGAGCCATCGCTCGCCCCGGCTACGCCGCCGAGAACAACACGATCAAGATCGCCCTCATCGGGTGCGGCGGACGCGGCACGGGTGCCGCCGGCCAGGCCTTGTCGACCAAAGGTCCCACTCAGCTCTGGGCCATGGCCGATTTCTTCCCGCATCGACTCGACAACAGCCTCAAGGGCCTCTCGGCCCAGTTCCCTAAACAGGTCGACGTCCCGCCCGAGCGGCGCTTCGTCGGGCTCGACGGTTTCAAGCGGGCGATGGACACGCTCAGTCGCGGGGATGTTGTGCTGCTGGCCACACCGCCCGCGTTCCGCCCGATTCACTTCGCCCACGCGGTCGAGAAAGGGCTGCATGTGTTTATGGAGAAATCGTTTGCCGTGGACGCCCCAGGCATCCGGCTCGTCTTGCAGATCGGCAAGCGCGCCGCCGAGAAGAACCTCAAGGTCGCCGGCGGCCTCATGAGCCGACACTCGAAACCGCTCGAAGAAGCCGTGCGGCAGATCCACGACGGCCTCATCGGCGAGGTGATCACCGCCTGGGCCTACCGCATGCATGGTCCGGTCAGCGTCAGCCCACGCCAGGCCGGCATGAGCGAATTGGCCTACCAGATCGCCAACTACAGTTGCTTCACCTGGCTCAACGGCAGCTTCATCGTCGATTGGCTCATCCACAACATCGATGTCTGTTGCTGGGTCAAAAACGCCTGGCCCGTCTCCGCCCAGGGCATGGGCGGACGCCAGGTCCGCACCGACGCCGACCAGTTGTTCGACCACTATGCCGCCGAGTACACCTTCGCCGACGGCACCCGCCTCTTCGCGCAGGGTCGTCATATGACCCGTTGCTACGACTTCTTCGGCGACATCATCCACGGGGCCAAAGGCTGCGGCATCCTCGGCGAAGGCCAGCCCAAACCGCGCCTCTTCAAAGGCCATAACCTCGCCTCCGAAAACCTCGCCTGGCAGTACCAGGGCCCCCCGTGCGATCAGTACCAGGTCGAACACGACCTCCTGTTCGACGCCATCCGCACCGACAAGCCCTACAACGAAACCGAGCACTGCGCCAAGTCGTGCTTCACCGCCATCATGGGACGCATGGCCTGCGAATCAGGGCAGATGATCACCTGGGACGACGCCTTCGCCTCGAATCTTGAACTGGCTCCCGGCCTGGAACAACTGACCATGGACGCCGATGCCCCGGTCCTGCCCGACGCCAACGGACGCTACCCCATCGCCATCCCCGGACAGACCAAGGTCATCTAGCTTGTGTCGCATAATGTCCGGAACTTCGGCGGCGCGGGTCGCTTCGGCATCGAAGCGATCACCCCAGCCGAGATGCTCAGGGAACAGCGAGGAATGACATGACGACGATCGAAGAGGTCCTTGGCACAGACCCTTAGCAACCAGGCGGACAAGCCACCGACTCGATCCTCGACCCGGCCTCTGTGACGGTTCTGATGTTCTGTGTTACCGGTCCCGTTCCACGACCGGAATGCCCAGGAACACGCCGACGTCCTTGATCTGCTGGCGCAGGTCACCCAGGGTTGCGTTGCGGTGAATCCCGTAGAGATAAGGCCGAAACTCGCGCTGGAGTTTCTCCGCGTTCTCGATGCACGCGACGACTTTGGCCGTGCACATGACGTTGTCCAAATCCTCGGACCCGCCGTAGACCTCCTTGCCGTTCACGATTTGGCCGGTGTGCAACCGGATCTCCCGGTTGAGCGCATGCACCTCCCAGAGGGTCACAGGCTCGCCGACGGGCCATTCGGCCGTGATTCCTGTCGAGGAGCCGGGCTCGTCCGGCTTGTCCCGGACCGGGCTCTCGGCATGCGGGCGAATGGTGTAGGGCATGATGCGGTCGTCGCCATAAGGATTGACCGGGATTCCGCAATGCAGGATGACCTCGACGAAATTGTAGGTGTCGTAGAAGAAATCGCCCAGCATGCTGGGGCGGCCGGTGAGCAGATGACCGAGCACCTGGCCTACCAGGAGGTCGGGATAGTTCTGGCAGACGGCCTGAATTCCCCTTCGTTTGAAGCCCAGTTCGAGCCCGAGGCCGGGATTGAACAAGTCCTCGCGTTTCCCGCTGCCGGTGACAGTCCTGATGTGGGTGGACACGGCATTGCACTGGTGCTTGGTCCTCAGAAAGTCGAGGGCGAGGTATCCCCGCGCGGTCTTGATAATCTCCGATTTGCCGGCTTCGACCTTGCGGGCGCCCCTGATCCATTCCTCGGCAACCTCTTCAGCCTGCTTGAGGTCGACGTTCTTGTAGGCTTCAAAAAACTCATCGGCTTCGACTGGCACGATTTCAACGCCGAAAAGCTCCTTGAGGTTGCGGGCGTAACGTTCGTTGTGATCGGGCGGGAAGGTCTGGTTGACATCTCCGCGGTAATTGACGCTGGCGATGATCTCGTTCGTCTGGTTCTTCACCATCAGGATTCTTGTCTTCTTCAACTCGACCACCACCTGAATGAGCCTGATCTTGTAGACCAGGTCCTGGAACATCGCTTCCCGGACCGATGGCGCCGAGAGGTTCCTGCGGTCCAGTTGGGCCGTCAGGATTCGCCCATTCGAGTAGTTTGTTCCGTTCTTGAGGACGTTGTTCTGTTCATCGGTTTGGCCGGTGGCAAACAAGTGATAAGGATGGGCGTCCATGAACTCGAACAGATTGTAGACCACAATGGTCGGCAATCCCGTGAAGGCCAGGCGGTAGTCTCCAGACATCCTGCCAACGATCAGGATGCCATCGTATTTCCCGGGGTGATTCTTCACTTCGTCATAACCGGCCGGGGCCGCGCCCTCCCACCGGACGAAGTCGACGCCAGTGCATGCGGCCTGGAGGTTCCTGACAACCTCGTCATGCGTCATGAAGCTCGCTGGGGCGCCTCCCGAGCCGGTGCAGCCGCACCCGCCCGAGGTGAAGATCGTGAAGACTTTGACAGGAGCGCTTTGGGTAAGCGCGGCGCACAGAGGGAACGCGATCAATGCGAGCAGGAGCGGCATGGTTTTCATGAGGTGTGAGAGGAAGTGTTTGGCGGTTGGCAGGGCATTCGTTGCGGAGGCGATCTTAGGCGAACGCCAGCCTTGTGCAAATCAATCCCGCGGCAGCCCTGCGCGAATTCGTCGTGGATTCTGAAAAACCTTGGCGCGTGTGTCCTGAAGGAAAACCTCTTGCGGTTGGCGGCCATCATCATAGAGTCATCACCAAATGGAACGACGCAGTCTGCTTGATCGAATGAAAACCTGCGAAAACAGAACCTCCCACACACCTCGCACGGGATTCGCGGCGCTCGCCGCCGCAACGGTCCTTCTCACACCCCTGGCGCTCGGGCAGTTGCAGATTGATTCCTTGGGTGCAAACGGACTCTTGAGCTGGAGCGATCCGGGCGGGACCGGGACGCACTATGCGGTGCAATGGGCTTCCTCGATCGATGGCCCGTGGTACAACTGGAGCGACGCCGTGGCCAATCTGACCGGCCTGGGGCCCGCAGGGACGGCGTCCGTGCCGATGTTCTACCGCGTGGTGACGCCGGACCCGACCTATCAACCGACCGCCAGCTACACCTACTTTCAGAGGCTCGAACCGTTCGACCCGCGGACGCCACTGGAAACGAACGAAATGCGTATCACGTTCATGGGATCGATGATTCCCCTGCCCGTGCGCCGGGCCCAGGCCGAGATGAGCATATTCGTCGAAGTGGGCTGGAAGCCGGATCCGGACGACCGAGTGTATCAGGGCCGGGCGGTCGACCAGTTCATCTTTGACTGCGGCGCCGGGGTGTCGGCCAACTACGCGGCTGCGGTGGTCGGATTCCGCCGGATGGACAAGGTGTTCATCAACCACCTGCACGGCGACCACATGAACGATCTCACCCACATCTACTGCTTCGGCCCGGCCGGAGATCGCAAGTCGCCCCTCTACGTCTTCGGGCAGAGCAAGTCTGGGGTGCCGGATCCTGTCACGGGAGTCATCTACGACGACGGTATCAGCAATTTCTGCGCGGCGGCGCGCACGGCGTGGCGCTGGCACTCGGAGAGCTTCAGCTTCCAGCCGACCCGCTACACGAATTATGCCATTCCGACCAAGGAGACGTGGGGACTCCCCCACGAACCTCTCCCGGTGGGCGACGATGCGCGGGACGACGCCTACGCCCTGGTCCCGATCACGCTCGATTGGAGGAGCATCGGCGGCGTTGCCTACCACAATCAGGAGACCGGTGTGAAGGTGACTCATTACCCGGTCATTCACGCGCGCAAGGGTTCGATGGGCTACAAACTCGAATGGACGCCTCCCGGGGCGACCAACGCCCTGACCATGATCTACAGCAGCGACACAAAACCGGAAACCAACAGCATTCACCAGGCCGTCAACGGCGGCCAGGGCGTCGATGTCTTTATCCACGAAATGGTCGTGCCGGCCGAGGTCTGGGCCTACAAGAACATGGGGCTTGACGCGCCACCGCCAACCAACAGCCCGATCTACGCCAGCTTCCAAGCGACGGTTGCCCAGTTGGTGGCCGTCCAGAACAGCTCGCACACGCCGCAAGGCGCCTTCGGCTACCTCCTCAGCCAGATCGAGCCCAAACCCAAACTGACCGTCGCCACGCATTTCCCGGTGGCCGATGACACGGTGGCATCCGCTTTCCAGAGCGTCACGAATCACTGTCCCGACATCCAGATGGGCAAAGACATCATTTGGTCCTTCGACCTGATGGTGCTCCGGGTGTTCCCGGACCGGATCGAACAGCGCCGGGCGATCGTGTCGGATTACTCGTTCAACCCGCCTGTTCAGTTGCCGAAGACAGGATTCTACCCGCCCAAGTACGACGACGGGCGTGGCAAAGGAGACCCTTACGCCCAGATCGACCGGTCCACGGAGATTCCGCCAACCAATGACGACGGGTCGGTGAACTACCGCGCCGACGGCTATTAGAGTCCTTGAATCCCAAATCTTGCGGAGCTGCCCAGTGAACATGCACCTGAAGCCGCAGGATGGCCGAGGGCCTCGTCGCCCCAAACGCCTTCAAAAACACTCTTCGCCGAGGGACGAGACCCTGCCTGCCGCCTGCCTGCCGGCAGGCAGGGCAGGCAGGCGTCCGCCCTCCAAGGTTCGGTTCATGGAGGGGAGGACTGGATTTGGTCAGGCGCGCCTCATTAGGTACGCAAAACCGCGCCTGCCTTGACCGGGCGGACGGCCTCTTGCATCTTGCGGACGGCCCCGTTGCGTGCGGTGCGGGGCCGTTCCGCGCATGATCGGTCTGTTGCATCGCAGTTACCTTCGCCTGCGCACAGTCAGCGCCTGGCTCCAACGGCGGTTCACACCGGCGGGCGGGTTCGTGCTGGCCGGACTGGCCCTCACGGCGGGCGCGTCGGATTCGGAGACGATGGGGCTGTCGGCGTTTGTGCTGCTGGCCGCGATGCTGTCGGCAGCCTGGCTCGCGGCGCCATTGTTTCGAGCCCGTTTTGCCGTCGAGCGCCAGGCCCCGCGGTTTGTGACGGCCGGCGAGCCCTTTACACTGCGCGTGCGAGTTCAGAATCTCTCGAACCGGACGCAACGCGGGCTCGAGTATCTGGAAAACGTGCGCGATCCCCCGCTGACGGCGTCCGAGTTCGCCGCCCGCCTGCGCCCCGGTCGTGGCAACCGCAGCTTCCGCCTCGAGTCGCCGCTTCCCCCCATCCGGCCCGCGCGTGTCCGTGTGGAGGCAATCCCCGTGCTGCCATCGCGCGGCCGCATCGAACTCCGGGTCGAGATTGTGGCGTACCGTCGCGGGCCGCTGGTGCTGACGGGAGGGTGGCTGGGGCGGGCGGACCCGTTCGGCCTGGTACGAGCCTTCAGCCGCACAGCGACGCCCCAAACGGTGCTCGTTCTGCCGCGGCGCTATCCCCTGCCTCCGCTGTCGCTGCCCGGCCAGTCGCAATACCAGCGTGGCGGAGTGTCGATGGCGGCGGGCGTGGGCGAGTCGGAGGAGTTCGTGGCGCTGCGCGAGTATCGGCGCGGGGATTCGCTGAGGCGGGTGCATTGGCGCAGCAGCGCGCGGCGCGGGCAGTTGATCGTGAAGGAATGCCAGGACGAGCATTTCGTGCGGCACGCTCTGGTGCTCGACACGTTTTGCGAGGCGTCGCGGGATGCCCTTTTCGAGGAGGCGGTCGCAGTTGCGGCGTCGTTTGCCTGCACCGTGCCGGACCAGGACTCGCTGCTGGACCTGCTGTTTGTGGGGCCCAAGACCGTCTGCGTGACCAGCGGGCGGGGCGTGGGCCATGTGCAGCAGATGCTCGAAGTGCTGGCGGCGGTCAAGCCCTGCCGCGAGTCGCGGCTGGCCGAACTCGAATCCCTGGTGCTCGATCACAGCCCGGTGCTCAGCGGCTGCCTGCTCGTCCTCCTCGAGTGGGATGAGCCGCGGCGCGCCTTGGTCCGGCGTTTGCGCGCCCTGCGCGTGCCTGTCCTGGCCATGATCCTGATGCGGCCCGGGGAGGTTCAGACGTTCGATCCCGGCGCGGCGGCCGATCAGCCCGATCGCCTCCTCCGGCTCGAGTCGGGTCGTGTCGGCGAGGGGCTGCAACACCTGGGTGAAATGCGATGACCAGCCGCATGGATAACGCCGCCGCGCCCAGGCCGCCGCTGCTGCTGGCTCTTGCCCTTTGGGGCTGGGAGACCGGGTTGTTTCCTTGGGCGCTGGCCCTGGGCGCGCTGCTCGAGGCGATCCGGTTCTCGAAGCAGCGTTTCGAACTCCGGCAGGAGGACTTTGTGCGCCTCTGGAACTTCACAGCGCTGCTCTTTCTCGGCGCCGCTTTGTACCTGTTCCTGGCCCGGGAAGGGCTCGGCACGGTGGGAGCGATTGTCACGACGGCTTCTCCAGCGACGCGGCTCGAGGAAATGCGGCGAATCTCCCAGACGGTGGTCGCGCTCTTTCGCTGGCTGCCATTCGTCCTCTACCCGTTCCTGCTCGCTCAGGCCTTGAGTCGCACGACAACCCTCCCATGGGCCACGTTCTCGTTCCGCTCGAAGACATCGGACCCCTCCGCCGGCCCGCGCGCGGGGCCGGATTGGGCGGTGGGCCGCGTTCACACAGGCTACGTGTACTTCGCCGTGGTGCTTTTCGCGTCCTCCGCCAGCGCGGACCATTCGAGACTCTACCTGCCGATGCTTTTGGGCGTGATGTCCTGGGCGCTCTGGCCCTGGCGCAGTCCGCGCTATCCGGCGCCGGTCTGGATCGGGATGTTTCTGATGCTGCTGGCGGGAGCGCTGCTGGCTCAGCGCGGACTCGAGGGCCTGCGCCAGACGTGGCTTTCACTCGAAACCCGCTTGTTCCAAGGCGTCGGCCAGGCGCGGTTCGACCAAATCCGCGGCGCCACCGCCCTTGGCGCAGTGGGACGGTTGAAACAATCCGGTCGAATCGTTCTGCGGATACGCACGGACGATGGCGTGGCCCCCGGCTTGCTGCGCGAGGCGGCGTTCAATCGGTTCCGCGCCAACATCTGGGGAACATCGCACCGGGAGTTTCAAAGCGTCGGGCTGCCGCTCGAGGGCCATGTGTGGCGCCTGGCCGCGGCGCCGGGCCAGGGGCCGCTCATCACCATCGCGCGGTACACTTCGAGGGGCGAGGCGCCGCTTGCCTTGCCTGGCGACGCGCTGAGCATCCGCGACCTGCCGGCCTTGGATGTGGAAACCAATTACCTCGCCGCGGCCCGCATGCAGGAGGGCCCGCCCCTGGCGATCTACACGGTCGAACACGGCGCAGGCGGGGGGTTTGACGGCCCGCCGGAGCCCGAGGACACGGATCTCGACTCGATGAACGGACCGGACGCCGAGGCGATCGCGCGGACGGCGCGGGAGCTGGGCCTGGCGGGGCGGACGCCCGAGGCCGCGGTTGCCGCCGTCGAACGCCATTTTGCCACTGCGTTCGATTACACCCGATGGCAAGGGCCTGTGGTATCCCGAACCAACACCAGCGCGCTGTCCAGGTTCCTGCTCGAGTCGCGGGCGGGTCATTGCGAGTACTTCGCCACGGCCACCGCGCTTCTGCTGCGGGTCGCCGGCGTCCCCACGCGCTATGCCGTCGGGTTCAGTCCCGGCGAACGCCGCGGCGACCAGTGGCTGGCGCGGGGTCGGGATGCGCACGCCTGGTGCCTGGCCTACATCGACGGGCGCTGGCGCGATGTAGACACGACGCCGGGCATCTGGCGCGAACGCGAGGCGTCGGGGGCCGGGCCGTTCGAGAGGCTCGGCGACTGGTTCTCCCAGGCATGGTATCGCGTCGCCGTCTGGCGCCAGCGCGGCGGCAACTGGCGCATCTTCGTCTTCACGGCCGGCGTGCTCGCCCTCTCGTGGCTGGCCTGGCGGCAGATTCGCGGCAGCCGCTGGCGCCGGACCCGCGAGCGCCCCATGATAGCTTCCGAACGCCCGCCTGCGCGCCCCGGCCTGGATTCCGAGTTCTACGCCGTGACCCGCCATCTCGAGAAGCGTCACGGGCCGCGCCCGGGCCACCAGACCTTGCGCGCCTGGGTGCGCGGCCTGGCGCCGCCGGGCAGCCAGGCCGCGTCCGACTCGCTCGAAGAGGCCGTCGGACTGCACTATCGACTCCGGTTCGATCCGCGCGGATTGCCCGAGACCGACCGACGGCGTTTGCGTGCGCTGGCGATCGAATTGACAGACATAGAAGGCGATTCGGCGCGCCGCGGGCGCAGCGCCAAAGACGCGGCGATGCCTGCTGAATCCCTCCGTTGACGCCGCGTGGAAAGTCTGGACGCCCGAGCGCACAAGCTGCATTTTGTCCGGGGTGGATGATTCTCTGAGACCATGAACCAAAAGGAACAACATCGGGCTCTTCAAACGGCGGTGACTGCCGCCCTCGAAGCGGGCCGTCTGATGCGCCGGAACGCGCATGTCGCCAAGAAGGTCGATGCCGCGACCCGTCACGACATCAAACTCGAACTGGATGTGCGCTGCCAGGCTCTGATCCAACGCCGTTTGCTCGAGGGCTTCCCCACGAGCGCCGTGCTCGGCGAGGAGGGAGTCGCCGGCGACGCCCGATCTCCGCTGCGCTGGGTCGTGGATCCGATCGACGGCACCGTCAACTTCACATACGGCATTCCGCACGCCTGCGTGTCGGTCGCCCTGGACCTGCGCGACCCGAATTCCGCCGGCGGTTATCGGACCGTTGTCGGCGTCGTCTATGACCCGTTCGCCGTCGAGCTTTGGACCGCGATCCGCGGCAAGCCGGCGCGGCTCAACGGACGCGCGATCCGCGTCAGCGACCGCCGCAAGTTGGCCGACACGATTGTGTCGGTCGGGTTCGGCAAGGATGCCGACGCGCTGAGCCAGATGCTGCCGATGATGCAGCGCCTGGCGCATCGCGTGCGGAAAATCCGCATCATGGGCTCGGCGGCGCTGGCCTTGACCTACGTGGCGTCGGGCCGATTCGACGCCTACGTCGAGCCGCGTTTGAGCCTTTGGGACATTGCGGCCGGCGGGCTCATCGTCGAGTGCGCCGGCGGCGTCTACCGGCCCCGCCCGCTCGCCGGCGAGCACGCCTTCGAGGTGATCGCCAGCAACGGCCCGCTGCACCGGCCCCTCGAGGACCAACTCAAACAGCCCCTGCGTTAACCCGCATAGTTGACCCCGTCCGTGCACAGGGCGGTCAGATCCTGCAAGATGTCTGCGATGTGGATTAGAAAAGCAACCACCTTGAATCGCATGACCCGGATGCGCTCATTTTCCTGCATTCTCGCGGTGCTCTGGACCTCACTGGCCGCCGGGCGCGCCGCCGACAGCCTGGCCCAGGTCCACACGCCGCTCGGAGATTGGCTCCTTGTGCTGTTCGACACGGACAAGCCCGTGACGGTCGCCAATTTCAAGCAGTATGTCGCCACCGGGCGATTCCGCGATTCGTTCGTGCATCGGTGGGAACCTGGTTTCGTCATCCAAGGCGGCGGGTTCTTCGTAACCAACCGGTTCAAATCGAATCCCTCCATCGCGTCGATGCGGACGTTTGGCAGCATCACCAACGAGTATTCGGTTGGCCCAACTTTGAGCAACACCTACGGCACGATCGCCATGGCCCGGGTTGGCGGCCAGACCAACTCCGCCACATCTCAATGGTTTCTCAACCTGGCGGATAATGTCGGACTCGACACGGTCGACGGCGGCTTCACGGTGTTCGGACGTGTGGCGGTCGGCACGAACCTGTTGAATCGCTTTAACCGGACGTCGGTGGCCAATGGCATCTTCCCGCTCAATCTCGGCGGCCCCCTCTACCAGGTGCCGGTCTTGTCGCCCGCTGCGACGTTCGGCGATCTGATCTACAGCGACTTCTCCCTGCCGGAATGGCCGCGGGTCCGGATCGCCGTCGACGCCGGACGCCTGCGCCTCGAGTGGAACAGCCTGAGCAACTTCGTCCATCACCTCGAATTCGCCTCGGGCTTTCCCCTGTCGTGGCAGACTCTGGTCAGCACCAACGGGACCGGGCAGACCATCGAGGTGTTCGACGACCGGCCCGGCGCCGCCAGTGGCTGCTACCGCGTCCGCATCGAGTAGATTCCCCAAATCCATCACAATGGCGCCGCCGGTTTCTCGTTTGCCGGCGGCCACTCCGAAATCAAGGGGTGGCTGAGCGCCAGCACGAGACAGCCGGTCAGAAAGGACAGCGGCGATCCCTCCGTTCGCGTCCCCGCATCCGAGCGGCAGCAGGACATGGCCTGGGCCGCCGAACTCACGACGATGCGCAACTGAGGGCCGCTCTTCAAGCGCGACTCTCAGCCCACGCCTGCAGTGGCACGCTCGGGCTTCCGTCCGTGCCCATCAGGTGCGAAAAACCGGCCGCCAGCATCATGGCCCGGCAATCCGCCGTAGTGATTTCGTTGCTCTGCCGCCAGAGAGCCGTTGTGAATCCGTCACTGCCCAGTGTAGCGTCCGCCTGCGCGTCCTTCGTCTCCTGCTCGACCGGTTCTCCAGCCTCGGGGAAGAAGGCATTGGCGCCGCTGAACAGGCCGACCAGGTTCGAGACGTTGACGGCAATGCTCCTTACGGTCTTGCTCCCGAGTGTCGCCAATGTGACAACGGCGGCCACTTGACCCAAGCGGGACAGGCTGACTTGTCCGTAGTGGCACAGGGGCGAGCCGGGGACCGCGAAACGCTGCATGACTCCGTGTTGTGTGCATGGCAGGTCCACGCCAAGCCACATCTGGTCCGCCACTTCCGCGGGCGTATGCTCCGGACCCAGCGGCTCGCACATGGTGTACCATGAGAGTCCGGCCTGGAGGATGCGCTCGATTGTCGCCCGCCGAGCGGCAGGCGTCATGCGGGAGTCCACTCCTTCGCGAAGGCGACACACATGGTAGGCCCCCGTCACCCCAACGGCGCGCAGTTCGTCCAGTTGCGCCACGCTGATGTCACCGACATTGGCCAGAATCTCGAGCTGGGGCGGTATGCGACGGCGCAACTCGGCGCAGAGATCTCGAAACCAGTCGAAGCCAAACCGATGCATCGTCATGAGAAAGACGCCCTGCGCCCCGCCGCTTGCAAACCGCTCGCAACGCGCGGCGATTGCGTCGGTCGGAAGGATCGAAGCCTGGATGGTTGTGTGGGATTTGGCGAAGAAACAGAAGGCGCAGTCGCCGTCGCACGGGGCCATGTCCACGCCGATCTGACCGAGCAGCAAGCCGCTGTTCGCAAACCGTCGGCGATTGACGGCAGTTGCGGTCGACCGCAGCAGCGCAGCCCCGAACGAGTTTTCCGGAAGGCCGAGGAGCGTCACGGCCTCAGCCTTCGTGATCGGCCTCCCGTTCGCGGCGTCCTTGAGAATGCGCTCGACTTCTCCATTCGTATTCATGCGTCTTCCTTGTCTTTCATGTCTGGACCGAGCTCGGCCTTGCCGTGCCAGCGGATCAGGCGTTCTCGGAGTGAATCGATGTGGCTGGCCTGATGGCACAGGCCGGGTAGGTCCTCGAGCAGTCGCTCGAGCTGTGGAATCTGACCCCAGGCGGTCACGGTGAAGACCTCCATCGCGTGCGGGGAAGCGATCTCGAGTTCCCGGTTCTTGCGGTCGAATCGGCGGCGCAGAGTGGCCTTCCATTCCGCCTGGTCTCGGGGCACGTCCATGTGATGGCGTCCGACCCAAGGCAGCCATTCCTTGATCTGGGATTGGTGGCACCAGGTCATGGCGCAGAGGGTGTCGAAGGCCTCCTCGACGTCGACGGCCAGGTCGTGGGTGTTCGCGCCGAACATGTAACCGTCGTAGACCGCGATGATCACCGGCACCGTGCAGGGGACGGACGCCGTCTCGTCGGCCGGGTATTCGGGCGTGAAGGCGTGCGGCACATTGATCATGTAGGCGACCTCGCGCACCGCCTGTGCCACCACCAGGTGGTCCACATGCACGCCGGCCAGGGGATCCGCCGGCAAGGGCGGACACAGCAGATAGTCGGGTTCGAAGTCACGGATGGCCTTCCAGAGGGCGGCCATGAACTCGGGTGTCACACGCAAACAGGCCTCTCGAGGGACCTGTCCGCACGGCAGCCGGAGCAACTCGAACTCGTAACCGCCAATCCGCGCGGACTCGAGCTGTTCCTGCAGCCTGAGGCGGGCCGTTTCCTCGCGCGTGCGGAAGTGGTGTCCGGCAGCGCCGTCGGTGCAGACGATGACTTTGCCGCGGAAATCGTTCCCGAGCCGCTGCCGCCAGACATGGAAGGTGCCGGCGGCGGTGAATTCGTAGTCGTCGAAGTGCGCGTGGATGTAGAGGACTTTCATGAGGGCGAAGCGCTGGGGCGAGGTGAGATGATCGAGGCTCCGTGAAACACATTAGCGGACAACGCGGAAAAACCGAGCTGGCTGGCTGGGGGACACGGTGGCGGGGCTGTCGAGCCCGGGCTCGTCTCGCCAAGGGCCGATGGGCGAATCGCTCGACTGGAGAGTGCCGGGTCCCTTCCAGGACACCACGGCCGTGGCCTGGTCCAATTCGATCGTGACGGACGCGGGCGCCGGGTCCGCGGATCGGAATCGAGCGAGCCCTTGCCGCGCCTTGCCGTCGATCGTGGTGAACGGGCCGCCCACCAGGATATTGCCGTCGGCGTCGACCGCGGCCGCGAGTGCCCCACGATCCATCCAACCCTTTGGTGCGAAGTCAGGATCGAGTGAGCCATCGGCGCGGACGACGGCCAGGTTGAGCCGCGTCGTGCCGTTGAATGACTCGAATTCGCCGACAATGACCCACCACCCGCCCGGTCCGAGCGCCGCGCCGTAGACAGCCGGCAGGTCGCCCCCCGCGATGCCCGCGCCGGGATCGAAGCTCCGATCGAGTGTTCCCTCGGAGTCAAGGCGGGCAATGCCGTGGCGCGGTTCGCTTTCGACCGTGCTGAATGTGCCGATGACGAGCAGGCGTCCATCGCCATCGAGGGCGATGCCTGTGACGATCGGCAGATCGCCATCGAGGAGGGACGCCCCGCCGAAGTCGGAATCCAGGGAGCCATCGGGCCGCAGCCGGGCGAGACCCGATCGCGTTTGGCCGTTTACAGTGTCGAAGTAGCCTCCGATGACGAGGCGTTGGTCGTCCTGGGCAACGATGGAATAGACATCCGGCGCGGCAATCCAGGACGCCACATAAGGATCGAATTCGGGATCGACGGCGCCCGAGGCGTCGAGGCGCGCCAGCCGAAAGCGGGGCACGCCGTTGACTTGGTCGAACAGCCCCCCGACCAGGATGTGACTGTCGGGCTGAAGCGCCAGGCAGTAAACCTCGCCGTTGGGCCCCAAGCCCGGATCGAATGTCGTGTCGAGTTGGCTATTGGCCGCGAGGCGAACCAGGCTGGCTCGAGACTTGGCCTGCACGGTGGCAAATCGTCCGCCCACGATCACCTCACCCCGGGGTTGGAGGACGATGGCATTGACCACGCCGCCCTTGCTGACATGGGCGTCGAACGATTCATCCAGCGCCCCATGCGGAAGGACTCGCGCCAGGGCCTGGCGGGGCTGGCCATCGACGCGTTCGAAATCCCCGCCGACCAAAATCCGGCCGTCCTCCTGCACCGTGATCGCATTCACCGAGCCAACCCGCTCGACGATTCGGTTGGAATCCGAATAGTCCGGATCGGCCGATCCGTCCGCGTGCAGCCGCCCGAGGTTGTGGCGGACTTCCGTACCGATCTGCGAGAATTGCCCCGCTACCAGGATGCGCCCGTCGGCCTGGACTGCGACGGCCATGCCGACGCCCGCCGATCTCCCGGCGGTTCGCAGGCCTGGCCCCGGATCAAATGTCTCGTCCGGTGCGCCGCTGGCCTCGAGCCGTGCAATCCCCGGATGCAGACTCTCTGCGAACCGATCGAAGTCCCCCGTTACCACAATCCGGCCATCCGGTTGAATCGCCAGATCGCGCACCGCGTCCACAACGACATCGCGCCAGCTATCGCCCTCGAAACTGGGGTCTGCGACTCCCGTCTGCTGCAAGCGGGCCAGGCCGAAGAGCGCCTGGCCCTCCAACTGGTCAAAGCGCCCGGCGACAAGCAGATAACCGTCCTCCTGACGGCGCACCAACGCGACGCTGACCAATCCTTGGCTCCAGTCCAGGTCGGGGTTGAACTCGGGCACCACGTTGCCTTCGGCGTCAAGCCGGACCAAACCGGGGCGTGTTTGCCCGTCGAACTTCGTGAACAACCCGGCAACCACAACACCCCCGTCGGGCAGCGGCGCCAGGTCCTGCACAATCCCGAAGGCGTCTTCGACTCCCGCGCCGGGATCGAATGTCTCATCGAGGGTGCCGTCGGGCTTCAACCGCGCCACGCAGGCGCGCGGGGCCGATTCGACCGTGCGGAACTGGCCGCCGATGAAGAGGCGCCCGTCTTCGAGAACCCGCACCACCTCGATTGTGCGCGACCGTTGCCCGTCCACACGCGGCGCGAACGCCTCATCGAGGGTCCCCTCCGGGCCGACTCGGGCCGCACCGTGCCGCGCCTGGCCGGCCACGCTTGTGAAATCGCCTCCGAATACAATCTTGCCATCCTGTTGGATCGCGACGGAATTGACGGCGCCCTCGACTCCGGGCCAGAGCGCAAAACGCGTGTCCACCCCGCCGTCCGTATCGAGCCGGACCAACCCGCTGATGGGGCGTCCGTGGAAAAACTCGAACCGGCCCGCGACGATCGCTTTGCCATCGGCCTGCACTGCGACAGCTCTCAGTTCGGCGCCGGCTGTGGTGGTGAAAGATGGATGAAAGTGAGGATCGAGGCGGGGCGATGGGCTGGCCCAGGCCAGCGCCGCAATCGAGAACGCTGCCGCCAATGATGCGCCGAGCCGGCCCGGCCACGCTCGGGCTGGCAGCTCAACTCGATTGGCACAGCACACGGATACCACAGATTTCAGCAGCAGGATGGGCCCATTCCGTCCGCAACAGCACTCTGGCAGAACCTCGTTGAGCCATCCATTAAGGGGTTGATAAAGAGCAGATGTTGTGCCGGGAGCCTCCGCCGCACTCGCACGGGCGCATCCCCGCCGCCGTCCGATCAGCGGGTCTCGCAGCCTTCGAGCCTGCGACGCAGCCGGGCGAGTTGCCGAGGCCGGTAGACGCCCAGCGGCGTGATGATTCCGGTGATGAGATCGGGCGGGGTGACGTCGAACGCGGGATTGCGGGCGCCACTGGTCGGGTTGGCGACGCGGACCCAAGTCCGTTTGTTTCCCGCGGCAAGGCCCCAGGCCCCGAGGACTTCCTCTTCAGCCCGTTCCTCGATCGGGATAGCGCGTCCGGAACGCATTTCCCAGTCGATGGTCGAGAGCGGAATCGCCACGTAGAAGGGGAGTCGATGGCGACGGGCGAGGACCGCCTTGGTGTAGGTGCCGATCTTGTTGGCGACTTCGCCGGTCCGGGCCAGGACCCGGTCGCTGCCCACGATGACAAGATCGATCTCGCCGCGCTGCATCAAGTGCCCGGCGGCATTGTCCGCGATCACCTGGTGCGAGATGCCCTGCTGGGCCAGCTCCCAGGCCGTAAGCGATGCCCCCTGGCAGCGGGGCCGCGTTTCGTCGCAATAGACATGGAAGGACCGACCGGCCGCCTGCGCCGCGTAGAGCGGGGCGGTGGCGCTGCCCACATCCACGAAGGCCAGCCAGCCGGCGTTGCAATGCGTCAGCACGCGCGCCCCTTCCGGGATGAGGTCCAGGCCATGCCGCCCGATGGCTTCGCACTCCCGGACGTTCGTGTCGGCGAAGGCCTGTGCCGCCGCCAGCGCCAGATCCTGCCGTTCCGCGACCGTGCCGCCTTGCGCCATCCGGCGGCGGACCTGGTCCATGGCATTGACCGGGTCGACCGCAGTCGGTCGGGCGGCTTTGAGCGTCTCGTAGACGGTGGCGAGACAGGCTTCGAAGCGATCGAGGTTCGCGCCGCGAAACGCGCGGGCACCCTGGGCGAGTCCGAAGGCAGCCGTCGCCCCGATCGCTCCGGCGCCCCGGACCGCCATGTCGCGAATGGCGGCGGCTGTTGCGCGGTAGTCGGGCGTGGCGACCACTTTGAACCGATGCGGCAACAACCGTTGTTCGATCAACCGCACCGTGTTGTGGCGAGCATCAAAGTCGACGGTGCGGTAGTGGCGGGTGCGGTTGCCGACGGTGACTTTCATAATCCGCCGTCACCGCATCTCGATCCTCAGCGCTTTGACTCGGGCACGAAGCTTGCGATAGAGCGGGTGCTTGCGGAAGGAGGCCAGGTCGGGATCCCGGGCCAGCCAGCGGAAATCGCGATACCCGCGGTCGATGGCGAGATTGAGGGCCGCGTAAGCGGCATCGAACTGGTTGGTGAGGGCGTAGCTGCAGGCGAGGTTGTAATGGGCCAGCGGATCTTCCGGCCGCAGGCGGACCAACTGCGCATCCACGCGCAGCCCGTCCTCGAAGCGCCCGCGCCGCGAGTAATCGTCGGCGAGGAGCCTCAGGGCGTCGTCATAGAACGGATCGCGTCGTGTGAGTCCCTCGAGGAACCCGATCTCGATGTCCAAATTGCGGCGTTCGTCGCGGCGCAGCTTCTCTCTCCTGGTCTCAGCCATAAACCCGGGCCAAATCATGCCAGCCATTGCGGCAGCGTCAAGGGACAGTGAAGGAGAGTGAAGGACGTGCCGAAGCGCGTCCTCACGAGCTTGACGATGGGGCGGGCCTGGGAAACCCTTGCCTTCATGATTCGCATGCGATTTGTCGGTCGGCTTGCTTTTGCGCTCGGTCTGGCCGCCTGGCTGCCGGCGGTCCCCGGAGCGGCGCTAAGGGCGGCATCTTCGCCGTCGGCGGCAACCGACGCTCCTGGGGGGCTCAGAATCTGGTTTACCGAGCCGGCGACCAACTGGGAGAAGCAGGCATTTCCGATCGGCAACGGGCGTTTGGGGGCGATGGTGTTCGGAGGGACCGGGCGTGAGCGCATTCAACTCAACGAGGACACGCTCTGGTCGGGCGGCCCGCGCGACACCACCAACCCCGAGGCGCTCAAACACCTGCCCGAGGTGCGACGGCTCCTGTTCGACGGGCGGCCGGACGAGGCCGTCAAGGTGGCCCAGGAGCATCTCATGGGCCGGCCCATGAGGATCAAACCGTACCAGTCGCTGGGTGATCTGCGCCTCGATTTTCCGGGGCACGAAGCGGCCGAGGACTACCGGCGCGAACTGGATCTCGAAAGGGCGGTTGTGCGCATCCAGTACCGGGTTGGGGAGATTCGGCACACGCGCGAACTCTTTGCGAGCCATCCCGATCAGGTGCTCGTGCTGCGCCTCACCTGCTCGAAGCCGGGCGGTTTGACATTCTTTGCGACGCTGGATCGCGAGCAGGATTTCCGGACCAGCACGCGTTCGCCCGATCGCGTCCTGCTGCAGGGACAGGTGGATGGCGGGCAGGGGACCGAGTACTGCGCCGTTCTTCAAGCGAACGCCCAGGACGGCCAGATGTTCGCCCCGGCGCGCCGCCTCGAAGTGCGGAACGCGACTTCGGTCACTTTGGTTCTGGGGGCGGCGACGAGCTTTGGCGGGCGCGACGCGCTGCAGGTTGCCACCGACGACGTCGAGGCGGCGATCCGCAAGCCGTACGCCGCCCTGATGGCGGCGCACGTGCGCGATTACCAGGCGTTGTTCAACCGGGTCAGCCTCGATCTGGGCGGGGCGGACGCCGCGGTCCAGCCCACCGACGCGCGGCTGGCTGCGATGAAGAAAGGCGGGAACGACCCCCATCTGCTGGCCACCTACTTTCAATTCGGACGTTATCTGTTGATTTCGTGTTCTCGTCCGGGCGATCTGCCTGCGAATCTCCAAGGTCTTTGGGCTGAGGGCATGAACCCGCCCTGGAACAGCGATTACCATCTGAACATCAATCTCCAAATGAACTACTGGCCCGCCGAGACCACGGCCCTTTCCGAATGCCACCAGCCGCTGTTCGAGCTGATCGAGTCGCTGCGCGAGTCGGGCCGGCGCACGGCCCGGGTGCACTACGGCGCTCGCGGCTGGGTGGCGCATCACTTGACCGATGTGTGGGGGTTCACCACGCCCGCGGACGGCGCGGGCTGGGGATTGTGGCCGATGGGCGCGGCGTGGCTTTGCCAGCATCTGTGGGAGCATTTCGCGTTTACGGGCGACCGGACGTTTCTGGCCAGGCGGGCTTATCCGCCCATGAAAGAAGCCGCGGAGTTCTTCCTCGATTTCCTGGTCGAGGATTCGAAAGGGCGGCTGGTGAGCGGGCCCTCGAGTTCGCCGGAGAACACCTACCGCCTCCCGAACGGCACGCAGGGCGGACTGTGCATGGGACCGTCGATGGACTCGCAAATCATCCGGGATCTCTTCTCGAATTGCATTCGAGCCTCCGAGATTCTCCGGATCGACACCGAGTTCCGCGGCCGACTCGCCGCCACCCTGGCCAAACTGCCGCCCACCCAGATCGGACGCCACGGCCAGATCATGGAATGGTCCGAGGATTACGATGAACCCGAGCCGGGGCATCGGCACATCTCCCACCTGTTCGCCTTGCATCCGGGCAGGGAGATCACCCGCACGGGCACGCCCGATCTCGCCCAGGCGGCCCGGAAGACGCTCGAACGACGACTCGCGCACGGCGGCGGCCACACCGGCTGGAGCCGGGCGTGGATTCTGAACTTCTGGGCGCGGCTGGGAGACGCCGACAAGGCGCACGAGAATCTGCTGGCGTTGCTGCGCCACAGCACGGCGCCCAACCTGCTCGACCTGCACCCGCCCTTCCAGATTGACGGCAACTTCGGAGGCACGGCCGGCCTCGCGGAGATGCTTCTCCAAAGCCACGCCGGGGAAATCGAGTTGCTGCCCGCCAAACCGTCCGCCTGGGCCGATGGGCATGTCAGCGGATTGCGCGCCCGGGGCGGGTTCGCGGTCGATCTCGCGTGGCGCGGCGGACAATTCGAGTCGGGGCGCATTGAATCGCTCGGTGGGAATGTGTGCCGCCTCCGGTGTCCGGTCCCGGTCACCGTGCGCTCGGGGTCGGCGCGCGGCGCGGTGGTGAAGACCAGGCCGCTGGCCACCCAGGCGATCGAGTTCGCCACAAAACGGGGCGGGCAGTATTTTCTATCGCGCGATGCACACTGACTTGCAGCCGCTCGAAGCGGCCATCGGGCGGCATCAAGCGCGGTTGGAGGCGCTGCGCGCGGAGATGGCGCGTTCGATCGTGGGGCAGCAGACGCTGATCGAGCGGCTCCTGGTCGGCTTGCTTGCGAACGGCCACGTCCTGCTCGAAGGCGTGCCCGGCCTGGCCAAGACCGCCACCGTAAATGCCCTGGGCCAATGCCTGCACCTCAAGTTCGCCCGCGTCCAATTCACTCCGGACCTCCTGCCGGGCGATCTGATTGGCAACCTGGTCTTCAATCCGCGCGACAACAGCTACCACACGCGCAAGGGCCCGATCTTTGCGAACCTGGTCCTGGCGGACGAAATCAACCGTGCCCCAGCCAAGGTGCAGAGCGCGCTGCTCGAAGCGATGCAGGAACGGCAGGTCACGATCGGCGAACAGAGCTTCCCGCTGCCCTCGCCCTTTCTGGTGTTGGCGACTATGAATCCGATCGAGCAAGAGGGGACATATTCGCTGCCGGAAGCGCAGGTAGACCGCTTCATGCTCAAGGTCGTGGTCACGTATCCGACCGAACCCGAGGAGCGGCAGATCATGGCCCTGATGGCCCGCACGGCCCCGCGCCCGCCGCTGGCGACGGTGGTGCGACCCGAGGATATCCTGGCCATGCGCGCGCTGGTCGATCAGGTGTTCGTCGACGAACAGGTGTCGGACTATATCGTGCGGCTGGTGTTCGCCACGCGGAATCCGTCGCCGGTGGCGCCGCGCCTGGCGCCCTTCATCCGGTTCGGCGCGTCGCCCCGGGCCTCGATCAACCTGTCGCTGGCTTCCAAAGCGCTCGCGTTCCTGCGCGGGCGTCCGCATGTCACACCCGCGGACGTCAAGGCGGTCGCGGCGGACGTCCTGCGCCACAGGGTGCTGACGACATTCGAGGCCGATGCGGACCGGATCACCTCGGAGCACATTGTGTCGGAGTTACTCGCCCAGGTGCCGGTGCCTTGAAGTGGAGAGTGGAGAGTGCAGAGTTGTGAGTTTAACGGTTCTCGTTCATGGTCCTCGCACGCACTAAACTGTTGAATGCCAAAGCTCTCCCGTGAGACGCGCCCCGTCACATCGCCTCTCGCCGCCGCTTCGGACCAAGGAGGGCGCGTCACCGGACCGCGATCCCACCTCGCACGGCGCGACCGAAATCATGCGGCGGGTACGTCTGGTCGAGTTGCGCGCCCGGCGGTTCGTGGAAGACCTGCTCGCCGGCCCCTATCGTTCGGTGTTTCGGGGTCGGGGGCTCGAATTCGATCAGGTGCGCGCCTACGAGCCGGGAGATGACGTGCGCAGCATCGACTGGCACACCACAGCCCGCACGGGAGCGGTTCAGATCAAACAGGGCATCGAGGAACGATCGCTGACGGTGATGCTGGCGGTGGATGTGAGCGCCTCGGGCGATTTCGGGTCGGTGCCACAGAGCAAACGCGAACTGGCCGCTGAGTTGGCGGCGGTCCTGGCCCTCAGCGCGGTCCTGAACAACGATCGTGTGGGACTGCTGCTCTTCACGGACGCCGTCGAGTGCTATCTCGCACCACGCACCGGGCGCCGCCAGGCCCTCGCCATTGTCTCGGCCATCCTCACCCACGAGGCCCGTTCACCCCGCACCTCGCTGCGCCAGGCCCTCCAAATCCTCGGCAACGCGCTGCAAAGGCGCGCGACGGTGTTTGTGCTTTCGGATTTCTGTGACGAGGGATTCGAGCGCGCGCTGCGCCTGGCGGCGCGGCGCCACGACGTGGTTGCCATGTGCGTCCATGACCCGGTCGAGGCGCGACTGCCCGAGGTCGGGTGGCTCGTGTGCGAGGATGCGGAAACGGGAGATGTGGTCGAACTGAATACCCGCGATCCCGCCGTGCGGCACGCCTTCGAGATGCAGCGCCTGGCCCGAACCGCGCGTCTAGCCGACATCTTCCGCCACGCCGGCGTCGAGAGCGTCACCTGTCAGACCGGCCAGCCGTATCAGCGCGCCCTGCTTCAGTTCTTCGAACAGCGCCTGCGCCGACTGCGACTGGCGCCCCCCGCGGACGGATGAACGAGACAAACCTCATCGAGGACCTGCGCCTGCTCTCGCCACCCAGTTTCGGCTGGGCGCTTGCCGTGGCGGCAGTGGCGGCCTGCGGCCTCCTTCTGGCTCTCGCGCTCCGGCACAAGGCGTGGCGCGAGCAGGCTCCATCCCGCGGGACGCCGGACGCCGCCGAGCCGTGGGATTGGGCCCTGGCCGAGCTCGAGCGTTTGACCGCTCTGCTGCGAACGGATCGGTCGCGCGATTACGGCATCGCCGCCACCGGCATTCTCCGCAGCTATGTCGAGTCGCGCTATGGATTGCGCGCCCCACGCCTGACGACCGAGGAGTTTCTGACGGCGGTGAGGGCGTCGGACGCCCTGCCCTCTGCGGACCGGCAGCACCTGGGGCGATTTCTTCAATTGTGCGATCTGTGCAAATTCGGACGCTACCTGGCAGATGTAGGCGAGTTGCAGGAACTGCACGCGGCCGCTCTCGCGTTTGTGCTGCGGTCGCGTCCGGAGTCCGCCGCGGCTCCAATCGAGGGAATCACCCATGTCGAGTGATCTGGCAAAGCCGGGCCGCTGTGATCGGTCGGTGCGCCATCGTGGCGGGCCGTCGGGCCAACTGACCGCCGTGAATGCAGTTCGGGGAAGGACGCGCTCATGAGCGATGGATTCCGTTTCGCCTCACCGGCCTGGTTGCTTGCTCTGACCCTGCTGGCGCTGCTCGCCTGGCGCCGCGGGCGAGCCGGACCCGGCGCGGCCCTCGTCTTCAGTTCGGTCCTTTTGTTGCGTTCTGCCGCCCAGGCGCTGCGCCGCGCCCCGGGACGCGCAGTGCTGGCCCCGCGACTGGGCGTCCTGGCCTTGGTGATCCTGGCTCTGGCACGCCCGCAGGTTCCAAAAGCCGAGATGCGGGAAGACGCGCGCGGAATCAATCTGATGCTGGCTCTGGATTTCTCGGGTACGATGCGGACTCGGGACTTTTTTCTGGACGGGCGCCAGGTCACCCGCTCGGCCGCCCTGCAGCGCATTTCCGCCGAGTTCATCCGCGCGCGCCCCCACGATCGCATCGGCGTGGTCTGCTTTGACCGCGACGCCTACCTGGCCAGCCCGCTGACGCTCGATCACGAATGGCTGCTTGAACGATTGGCCGGCGAGACCAACGGCGTCGGAACCGATGTCGGGTCGGGGCTCGTCGTGGCCGCCCATCATCTCCAGCGCCACACCAACGAGACCCGCGTCGTTCTCCTGATCACCGATGCCGAAAACATCAGCGCCGGACCCGAGCCGGAAGCCGTGGCTGAAGCGCTTCACGGGCTGGGCATCCGGCTGCATTGCATCCAACTCCTCAGCCCGCAGCAGGCCGCGTTCAGGGATGAATTGAGCGAGGCGTTGACTCGCGCCGCCGCCCGGACGGGCGGCGAGTTCTTCCGGGTGCGGAGCGGGGCGGATTTGCGTGCCGTTTCCAGGGCCATCGATCGGCTCGAGAAGCAGAAGCTCAGCGATGTGCGGCAGAAGGGATGGCGCGAGTTGTTTCCTTGGCTTGGGTGGGCGGCGCTCGGCTTGTTATTCATCGAGCAAGCCCACTCGCACACGCGCGGACGCAGGCTGCCATGACATTCAGCGCACCCATCTGCCTGTGGGTATTGCCTCTCCTCGCAGCGGGCTTGCTGCTCTTCCGGCTTTGGGCGGGGCGCCGGGCCCGCCGCGATTTGGAGGCGAGCTTCCGTTCCCCGTTGCTGCCGCGCCTGCTCGATTCGGTAAGTTCGCGGCGTCGGGGATGGAAGCTGGCTCTGCTGATGGCCGGGGTGCTTGCGCTCGGCCTGGCGCTCGCCCGACCGCAATGGGGGCGCCGGCAGATCGAACTCGAGCAAACGGGCATCGATCTGGTCATCGCTCTGGACGTTTCACGCTCGATGCTCGCCGCGGATGCCGCCGGGACGAACCGGCTCACCGTGGCGACAGACGCCATCGAACGCCTGCTGGCCGGATTGGGCGGGGATCGGGTCGGCTTGGTGATCTTCGCGGGAGAGGCCTTTACGGTCGCTCCCCTGACCCGAGACCACAGCGTCATCGCGCGCGCTCTCGAATCGTCGGTTCCCGGCACGGTGTCCGCTCCCGGCAGCAACCTGCAGCAAGCGATCGGAGAATCGCTCAAGGGCTTCGATCGTGAGACGCGCGGTCCGCGCGCCCTCCTGCTGGTCAGCGATGGCGAGCAGTTGCAGGGCGACGCGATCGGGGCTGCGCGCGCCGCGCGCGCGGCAGGCCTGCGTGTGCATACGGCTGGAGTCGGATCCGCACTGGGGGCGCGCGTGCCGGCGCGAGCGTGGGGTGGGGCGGACTTTGTCAGGAACCCGTTGGGCCGCGAGGTGGTTTCTCGGCGCGATGAACTGCAATTGCAGCGCATTGCGGAGGCTGGAGGCGGCGTGTACACGCGTCTGGACGCGCGCCGCAGCGCGGCATTGAGCGGGTGGTTTCGACAAACCGCTGCCGGCTTGCCACGGTCGACAGCGAAGCGAATCCTGGATGAACCGCAGGAGCGCTTTCAATGGCCGCTGGCGGCGGCGCTGGCATTGCTCGGGGCGGAATGGTGGCTGGGCGACCGGCGAAGCGGTGGCGGCTGGGAACGAATGAAGCCTTGATCCATTCGCAGGCATGGTTGACACACAACGAGTCGGTCCGATCCTGAGGCTGCTGTTGGTCGGTGCGGCGCTGATGGCGTCTGGCTCGCTCTCGGCGGGCGCCGACATCTCCCAATCGCCCTGGGATGCCTATAACCAGGGCGTCCGCGCCTATGCGGCAGGTCAATACTCCGCGGCGTTTGACGGCTGGCGGAATCTCGCCTCCCAACCGCTGCCGCGCCGGCTCCGGTCGGCGGTCTGGTTCCAGTCGGGCAACGCCCAGTTTCGGCTCGGCGAACCGCATGAGACCAAAGCGCCCGAGCAGGCGGTCGAATGGTGGCGTCGCGCGCTCGAATCGTATCGCGCCGCTCTCGAACGAAGTCCGCGCTACGGCGCCGCGCGGCACAACTTCGACCTGGTGCGGCGCCGGTTGGCCCGCGTGTTGCATCGGCTTGGGATCGAGGCGTTCGTGGCGGCGCAGAAGCAGCCCCTCGATCCGGCAATCCACCTGCTCGAGGACGGTCTGGCGAAGGCCGACGAGGCAGTCCTGTGGAATCCCGAGGATGAGTCGCTGCGCGTCGGTTTGGAGCGGATCGAGGCGGCTCTCAAGGAGCGGTGGATCGAGCGCGCCGCGGGGGCGGAAGCCAAAGGCGACGCTGAGGCGGCGCGCGATACGAGTTGGGGGGACCTGGAAGCCGAGTCGCGGTACCGCGCCGCGCTCGAGGATCTGGGAGCGGTGCGCACGCGAGCGGATGCCAGGGCGCGACCCGACGATCGCAAGTCTGCCCCGGCCTCTTCCCAAACGGCAAAGCTCGACGAGGCCGCTGTCCGGGGGGAAGCGCGCGTGCGCGAGAAGCTGTCGAATCTCCTGACTCGAATGGGGCGACGGGAACAGAAGACAGGAGATGAGAACTCGAAGTGGGACACGGGATCGGCGATCGAGCCCTACGAGGCCGCGCTCGGCCATTTCCGTGAAGCCCTCGAAGTTCGGGCCGATCACGACGGCGCCCGGCGGGGCCAACTCGAAGTGCGCGCCGCGCTCGAGAAACTGCACGTGCGCCTCGGCAACACGGAACTCGAAGAAGGACGCGACCGGTTGGCGCGCAAGAGTCCGGAGGCGGCGCCGAGGCTGATGGCGGCGCTGGACAACTTCGAGGCCGCGCGACGGCTGAATCCGGACAACACCGAGGCGAACGTTGGCGCGGCGGAGGCGCGCCGTTTGCTGCCCGAGGCGCTGGTGCTTGCCGGGCAGCGGGCCCTGGCCGGAGGGCAGCGGGCGGAAGAACACCGCCCCGGGGAAGCCCTCGGGCGCTATCAGGACGCGCAGACGGCCTTTGAACAGGCTTTGGAACTCGAGCCCGGACAGGAGCCCGCCCGCGAGGGTCTGCGAGAAGTCGAGCCCCGGATCGCGCGTGTGCGCGAGCGGATCGCCCGCGAGGCCGAGCAGGCCGCGCGGCAACGCACGCCGCCGGGCGGACACCCATCGACACTTGAAGACCTGCTGGGCCAGGCAAGCGAGCGGCAGCAGGAGCGCGATGGCGAGTGGGATCGGCGCCGTCAGCGTGCCCGCAAAGAGACCGGGACGCGCCGCGGTGCACTCGACTGGTGAGTGGCGGGGAAGGGGGTGCCTGGGCCGTCACTCCTCGAGCAGCGCCTGCTTCGCCGCAACGAGTTCCTTGCGCTTATCTTTGTCGACGTCCGGGTAGGCCAGTTCGAGGGAGGCGAGCGTCTCGATCACCGCCGCCGCGACCACGGCGCGTGTGAACCACTTATGGTTGGCCGGCACCACATACCACGGAGCTTCCGGGGTCGCGGTGTGGCGGATCATATCCTCGTAAGCCTCCATGTACTGGCGCCAAAACCTCCTTTCCTGAACGTCGGCCGACGAGAACTTCCAGTTCTTCTCCGGCTTCTCGATCCGTTCGAGGAACCGGCGCTTCTGCTCCTCTTTCGAGACGTGGAGGAAGAACTTGCGCACGACGATGCCATTGCGGGTGAGGTAGCGTTCGAAGCCGCGGATTTCCTGGAAACGCTCCTCCCAGATTCGCTTGGTCACCAATCCGTCCGGCAGACGCTGCTTTTCGAGTAGCTCGGGATGCACCCGCACGACCAGCGTCTCTTCATAATAACTGCGGTTGAAGATGCCGATGTGGCCGCGGTTGGGCAGGTGTTGAAAGCAGCGCCAGAGGTAGTCGTGATCCAGTTCCTCGGCGCTCGGCTCCTTGAAGGACGTCACCTGGCATCCCTGCGGGTTGACGCCCGACATCACGTGCTTGATCGCGCTGTCCTTGCCGGCCGCGTCCATCGCCTGGAAGATGAGCAGCAGCGCCCAGCGGTTGTGCGCGTAAAGCTTGTCCTGAAACGCCGCCAAGGCCTGAATCCCTTCCTCGAGGGCCTCCGCCACCCTCGACTTGTCCTCGCGTTTGAACCATAGGGTGTCATCCGGAGCGATCTTCTTGAGACGGAAATTCTTGCCGTCCGCCACGCGAAACGGCTTCGTCAGCTTGCGACACTTCTCTTCGATGGACTTCATGTTGTGCCTGAGTCTGCTCTTCTGACCCGAATGGCAGACATCCTCCAATGTGGAACTGTCATGTGCATCGACGCGATGCGAAATGTGCGGGTCAGGGGGTTCCGATCAGGATGTCGGAAACCACATCCGGGCTTTGGCGATCGTGGACTTGATCGGAGAATGCGATCACCACCATCGGGCGGTCGCCGGTGTTCTGCATCGCGTGCGAAATGCCAGGCGGGAAGACGAACCTCCAGGCCTGGCCATCCGGCACCTGGATCTCCTCGATGCCCGACTCCCGACGGATGCACACGCGGGCGGGGCCCAGAACAACCGAGACTTCCGTGGCGTGCCGATGCCAGTGGTTGCCCCGCACGGCCCCGGGCTCGGTCAGGACAACGTGGCAGTTGCGCTGCCGCATCAGCACATCGGCATCCACCGGTTCGAACAGCACACCCCGCGCATCGCAACGCACCGCGACCGGTTGATGCGAGTTCGGGTCCATGAGAAGCGGGATATCCAGAAGATCGGTCGGCTTCGAGATCGGCCTGACCGAGTCTACGGGTTCACGACTTTCTTCGCAGCGTCGCCGGCGTCCTTGGCCGCGTCTCCAACCGCCTTGACCGCATCGCCTGCGGCCTTGCCGGCGTCCTCGCCCGCCTTCTTGACGGCATCGACGGCCTGGCCGGCGGCCGCGCCAAGTTTGGCCTGCACCTGGGCCAGGAGGTCCTTGACTGCCTTCTGCTGCTCGAGCGTGAACTTCAGGTTCGAGGCAGCGGCCTTGAGCGACGCGACCGCCCCTGCGTAGTCGCCTGCTTTGACCGCGGCAATCGCCTTCTTCACATCGCCCGCGTCCTCCTCGGCCGCCCTCGAGAACGCGGATTCGATCTGGCCAACGTCGATGGCAGGAGCCGTGGTGGCGGCCTCGGTGGTGGATTCGGAATCTGGCTTCGAGCAGCCGGTCACGGCCAGAAGAGCGGACACGGCGATGATTGTGAGACTGAGCAAAGATCGTTTCATTCGTTTTATCGAGGTTATGATGCTTCCGGCCGTCAGTAAGGGTCTGTGCAAAAATTACTTCCGGTTTTGGCGGGAGCGCCACCGGGCCAGATGCTTAGGCCCGAGGGATGGAGTGTATCCCCTGAGATACTCGGCCGACCGAGGAACGACGCAGATGGTCCGGTGCCGCCCCGCCCCGGAGGGCTGGGGGGCTTTGGCTCACTGGCTTCGTTGCTCCTTAGTCACAGAGGTCAAGGCTATGCTCCTTCGCCGCGCCTCGTCAGCGAGCCAAGTCCTCTCCAGCAAAATCGGAAGTAGTTTTTGCACAAACCTTAAGGACATTGCTTCGCTCCTCGCACAAAAGCAAGGCCGCAGGAGGAGTCCGCCGCATGAGCCAGCGCCAATTCATGAAGTCGAAAAGGTCAGAGTGGGGACGGCTCGTCCCCCGCCATGTCAAGTGAAGACCGCGCGGAACGCGCGGGTTACCGTGGACTTGACTGCAGCAGGGCGAACGGCTCGAAGAGACCGTACCCGACTGTGTGATAGAGGCCGCCTCGAGGCGGGCCCTGCTCAGGGGCCGCGTGGAACATTGCCGGCCAGGCGCTGCCCAACGGCGGGTTGTTGTGATGCGGTCCGAGCGTGTTCTTAAGAGTGCCGAGAACCGTCACCTCGACTCGATTCACGCCCGCGATCAAGTCCGCGGTCACATCCAGTTCCCACGGAGGGGCGCTGATGTAGCCGGCCAGATCCCCGTTCACCCGCACGCGCGCAACGCTCCCGTTCCATCGCCCGAGCCGGATGAACGATCGCGGGGCCTTCGAGTCGACGCGGAAATCCTGACGATACGCGACCCCGGCGCTGTAGAAGGGATGGCCTTGGTCGTTCCAGCCCGCCCCGTCCTTCAAATGCAGAGGTCGCTCGGGAACCACGCTGAAGCCGGAAGAGGCGGGCTCGAGCGCGAACGAGCCGCGCAGATACGCCGGCTCGATCTCATGATTCATGGTGAACGGCGATGCCTCGATCGTCACCGCGTTCTCGCCGACCCGGGCGACGGCATCGAGTTGGATCCGGCCAAAAGCCCGGTCGAGCCACCACGCCCCCTTCCTGGCCTTCACGGGATGCCCGTTGCACGTGATCCGATAAAGATCGGGCCGCTCGATCACGATGGTCAGGTCTGAAGGCACCGATTCCTCGATCACAAACCGATAGCTCGCCCTGAAACCGCTGTCGGGCGGGAATGTCCTGGCAATCAGTTCGTCCTTGAACTGCACGGCGCTGTCCCACGGGTTACGTTCCATTCCGTGCTTCTGCCAGGCGAACCGGTTGGCCTGATAGAAGTAGACATTGGTCCGCGACTCGCCTCCGGCGGTCACGTCCACGTAATCCAGGGTCAGCACGTTGGGTTCGAGCCGAGCGATTTCGAGCGGGCCGGCGGCAGGCACGGGCAGGGGATCGTCCCAGACCCTGGTCTCCGGAGAGCGGCTGGCGCGGGAGAGGAACAGGAGCAGGCTGCCTGCAGGCGGAAGGTCGAAACGGGCCGTGACGCCGCTGCCCTTGACGAAGGCATACGGCTCGATCGCCCCGGTGTCGAGGTTCCATCGTTCGATGCCTTGTCGGTCGCTGATCAGAGTGCCGCGCGCGGGGTGTTCGAGACTTGTGTTGACGATGAACACCAACTCGCCGTCGTCGAGCTGCCGGCGATGATGGAACAGGATGCCCCGATCGCCGTCGTCACGGTGGAGAGCGAAGCCATCGAAGGGGAGGCAGTGTGCGAGTTCGGCCACGATCCGGGCCGGGTAGCGATCGAGGGCGGCGCGGTCGATGCCGCGGGCTGGGGCGGTCGAGGTCCGTTCCTGGCCGTCGATGCGTGGCGATTCGGCGCGGCCGTAGGCGCGGACGCACGTCACCTGATCGAGGAGCCTGGCCGTGGCCGCGTTGAGGTTTTCGAGGGCGGGCGGGAGGAGGACGGTGTGGTAGGTGCGTTGGCCGACGCGCAGTTCCTTGTGGAGGATGCGGTGGGTGGGCGCGGCGACGGCGACCGTCTCGCCCGCGGGTTGCCCATGCCGGGCCATGACGTACTCGCAGCCGAGATCGTATTCGATCTGAGCGGCTTCGAGCGCCATCAGCAGGTTCGAGAACGAATCGCCGATCTCCTTGAGCCTCGCTTCGTCCCCCTGGTACATCCAGGCGGTGGTCGTCGGCTCGAGCACCAACAGGCGATTGTACTGCGCGCCCTGGGACAGCGCGGCGCTGAGGCGGGCGAAATAGGCGGCGGAGAGGTGATAGGCTTCCCACCACGGCTCGTGGTAGGAGAACGATTGGGGGTGATCGCGCTTGCGGGCGCCGCGCAGGGTGATGTCGCTGAGGTGTTGGTCGAGCGTGTTCAGGCCCAGCACCTCGAGCCAGTCGCCGATGCGTTTCATGTCGACGAACCGGAGGTCCCACCCGCCCGCGCCATAGGCCTCGACCAGCGTGCGCTTGCGGCCCAGTTGGTTGGCGATGCTCGACACTTCGCGGCAGTACCGCACGTTGCCGAACTGGGCGTGCGTGTGCTCGGCATACTGGTTCATGAGCGTGTCAACGCCCGGTCGATGCTGCCACGCCGCCATCGCCATGTTGTCGGGCACGCCGATGCACCGCGGCCATTCGTGATCCCAGTAATGCCCCGTGAATTCGAGTCCGTTCGTCTCGCACCAGTCGTACATCGGCTTCGCCCAACGCTCGATGAACAGATCGAGCAGGGTCTGGAAGTAATTGTGTCGAACGCGCCTCCAATCGCCCACTTCGAGGACCAGGCCCGGGAGTTGATCGGTCAGGCGGTAGCCCCAACGCTGCTCGAACTGCTCCGGCAGATCGCGCGTCCACGGCAATCCGCCCGCCGGGCAGATGTTGGGTTCGTCGGTGAACACCCCGGGCACGCGCTTGCCGAAGTGCTCGCCGACATTCTTGCGATAGGCCTCGAGGGTGATCTCGATGAACGTCTCGGTCACCCCAGGCGTGAGCAGGTTGACATAACACCGGTTTCCGTGCCATGGCGAGTTGCCCGCTTCCTCAACCGATGCGACAAAATACCGGCCTTCGGGCAGGGACCTTTCCTTCTTGAGCGCGGCGGTGACGTCTTCGGTCCTGGTGTAGGCGTCGTCTTCGACTTGCAGCACCTTGAGAATCCGCTCGTGCCAGGGCGGGGCCGTTTTGGTCTCGCCCAGCTTCAAACCCAGTCCCCGCGCCGAAGGCATCAGCTCGGGCACCCACCCGCCGGCGAAGCCCGACGGATACGAGTTCTCGTCGTAGATCCAGACGTTCATGTCGAGACGTGCCGCCTCGTCGAGGGCGATCCTCCATAAGCCGAACCATTCCTCCGACAGATAGGGCGTCATCAGACCCGGACGCGGGTGAACGAAGACCTGTTTGACCCTTTGCCCGGCCAGGTCGCGCAGCGTCCCCCGGATCTGGGCTTCGGTGAGCCTGTCGTTCCAGACCCAGAGGGGCGCCGTGGCATACTCGCGCGGCGGATCGGCAAAAAGGGGCTTGACGGCCGAGGACTCGGACGCGGCCGTCAGCGTCGCGTCAAACGCGGGAGAGAAGAGCGCAAGCGCGACAAGGATCGAGCTGCAATTCATAGGAATATGCCAATGCGCCCCTGCGGAACGGCAGTCCCGCCGACCTTCGAGTCGGCGGGCGTCTGCAGCTCGGTGAACTGGCGGGTGCCACCGAATTCCCAGCGCGCCTTACGTGGTCTTCTTGACCTTCTCCCACTTCGCGGTTTTGGCGGATTGCAGGACGGCGTCGCAGACGTACTGGGTTTCCAGCGCTTCGGCGAAGGTGGGACTGGCTGGCTTGCCTTTGGCCAGGCCGGTCAGGAAATCCGCAAGCTGATGCACAAACGAATGCTCGAACCCGATGTTCAGCCCCGGCACCCACCACTTGTCCATGTACGGATGATCGCCGCCGTGGTCGGTCACGTGGATCGATCGCCAGCCGCGGATTTTGCCTTCATCGCGGTGATCGAAATAGGCCAGGCGGTGGAGATCGTGCAGATCCCAGGCGATGCTGGCCTTCTCGCCATTGATCTCGAAGGTGTAAAGCGCCTTGTGGCCGCGGGCGTAGCGCGTCGACTCGAATGTCGCCAGCGAACCGTTGGCAAATCGGCAGAGGAAGGCGCAGGCATCGTCGATCCCCACCTTCTGCATCTTGCCCGTGAGTTGGTGCTTGCGCTCCTTCACGAAGGTCTCGGTCATCGCCGTCACGGATTCGATCCGCCCGTTCAGCCAAAGAGCGGTGTCGATGCAGTGGGCCAGCAGGTCGCCGGTGACGCCGCTGCCCGCCGCCTTCACATCCAGCCGCCACAGCGAATCGCCACCCTGCGGAACGTCCTTCGAGATGGTCCAGTCCTGCAAAAACTTCGCGCGATAATGGAATATCTTCCCAAGGCGCCCCTCGTCGATCAGCTTCTTGGCCAGCGAAACGGCCGGGATGCGGCGGTAATTGAAGGAGACGAAGTTGGGCACGCCGGCCTTCTCGACGGCCTTGACCATGCCTTCGGCCTCCTTGCCGTTGCGGGCGAGCGGCTTCTCGCACAGGATCATCTTGCCGGCCTTGGCCGCGGCGATCGCCACCTCCGCGTGCATGTTGTTCGGCAGGCAGATATCGATCATGTCAATGTCGTCGCGCGCCAGGAGCTTGCGGTAATCCGTCTCGACGGACTCAAACCCCCACCGGGCGGCGTGGGCCTTGGCCCTTTCCTCGTTCGAGTCGCAGATCGCCTTCAGGACAGGCCTGTATTCGAGGTCGAAGAAATTCCAGACTTTGCGGTGTGCGTTCGAGTGTGCCCGGCCCATGAAGCCGCAGCCGATCAAGCCGACATTGAGTGTTTTCATACGTGATATGCTTCCCCCTCGGTTTGCAGGAACAGCCGCCCGACTGCAAGGATGAAATGCGCCTGGCCCGCACAGCAGTCCGCTTGTGAAGCCTGTCCGCCCTCTGCCTGGACGGGGTGTGCCACGGACGGGGTGTGCCACGCGGGCTACAAAAGCTTGCCCTTCATGGCTTCGAGGGCGTTGAACACGAACTGGAAGGCGATGGCCACCAGCAACAGGCCCATGATCCGCGTAATCAGGCGCAGAACGATCGGGCTGAGCCATTTGGCGCCATGGGCCGAGAGGCGGAGCGTGACATAGCTCACGCCAGCCACGGCCAGGATGCAGAAAAAGAGCGCGATCTGCTTGGCAATGCTGCTCCCGGCCTGGTTGTGCAGCAGGATCGCAGTCGTGATCGCCCCGGGGCCGGCCAACATCGGCACGGCCAGCGGCGCAATCGCGATATCCTGCTTCTCGGTGCCGGCGTCGGTCTCTTCCGACGTTTCATGGACGCGCGACCGCTGGGCCTTGAGCATGTCGAGGGCGACGAGCAACAGCACGATCGAGCCCGCCATCTGGAAGGCCGGCATCGTGATGCCCAGGAACCGGAAGATGTAGTTCCCGACCCAGGCGAACACGATCAGCATGCCCGCCGTCACCGCACACGCCAGGCCAGCTATCTTGATTCGCTGTGTGGGCGTGTCGGTGGGCGTCATCGCCAGAAACGCCGGCACCGCCGCGATCGGATCGACGATCACGAACAGCGAACTGAAGGCCAATAGGACAAACTCAATCATCGTCCACACGACACGGGGCGAGGATCGCCTCCTGCATCCCGTGTATGATTTTCTTATCCGCCGGGCAGATGGTGGCCAGCACCCCGCCCAACCGCGCCCGCGCGGCCTCACCCTCGCCCGCAACGAAATAATAGGGACATAGCCGCGCGCGTCCAGCCATAGGAATCGTCTGGCCGCGCTCGAAATCGAACCAGGTCGCAGCCACGGTTCTCGGTTTGTGATAGCGCTGCAGCACATAGGGAGAACGCGCGAAGCTCCGCAGCGCATGGTCGACCGCCGCGCCCCAATCGCCGGCCGACAAATCGCTGCCCAGAGCCACACTGCGGGCTCCCCAGGCCTGGTCGGAGTAGCCGGACACCTTGAGGACGAGATCGCGTTCGCGCTGCGACAGGCCCTTGAGCTGCCGCCAGTCGGTCAAATCGAGCCCCGGCAATGCGGCATGCGGCGGCAACGGCGCGGGGTCCATGACCCATGTCACGGGCACGCAGGCCAGCAGGCGCCGCACGAAACTCTCCCCCAACTCCTGCCGCCAGAATCCCCGCAGGTTCCTGTTCCACAACAATGCGAACAGCATCTTTTCCTCGAAGATCGGCTTGGGCGGCGGTGTGAGCCGGATGCGCCTGGCCGACGCCAACTCGAACAGGCGGCGGGCGGCCCGGACATTCTCGAGGTCGAACAACTCGAAGAACCGATACACCGCATCCCCCGACTGGACCCTATCGAACTCCGCATCCCGCACTCGATACTCGGCCCTTTGCCCTCCGCACTCCCCGCTCTTCACTCCCCACTCTCCACTCTCGAGTTCCCCCGTCAGCCACTCCATCTCCGGACGATAGGTAGCCGCTTCCTGAGAGACGACGATATGGACGCGTGGGGCGTCGCCGAAGATCGAGGTGAATCCATCGACCATGCCGCGCGGGCCGCCGAGAATGCCGACGCTTCGAGCGAGTTCGCTCGAGATGCGCCCCCCACGGCCGCGGCCCTCGGCCGGGGCGCCTCCGGCCGCATCGAGATCCGGCCGGCCGCAGCCTCCGGCCCCCGCGCTCTCAAGCGCTGCATAGGTCCGGTTCAGCCACGCCGTAAGCCCGATGCCGCCCGGGACGGAGTCCAATTCCGTGATGACGAATCCTTCGTCTGTGAGCAGGATATCCGGCCGGATCACGCGAGGCAGATCGTTCTTGAACGACGGATGCCGTTGCCAGGCGATGAGTTCGGACGGCTTGCCGCGATCGAGCCATTCGGCCACCCACGCGGGCTGCTTGCCGGCCACGCTCTGTCGATAGAGCAGGTTCACCGCCCGATTGAACTGGAGCAAGACGCGACCCAGACGCTCGAGATCGGCCGCCAGCGCGCGATCGAGAGGAAACGACGCAGGCGCAATGCGCCATCGCAGCCCGGCGAACAATCCGCCCGGCGGCAGGGCGGCGCGGACGGCGCGGGCTGTGCGCTCGGCGGACAGGGCCGACATGGCTTCGCCCCCTGTCGTGACCTCATTGCGTTGAGGTCCGGGATCCGGGAAATCGGCTCGAACCGCTTGGGCTTCGACATGGTTCTTGCTACGGATTTCTCCCATATCGACTCGAGTCTCGAGGTTCATACCCGCCGCTTTCGGGGACGGCAAAGGAAAAAAGCCAGCGGTCTGCCACTACCAGTTTTCAGTTTCGCAGTTGAATGAAAAGCCCCTGCGTGTCTGCGCCGACCTCTCATCCGCGTGGCTTTCAAGGATGGGGCGCCATCAACTGCTTGGTCAGCGTGTAGAGCCCGGTCACTGTGAAGGCTGTCAGGCGTTTGTCGAGTGCGGCCGCGCGGGCGAGTTCGCGGACGGTCAGGTCCTCGCTGGCAGACGGCGGGTCACCGAGGTCGATGCGATAGAGTTGGGAGGCTTGTCCCAGAGCGCGCACCGACAACCAGTCTCCCTCGAGATAGCCGACCACGGGATCTCCGGACTGTTTCAAGTAGGCATGACCCGGATCGTCGGGAGGCAGACGCAAAAGGTTGCGTCCGAAAGCCTGATGCGGCTCGTCGATTCCCAAGATGCCCAGGATGGTCGGCAGAATGTCGAGTTGGCTGGCAATCACGCTGCGACGTTCCCCGGCGTCGCCGAGGATGGCAGGGCCGTAAAACAGGATTGGGATGTGCTCGTGGAGGAGGTTCAACGGGGTGAGCACCGGCGGCAGGCCGAACCCATGATCGCCGGTGAAAACAAACAGCGTGTCGGCAAACCACGGGGCGCGACCGGCCTGCTCCATGAACTCGCCGATGGCCCAGTCCGCATAGTGAATGCCGTTGAGCCGGGTGTTCTGTTGGCCGCCACCGGTGATAGGGGCCAGACCGGGCACGGGCGGGAGATTGAAGGGCGCATGATTGGACAACGTGAGAATCACACCGAGAAACGGCCGGTCCGTTCGCGCCAGCGCGTCGAATTCCTGCCGCGCACGACTGAAGACGTCTTGGTCCGACACGCCCCAATCGGGGTCCACAAAGACGGGATTGACGTAGTCATGGCGTCCGATGAACTGTTCGACGCCATGGCTGCGGAAGAACCCCTCCTTATTATCCCACGCAAGCAGGCCGTTGTAGAGGAACAGCGTCGCGAATCCCTGACGGCGCAGCAATTGTGGCAAGGTGAGCATCGGTTGATTGCCCTCGGGCTGCTTCATGAGGTTATCGCGCTCCGGCAAGTTGGGGAACGAACACAGGGTCGCCAGCACACCCTGCGCCGTGTGCGTGCTGACGGATAGTGCCTGCTCAAACAAGAGGCCCCGCCGGGCCAGGGCGTCGAAACGCGGGGTCGCGCCATAACGCCCGCCCGTCGCGCCACAGAAGCGTCCGCTGAAGCTTTCCATGATGATGACGACGACGTTCTTGGGCCGGCGAAGGACGACCGGGAGGCCGGTGGGCGGTGAGCGGCGCAAAAGGGGGTATGTGTCCGGCTCAATCAACTGCTCGCCGGGCAGGAGCACCATCTGGCGCGTGATGGCAATGGCCTCAGCGGGGTTCATGGCGCGAAGCCATCTCGAATCTTGGGCTGCCTTGCCACGATGCCGGAGCGTCGTGGTCAGCGCGTAGAGGCCGTTTTGCGCCATGGCGTTGGCATAGGCGTTTTGGGAAAACACCGCGTCGCCCCATCGCAGTGGGGTCGGCTGCAGACCGCCCCGCGTGGCGACCACCGTGCCGGCGGCCAGAGCCAGTGTCGCAAGCACCCGGCTGGCCAAACCGTCGAGGGTGGCCTGTGGAATCAACCACCGGCGCGTCCCAATGACAAAAGCCGCCGTGGCCGCAACGCACACCAACAGCCACCGCAGCACGGGATAACCATGCCAGACCATGCCCAGGATGGTCCGATCGTTTTCTGCGCCCATTCCAAAAAACTGGAACATGAGCGGCCCCAGGCGCATCTGGAACTCCTTGTAGTACTCGATCTCGGCGGCCAAGGTAAACAAGACGACGAACACAAGGCCCGTGAACAGCCCCAGCCGCAGGCGGTTTTCCCACCGACTTGGACGGGAACGCCAAAGGGACCACAGGGCGAACGGGGCCACCAGTTGCGCCGCCATCGAAAGGTCAAAACGCAATCCGTGAAGAAACGCTCCGACCAGCAGCGCCGGCGTGGCGTCGCTGCGGAATTGCCATGTGGCGCCGACCAAAACTCCGCGAAACACCATGAACAGGGCCACCCATGCACCCCACAAGGCAAGCGGCCGGGCCAAATGCCCGAGGGTGGCTCTGCCCTGCCCCAATCCGAGGCGCCACTTCATTCGAGCACCTCGCCAATCACGGCCAAGGCCCGAAGCCGCGTGCGGTGCTGCTCCCCAAGGAACTTCAGTATCATTGATTTGCCTTTCAATCCTGTATCATCAGTCGGTTCGCCAGTGCATCACGCTTTAAACCGAAAGACAATATCGCATCGGCCAGGCGGTCACGTTCGCCAAGCTGATTGACCTCGATACGCTGCTCATGTTCACGGGCAAGCTCGTCAACGCCCCCACCACGCCCAAAGGCGAGGAGCGCGGCTGTCACACGGAATTGGTTGCCCAGGTCAGCGACGCCGATAAGCTGCTGGACAACTGAGGCGGCGGACGCGGTTGCTCCTCGGTCAGAGACCGCTGCGGGTATGCTCCCTCGTCGCGTCTCGCCAGAGAGCCAAATCCCCTCGAGCAAAACCGGAATTAATTTTTGCACAGCCCCTAAGCGGAAGCGACAGCGTGAGCAAGCATTGGCTCTCTTGCGTCAACGCGACGCCATGACGACTTGATTACAGGCTGCGCCTACAAGACGCAGTCGCCGACAAAACGCTTGAACGGCGTCGTCCGATGGCTACTCTCGGGCACCAAGCTTCAGCGAGACTCTTCAGACCGTTCCGGGGTTTCGGCTGAACCGAAGAAGCAAAACACTAAAGATCGAACACCCTTATGCCCAGACCTCTCAATGTCGGTTTGGTGGGCGGCGGCCGTGGCGCCTTCATCGCCCAACCCCATCAGAAAGCCATCCACTTCGACGGCACGCGTCGGGTCGTTGCCGGCGCCTTGTTTCCCGACTCGAAGATTGCGCTCGAAGAAGCGGCGAAATGGCCGTACCCGATCACGGGATACGGTTCGTACGACGAAATGATCGGGGCGCAGAAGACGCTTCCTGAAGACCAGAAGCTCGATTACATCCTCATTGTCACGCCCAACCACGTCCATTTCGATCCGGCCATGAAGGCCATCAAGGCCGGCATTCCGGTCTTCTGCGAAAAGCCTTTGACTGTCAACCTCAAAGAGGCGAATGCGCTGGTCAGAGCGGTCCGAGCCAGGAACATCCCCTTCGGCGTCGCCCACACGTATTTGGGGCACTGGACCAGCCGGCTCTCCCGCTACATTGTGCGCGCCGGGCTCCTGGGGGAGGTGCGCTGGGTCGATTCCTACTACCTTCAAGGCTGGCTGGCGACGAAGGTCGAGGCCACCGGCGCGCAGGGCGCGGTGTGGCGGACCAACCCGAAGACGGCCGGCGGGTCGGGTTGCGGCGGTGATATCGGCACACACGCCCTCATGCAACTTCGGTATGTCACCGGGCTCGAGGTGGCGCAGGTCTCCGCACAGTTGGAGACGTTTGTCGAGGGCCGTCTGCTGGACGATCACTTCACGATTTACTGCAAGCTGAGCAACGGCAGCAAAGCCCTGGTGCGGGCGACCCAGATTGCCATCGGCCACAAGAACGACCTCGGAATCGAGATCAACGGCACCAAAGGCACCCTCCGGTGGCGTCAGGAAGACCCCGAATGCCTGACCATTCACCTCTCTAACCAGCCGGATCGCGTTTACTGGCGCGGAGCGGTCACCCCGGGCGACGGGTTCCTGCCCAAGGACGTCCCTGCCAGCCTCATGGCGGAGCCGACGATTCCATCGGGCCACCCGGAGGCGTTCCACGATGCATTCGCCCGGCTCCACCGGTGTTTCGAGGAAGACGTGCGCAAGTATCAGGCGGGCGCAGCGTTCAAGTGCGACGGCGCCAAGTACGCCAACATCGAGGATGGCTGGACGGGAATCGCCTTCATCGACGCGTGCGTGAAGAGCAGCAAGAAGAAGGGCGCCTGGACCACGATGCCCAAACCGATCTGATTCGCACCCTTGCCAAGAGACACCAAGACGGCGCATTGCGCGCCGTCTTTTTTTGTATCCGTCCGCAAATGCAGCGGGACGCAGCCCGGTCTCAACGCCCCTCGCTCAGGCGATCCGCCAACCGCCGGGGCAGACCGGCCGCGCGGATTTTCTCCTGCGTCTTGGCCATGTCGTATTCCAACCGACGCAACTCGATGCTCCCCTCGGCCATGTCGTAAATCACGTAGGTCGCTCGGGGAACTCCGTCGCGCGACTGGCCGACACTGCCGACGTTCACGAAGTACTTCTTGCCGGGCTCGATCCGGAACTTGGAGTAAGTGCCTCCCCGGACCACGCTATCCCGGATGAACGCGATGGGGACGTGCGTGTGGCCGAAGAAACAGAGGGCTGTGTTCTGGTAGGTGAAGCTGGCGGCGGCGGCGAGCTTGTCGAAGACATACCCCCAGCGCTGGGGCCCGTCGAGAGTGGCGTGGACGATGGAGAAACTTGCGACGAGCCGCATATATTTGAGATCGCGCAACCACTTGCGGTCATTCTCCGTCAATTGGTTGCGTGTCCACTCGACCGCCTGGGCCGCGTGGGGATTGAAGCCGGTGAGAGCCTCGTCCATCGAACAATACTCGTCGTGATTGCCCTTGATGCAGGGCATCCCCATGCCGCGGATGATATCCAAGCACTGTTTGGGGTTGGCACAGTAGCCCACCACGTCGCCCAGACACGCATAATGCGTCGCCTGCTGCTCTTTAGCGTCCGCCAGAACAACCTCCAATGCCTCCAAATTGGCGTGGATGTCTGCTAAAATCGCAAACTTCATCAAATACTCCGAACTCCGTCATTCATTGCTTATCACAAAGCCGCGCAGGTTTCCCTCCGCCCGCTCCCAAACCACCTCTTCATTTCGTATCAGGCCGCTCAGGCCCGAGTCCAAGATGCCCCGGCGAAACGCATCGAGTTCGTCTCGAGCGCCTTCAGCCACCAATTCCACCCGTCCATCTAACAAGTTACGAACCAAGCCTGAGACCTCGTAGCCCTGAGCGACGGACCTGACGCTGTAACGGAACCCGACGCCCTGCACGTGCCCCGTATACCAAATATGAAGCCGGCACCGATTCATATTCCGACACCCTCAATGCCCATCGCGACGATCGGCGGCCCGTTGCGGCAAAGGACCGGGCCAGGCCCGAACGCCCGATTCGGGCATCGCGCCACAACGCATAGCAGGATGAAGCCACAACCCACGCCAGCGCTGCAACGATTTTGTGGAATTTCCCGACGGGCTGCATTATTCCTATCGCCCAATGCGCGCCACGGTCCACAACTCGAGATCAGGATCTCGATCCGATTCGCCGCCTCGAGCACCGTCCGGTCGAGGCGTTTCATGGCTGCTCGTCACCCTGGGCTGTCTTCTGGCGGTGTTAGGATTCCTGTTCGCCGGCAGCTTCAGCCCAGAGAAGATACTCTTCTCGAGCGACGGACCGCTCGGAGGGACGAGTTCGGAAGCCATGTCCATGCCCGGGGGCTTCCGTTGCATCTGGCGGGATTTGAACTGGGTGGGGAGTTGGGGCGGGAATATGCCTCCGAACGTCAGCTACCTCTGGTTCTGGCTGCTGGGGCCGCTCGGGTTCGCCAAGTTTTACGCCCCTCTCAGCGTGTTGACGGTTGGCTTGAGCGTATGGGTGTTGTTCCGCCAGTTGCGGTTCAAGCCCTGGATCGGTCTTTTGGGCGCCCTGGCCGCGGCGCTGAACACGGATTTCTTCTCCTATGCCTGCTGGGGGCTGGGAACCCTCACCATCTGCATGGCGTGGATTTTCGTCGCCCTCGCGGCCCTTGCCAGGTCGACTCCCAGCTCCGATTGGCTGAAGGCTGCTGTCGGCGGATTCGCCGTTGGGATGGCGATCCTGGAAGGGGTCGATTCGGGCGCCATTCTCAGTCTCTATGTTGCCGCGTTCGTTCTCTTCCAGGCCGTGCATGGCGACCCGTCCAACTGGCGGGCCTGGGTTCACGGCATTGGGCGTATCGGGGTGGTCGCCGTGTGCGCCGCGGTGGTCGCCTTCGCGGCGTTGAGCATGCTGGTGTCGACGCAGATCAAGGGTGTGGTCGGAATGGAGCAGGACACCCGCACCAAGGCGCAGCGATGGTACGACGCCACTCAGTGGAGTCTGCCGAAAGTCGAGACGCTTCGGGCGGTTGTTCCGGGCCTCTTCGGCTATCGCCTCGACACGCCAGGAGGCGGGAACTACTGGGGACGCGTCGGGGAGCGACCGGGTGTTCTGGCACGGCACTCGGGTTCGGGCTTTTACGCGGGTGTGGTCGTCGTCTTGCTGGCGCTCTGGGGGGCGGCCAATGCGGGACGCGGCAACGCCGGCCCCTTCGCTTCCGAAGAGCGGAAGTGGATCTGGTTTTGGACAGGCGCTGCGTGTCTCTCGATCGCGTTCGCCTGGGGCAAGCATGCGCCCTTCTATCAAGCCCTGTACGCCCTTCCGTATTTCTCGACCATTCGCAATCCGATCAAGTTCCTGCATCCATTCAGCCTGAGCCTCGTCATCCTCTCGGGATACGGACTCGAGGCGCTGGCCCGGCTCTACCTTGCGAAAACCGCGGCGGCCGCCAGATCCGCAAGCGTCCCTCTCAAGGCCTGGTGGCTGCAAGCGCGCGGCTTCGAGCGCAAGTGGGGCTTCTTTTCGGCCGTGGCGCTCGGGTCGGCTTTGCTGGGCTGGCTGCTATACTTCGCCTCGCGCAACGACCTCGAGAATCACCTGCGCACGGCGATTTCGCCCGATCTGGCGCCCGCAATTGCCGGGTTCAGCTTGACGGAGGTGGGTTGGTCTGTGCTGTTCCTGGCGCTGACCCTGCTGGTGTTCATTCTGATCATGAGCGGCGCGCTGAGCGGCTCGCGCGCGTCCTGGGGCGCCGTCGCTTTGGGGGCGGTCATGCTGGCGGATCTGGTTCGAGCCAACACACCTTGGGTCTACTACTGGAATTACCGGGAAAGGTACGCCACAAACGCGATCATCGATTTCTTGCGCGCCCGGCCTTACGAGCAGCGGGTGGCGATGCCGCCCCTGCAACTCGGTGAGGCGTACGCTCTTCTGCAGCAGATCTATCACGCCGAATGGCTCCAGCATCAGTTCCAATACTACAACGTTCAGTCGCTCGATGTGATCCAGGAACCGCGCACCTCGATCGAGAACGCCAGGTACCGCGGCGCCTTCGCCGCGCAGCACGAGGCCGGACTGCTCCGGCAATGGCAACTCACCAACACCCGTTACCTCTTCGGCGTCATGGGCGGCATGGCCGATTTCCTCAATCAAAGGCTCGATCCGACCCAGCAACGATTTCGGGTGCATGTCCCGTTCGCCCTGGTCCAGGAGCGGGAGGGGAAACCCATTCTGATGCAGACCAACACAACCGGGCCATTCGCCCTCATCGAGTTCACGGGCGCGCTGCCGCGCGGCAAGCTCTATTCACAATGGCAGGTCAACACGAACGACGATGAGGTGCTGCGCACGCTGACGAATCCCGGATTCGACCCCGCCGAGAGCGTGGTGATCAGCGAGCCGGCCATCGGGCTGCCGGCCTCGGGGTCGACAAACAGCGCTCCCGGAACTGCCGAGGTGCTCGGCTACGCCCCGAAGAGGATCCGTCTCAAGACCCATGCGGCCATTCCAAGTGTGCTTCTCTGGAATGACAAGTACGATCCCCATTGGTCCGTTTCGGTCGATGGCCAGCCGCAGCCTCTGCTCCGCTGCAACTATCTGATGCGCGGCGTCTGCGTCCCAAATGGGGAACACGAGATCGAGTTCCGCTTCGACGTGCCCTCTCGTCCTTTGTGGATCAGCCTGGCGGCAATCGCTGTCGGCTTGGCCCTTTCCGGATTCCTTTTCTGTCAGCGGCTGGAAGCGGACTGAAGAGGAAGAGCGATTTTGCACATGGCCGCGGACGTCCCGCCGCGACGCGGCGCTGCATCATTGATGTCGCCCTCGGCTCTTCCCCTCGGCTTTTCCAGTTGAATCGCCCGGGTTCCGACTTCATGCTCTGGCCATCGATTCCAAGCCGCTGGCAACAGCGGGCTGCGCCTGCGCAATGTTATGAAGACTCAATCCAATTCTCGCATCACCCGACGTCGATTTCTCTCGAACACCACGGCTGCGGCTGCAGCCGTCTCGCTGGCGCCCCGGCACGTGCTGGGAGGAGCGGCGTTTGTGGCGCCGAGCGAGAAGGTCAACGTCGCGATCGTGGGGACGGGAGGCCAGGGGCGCACGAACATGCGCGAACTCTTCCGGCATGCCGATGCGCAGGTGATCGCGGTAGCGGACCCGATCGAGCGGGAGAATCTCGATGCGTTTTACTTCAAGGGCATCGCCGGTCGCCTCCCCGTCAAGGCGGAGGCCGAGACCCATTACGGGGCCAAATCCCCTAACTTCAGGGTGACGGATTACGAGGACTTCCGCGTCATGCTCGAGAAAGAGAAGGCCATTGACGCGGTTCTTTGCGCCACCACGGATCATCTCCACGCCTCTGTGTGCGTACAGGCCATGCGCCAGGGCAAGCACGTCTACTGCGAGAAACCGCTCGCTCATAATGTGTGGGAAGGGCGCCTGATGGCCAGGATCGCCCGCGAAACCGGTGTCGCAACCCAGATGGGCAATCAGGGACATTCCGGCGAAGGCCTCCGCCAGACTTACGAGTGGATTCGCGCCGGAGTCATCGGCGACGTCGGCGAGGTCCATGCCTGGACCAGCGCGAGCCGCTGGAGCAAGAAGTACACGCACGGGCGTCCGCCCGAGGAACCGGTGCCGCAAGGTGTCAATTGGGATCTCTGGATCGGTCCGCGCGAGATGCGCCCCTACAGTTCGGCCTATACCCCCGTGACATGGCGGGATTACTGGGATTTTGGGACAGCGCCGATTGGGGACTTCTTCTGTCACAATTTCGATGCGGCCTGTTTTGCCCTCGAGTTGACGGCGCCTTCGAGCATCGAGGCCTTCGGCGCGGGCGGAGTGGACTCCGAGATGGCGCCTCCAGGCGGCATCTACTACTACCAGTTTCCCGCTCGGGGCAGCCTTCCACCGGTCAAGTTCACCTGGTACGACGGCGGGATGCGACCCCGGTTCCCGGAAGGACTCGAAGAGGACGATCAGTTGGGCGCCGGCGGCAACGGGACGCTGTTTGTTGGCACCAAGGGCATGATCACATGCCCAGGGTGGGCCGGCGATCCGCGCCTCCTGCCCGGATCGCGCATGGACAACTTCCAACGCCCTCCCAAAACGCTGCCCCGATCCAAGGGCCATCACCGGGACTGGCTCGACGCCTGCAAGGGTGGTCCGGCCCCGAGCGCGAATTTCACGTATGGGGCGGGCCTGAACGAGATGGGCCTGCTCGGCCTGGTCGCGATGCGCGTTGGCAAGAAAATGTTCTGGGACGCCGCCGCGGGCAAGTCACCCAACGCCCCGGAAGCGGACATATATTTGCGCGGCATTTACCGCCGGGGATGGGAGTTGACCTAGATCGTCCGGATCAAATCCCAGCCTGGATTCGCGCTTGGTGCTGGCGGCCTGGACTGGCACCACTGCCATAGCATCCCGGACCCCCTGAACGCGGCAAACCAATCCTGACCTCCTGACCTGCGTGGCGCGGTTGTGACCGCATCGCGAACACTGACACGAACGCTCGCTGTGTCCGATGGCGAACCTGACCGCTCAGCGGGACGGCAAGTTCAAACCTATTGACGCATATTCCCATACATACATACATTTGCGCACATGAATCTCATTCCGATCTACGAAGGGCTTGCGGATGTGAACCGGCTCAGGATTGTTCATCTGCTGAGCCAGGGACCGCTGGCGGTCAAGCATCTGCAAGGTATTCTGGGGATTTCGCAAGTGCGCGTGTCGAAGCATCTGGCCTACCTCAGAAAGCGGGGCATGGTCGAGGTGGACAGGAACCGGAACTGGATGATCTATCGTCTTCCAGCCTTGCCGTCCGCGGAGTTGACGGCACAAGTCAAATGCCTGGCTGAGTGCGCGCCGGGCATGCCGATTCTGGATGCGGATCTCTCGGCGCGGCTGGCAATTCAAGCCGAGGTGGACCGGATCGCGGCTTCTGGCGAAGGGTCTGAGCCGACCATGGAGGCGGCATCCCCGACCTCGTCCCAACCGGCGGCCAACGTCGGATGGGGGCTGCAGGAGGAGGATGGATACGTCGACTGATCAGCCGGAGACGGCGGCTTCGGAGGCGGCCATTTGGGCAAAGACGAGCTTGTCCTGATCGACGGTGACGTGGATCGGTTCGCCCTGGAGGAGGTTGCCTCTGATGATTTCCTCGGCGAGCGGATCTTCGAGGTAGCGCTCGACGGCGCGGCGCATGGGCCGCGCCCCGTACTGCGGGTCGTAGCCCTTGTCGGTAAGGAAGTCTTTGGCTTTGGAATCCAGTTCGATCTGGATGTTTTTGTGTTTGAGACGTTCCATGACCTTCGAGATTTCGAGATCGAGAATCTGCATCAAGTCCGGTCTTGTCAGGGACCGGAACACGATCACGTCGCTGAGGCGATTGAGGAACTCCGGTCGGAACACGCGCTTGGCCTCATCGAGGATCTTCTCCTTCATCTTTTCGTAGGTGAACTGCTCGCTGGCGGGGGTGAACCCGATCGAGGTCTGCTTGCGGAGTCCTTCGGAGCCGACGTTTGAGGTCATGAGGATGACGGTGTTTCGGAAGTCGACCTGGCGTCCGAAGCTGTCGGTGAGTTTTCCTTCCTCGAGAATCTGGAGCAACATGTTCATGACGTCGGGGTGGGCCTTCTCGATCTCGTCGAAGAGGACGACGCAATAGGGTTTGCGGCGGACCTGTTCGGAGAGCTGGCCGCCTTCCTCGTAGCCGACGTATCCCGGAGGCGATCCGACCAGCCGCGAGACGTTGAACTTCTCCATGTACTCGCTCATATCGAGTTGGATAAGCGACTTCGCGTCGCCGAACATCTGTTCGGCGAGAGTCTTGGCGAGGAGGGTCTTCCCGACGCCCGTCGGGCCCAGGAGCATGAACGTGCCGATTGGCCGTTTGGGGTCCTTGAGATCGGCGCGCGAGCGGCGGAGGGCCTTGCACAGGGCGCTGACGCCTTCGCTCTGGCCAATAACGACCTTCGTCAACTCCTTCTCCATATCGAGGAGCTTGTGGGCCTCATCGCGCCCCATGCGTTTGAGCGGAATCCCGGTCCATTTCGCGACGACGTGCATGATGTCCTCGTCGTCGACTCGAACCCGTTTCTCCTCGCGCGAGGTCTTCCACTCGGCGAGGATGGATTCGAGCTTCTGCTTGGCCTGCTTTTCCTTGTCGCGCATGGCAGCGGCGCCCTCGAAATCCTGCTCTTTGATCGCGCGCTCCTTCTGGGCCTTGATCTCCTGGATGTCGGCTTCAAGCTGCTTGACATCAGGGGGGCGGGTGGTGGCGCCGATGCGAGCGCGCGAGCCGGCTTCGTCCATGACGTCGATGGCCTTGTCGGGGAGGAATCGTCCGGTGATATAGCGGTCGGAGAGTTCCACCGCGGCTTCGAGCGCCTGGTCGGTGAGGTCGATTTTGTGGTGCGCCTCGTACTTGGGACGGAGGCCCTTGAGGATGAGGATAGCCTCGTCGACAGTGGGCGGCTCGACCCTGACGGTCTGGAAGCGACGTTCGAGGGCGGCGTCTTTCTCGATGTATTTGCGGTACTCGGTGAGGGTTGTGGCGCCGATGCACTGCAGCTCGCCCCGACTCAGGGCGGGCTTGATGATGTTCGAGGCGTCCATGGTGCCCTCGGCCGAACCGGCGCCGACGATGGTATGCAACTCGTCGATGAAGAGAATGACGGTTTTCGATCGGCGGATTTCGTCCATGACCGCCTTGATCCGCTCCTCGAACTGCCCTCGGTACTTGGTGCCCGCGACCATCAGTGCCAGGTCGAGGGTGATGAGGCGTTTCTCGCGCAGCAACTCGGGCACATTGCCGCGGACAATTTCCTGGGCGAGCCCCTCGACAATGGCCGTCTTCCCGACGCCGGCCTCGCCCAGCAGGACCGGGTTATTCTTGGTTCGCCGGCACAGAATCTGGATCACCCGCTCGATCTCGTCCTGGCGTCCAATGACAGGATCCATCTCGCCCTTGCGGGCAATCTCGGTCAGGTCCCGTCCAAAAGCCTTGAGGGCGGGGGTCTTGACGTCGCCCTTCCTGCCCGAACCCTTGGCGGCGGTTTCCTCGCCGCCCTCCTCGCCCGAGACGAGGTTCGGATCGAGCTCTCGGAGGATTTCCTGGCGCGTCTGCTCGATGTCGATCTCGAGGTTCTTGAGCACGCGGGCGGCGACACCGTCGCCCTCGCGGAGGAGGCCCAGAAGGATGTGTTCGGTGCCGACGTACGTGTGGTTGAGCGCTTTGGCTTCCTTGCCTGCGAGGGAGAGGACTTTCTTGACGCGAGGCGTGTACGGGATGTTGCCGATCATCTTCTGATCCGGTCCGGTACCGACCTGTTTTTCGACTTCGAGTCGGACGGTATCCAGGTCCAGGCCCATCTTCTGAAGCACGTTGACGGCGACGCCCTGTCCCAATTTGATCAGGCCCAAAAGGATGTGTTCGGTCCCCACGAAGTTGTGGTTGAACCGGTCGGCCTCTTTGCGGGCCAAGGCCAGCACCTGCTGGGCGCGGGGCGTGAAATTGCTCAAGTTCTCCTCACTCATAATGCTCTCGACTGCGAATCCGCGGTTCACGCGGGACGACTCGGCGTACCCGTCACACAATGCTACGCTGGGGGCGGTTTGTCCAGCGGTTCCGCAGTGTCCGGGGGAATGACCGGGCGATTGACCGTGCGCAGGGCCTCCCGCATCATGTCCGCGCGGCGGATGTCCCGTTCTTCGGCGGAGAGTTTCTCGGAATACCTGGCCTGCAAATGAGCCGGCTGAGTCAGAATGGTCAACTCATCCACCAACGACCGGGCGGTGCCCGGGAAGAGCCCGAGGTCGAGCCCGATCCGGAGCAAGGAGAGGAGGTTCATCGCTTCCTTGCTCGAGATGCTGTGGGCGTTGGCGAGGATACCGTAGGCACGGCCGATGTGGTTAAAAACGACCTTGGGCTTCTTTTCGAGCAATGTCCCGCGAGCGTTTTCCTCGTGTTCGATTATCTGGGCCACGACCTTGCTCAGGCGCTCGACGATCACAGTTTCCGTTTCGCCGAGAGTCATCTGGTTCGAGATCTGGAAGATGTTTCCCAGCGCCTCGGTTCCCTCGCCGTAGAGACCGCGAACGGCCAAACCGAGCTTGTTGACGGCCTGGACCACTTGATTGATCTGCTCGGCGAGGACCAAGCCAGGCAAATGGAGCATCGCGCTCACACGCATGCCCGTTCCGACGTTGGTTGGGCAGGCCGTGAGGTAGCCCAACTCCGGAGAGAACGCATACGTCAGGCGATTCTCGAGCCTGGTATCGAGCGTATCGATGGTCTGCCAGGCCTCGTGAAGTTGCAGCCCCGGTTTGAGGGACTGCATGCGGAGGTGATCTTCCTCGTTGATCATGACGCAGAGCGACTCGTCCTTGCTGAGGACCAGGCCGCTGCCCGTGCCCTTGGCCGCATGCTCGCGGCTGACGAGATGGCGCTCGACCAGAATCTGCTTGTCCAGCCCCGAAAGAGCATCCATCGACTCGGCAAAGGCCCCCTGCATCTCGGGCAGTTCCTGGACGGCGGTGCGAATGGCCTCGCAAGCCCGGATTCGCTCCGGCTTTTTGGCCCAGCCCGGGAATGGGCTGCCGGAGAGGTTGCGGGCAAGCCGGACGCGACTGGACAGAACGATCTTGTCCTGCGGGCCGGACTGTTTGGCTGCTTCCTGGGGGGGGCGGAGAAACTCCAGCAGGTGCATGCGGCTTAGGCGGTGACGGCACCGCCGTTTGGGACTTTCAGGGCTTTGATCTCGTCGCGGATCCTGGCGGCCTCTTCGTAATTCTCGACCTTGATCGCCTCCTCGAGACTCCTCTGCAGGGCCTGGAGGCGGTCCTCGGGCGAGCGTCCGGGCGTTCGGCTCTGGGTCTGGGTCTGGCCGGCGAGGCTGCCAGGGGCCTTGCCGACGTGTTGATGGCCCTTGTGCATGGTCTTCAGAAGGGCCTCGAGGCCGTCGCTGAACGCCCGGTAACAATCCGGGCAACCGAGACGTCCGGACTTCTTGAAGTCAGCCTGCGTGAACCCGCATGTGGGGCAACTCGATTCGCCACTGCTGGCGGCTTGAGCAATCTCTTGCGACGCGCCCAAACCCATCAGAAGATCGGCGAGCGAAAACCCGGTCGGATCATCAACGCCTTTGGCCTTCGAGCAGGCCTCGCAAAGATCGAGCTTCTTGATCTTGCCTTCGACCACCTGGGTGAGATGGACGGTGGCCTCTTGCTGTTTGCACACCATGCACAACATACGCAATTCAATACAAGAAGCTACATCCCACCGAACCAAGCGCAATGTCAAATCGCCCGCCGCTTCCTGGCCGGCGCGATCGGCTCCCCGGAAATCTGGGTCAAGGCGCGATACCGCTTCTCGAGATCCCGGGTGAGCGTTCCAGGTTTGCCGTCCGCAATGATGCGTCCGTCGATCTTGACCACCGGAACGATCTCGGCCCCGGTCCCGGTCACAAAGCACTCGTCCGCGTTGAACAGATCGTACCGGGTCAGATTGGTTTCAGACACCGGGACGCCGCATTCCCTGGCGAGTTCGATGACCACGCCGCGCGTGATCCCGTAGAGCGCTCCCGCGTAAAGGGGGGGCGTGAGCAATTGACCGGCCTTGACGATGAACACGTTGTCCCCGGTGCATTCGGCCACGTAGCCGGTGGCGTTGAGCATGATCGCCTCCTCCACGCCGGCGATATTCGCCTCGATCTTGGCGAGGATGTTGTTGAGATAGTTGAGCGACTTGATGGCCGGGCTGACGGCGTTGTTGAGGTTCCGCGTGGTTGGTACCGTGACGATCGCCAGGCCTTTTTCGTAAAACTCGGGCGGATAGAGCTGAATCCTATCGGCGATGATGATGACCGACGGATGGCGGCACCGCTCCGGGTTGAGACCGAGGGTCCCGACACCCCGTGTCACCACCAACCGGATATAGCCGTCCCGAATCCGATTGCGGCGGCAGGTCTCGACCACAGCGCTCATCACCTGCGCGTGCGTCATCGGAATCCGAAGCAGAATCGCCTTCGCGGAGCAGAAGAGCCGGTCGATATGTTCCTTGAGCTTGAAGATGCGGCCGTGATAGGCGCGGATGCCCTCGAACACGCCATCCCCGTAAAGCAGCCCGTGATCGAACACGGAAATCTTCGCATCACGCTCGCTGCAGTACCGGCCGTCAATATAGATAGTCATACAAAGCAAGCCGCAGCGTATGAAAGGGTCGAACAACGTGCAATCATTTAGGTGAACTCTCCAGCCCGGACACAGGGCTGCTCTAAAGTCGAACCGGGCGGGTGAGTAGGCGAATGACCTGTCCCGGGCGGCGACTCATTTTGGCCAGGAAGGTCGGACAGGTGCGATCCCGCTTGCGGGGTTGACGACGCGCCCAGG